>Ga0222427_100047_pt1 | contig 357115 bp, 328 predicted proteins | sample 2B20Ametagenome_FD_182890 | JGI IMG/M metagenome (GOLD analysis project Ga0222427, IMG submission 182890) | Enriched microbial communities from leaf-cutter ant dump, University of Wisconsin, Madison, United States - 2B20A (version 2) | ecosystem: Environmental > Terrestrial > Nest > Insects... | reverse complement strand
GCGCCCCCGCCGCCGTCGCCCTCGCCCACGGCCTCCATGCCTCCCGCATCGACGGATCACCGCTGACCTACAACCAGCAAGACACATACATGCCTGACCTCCTCATCTGTCGACAAGAACATGCCGATAGCGTGCTGGAAGCACTGAAGGGCTAGGCGCGGGTCGTCAGTCCGGCACCGACATCGACGCCCGCCCAGGCGCGCCAACGGTCACCGTCGGGGTCGATGTCCACCCGATCCGCCAGGTCGAAGATCTTCACCGCCGGTCGATCGACATGATAGGCGGGCCAGTCCGGCTCGGGCGCGCCATGGCGAACGAAATGGGCGATATGATCGGTCATCCGCCGGCCGAGCGCCGCCCGGCGCCCGCGCATCGGCCCGCCCCGCGCAAAGGCGGCACGCAGGCCGCGCATCGGCCAGGTCAGGGTCAGGTCCAGCCCATGGGCCGCGCCGGCGATCGGATGGCGGTAGTCGAAACGATAGAACCAGGTCGGCGCCTGCCTCGACTGGCGATCGGCGAAATGGCGCGTCGGCATCAGGAAGGTGAGATCGGTGGCGAGCGCGCGGCGCCCCGCCTTGTCGCGCGGATAGGCGGCCAGGATGCGCGCGGCATGATCGGCCGGCAATTGGGCCTGGAGCAAGGCTTCGAGTGCCGGCCAGTCGGTCGGCAGGATATCGCCGGGCATCAGTTCGAACAGGCGGATTTCCTCACGCGTGGCACCGGCGAGCAACGGCACCCGTGCTGCCGGCTCCGCCACCGCATCCGTCAGCGAGGCGGGCAGCAGGTCGCCGTCGAACCAGGGGGCGGCAGGAATCGTGCCGGGATTGGCGGCGCCGGCCGTGCCCTGCGCCTCGAACAGGCGGATCAGGTCCATGCTGCGCAGCGCGGCCAGATCAGGATCGCCGAGCGCCGCCATATAATCGCGCGCCACCTGTTCGCTGCGGTCGCGGCCATGGATCAGGCTGACCGCGCCGCTCTGCATGATCGCGCCGGCAAAGAGGTCGCGGGCAGCCGGGGCATGGAGCAATAGCGAGACCGACATGGAGCCGGCCGACTGGCCGCCGACCGTCACCCGCGCCGGATCGCCGCCGAAGGCCGCAATATTGTCCCGCACCCAGGCGAGCGCCGCGATCTGGTCGCGCAGGCCGAGATTGGAAGGGATGTTCGGCACGACCGCGCCGAAATTGACGAAGCCGAGCACGCCCAGCCGATAATTGATAGTGACGACGATGATGTCACCGTCGCGGGCGAGATCGCTGCCGTCATAGCTATGGCCGCCACCCGCGACGAAGGCGCCGCCGTGAATCCAGACATAGACCGGCAGCGGGCCGGTGGCGCCATCGGGCACATGGATGTTGAGCGACAGGCAATCCTCGGCAAAGTCGGGCATGGAGAGCCGCGCCCGCTTCGCCTGATTGCCATACATTTGCGGACATTGCGGACCGGGGCGTGATGCGTCACGCACATCATTCCAGGGCGTCGGCGCCTCCGGCGCGGCAAAGCGATCGGCCCGCGCATAGGGAATGCCGCGCCAGCATCGCACGCCGTTCGCCCGGATGCCGCGCACCGGCCCGGCCGTCGTCGTCACCGTCAATCCGTCCATGCCGCCCCTCCCGTCTTGCGGCGGGGATGCTAGGCGGCGCCGGATGAGGCGCCAACGCACGGGGCGCAGATAGCGGCGGGGCGATGCCCCTGCCCGATCAGGGCTGCATCGACGGGGTGACGACCAGCCGGTCGAGAATTTCCGCCATGCGATCGAGCGGATAGTCCGGCTCCTGCTGCAGCCACCAGGCGAGAATCTCGACCGTGGCGCTGACCGCAAAGACGATGCGCAGTTCGTCGGGCAGCCAGCCGGCATCATGCGGCCTCTGCTGCGCCAGCTGGCGTGCCTGGTCAGAAAATTCCTGCTTGAGCATGGTCGCCGCGCCGCCGGTCAGGAAGGCCGACCAGAGCGCGCGCCGCTCGGCGACATAAGCGAACAGGGTCATGCAGGACTGGCGCGCATCATCGGCGAACAGGATCGGCAGCGCGCGTTGCAAAAGGTCCGCAATCTGTCCCGCCGCCAGATCGTGCAGCAACGCATCCTTGGACGGATAATGGCGGAAAAAGGTGGCGTAGCCGACCTCCGCCTCGCGCGCGACCTCACGGATCGTCACCTGATCATAGGGGCGGGTTTCCAGCAGGTGGAGCATCGCGTCGAGCAGCTGGCGGCGGGAGCGCAGCTGGCGCGCGTCGGTCGGCAGATTATCCATCGGGGCCATGGCTTAGGGCCTTCGCACCCGCCTGAACAGAGGGGAGGATCGCCGGGCCGATGATCCACCCCCGCCCCATTGCCCGGCGCCCCTGCCCGACTAGGGTCCGGCCCGACAGGAGAGGAAGCACGCCATGGACAACCGGATCGAGACGCTGATCGCCAAGGAAGAGATCAGGGAACTGGCCCAGCTCTATTCGCGCGGGGTCGACCGGCAGGATTTCGCGCTGATCCGGTCGCTCTACACCGACGACGCGACCGACAGCCATGGCGCCTATTATGACGGGCCGGTCGACGGCTATGTCGCCTTTCTCGAAGCGTCACTGCCGCACATGCATATCGGCAATCATTTCGTCTGCAACCATCTGGTCAATGTCGATGGCGATACCGGCGCAGGCGAGGTTTATGCCATTGCCTGGCACCTGATCCCCGACGGCAAGGGCGGGCTGCTGCACGATATCCAGGGGGTGCGCTATATCGACAGCTATCGCCGCGTCGATGGCCAGTGGCGCTTCGCCAAGCGAGTGGTGAGCTTCGACATGAAGCTGCTGCAACCCGCCGCCGACCATGGCGACAAGCCGGTGCCGGTGAAGGATCCCAGCTATGCGCTGCTGGCGCCGCTGTTTGCGCGCGGGGCCGGCCGCTAGCCGCTTCGCCGCAGCGATGTCGCCGCCGCTTCCTTGACAGTCAAATCAACAATCCTGTTGATGATAGCCAAGAAGAGCGGCGCGACAGGCGCCCGCTGGAGCGGATGATGGCCTTTTCGACGATCGACCTGACCGCGCGCATCGGCACCGAGATCCGGACCGATGCGGCAACCCTGGTGTCGGGCAAGCATGCCGACACGATCCTGGCGCTGTTGCAGCAACGCGGCGTGCTGATCGTGCGCGGGCTGCACATGAGTCGCGAAGATCAGCTGGCCTTTTCCCACACGCTGGGCCGGGTCCAGCCGGAGGGCGAAGGCGGCATCTTCAAGGTGACGATCGATCCGAAGGAAAATCCCGGCGCCGAATATATCAAGGGCGCCTTCTTCTGGCATATAGACGGGGCAAGCGACGATGTGCCCAATTTCGCCGCGACGCTGAACGCCAAGTCACTGTCCAGGACCGGCGGCAGCACCTATTTCGCCAATACCTATGCGGCATGGGACGACCTGCCCGACGAAGAGAAGGCGGCCTATGACGGGCTGCGCGTGGTCCACAGCTTCGAGACGTCGCAGCGCTATGTGAACCCCGAACCCACCGTGGCGGAGCTGAATTTCTGGCAGATGCGCACGCCCAAGGTCCATCCCTTGGTCTGGACCCATGAAACCGGCCGCAAGTCGCTGGTGCTGGGATCGACCGCCGACCATGTCGAGGGGATGGACCCGGCGCAGGGCCGCGTGCTGCTGTCTAGGCTGCGCGAATGGGCGATCCAGCCGCAATTCGTCTATCGCCATGACTGGACCGAGGGCGACCTGCTGATCTGGGACAATAGCGGCACGATGCACCGGGTCGATCCCTATCCGCTGGAAGAAAATCGGATGATGCACCGCACGACGATCGAGGCGATCGAGCAACTGGTCGGCGCCTGAAAGCGACACCGAAATTGACACATAGGAAGGAATTGCGATGACGAGGTCTCTCAACGGCCGCACGGCCGTGGTCACGGGTGCAGGATCGGGCATTGGCCGCGCGATCGCGCTGCGCCTGGCCGAAGATACGGCGAAGATCGCGGTGTGGGACATCAACGGCGACGGCGCGGCCGAGACGGTCAAGCTGATCGAGGCGGCCGGCGGCACTGCCATCGCCATCACCGCCGATTGTTCGGACAAGGCGGCGATCCATGCGGCGGCGGAAGAGACGCGTGCCAAGCTGGGGCCGATCGCCATCCTGGTGAACAATGCCGGCATCGCCCCCTTCACCCCGTTCATGGATATTGACGACGACCTGTTCGACAAGGTCATCCACATCAACCTGCGCGGCCCCTATCTGCTGACCAAGGAAGTGCTGCCCGACATGCTGGCCGCCGGCTGGGGCCGGGTGATCAACATCACCTCCTCCTCGGTCCAGTCGGGTTCCTTCGCCCAGGGCCATTATGTCTCGTCCAAGGGCGGCCTGATGGGCATGACCAAGGCGCTGGCGCTGGAGTTCGCGCCGAGCGGCGTGACCTTCAACATGGTGCCGCCCGGCTTCATCGACACGCCGATGCTGCGCGCCGCGCCGATCGATGCCGACGCCTTTGCCCAGACGCTGCCGATGAAGCGGATCGGCAAGCCCGAGGATATCGCCGCTGCCTGCGCCTATCTGGCGTCGGAAGAGGCCAGCTACATCACCGGCCAGACGATCAGCACCAATGGCGGTCGCTATATGGGGTCGCATTAACAGGACCGCATCTGGCGATGAGAGCCGGGACGCTTGCATGGGCGGCCCGGCTATTTATGCTCCGGCCATGGTCCAGAAACGTCGCGTCGGCGCCGAAAGCTCCGAAACCCGCGCCCGGATCGTGGAGGCCACCGAACAGGTGATCCGCGACGAAGGCTATGCCGCCGCCAGTTCGCGCCGGGTGGCGCTGCGCGCCGAGTTGCCGCCCTCGCTGGTCCATTATTATTTCCCGACCACCGACGACTTGCTGCTGGCGGTGTTCCGCCGCGGCGCCGAACAGAGCGACGCGATGATCGAGGCGGCGCTGACCAGCACCGATCCGGTGCGGGCACTGTGGCGCTTCTTCTCCGATCCCAGCCGCAACGCGCTGGCGATGGAATTCGTCGCCATGGCCAATCATCGCAAGGCGATCCGCACCGAGATCGCCCGCCACAGCGAAGCGATGCGGGCTCGCCAGGCCCAGTTGATGGAGCAGTTGCTGGGCGACCGACTCGCCGATCACAAGGTGACGGCGGCGGGCCTCAGCCTGCTGCTCGCGGCGGTGGGCCGCACTCTGGTGATGGAAGCCGACATGGGGGTCGCGAGCGGGCATGGTGACGCGCGCGCTTCGGTCGAGGCGCTATTGGACGAATTGCTGCCGCCCAAAAAATGAGAGTCATTGACTTTTCCATGCAGGCATGTTGAACATGTGTTCAAACGCACAGGGATGCATAGGAGAGCAAGGCATGTCCGCCACCACCATTACCCGTTTCGTGCATGAAGATATCAAGCCGAGCATCGGCAGCCGCATCCTCAACAGCAAGGAGGAGCTGCTGGCCGGCGAACTGGCGCCACAGATTCGCGAGTTGCTGGAGCAGCGCGGCGTGCTGGTCTTCCCGAAGATCGACTTCACCGACGAGGAACAGATCGCCTTCACCAAGACGCTGGGCGCCTTTGCGCCCGAGCATCGCGGTGGCGAGGAAATCCACAAGATCACCCTCGACGTGAAGGAAAATCCGCAGAGCGCCGAATATCTCAAGGGATCGCTCTACTGGCATATCGACGGCACGATGAACGATGTGCCGATCCTCGCCTCCTTGCTGTCGTGCAAGGTGCCCGCGACCTGGGGCGGCAATACCGGTTTCTGCAACACCTATGCCGCCTATGAGGCGCTGACCGACGAGCAGAAGGCCGAATATGAGACGCTGCGCGTGATCCACTCGGTCTGGGCGACGGTCTTCTATTATGAGCCCGAGCCCAGCCTCGCCAAGCTGAAGGGCATGCGCCAGGTTGGCGAGAATGAGCTGCCCCTGGTGTGGAACCACAAGTCGGGCCGCAAGTCGCTGGTGCTGGGCTGCACCGCCCAGCGGGTCAAGGATCTCGATCCCTATGACAGCGCCGAAATCCTGGTCGGGCTGCGCGAATGGGCGACCCGCGAGGAATTCAGCTACAGCCATGAATGGAGCGTCGGCGACCTGGTCATCTGGGACAATACCGGCACCATGCACCGGGCCGAGAAATATGATCCCGACTGCAACCGCATGATGCACCGTACCAAGCTGCAGGGCGAAGAACCCTTCGAATAAGGATCGGCCCCACGGCCTTTCCACGCCCGCCGCCCTACCGGGTTGGCGGGCGTTTTGCCCTGCCCTCGGAGCATCGCCATGAGCAATCCGCTGACCTTCGGCTATCTCTATGATTTCCGGAACCCGCCCCAATGGGAAAGGCGGCCGGCCGATCTCTATGCCGAGATATTGGACTTTATCGCCTGGAGCGAGACGGCGGGCTTTGCCGGTGCCTGGGTGCCCGAACATCATGGCGCGCAGGATGGTTATATGCCCGCGCCCAATGTCGCGCTGGCGGCGATCGCGGCGCGCACCACCCGGATCAAATTGGGATCGGCGATCGCGCTCGCCCCGCTCTATCATCCGGTCCGCTTTGCCGAGGAATGCGCGGTGCTGGATATCCTGTCCGACGGTCGGCTGGAGATGGCACTGGCGATCGGCTATCGCCGCCGCGAGACCCAGGCCTATGGCGTCGATTTCGGCAAGCGCGGCGCGCGCTTCGACGAGTTTCTGGAAATCGTCCAGCGCCTCTGGGCCGGCGAGACGGTCGATTTTGCCGGGCAGCATTACAGCATCGCCGGCGCGTCCCTGCGCCCGGCTGCGCCCCGAGGGCGCATCCCCCTCTATATTGGCGGTTTTGCCGAAAAGGCGCTGGCGCGAGTCGCCAGATATGCCGACGGCTATTTCGGCAATGAGGAGGTGTGCGGCCTCTATGCCGACAAGCTGCGCGCCGAGGGGAAAGACCCGGCCGCCGCGCGCATCCGCATCCAGAGCCTGTTCACCCTGGTCGCCGAAGACCCCGAGGCGGCGATGGCGGAGATGGCCCCCTATTTCCACCATGTGAACGAGACCTATGGCGCCTGGCTGGCCGAGGATCAGGCGTCGGGCATCGACAAGGTGGCGCTGAAACCCATGTCGCTCGACGCCTTCAAGCGCAGCGGCATCCTGCAGATCCTGACACCCGACGCGGCGATCGACCATTTCCACGCGATGCAGCAGCGCATCAATGTCGAGCATATCATGATGATGCTTCCGCCCGGCCTGCCCCCGGCCAAATTCCAGCCCTATGCCCAGTTGTTCGCCGACAGGGTGATGCCCGCCTTTTGAGGGATGAAGATCCATCCGCGACCAGATGCAGGGCCAGCATCCAAACAGCCGAAGATACGAATTTTTTGGGGTAGCTGGCGCGCCGGGGGCTTCGTACATCTGGCGCCATGACCAGCGGGATGACAGACGGCCTTTGGGCGCTGACCGAGAAGGAAAAGCAGACGCTGCGCCTGATGGTCCGGGGCCATGACGCGAAATCGATCGCGCGCAGCCTGAACCTGTCGGTCCATACCATCAACGAACGGCTGCGCGAGGCCCGGCGCAAGATGGCGGTGTCGAGCAGCCGCGAGGCGGCCCGGCTGTTGCTGGAAGCCGAAGGTGCGCCCGAGGCATCACCCCCCGATTTTCTGGGGGACAGGCTATTGGGGGCAGACGCAGCCCCGGTCGAAGCGGATCAGGACGAGGCGCCGGTCGTCGGCGTGGGGCCGGCCGATCGCCGGCGCCCGATCCTGCCTGGAGTGCTTCTCATGACTTTTGTCCTTGGCCTGCTGGCGCTCGCCGCCCTGCCCGATGCCGCCCCCACACCACAATCGGCCCCGCAATCGACGCCGGCCGCTGCCCAGGCCAATAATGCCGAGGTCGTCGACGCCGCGCGCCAATGGCTGGCGCTGATCGACCAGGACAAATGGGCCGAAAGCTATCGCGGCACCGGCAGCGCTTTCCAGAAACTCAATACGGTGCAGGTCTGGACGGAGGTGTCGCAGACGATGCGCGGCCGGTTCGGCACCCTCCAGTCGCGCAGCCTGCTGAGCCAGGAGGAACTGCCCGCCCCGCCCCATGGCTATGAAGTGGTGAAGTTCCGCGCCAGCTACGCCAATCAGGCACAGGCGATCGAGACGGTGACGCTGGATCGCGAAAATGGCGCCTGGCGCGTGGTCGGCGTGACGATCGAATAAGGCGGACAGGGGCGCGGATCACGCGCCCTTCATGCCCCCGCGGCCGGTGGCGCCCCCAGCCGGAAGAACAGCGCGAGTTGCAGGCTTTCCGCGATCCGCTGCGCCTTGTCCTGCAAGGCGGCGGCTGCCGCCGGAACCATGACGGCGTCGGTCGTCTGCGACCAGAGATTCAGCCAATGGTCGAACAGGTCGGGCGTGATCCGGTCGCGATGCGCCATATGCACCGGGACGGGCTGTCCCTTGTAACGGCCCGATGACAGCATCACCGACGACCAGAAATCGACCAGCCGGTCGATATGCGCCGGCCAGTCATCCACGGCGTCGTTGAAGATCGGACCAAGCCGGTCGTCCGCGCGGACGCGGGCATAGAAGCTTTCGACCAGCTGGCGCAGGCTGGCCTCGTCGATCCGTTCCGCCTTCATGGGTTCCGACTCCGCACGGGGATGCCCGATCCATAGCGCATCGACCGCCGGGATTCGACCGGCCGGATAAAACCGGAACGCGGCCTTTATTCCCCCGCGACGGCGCGGCCGAAGCTGTAGCGGATATGATCGACATGGCCCTCCAGCCCGAAGACCAGCGGGTCCTGGCTGTCCATGATCGCGTCGATCCGGGCGCCGACATCCTCCGGCGTCCAGCTGGGCTGATAGACGCCCTTGCTTTCGGCGATGAAGGCGCGGGCGACGCGGCCGGCGATCGACACCAGCATCTCGCCCGTGACCGAACAGCTTTCATGCGCCAGCCAGGCGACGACCGGCGAGACCAGTTCCGGCCCCATCGGCGGATATTGGGAGATATCCAGCCCCTCGGCCATGCGGGTGACGGCACCGGGCACGATGATGTTGGATTTGACCCCTTCGGCCTCCCCCTCCAGCGCCAGCACATTGTTGAGGCCGATCATGCCGGATTTGGACATGCCGTAATTGACGCAATCCCTGTTGCCATAGAGGCCGCCGATCGAGCTGGTGAGGATAATGCGGCCATAGCGGGCCTTGCACATGTGCGGGAAGGCGGCGCGCGCGACATGGAAGGCACCGCGCAGATGGACGTCGAGCACCGCGTCGAAATCCTCCTGGCTGAGCGCCTGCATCGAGCCGTAGCGGACATTGCCGGCATTGTGGATCAACCCGTCGATCCGGCCATATTGGTCGAGCGCCGCCTCTATGATGGCACGCCCACCCTCCGGCGTGGCGACGCTGTCGGTCGAGACGATCGCATCGCCGCCCTGCGCCTTGATCGCGGCCACCACTTCAGCCGCCGGGCCGGCATCGATCCCCTCGCCGCGCACGGCGCTGCCCGGATCATTGACCACGACCCTGGCCCCGCGTGCGCCCAGCAGTTCCGCATAGGCGCGGCCAAGCCCCCGCCCGGCACCGGTGATGACGATGACGCGATCGTCGTAGCGCAGTTCGGACATGAGCGGGCCTTTCGCTGGATTATGCAGATGATGGCGCAGGGGTGACGCGGCATGCGCGCGCGTTCAAGCCGGGGCGGCAAGGCATCGCCATGGCGGTTCGCCGATGCCCGGCGAAGCGGATAAGAGCGGGGCAGGACAGAGTAGAGGACAGGATAGATGCAGGTAGCGATCATCACCGGGGCGGGCAGCGGCATCGGGCTCTGCACGGCGAAGATGCTGCATGACGCCGGCATGGCGATCGTCGGCGTCGGTCGCGATCCGGCCAAGCTGGCGACGCTGGAAGCCGAAATCGCTGATCCGGCGCGGGTCGCCACCCTGTCCATCGACGTGACGCAGGATGATGCACCGGCGCAGATCGTGCAGTTGGCGCTCGACCGGTTCGGCCGGATCGATTTCCTGGTCAACAATGCCGGCGCCGGCAGCCCCAAGCCGCTGCACGAAACCGACGACGCCACGCTGGACGGGTTCCTGGACCTGATGCTGCGCGCGCCCTTCCGCCTGGCGCGCGAGGCGATCGTCCATATGGGCGAGGGCTGCGGCATCGTGAACGTCACCTCCACCTATGCGGTGATCGGCGGGCGGCGCGGCGGCGCCTATTCGGCGGCCAAGGGCGGGCTGGACGCGCTGACCAAGCATATCGCCTGCGACTATGGGCCACAGGGCATCCGCGCCAATTGCGTCGCGCCCGGCGTCACCATGACCGACATGGTGCGCCACCGGTTCGAGGACGAGATGTTCAAGCGGGTGAATGTGGAGACCACCCCATTCCCGCGTCTGGGCGAGGTGGAGGATGTGGCCAGCACCATCGCCTTCCTCTGTTCGCCCGGCGCCGCCTTCATCAACGGCCAGACGATCGTCGTGGATGGCGGCTGGACCTCGACCAAATATCTCTCGCCGCGCGCGCTGACGACGACATGGGTCGAGGCGGAGTAAAGCTACTCATTGGCTCGCCGCTCGGTTAGGGCGGGCCATGGCCGATGCCCCGATCCTCTATTCCTTCCGCCGCTGTCCCTATGCGATGCGGGCGCGGCTGGCGCTGCTGGTGAGCGGGCAGCCGGTGGCGCATCGCGAAATCCTGCTGCGCGCCAAGCCGGCGGCGATGCTGGCCGCCTCGCCCAAGGGGACGGTGCCGGTGCTGGTCCTGTCCGACGGCCGGGTGATCGACGAGAGTCTGGAGATCATGCGCTGGGCGCTGGGTCGGCATGATCCAGAGGCGTGGCTGGCGGGTGACGACGCGACGCTGATCGCGACCAATGACGGGCCGTTCAAACGGCATCTGGATCGCTACAAATATGCCGAGCGCCATGGCAGCGACCCGGTCGCGCATCGGACCGAGGCGGCCGGTTTGCTGGAGGCATTGGAGGCGCGGTTGCGGGATCAGGCCCAGCTTTGCGGCGCGCGGCGGACATTGGCCGACATGGCGATCTTTCCCTTCGTGCGGCAGTTCGCGGCGGTCGAGCCGGACTGGTTTGCCGCGCAGCCCTGGTCGGCTTTGCGCGGCTGGCTGGCCGGGCATCTGGAATCGGATCTGTTCGCCCGCGCGATGGTGCGGCACCCGCTATGGGTGGAGGCGGAGGCCGGCTAGTCCGGACCGCAGCAGGCGTCGAGGCAGATCTGGCGCAACAGGGCGATGACGTCGCGGCGCTGTTCGATCGGAATCGCGCGGCCGATCCGCGCCTCATGCGCGTCGAACGCCGCGCAGACCCGGCCGTGCAGCGCCTGCCCCTGCGCCGTCAGCGTCAGCGGGATCGCGCGGCCCTTGCCCGCGCCCTTCTCCAATAGGCCAGACAGCGCCAGCTTGTTGATGAGCGGCACCAGATTGGCCGGCTGGGCGCGCAGTGCGCGGGCAATGTCGCTCTGACTGCAGCCCGGATTGGCACCGATCAGGCGCAGCAAGGTCGCTTCGCCCGGATTGAGGCCGAGCGGCGCCAGCCCCTCGCCCAGTGCGCCAGTAACCGCCGCCGCGGTGCGGCGCAAATGGAAGCCCAGCATCGCGTCGAGCGGGTCGGTGAAGGCGCTGTCGGGATCGATCGTCACCGCGCGGGTCTAGCCCCCTTGCCGTGCCGGCTCAAGTCGATATGTTATATACCATAATATAAGATGGAGAGGAGCGATGTTCATGACGATGCGATTCGCCTTGCCGTTTGTCCTGCTGGCCCTGGCCGGGACGGCACCGGCCCAGACGCCACAGTCCGATAGTCCGGCGGCTTCCGGCACGATCGAGCCGGATGGCACGGTCCATGTTCCCGGCTTTCGCCTGCCGCCCTCCATCTATCTGAGCGAGGCGGCGAAGAAAGCGCTGCCGCGCACGCCCACCGATCCCGAAGAGCCGATGATGCGCGCGGTCGCCGCCGGGCAGGCCGGCGCGCTGCGCCAGCGCATGCCGCAACTGGTCGCGCCGCGGATCGGTGCGCTGAAGGCAATGTACAAGGTGACGACGCGCGAGGAGCAGGTCGCCGGCATAGCGGCTGTGCGTGCGACCCCGGCGGCCGGCATCGCACCGGGTAACCGCGGGAAGATATTGCTCAACCTGCCGGGCGGCGGCTTCATCATGGGCGTGGCCGGCGGCACCGGCATGATGGAATCGATCCCGCTCGCGGGGCTGGCCGGGGTGGAGATCCTCTCCATCACCTATCGCCAGGCCCCCGAAACCATCTGGCCGGCCGCGACCGAGGATGTGACCAAGGTCTATCGCGAATTGCTCAAGAGCTACCAACCGCAGGATATCGGCATCTTCGGCTGTTCGGCCGGCGGGCTGCTGACGGCCGAGGCGATCGCCTGGTTAATCCATGAGAAGCTGCCGCTGCCCGGCGCGATCGGCATTTTCTGCGCGTCGGGCGATGCCCGCTGGGGCGGCGACAGCCAGAGCTTTGCCCGGCCCTTCCAGGCGCTGCCGCCGCGCGACGACGTCCGCGCCTATTTCAAGGGTATCGATCGCAGCGATCCGCTGGTGTCGCCGGCGCTGTCGCCGGCCACGCTGAAACTGTTTCCGCCCACACTGCTGATCACCGGCACCCGCGCCTTCGAAATGAGCGCGACCGTCAACACCCATCGCGAACTGGTCAAGGCCGGGGTCGATGCCGATCTGCATATGTGGGATGGGCTGGGCCATGCCTTTTTCTACGATCCGGCCCTGCCAGAATCGCGCGAAGCCTTCGACGTCATGACCGCCTTCTTCCGCGATCGGCTGAAGCTGGCGCGCTAGGCGTGGAAGAAGCGGCCGGGGCGATGATGATGCATCGCCCCGGCCGATCCGGCTTACCAGACCAGCGGCAGCGACTTCGGGCCGACCACGCCGCCGGGCCAATAGCTGATGGCGGCATCGGGCTGGACCGAAAAATCGGGTATGCGACGCAGCCATTCCTGCAACGCCACCTTGACCTCCAGTCGCGCCAGATGCGCGCCGATGCAACTATGCACGCCGCCGGCAAAGGCCAGGATCGGCTTGCGCGGCCGGTTGAAATCCACACGGGTCGGATCGGGAAAGACCTCCGGGTCATAATTGCAGGCGGGCAGGATGCTGTTGAACTTGTCCCCCTTCTTCATCTGCACACCGCGCATTTCCAGATCCTGGGTCAGGGTGCGGCCGGAGAAGGTGACGGAAAAGACCCGCAGCAATTCCTCCACCTGGGCGTTGATCTGGTCGGGATGGGCGATGATCTCGCGCCGCCGATCGGGATTTTCCGCCAGCCATAGCCAGATATTGTTGAGCGTCGCGAACACCGTGTCGAGGCCGGCGATGAACAGGAAGAAGGTGAAGCCGAAAATCTCCCGCTCGGTCAGCGGCTCGCCACCCGGCCGCGCCTGGATGATCGTGCTGATGACGCCATCATCGGGCCTGGCCGTCTTCTCGACGATCACCTGCGCCAGATAGGCCTCGATTCCGCGCATGGCGAGGCCGGCGGTCATGCGATCCTGCGAATGGAGCAGGTCGACCGCCCAGCCGACGAAGGTGTCGCGCATCTCCTGCGGCAGGCCCATCAGGTCGAGGAAGATCGACACCGGCAGTGGCCGGCCGAAGGCGGTGGTGAATTCCACTTCGCTCGCATCGATGAAGCCGTCGATCAGGTCGTTGGTCAGACGGCGCATATAGGCTTCGAGCCGCAGCACGCTTTGCGGCGAGAAGGTCGAATCGAGGATCGCGCGATATTTGCGATGATGCGGCGGATCGATCTCCAGCGGGATGAAATGGAAATAATTATTGGGATCGCGCGGGAAGGGCGTGGCCCCGGCGGTGGTGAAATATTCCGGATGGCGCAGCGCGAAGAAGGCATCCTCATGCTTGATCGTGCACCAGCTGTTCCCGATCAGCGGATTGACGCTGTAGAAGATCGGCGGATGCGTCTCGTGCAGCTTGGCCATGAAGGCATGGGGCGCTGCGAGAAATTCGGGGCCGGTGGTCAGGCCGATCTCGCGCACCAGTTCGGGCGGGACATGGGCCGGAATGTCCATCACGGGCGTCGCTTGGGTGGTTGCCATGATCCAGCTCCTCAATATTGCGCGGCGGGCAGGTGGACGACCAGCCCGTCGAGCGCGTCGCTGGCGATGATCTGGCAGCCAAGGCGGCTGCTCGGGCGGCGTTCGCTGGCGGTGCATTCGAGCATGTCCAGCTCGGTCTGCGCCGGCGCAGGCAGACGGTCGGCCCAGTCCTCCTCGACATAGCAATGGCAGGTCGCGCAGGCGAGCCCGCCGCCGCATTCGCCGACCATGCCCTCCAGCCCTTCGTTGAGCGCCGCGCGCATCAGATTCTCGCCCGTCGGCACATCGATCCGATGCTCCGCGCCGCTGGCCTCGACAAAGAGGACTGTCGCCATTGCACTCTCCCATATATCTTCGTGATGAGAACAACGTTCTCAATGCTGGCACTATAGTCGCGGGCTGCTAGATGGAAAGCGATTAATGCAGAGAGGATCGACGACGATGTACCGGGCGCCGCAGGCCGACGACGCGATCGCGGAACTGGACGATCGCAACCAGCAGATCGTGGCCGCCGCCTATGATCTGCTCGACGAAGAAGGTCTGGAAGGGCTGACCATCCGTGCAGTGCTGCAGCGGACCGGGCTTGCCCGCCGCGCCTTTTACGACCGCTTCGCCGGCAAGGACGATCTGGTCCTGGCGGTGTTTGCCCATACGCTGCGCCGTGCGGCGGCACAGTTCGCCGAGCAGGTGCGCGGCCTGCCCGATCCGCTCGCCCGCCTCCATCATATCGTGAACGGCATCGTCATCGGCCGACCGGCCATCGACGGCGACTGGCAGGCCGGCCAGCGCCGCAGCGCGGCACTCAGCCGCGAGCATCTGCGGCTTGCCGAAGCGCGCCCGGTCGATTTGCAAAGGGCCGTCAGTCCCCTGATCGATCTGATCGCGACGATCCTGTCCGATGGCATGACGGAGGGCCAGGTCCGTCAGGGGCCGGCCCATTGGATGGCCCTGCTGGTCTATAATCTGGTGTCGACCACGGTTCACAGCCAGTTGCTCGCCGAAGAGGAAAGCATCGCCGACCGGAAACGTCGCGAGGAACTGGCGACGGAGATCTGGGAATTCTGCCGCCGGGCGATCGCCGCCTGACCCTTATTTCGGAATGATTGCCATCGCGATGGCTACGCCCTGGGCGAACAGGATCATCCACAGCCACCGGGTGAAAGGCTGTTTGCGCGTCTTGTGACGAAAGAGGTGGCGCGCCGCGAACGCGCCCGGCGTTCCGCCCCCGAGCGCCCAGAGTAGCAATGTCCGCTCGCGGATGCGCGCCATCCCCCGCACCGCCCGGCGCTTGTCGAACCCGAACAGCATGAAGGCCATCAGGTTCGCCAGCAGCAGCCAGGCGAGGACAGGGATCAGTGCAACGGGAATCGGTTCAGCCGCGCACGGTGACGCCGATCCAGAGCGTCCTGGGTGTGCCCAGGTCGATCGATCCACCGGCATTGCGGGTGACGATATCCTCGTCGAACAGATTCTCGCCGCGCGCGACCAGGCTGATGCCATGGCCGATCGGCAGCCGGGCGATTGCGTCGAGCGTCAGCGCATCGGGCAGCACATCGCTCTGCAGATCATCCTCATATTGCTTGGCGACATAACGCAACGTCGCCGACAGCTCCGGCCCGGCCTTGGGCGCCCAGGCCAGCGTCGCGCTGGCGGAATGACGCGGCACCTGCGCCGGCGCGAAGCCATCGAACGCCATGCCCGGCGCATCGACCTTGCTGCGGCTATAGGCATAGGAGGCGAGAAGCGAGAAGTTGGCCGGCAGTTGCGCGCTGGCGGTCAGTTCCACGCCCTTGGCCACGATCGCGTTCACATTCTGCCGCTGGCGGGTGACACTATCGATGGTGACATTGGCGATCGCATCGTCGAGCCGGTTGTAGAAAAGCGTGGCGGACAGCTGCACGCCCGATGCCGGGGTCAGGTCGATGCCGCCCTCCACGCCCTTGAGCTTCTCGGGCTTCAATGTCGCATTGGCCTGGGTGGTGATCGGGAAGACGACGAAGGGGCGATACAGCTCATTGAGCGTGGGCAGCCGGAAGCCGCTATAGGCCGCGCCGCGCAGCGCTACCGCATCGCTGACATGGTAGAGCGCGCCGGCCCGGCCGGAAAATTCCCAGTCGGAGCGATTGGCGTAAGCACTGTCCTGCGTCACCGCGCCGGCCGCATTGACCGCCTTGTAGAAGCCGTTGCGGATCGACCAGCGATCGGCCCGCACCCCGCCGGTCAGGACCAGCTTGCCAATCGTCCAGTCATCCTCGGCAAAGATGCCGCTGGTGATCTGGTCGCCACCGGCATGGCGGCGCGCTGTCAGCGGGTTGCTGGCGAGGCCGGCATTATAGGCATCCTCAACCATGTCGCCGGTGGCAAAGCGGCTATCCACGCCGATGCGCAGCACATGATCCTCGCCCACCGGCGGGCGCAACTCGATCTTGCCGCCGATCCCGGTCGAGGGGGTGTTGCGCTGGTCGAGCGACTTGCGGAAACTGGTGGAGGAGATGACGATGTTCGAGAAGTTGCGCGCCTGGAGATAGGCAAGTGCATCGACCTGCCAGCGGCCGCGGCTGATATAGCGGATACTGGCATCCTGGCCCTGGCTCATGCTGTCGGCGCCGGCAAAGCGCAGGGTGCGATTATCCTGGAACAGGGTGCCGCGGAACTGGATTTCCGAGGTGGCGTCGATCGGCGCGACCGCGCGCACATTGGTCGACCAGCTATCATAGGCGGCGGGCACGGTGGCGGCGACGCGCTGGTCCTTCGGCGTGGTCTGGAAGCCGTCGCCCCGGTCCCAGCGGCCCGAGAGCGACACATAGCCGCTGCCGAGATCCGGCGCGATGCTGGCGGACAGCTCGGTCGCATCCTTGCTGCCATAGAAGGCGCTGGCGCCGAAGGCCGGCATCTGGTCGCGGGTGGCGCTGGCCAGTTCGATCGTGCCGGCGACCGCGCCCGCGCCAAAGGCACCGCTGCCCCCGCCGCGCGTCACCCGCACCAGCGCCAGCCGGTCGGGCACCAAAGCCGAGAATGGGATATAGCCGAAGAAGGGATCAGCCACCGGCACACCATCGAGCAGCACCAGGGTCCGGCTCGACGCATTGCCACCCAGCGCCCGCAGGGTGGCGCCCTGGTTCGAGGGGTTGGACGCGCGACTGTCAGAGCGGCGGAACTGCTGGAAGCCCGCGACATCGGCCAGCACGCTCTCGATCCGACCCGACGCCGCATCCGCCAGCCGGTCCCGGTCGATCACCACAGAGCCATAGGCCGGCGTCCCAGGCGGCAGGGCGAGGCCCGTGCCAGTCACCACGATCGACGCGGCCTCATCCGCCGTCACCTCGGGCGCCTGCGCAGCGGCGACGCCGGGCAACGCGCACAGCATCAATGGCAGGATTTTCATGAAGCGCGTCCCCTTGGTCCGATTTTGCATCGGGGACTAGGAAGTCGCGCCCGCCACTGTCAAGCCGCGACCACCGGCATGCCTGCATGCAGCAGCTTGTCGATGGTCAGCGGATAGTCGCGCAACCGGATGCCGGTCGCATTATAGACCGCATTGGCCACCGCCGCGCCGGCGCCGCATATGCCCAGCTCGCCGACGCCCTTGGCCTTCATCGGCGAGCTTTTGTCGTCCAGTTCCTCGATGAACAGCACATCCTGTTCGGGAATGTCGGCATGCACCGGCACGAGATATTCGGCCATGTCATGATTGACGAAGAAGCCAAAGCGGGTGTCGACGTCCAGCGCCTCCATCAGCGCCGCGCCCGCGCCCATGGTCATCGCGCCGATCACCTGGTTGCGCGCCGATTTGGGATTGAGGATGCGACCGGCGGCAAAGGCACCGCCCATCCGGCGGATGCGCACTTCGGCGGTATCGATATCGACGCCGACTTCACAGAAATGGGCACCGAAGGTCGCCTGGGCATAGCGTTTGGCAAGATCGCCAAACTCGATCTTGTCCTCGACCCATAGCCCCTCGCGTCCCGCGAGCGCACCCAATTTCTGCGACTGGTTGCCCATCTTCACCAGCCCGTCCTCGAACCGCGCATCGGCGATCGGATAGCCGGCCTTTTCCGCCAGCGCCGCCCGCATCGCCATGGCGGCGGCATAGACGCCAGCGGTTGAACTGTTGGCGCCCCATTGGCCGCCCGATCCGGCCGAGGCGGGAAAGCGGCTGTCGCCCAACCGCACCGTCACTGCATCCACCTCCACGCCCAGCACTTCGGCTGCCGTCTGCGCCATGATCGTATAGGTGCCGGTGCCGATATCGGTCATGTCGGTCTCGACCGTCACCCGGCCCTGGCTGTCGATGCCGATGCGCGCACCCGAATCCGTGGTGATATTGTTGCGGAAGGCGGCGGCCATGCCCATGCCTACGAGCCAGCGCCCGTCGCGTACCTGCGCCGGCTTCGGATTGCGCTTGGTCCAGCCGAATTGCTGCGCCCCGGCACGCAGGCACTCCACCAGCTTGCGGCTGGAAAAGGGCCGTTGTGGCCCCGCCTCAGGATCGAACTGCACATCGTTGCGGATGCGCAGCTCGACCGGGTCCAGTCCGCAGGCCTCGGCCAGTTCGTCCATCGCCACCTCCAATGCCAGCATGCCGACGGCTTCGCCCGGCGCGCGCATCGCATTGCCCTCCGGCAGGTCGAGCACGGCCAGCCGATGCGCGGTGATGCGATTGGCGCCGCGATAGAGAAGGCGGGTCTGCTGCGCCGCCGTTTCCGGGCCGCCGCCGGGCAGGTCGCCCGACCAGACCTCATGCGCGATCGCATCGATCACGCCATCCTTGCCTGCACCCAACCGGATACGCTGGATCGTCGCCGGGCGATGGGTGGTGTTGTTGGGAATTTGCGGCCGCGCGATCGCCACCTTGACCGGCCGCCCGATCTGTTTCGCAGCCAGCGCCGCCAGCAGCGCGTCCGCACGCAGGAACAGCTTCGCGCCAAAGCCGCCGCCAATATAGGGCGCGACCAGCCGGATATTCTCCTTGGGAATGCCCAGCGTCCTGGCCATCTCGCCGACGCTCCAGGCGATCATCTGGTTGGCGGTCCACAAGGTCAGCTTGTCGCCATTCCAGGCCGCCGTCGTAGCGTGCGGTTCCATCATCGCATGGCTATGATCGGGCGTGCTGTAGCTTTGGTCGATCTTCACCGCCGCCTTGGCAAAGGCGCCGTCGAAATCGCCGACCCTGGTGTCGGCCGGCGACCCGAAACTGGCCGGCGGCATGGTCCCGTGCAGCCGTTCCGCCTTGAGGTCGAACCGCCCCTGTTCGGGCGCATAGTCGATCCGCACCAGCTTTGCCGCATCACGCGCATTTTCCAGCGTGTCGGCAATCACCAGCGCCAGCGCCTGCTCATAATGCTGGATCGCCGGGCCCCCGAGCAGATGGGCGGTGTTGAACTGCCCCTTGCCCAGTGTGCCGGCATTGGCGTGAGTGACGATGCCCAGCACGCCCGGCGCCGCCTCGGCCGCGCGCAGGTCCATCGAGCGGATCTGTCCCTTGGCGATCGCGCTGCCGACGATCCAGCCATAGGCAGCATTGGGCGCCGCATCATGGCGCTCATAGGCATAGGGGGCGGTGCCGGTGACCTTGGCGGCGCCGTCGATCCGGTCATGCGGAATGCCGACCACGCGGCCGCGGTCGATCGGGTTGGGGCCGGCTGGCGTGTCGAACTTCATGCCCGTGCCTCCTGCTGGCGATAGAGCGACGCCAGCGTCTGGCTCAGCAACGCCTTCTTGAAGTCATTATGCGATGTGGTCCGGGCACCTGCCAAAGCCGCGTCTGCAACGGCCTTGGCCCCCTGCGACGCAGCCGCATCGGCGCCAGCCACCCGCCAGGGTTTGGGCGCCACGCCGCCAAAGGCGAAGCGCGCCTGCCCATCCTGGCCGAACACCGCGGCCACCGATACGAGGGCAAAGGCATAGGAGGCCCGATCGCGCACCTTGCGATAGACATGGGTGCCGGCGATCGGCTTTGGCAAGGTTACCGACAGGATCATCTCGCCGGGCTGCAGCGCATTGTCCACCTGTGGGGTATCACCGGGCAGGCGATGGAAATCGGCGATCGCGATGGTGCGTTTCGCGCCACCCGGCGCCATCGTCTCTACCTGCGCATCCAGCAGCCGCAATGCCACCGCCATGTCGCTCGGATTCTGGGCGATGCAGGCGTCGCTGACGCCGACGATCGCCAGGCTGCGGCTCATCCCCTGCATCGCGCCGCAACCGCTGCCCGGCCGCCTTTTGTTGCAGGGCATGCGCGTGTCGTAGAAATAGGGGCAGCGGGTCCGTTGCAGCAGATTGCCGCCGGTCGTCGCCTTGTTGCGCAACTGGCCCGATGCACCCGCCACCAGTGCCCGGCTGAGTACCGCATAATCGCGTCGCACCCGCTGGTCGGCGGCAAGATCGGTATTGCGCACCAGCGCGCCGATTCTAAGCCCGCCCTCCTGCGTCGGCTCGATCCTGTCGAGTCCCAGATGATTGACGTCGATCAGATGGGCGGGCGTCTCGATCTGCAATTTCATCAGGTCGAGCAGGTTGGTGCCACCGGCAATGAATCGGGCGCCCTGGACCGATGCTGCCGCCTTGACCGCCGCTTCGACGCTGCTCGCGCGCTCATAGGTAAAGGGTTTCATGCCTTGTCCTCCCCGGCAACGTCGCGCATGGCGGCGATGATGTTGGGATAGGCGGCGCAGCGACAGATATTGCCGCTCATCCGCTCGCGCGCCTCCGCATCGGACCAGGCGACATGATCCAGATCCGGTGTCACATGGCTCGGCACGCCGGCCTCGATCTCCTCCAGCACGGCGACCGCCGAACATATCTGCCCAGGCGTGCAATAGCCGCACTGATAGCCGTCATGCACGATGAAGGCGCGCTGCATGGGATGCAGCCGCTCGGGCGTACCCAGCCCCTCAATGGTAGTGATCGCTTCGCCCTCGTGCATGACGGCCAGGGTCAGGCAACTGTTGATCCGGCGCCCCTCGACGATCACCGTGCAGGCGCCGCACTGGCCATGGTCGCATCCCTTCTTGGTGCCGGTCAGGTGCAGATGCTCGCGCAGCGCATCCAGCAGGGTGGTGCGCGGGTCGAGCTGCAGATGCACGTCGCGCCCGTTCACCTTCATATCGAGCGCCATCATGCGATTGCCCTCCTGTGTCGATGCGGACCGGGTGGGCGGAGCAGCCTGTGCCAGGCCGGGCACCGCAGCGGTCGCCACGGCGCTGCCCTGCAGGATATGGCGGCGCGTAAAACCATCGGACGTCATGGATGACCCTCCTCCTGATCCGCATGTCATACGAAGGGCGGCGGCAATCGATCCCCGCAGGCCGCAGAAATGCCGGATCGGCAGAGAGTGACAGATCATGGATGCAGGTCAAGCGGGGTATGATTCGACGATTCGAGTCCGGCATATCCACAGCGTCTGACCAAGCAGTGCGCCGCGCCATTTTATCGACACGGGCAAAACCCCCGGAAAACGGGGCATTTTTCCCTTTTTCAAAAAGTTTTTCATTTTTCTGCAATTCAGCCCTTGCCGACTTTGGAAACCACTGCTAGTTCGCCGCCACCCGCCGAGAGGGACACACTCTCCCGGCCGCCAAGAGCGGGCGTAGCTCAGGGGTAGAGCACAACCTTGCCAAGGTTGGGGTCGAGGGTTCGAATCCCTTCGCCCGCTCCAGAATTCTTCAATAAAATCAAAGAATTCTGGCCCGCCGGGGCCGATCGAAACCGCTTATTTTTCCTTCGAAAATCGCAAAGTAAGCGCATGGTAAGCATGTTTGGGGCTAGGTTCCGCTGTGCTTTTTCCATCACAGTTTACCAGCCTCTGATCGCACCGGCTGCCTTGCGCAATCGATTACATGCCGCCATCATCGTGACGTGAGGAAATCCGAAGAGTGCCTCGCAAGCATACCTGCCAAGCATAATTTACGTCGGTCCACGAAGGACGGGCGGCCGCTTAGAGATGACAGTGGCATGTCGAACCGCGGCATAGCGCAGGGGAAAGCAAACAGTCGGGCGGCTGCCCGATGGCAGTTGCTGTCGCCTGGATTTGACTTGTGCCCTCTCAATTCCCTTTCCCGTGCCATCGTCCGCCTAGGTCCGTATCCTCTGGATGCCACAATAGTCCCGCCGATGGGACGCCGGCATCCGACGCCGTTTCTCCGCCGGCCGAAAGCCTTGCGCAAACTTTCCAGACCGAGCGAGCCGGGCTTCTGCGTTATCTGGGCAAACGCGCCGGATGGGATGCCGCACCTGATCTTGTCCAAGAAGTCTTCGTGCGCGCCGCAAGCAGCGAGCAGGCGGGACGACTCATAAATCCTGCCGCGTTCGTCAGACGAATCGCCCGCAATTTGCTGATCGATCGAGCCCGAAAGATAGGACGTGATAATGTCGTCATCTTTCCGCTCGACGAGCAGCGAGATGTCGTCGCGCAGCCAGAGCAATGCCTCAATTTGGAGGCGTCCGATCTACTACGCCTCTACGAGAATGCCGTCGATACGCTTCCCGAAAAGACCCGCCGTGTATTCCTGATGCACCGGGTGGATGAAATGAGCTATCGCCAAATCCATGAGCGATTGGAAATCAGCGTCGCGACGGTGGAATATCACATGGTGAAGGCGCTCGCGCATATCAGCCGCCACGTGGACGCGGCGCGATGAGCGACCTGGATGGCGACGATGGCGTCGACCGCGATGCCATCGAAGAACAAGCTATCGCCTGGCACCTGAATCTGCGCGCTCGTGAACCGGGGGCGGATACCTCGGATCTCGACGCATGGCTGGATCAGTCTGCCGATCATCGACGGGCCTATGAGCGGGCTCGATATCATTTTGAGGCTTCAGAGATACTGAAGTCATCTGTCCGCCATGGCAAAAAGAAGCCGTTACATTCCCGCACATTTTTCCTCGGCCTGGGAATTGCAGCAGCACTTGCGCTGGCAATAGCTCTAGGCGCGACCTTCACGTCGAACCAGCATATGCGGACCGCTATCAACGAGGAAGCTGCGCCGGCGCGCATGCGTGCGCCGCGGCATCAGATCCGCACCGTGGCGCTCGCCGACGGTTCCGATCTCACGCTCGATGCCGCCAGCCAGATCGAAGTTGCAATGACGAGCAGAGAACGTCGAATCCGGCTCCTCGAAGGGAAGGCTCGTATAGCCGTGAGCGCAGACCCTCGCCCCTTCATCGTCGAGGCTGGTTCAGGCGAACTTATGGCCAATGCCGCAAGCTTTGATGTGGATATGGCGGCCGATGGTCAAATCGAGGTTGCCGTGCTGTCGGGTGAGGTCGAATTACGAAGGTTGCTGCGCCCCGCGGTGTTGGAGAGGGTAGCCCCAAAGATGCAGGCCGGGCAAAGCTATGGCTATCTTGCAAGCGACTTCACACCAATTGCGGTCGGACAGGACGACACCGATCGGCGTGACTGGCCTAATGGCTGGACCGAATATCATTCCGCGCCCCTGTCGGAGGTGATTGCGGATGCCAATCGATATGCAAGGCAGCCGATCGAGCTCGATGAGCCATCCCTGGGCAATCTGCTGGTTTCGGGACGGTTCCATATTACGGATAGCGACCGCTTTGCCGAGAGGATCGCCTCTCTTTTCGGACTTGCTGCAGTGCACCGCCAAGGCGCCATTCACCTGCGCAAGAGATAAAATATTTTGATCGACGACTAAGGTCGTACCATTTGCAGCGTCAATCCCCCCCAGACGCGCCGATGTGGCGGGTCGGCAAACGCATTGGGGGGAACAATGTCCGTCACGAAGGTTCAAACGATTGCATTGCTCATGGCTGGCGCGGCAGGGGTTATTTCAATCCCAGCAACATGGGCCAAGAACGATCCGGCTATCGTCATCGACTTGCCTGCGCAGACGCTCGACCAATCTCTGCGCGCCGTTGCCTCGAGCGCTGGCTGGGAAATTTACATGTCTGCCAGCGATATCGAGGGCATTGCCGCTGCCCCGCTCAAAGGCAATCTGACCCCGAGTGAAGCTATTGGTCGGCTCCTCAAAACCACCGACCTCGAAGCTAAGATCGTGGATGGAGCCGTGATCATCCGCTCGAAGTCGATCAGCGATGAAAATTCGAGGGACATCATCACCGTCACCGGCAGCCGGATTACCGGGGCGCCGCCGTCGGCCCCCGTTCGCGTCATAACGGCCGAAGACATGCGCCGCGGCGGACAAGCGGACCTCGGTGAGGTCATCCGAAGTTCGCCGGTGAATTTTGGCGGAGGGCAGAATCCCGGTGTCGGCACCAGCCAGGGCAACAGCGACGTCAACGTCAACGGATCTTCGTCCCCCAACCTGCTTGGCTTGGGTCCAAATGCCACTTTGACGCTGCTGAATGGCAACCGCCTCAGCTACACCGGTCTTAATTCTGCCGTCGACATCAGCGCCATTCCCGCAACCGCAGTGGATCGTGTCGAAATCATCACGGACGGCGCTTCGGCGATTTACGGCGCCGATGCCGTAGCCGGCGTCGTCAATGTCATTCTGAAGCGCGACTATGAAGGCGTTAGCGCGCTGGCGAGAGTCGGGGGTTCGACCGATGGCGGCAATTTCCAGCAGCAATATAATCTGACGGGTGGCGCCAAGTGGGCCGGAGGCGGAATTCTCGCCGTTCTGGACCATTCGTCCAACTCCGACATTCCAGCATCGAGCCGTTCCTACGCCAAAAGCATGGCGACGGATTCATCGCTTTACCCCAGGCTCGGGCGCGATAGCGCGCTGATAAGCCTCTTCCAGGACATTGGCAGTCAGCTGAAGGCCAATGTCGACCTGATGTACAAGGACGGAAGGCAAGATGTGATCGCCGGCTTCCTTGAGGGACAGCCGCACACCGCCAGCGGCGCGGCGGTCCGGGCAGACACCCGGTCGTGGCTTGTCGCCCCGTCGCTTACGGCCAGCCTTGGCGCATCCTGGAATCTGCATCTCCTGTCGTCGTTCGGCGCCGACAAATCCCAGACTCATTCGGACATCTTCGCGGGAGGCTCGGTTTATGGGGCAAGTTATCGGCAATATGACAATGATGCTCAGTCGATCGAATTGAACGGCGACGGCCCGCTTTTCAGCCTACCGGCCGGCGAGGTTCGCGTTGCATTGGGCGGCGGCTATCGCCGTACCGGCATCGAACTGACCACCACCACATTGGGCGTCACGAGCAACGCCTTCAAGCAGCACAGTGAAAACGGATTTGGTTTCGCCGAACTGCTGGTCCCGATCCTTTCGCCAGCACAGAATTCCCGGCTGGGGCGTGCGCTTCGGCTGACGGGAGCATTCCGCTACGAGGCGAACTCAGGCACGGATTCCGTCGCGCTTCCGAAATTGGGGATCGTCTATGAGCCATTTGATGGCCTGGCGATAAAGGGTAGTTGGGGCCGCTCATTCCGCCTCCCGACCCTGTATCAGCGATATGGAAGCTACTCCGCCGTCCTATATCAGACCGCCAGATATGCCACGGGCTTTCCAGCCGACTCGACCATGATAATCTTGGGGGGCGCGAACGCCGACCTGAAACCCGAGAAATCGGAAAGCTGGACCTTCTCGGCGGAATTCCGTCCAGTCGAACATCCCGAATTCACCGGCAGCATCAGCTTTTTCCATTTTGATTACACCGATCGTGTTGCAACGCCACTGACGTCTGCGATCGGCGTACTCAACAATCCGATCTATAACAGCCTCGTCACGCTCGACCCGTCCACCTCCTTGCAACAGGCGCTGATCAGCGGTGCAGCGATCGGTCTGCAGAATGGCACGACCGGCACTTATGATCCCAGCCGGGTCGTCGCAATTCTGGATGGCCGCGACCGAAACATGGCACGCGAGATCTACAAAGGCATCAGCCTTTCCATGCGCTACCTGATCGGAGACCCGGATCGCGAGGCGCTCGATCTCAGCTTCGATGGCAATTGGATCGATAGCAGCAGGCAATTGTTCGACGGCCTGCCGACGGTCGATCTTTCCGGCACCATATTCAACCCGCCCAAGCTCAAGGGCCGGGCCGGTGCCAGCTATGTCACACCGCGGCTCACCCTCTCTGCATTCACCAATCTGAGTTCAAGCATCCTCGATAACCGGAGGCTGCCAGCTTACCGCCTGCGCGCGCTCGCGACCCTCGATCTTTCCGCCATCGCCAAGATGGGAGGCGGATTCGAATTGGGCGCCAATATGCAGAATGTCTTCAACGCCAAGCCCCCGTTGATCGTCACAGGCTCTGGTTATGACACGCCCTTCGATACGACCAATTACTCCCCGATTGGACGCTTTCTCTCCATCCAGATTCGCCGGTCGTGGTGATGTTGATGCGCGTGGGAACATGCCTGGCCATCTTGCTGACACTCGCGGCGGCACAGCCGATGGTGGGCCGTGCGGTCGCGGCTCAAGGCCACTTCTGGACCATGGACGACATATTGGCGATCCCTGCAGTGGCCGGCACCGCGCTGGCCGATGACGGACGAACGCTTGCCTACATCCTTCGGGTCGCAAACCGAAAGGAGAACCGCACGGAGTTCGAACTCCATGTGACTAACTTCCAGCCGGATGGAGACAGGATCCTTGCCCGTTCCATCTGGATGGAAAGGCTCCAGGCCGTTCCCGGCAAAATGGCCTGGAGCCTATTGATCGATCAGGGACAAGGCGTTCAGCTCTATCAGTTCGGCAACAACGGCGCCATGCAAGCCCTTGTCGTCAATCCCGAGCCAGTCCTGGTCGGGTCAGCCGATGGTGCACAATTCGGCTATGGCTTCACCGGGCCAGTACGCTTTGGCCTTGCCTATTATGACTGGTCACCCGACGGGCGTCGGCTCTTCTACTCACTGCTGCGCGCGGAGGACGAAAAGGGAGAAATCCGGCATGATGAAGACGTCACGCGGCTGACCATCTATCGGCGACGAGGCCCGAGGGTCACGGCACATTTCTTCCTGAAGGAGGATGGTGGTCCGCCGCTCTGGATCGCTGACGTTTTCGGCCCTGATCGGGTTGGGCGTTATATGGGCGGCATGCCGATCTGGCACGATGATGCGCTCGAATACGCACTTCAGGCAGACAATCTCAATGTGCCCCATATCCAGCGTTACCGCTGGCGGTTCGAGGATCGCAAAAGCCGCCCTCTTGACGAAGGGCCCGCGCTGTTCGCCGATCGCATCGCGGGACCTCATGACGGAACGGTCGCGATCGAGCGCGTCAACCAGCAGCGTCGCTTGAGAGAGCGAACAATCGATGGCCGCTTGATCGACTATGGGGTGCTTGATGCCACATTGTCGGACCCTCGATCCCCTGGACATTGGCGATCTCCAGACGGGAGTGTGGCACTCATAGCAGTCCGCTTCACGAGCGCGGGCCGCTATGGCCTGATCCGCCTAGATAGTGCTGGCAGAGTGGCGCGGATCGAGGTTCCTGAAAGCCTGACCCATTGCAGCTTCGCGCCCAGCCTATCCGCAGGCGTCTGCGCGCGCGAGGGTGTGACGCGGGCGCCATCCTTCGTACGGGTCACGGTCGGCACAGGAAGGATAGAGGCGCTTCAACCCCTGTCGCCGCGACATGATGCGATTACGCCGCTTCGCGTGGAAACCCGCATCCTGACAAACGCCTATGGATACCGTGCGCGAAGCCTGATCATTTATCCTCGAGCGTATAAATCCGGGCAGCGCTACCCCGCTGTGCTTGTCACGCATGGTTCCGACGCGGATGAACGGTTCGGGTCGAAGGATATACAATGGGATTATCCGATTCAGCTCTTCGCTGAACGCGGATATATGGTCATACTGGCCAATGAGCCCGACGTCTCGCAAAGCGACGAGCTGGTAAAGGCTTCGGCAGATCGCAACATGTGCGGCGGGGCAACGCCGCCTGCGGAAATACAGCGTCTGGGTTGGCTCAATCAGCTCGAGAGCTTCCGTGTAATATTGCATGCGCTTGATACAGAAGGCCTGATCGATCCCAGGCATGTCGGCATTGCAGGGTACAGCTATGGCTCCCAGATCGCGAATGTTGCCGTCACCCAGGCTGATCTGTTTTCAGCTGCATCCAGCGGCGATGGGGGGTTTCTCGAACCAACCAGCTATCGCACGCACCAATGCGTATACCGGGCTATCTATGGCGGGGCTCCTGGCGATCCTGTTGCCCAGCCAAATTATGCCGCTTTGGCCCCTTCCTATCGAGCGCGCTTCGCTCAGGCGCCCGTGCTGCAGCAAATCGCCGAACCACATGAGTCCGCGATCGATTTCCATCAGGCATTGCGCGCTGCGCAGATCCCCTCGGAAATATCACTTTATCCCGGAGAGAGCTGGGCGTCGGACGAGACGCATTTTTTCCATCTGCCCTCAAATCAGCTGGGCGCCATGGCGGAGAATCTGGAGTGGTTTGATTATTGGCTACGGGATCTTCCACCCTCAACTGGACCGGATGGCGCGCGACGCGCGCGATGGGAGGCCATGCGGCTTGCGCGGCCCAAGTCAGGCGATCGATGATCGCCGAGCTAGCCGGCCCACTGGCGAGCCCAGCTTTCCACCCCGGCAAGACCGAGCAGGCGGCGGGCATCCGCTCGGTCATAGGCCGGTCTGCCTGACGGCGCATCCGGCGGGGGCACAGCGCATATGAGGTCATGCTCAGCGAGGAAGCCGGACTTGAGGAAGGACAATATCTTGCGCTCATTGTCCCAATAATATCGGTCGAGAAAGCCCGCCGGCCCGCCTTTGGTCCGGCGGGCGGTAATGGCAGGCGGCAGATCGGACGAAAAGGCGCGGCGCGCCGTGGAGCGATCGATCCCGCCTTCCACCCATTGCCAGCTGGGTATGCCCAGGCAGACCTCCATGACCGACTGGGCCAGTAACGGCGCGATTGTCGGTGGCTGGACGCGCCGGTCATGAAATCCTTCATAGCCTACAGCTCGGGATAATGCGCGAATATGCGCGGCTGCGCCGGGTGCGAGGCCCTCGGGCGGTGTCAGCCAAGGATGGATAGCGATCCTCTCCTTCGCCGCATTCAATCTTTCGATGTTGAGAAAGCCAGAAGTGCCTTGCGCTGCTTTGCGCGGACCACGTGCGAGATGCCGCAAGATATAAAGCAGAATGGTGGCATAGGAAGCGTCGTGCAATCTCGAAACATCCTGGATCGACGCGATAACAGCCTTGGCGCCAGCTGCGTCTCGATAGCGATCGAGGATCGGCACAATCGAATGGGTCATTCCAAAGACATTATCGCCGCCATGGCCCGTGAAGAACGCTGCAATATTATGTTGTGCTGCAACCATGGCCTGGGCCTTGGCAGTGCTTTGGGCATAATGGGCCATCAGCGGACGCGCAGCATGTGCGACAATGGGCTGCTCAACATCGATGGCATCCAGGTCATAAGGATAGATGTCGAGCGGCATGTCGAGCGCTTGGGCAACAAGCTGCGCATAGTATGTCTCATCACCCTCGCGGTCGGCCCAACGCATGTGGAAGCCCCGAGGCGAAGATGTCGCCCCGGCGAGCCCCGCGCAGACGATCGAAGAATCCAGTCCGCCCGACAGGCCCGACGAGATCGAGGCGAACTCACCAGCCCAAGTTTTGATCGCGTCGAGAACGGTGGCGCGCAGATGTTCGATCGAGGCAGGGCCAAGGCGCGCACGACCGGCTATATAGTCCCAAGGTTGCCAGAGAAGGTCCGAGCGCTGCTTTGATGGCCCGATGTGTAGCCGCCCGCCCGGCACAATTTCCCGCACTCCGCAGAGGCATGTCTGTTCGCCAGCGTGGAACGGATGCCACATGTGGACAAGCAGCGCGTCCAGATCGACAGATATTCCATCTGATGCCGCTAAGGGAGATGTGCCCACCTGAGGCGCAACGACGATGCCCCCGTCAATCTCTCTCCAAAAAGCCGGCAGACCACCGGAGGGATCGCGGATTATGACGATGTCGCCGCCAGCAATCTGGAAGATGGCGACATAACTGCCCCAATAATCGCGTATCAGACTTTGCCCATGGGTTATGATGGCCGCATTGGTTTCGGCCGCGTTGAGCTCTTTGATCCGCCGACTGGGTAGCGTCTTCGTAAACAGATGCCCGATTATCGCGCCCTGCGTGCCGATCATCACGACAGGGTCGGACGTCCAAAGGTTGATAGGCACCGCGAGCGGCACCTTTGACATCTGGTCTGTCGCTGCACCTTTAGATCCGACAGTCGCGCAGCGGACATAAGCCAGATAGCGCGACGCACTCATCTCGCCAGGATGGGTTCGAAAGCGGCGATCCGATCGACTCTGTCGGCCATCAGCCTGTCTTCGCACTGAACCCAACAATGCGCCGCTATCGGCAACTGTACGCCAATGACCAAGGTCGCCTGGTGGCCGAAGCGTCGCAACATCCGCGAAATCGCGATGCTGCGCGCAAGACAGTGGTTATCGAGCGGCAGGAACTGCCGCAGGAGGTGGAATGCAGCTGCGACCATGGCTTCGCTGAAGATTGGCAGTGTCAACCGCGGCTTTCCTGCCCCCTCCTGGACGCGATCCAAGATGGTCCGCAGCGCGTCGCGACGAACCTGAATCACAGCAATGGACAATGCAACAAGTGCCACTGGTGCCAAGAGCCAACCATGCCTGAACTTGATCAGATCCAGATGACTGCATGTCGGAGCTACGGGTGCCGCTGCGCCTTCTGCGACCATTATGCCTGGATCGAGCAGTCCTGCTCGGATCAGGGCCGCAATGTCCTCAGGGCCCGGCTTCATTGCGAGGAGGGCGGTCAGATGGTCTCTGGTTGGCCCGCGGACAAGCTGATATCGCTCGCTCGCAATATTGAGAATTACGGGCGTCTGTCCGATCAGGCAGGCATGTAAATCTCGTCCTATCTGTCGCATTGCGATTTCCTTCCGCAAATCAAAAGGGCGCGCCGCTTTGGATGAGCGGCGCGCCCTTTCGACCTTCAGTCTTCGTCGGAAATGCCGGAAGCCTTGTACAGCGTGCCGTTGCCATCATCCTGGCCGATCAGCAGTACGCCGCGGGTGAGTTCGACTGCATCTCCCAGATCGACGATATCCTGCAAATGTGCATCACGTTCCATGGTCATTCTCCTTCAAATCAGCGACTCCATGTCGCAATTCGAAAGATTTCACGGAAACAATTCACCATCCATTTTATAATTACATTATAATCTGTGAACAATTATCCCGATGCCACCGGGATGTGCTAATAGTGACCGAGCAGTGATGGCGTGCGTTGGGCACACGCACTGACCCCTTTAGCCTTTCAGCCTGGACATGCGGGCCAGTCGCCCGGTCACCATCCACAATTGACTTTGTGGATGAAAGAGGGTGCGCAGCTCTACTTCACTGCGCAAGCGCAATTGCCCCCACATTGATGCCTATCGGGCTTTTGCTTTCAAACATTACGTCTGAAACCCCGATCGCTGGCCATGAAACGCTCCAGCATCGGGCCGATCAACCGCTCAATTGCCATGGGATGGGTCAGTCCGGTGTCGCTGGCATGGATGCGCGCATAAGCCATCAGATCCCGATGTACCGCAGCGGAAAGTTCGACCGAGATTTTGACTGGCTTTTCATCCTCGATCGGTCCTAGCTTGAGTTTGGCCATCACTTCTGCCCTTCCCATGGTTCCAATATGATGTCTCGCTTCACCATCACGCGCAGAGGATGGCCAGGTCTGATGGTGAGTGTCGGGGGAATCGTCAGTTGCCGCCCGATGATCTGTCGGCCTGCCTGACTGATGCTGTCCTGCGTGCCATATCGCAGCGCTCGCACGAGACTTCCGTCATCGTCGGCCATGACCTCGGTCCCCACGTTCAACAGGGTCGAGATGAATGCTGCGCCGAGCAAGCCGGCCCAATGATTGTCCACACCATCCTGCAGGCCCGACCTGCCTGACTGATCGGCGCCCTGAAGCCGGTCGAGCAGAATCGAACGGCTATTGGGAAAAATCAGGCGGTCCCAAGCGATCAATATCCTCTGCTGTCCCGCTGCGGTCGCACTGTCATATTCGCCGATCAGCCGTGACCCTTGCGGGATGAGCAGAATCCGGCCCGATGGGCTATCGTAAACATTTTCCGTCACCTGCGCGGTGATAAGGCCGGGAAGATCGGATCGGATGCCTGTGATCAGCGCAGCGGGGATGACATTGCCCGCCTGTACGACATAGGGTGATGCCGAATTCGCTACGCGCCGTGTGCTTGCCTCGGCGATAGCGACCGGCGCCAGAAACGTGCGCCCATTCGTATCGGCGGTTCGGGACTGGAGGGGCTGGCTTTCAGCTTCTGCCCTCGGGTCCCGGGGCGCTGTGGCCTCCGCTGGCAGCACCCCGTCCGGTTCCTTTGCCCTTGCAACCGTCGGCGCTGAGGCAAGAAACAATCTGCTCGATAGCGCGGCCTCACGTACGCTCCTCTGGCGCTCCCGCTCTTGCTGGCGCGCCGTCAGGCGCTCATCGCTGGGTGGCGAGCGGCCGGGGTTGGTCAGGCTTGGCTGTTGTTGCGCCGCAAGCAGCGGCTGTTTCGGGGCGTCGGTCAATGGCGCCCCCAATTTGGGAATTTCGGAATAGTCGTCGGGTGCTGAGGCAATGGTTTCGGCTTTGATGCGGCCGTGCGAGACCGGTATGTTTTCGACGCTGTTGATCGTCTTTGGCCGCAGGGCATAGATCAATGTTCCGGCAATGCAGATGCAACTGACGGCCGCCAGGAGCCCGATCGCTTTCCGGGACAGACGCATGGCCGGTGGCGAGGCCGCCCGCAACGCAACCGCCTCAGAATTTTTGCCTTTTGATACATTGGCGGGCGGGATGTCGTCGTGTTTATCGATCTCGACTTGGTCCTCGACCTTGTCGCCCGGCTTGCTGCTATTCTCCGCGCTGCTCATTATCGGCTTGCCCGATGAACTGGCTTCGGGTCGATCCGTTCGATGCGCACCAGCTTGCTGGTTTTCTTGTCCCCAAGCCTCAGTTCCGCTGCGCTGAAAAGGCGATCGACGATCATGAAGTGCCCCTGCACGCGGTAATTAACGAGCTCGGGCGATCCTGACGCACCCTCGACAAAAAGCGGTGGCATTTCTCCGGTCGCGATGTCCGAGGGAAACTCGATCAAGACCTGACGGCCATCGTCAAACGCACGCAGCGGGCGCCAGGCAGGCAGATCCCCTTTCATCTGATAACGGAAGTTCAGGGATGCCAGATCCAAGCCCGTCGCGACCGGCGCATTGCGGCTTTGCTGCGCCGCTGCAGCTTCTAATGCGAACAGCGCATCCTGTGGATAAGTCCAGGACACTGATGCCATGTAGGTCGATGGCGTCCCGTTCAGTTCGAGATGGTAGGTGCGTCTGTTCGTGTTGATGATGAGGTTGGTGGCGATATCGCCTCTCGTCGGCTTCACCAGCACATGAACGCGCAGCGAGGAACCACTCCCGCTCACCGTATCCCCGATGATCCAGCGTACAGTGTCGCCGGCGGCGATCGGACCAGCGCCTACAAGTTCCTCGCCCTCCTGTAGCATGATGTCGGTAACTTGCCCGGGCGCAGCATAGACCTGATAGAGCGCGCCGTCTGCGAATGCATAGCGCTGCATAGCATTCACATAATCGCCCTGGCTGGGCTGGATACGAGCCGCTGCGTTGGCTGATTTCACATCGCGCTGGGGCGCAGCCGGCAGCGTCCGGACCGCATGCGGCACAGGCTTGAGCTGCCCCGGCAGTGGCATGGGAACCGGCAGTGGCACGACTTTGATTGTGGCGTTGTTGGAGGAGAGCTTTGCCGCTGCCATTTCTCCGCTGTCCTGCGCATATGCGGGCGCCGTCGACAGAGACGCGACCATGAACGCGACCAGGAGGGGTATGGCACCGCCGGCAACCAGGGAGGGGCGAGGGTTTGTCACTGTCCGAACTCCTTTGACCAGTTGAGGGCATCGACGAAGATTCCGAGCGGGTTTCTGGTAAGGACGTCCTCGGATTGAGGAGGCTGGAGCGCCACGGTCAGGATTGCCGACCATCGGCTGGTGTCACTCAATATGCCCTGCTCATAGCGTCGTTCGACCCAGGCGATCCTGAAGCTGTCGTCCGAGGCGCGGATGACGCTCGATATGTCGACTGCCACCTGAATTCGCCCGACCTTGGTGAAAGGATCATCGCGCCGCGCATATTCGCTCAGTGCTGCCGCGCCCCTGTCGGTCGTGAAGTCATAGGCGCGCAGCCAGTTCTGACGCAGGATGATGGGATCCGTCGGCAGGCTCCTGACCTGCTCGACAAAGCGGGCGAGATGAAAAGCGATCTGGGGATCCGTCGGGCGATAGTCGCGCATTGCGGGCGCCACCGCCTGCGCCTGCCCAAGCTTGTCGACCTCGACGATCCAGGGCGTCACGGTTCCGCGCGCCATTTGCCACAGCAGCCCGATGCTCATCGTCGTGGAGAGAGCCAGGCTGGCGAAGAATGCCAGGCGCCAGTTGCGCGCCTGCACGCGTGACGAACCAATCCGGTCATCCCAGACTTGAGCGGCCCGCTGATATGGGGTCACTGCTTCGGGCGACTTTCCATAATGGACCGATGTTCGCTGGAACATGATGTCAGTTCCTTTCGCTGATATCCGGGCCGGCGCCGCCGCCATGGCTGTCGCCGCTTTTGAGCGTCTGGCTGGCGACTGTGGCGCCATGGCTGATCATCTGGCGTCGCTTCATAGCCATGGCCCAATGCGGCACATGACCGGCGCCATCCTGGGCGATCGCGCCTGAAGACTGTCCTGTGGCGCCTGAACGTCTTTGTGCAAAACCGTCCTTGAGACCAGCGGCGCTGTTGCGCAGCGGCGAGGCAAGCGATGCCGCAGCGCTCTTTGCGACCTCTGCCAGACCACCGCCCACGGCGGACGCGCCGGATTTCCCACTGGCGCCGGCTGAATAGGCCTGTGTTGCGGCACCGGCGATCCGGGCGCCGCTCGCGGCCGCGCTGCCTGTCGCGGAACCAATGGCGCTGGCTGCCAGCCTGCCGCCCGCGCCGCCTGCCGCCAGGGTGGCAGCTGCGGCGACAGCCGTTCCCGCTGCGCTCCCGGCGCCAAGTTGCGGACCGCCCGACACGATCCCGTTGGCTGTACCGGGACCGAAGATACCGAGCCCCAGCAGCGTCAATGCGGCAAGCGCTATCGACATCACCTGCGCGAGGTCTGGGTCGGCGGCCATGTCATTGGTCGTAAAACGTGCAAACAGGCTCGTGCCGATCCCGGAAATCACCGCGAGGACCAGCAATTTGATGCCGGAGGATATCACGTGGCCAAGTACGCGCTCGGCCATGAAGGCAGTCCGGCCGAAGAATGCGAAGGGAAGCAGGACGAAGCCGGCAAGCGTCACAAGCTTGAATTCTATGATCGTCACGAACACCTGGATCGCGAGGATGAAGAAGGCCAGCACGACGATCAGCCAGGCGATGAGCAGGATCGTGATCTGGACGAAATTTGTGAAAAGGCCGACCGGGCCAAGGAGATCGGCTGTTGCGTCGAGCAGAGGCGCGCCGGCATCGAGCCCGGTGGCGGCAACCGTACCGGGCCTCAGGAAATCGCCGATCGCCATGCCGCTGCCGGAAGCCTTGAGCCCCAAACCTGCAAAACTCTCGAACAAGATCGTCGCCAGCGTCGAGAAATTGCCAATGATGAAAGCAAAAGTGCCGATATAGAGTGTCTTGCGGACGAGGCGCTGGACGATGTCTTCATCGGCGCCCCATGCCCAGAAAAGCGCGGCCAGCGTCACGTCGATCGCGATAAGGCTCGATGAGAGGAACCCGACCTCGCCGCCCAGCAGGCCGAAACCGCTGTCGATATAGGTGGTGAAGACGAGGAGAAAATCGTCGATGATGCCGGTGTCGTTCATGGCTGACGATCCGTGCCAAAGAACCGCCGCCGCCTGCCTTCCCAAACGGCAAGGCATGCCGCATCCGCCTCAGCCGCCGTGCGACATTGGCGGGGGATCGGTTCAGCTCGATGGGCGAGGTCTCGGCGCGGCTCTGCCACTGTCAACGCTTTGGGTACCGGAGTGCTGGCCATGAGCATTGTAAGCCCGACGAGCAATGCCGCAGCGCCGCAGCGTAATATCATGATCCCGGGCTGCCGCATGTCAGTTTCCACGGAACCGCCGGAAGCGCTCGCGCGACTCCGCTTCCACCGCGGCCGCCTGTGCCGCTTCCAGCGCCTGCGCCCGGCCCTGTGCTGCAACCGTCGCCGTCAGATCGGCAAGCTGCTGCGCCTGGAGGGCCAGCATCTGGTTTCCGGCTTGCGCGACCTGCAAGGCGCCGGTTGCCGACTGACTGGCATCGATGAGACGCTCCATACTGGACTGCGTGCCTTCAAGATTGCCGACCACGCCTGCCTGTACGCGCATGGCGTCCTGCAAAGCCCCGACGCTGTCCTGCCAGCGGGCGTCGGCATTCGCGACCATCTGGGCAGCGTTGCCGCGAAGCGCTGTGCCCGAGTAACGGCTCGCAAATATAGTCTGGACGTCCTGCAGGTCATAGGCGATGCGCTGCGCGCTCGCGAGCAGGCGACGCGTCTGGCCTATCTGTGCCTGGAGCGTCGACAATGTCGAGAGTGGGAGGCTCGTAAGATTCCTCGCTTCGTTGAGCAGCGAGGTGGCCTGGTTCTGGATTTGCTGGATCTGGTTGTTGATCTGCTGGAGCGCGCGCGAAGCCTGCAGGACATTGGACGCATAGTTGGTCGGGTCATAGACCACGAGGGCCTGAGCGGGCGGCACGATCGTGGCTGCCGTCGGCGCCATCAGAGCAATCAGCAGGATGCGCTTTCTCATTGGGAGGGCTCCTCGAAATGGGGAAGGGTCTGAGGATCGAAATCCGCAGCCGCTGCGGTCTCGACATGCGCGAGGAGATCCGCTGCCCAGTCCAGGCCTTTGTCGGACAGCCATCTCGCCGCGAACTGCTCTCGTCCGACCTGGCCGAGCGTGTCACTGATCCGACGATGATCCTGTTTCGAAGAGGCGGCGGCAAAGGCGAGTGCGACTTCGCCCAAACCCAGCTCGAAAAGCCGGTTGCCGCGCCGGGACTGGCAATAATAGTCACGCTTGGGCGTCGCCCGGCTCAGTATCTCGATCTGGCGATCGTTGAGGCCAAAGCGGGCATATATCTGCGCGATCTGCGGCTCCAGGGCGCGCTCATTGGGCAGGAAGATGCGGGTCGGGCAACTCTCGATAATGGCCGGCGCGATCGCAGAGCCATCAATGTCCGAGAGACTCTGCGTTGCGAACACCACGCTCGCATTCTTCTTCCGCAGCGTCTTGAGCCATTCCCGCAATTGCTCCGCGAACAATGGATGATCGAGGACCAGCCAGCCTTCATCGATCAGGATCAGGGTCGGCCGGCCATCGAGGCGCGCTTCGATCCTGTGGAAAAGATAGGAGAGCACGGGTGCCGCCGCCGGGGCGCCGACCAGACCTTCGATCTCAAATGCCTGAACCGACTGCGATCCCAGATTCTCGCTCTCTGAATCAAGATAATTGCCCGATGCGCCCCCTTCACAATAGGGGATCAGCGCCTGCTTGAGCCGCTGTGTCTGGATCAGTGCGACGAGGCCTGAAAGCGTGCGCTCGGCAATCGGGGCAGAGGCCAGCGAATTCAGCGCGGCCCAAAGATGCTCCTTGTCCGCCGGATCGAGAGCAATCCCTTCGTTCGCGAGGAGGGCAGCAAGCCATTGCGCCGCCCAACTGCGTTCGGACGCCTCATCGATCCGTGCCAGTGGCTGCAGCGCAATCCTTTGGATTACTTCCGAACCTGCATCGATCTGGCCACCAAGATCCCGCCAGTCTCCCCCCATGGCGACCGTGGCAGCGCGAATCGAGCCGCCAAAATCGAAGGCGAATATCTGGCTGTCACGATAGCGGCGAAACTGCATCGCCATCATGGCGATCAGAACCGATTTGCCAGCGCCGGTGGGACCAACGACCAGCATATGGCCGACATCGCCTACATGGAGGGAGAGACGGAATGGTGTTGAGCCCTCGGTCTTGCCGTAGAGAAGCGGAGGCCCGTCCAGATGATCATCGCGTTCCGCTCCTGCCCAGACCGCAGACAGAGGAATAAGATGCGCAAGGTTGAGCGTGGAAATGGGCGGCTTGCGGACATTGGCGTAGACTTGGCCGGGTAGTCCACCCAGCCATGCCTCGACGGCATTGACCCGCTCGACCGCGCAGGTGAAGTCGCGCCCCTGAATGACCTTTTCGACAAGCCGCAGCTTGTGCGCCGCCTGGTTCGGATCGCGGTCCCATACGGTCACGGTCGCCGTCACATAGGCGATGCCGGCGTGATCGGCGCCCAGTGCCTGCAGCGCCATATCCGCGTCGGCGGCCTTGTTTGCCGCGTCGCTGTCCAGAAGCACCGACTGCTCGTTCGTCATCACCTCCTTGAGGATGGCGACGAGAGACTTGCGCTTGGCGAACCATTGGCGCCGGATGCGGGTGAGCAATCTGGTCGCGTCGCTCTTGTCGAGCATGATCGCCCGGGTGGACCAGCGATAGGCAAAAGCCTGCGCGTTCAGTTCGTCGAGGAGTCCCGGGAAGGTCGAGGTCGGAAAACCGGTGACGGTGAGCGTGCGCAGATGATGGTCGCCAAGGCGCGGTTCCAGACCGCCCGCCAGCCCCTCATCGGCCAGGAGCGCATCGATATAGGCGGGGGTTTCGGGAACCCGCACGCGTTGGCGCCGGGTGGAGATGCAACTGTGCAGGAAGGTCAGCGTCTCGCTATCGTCGAGCCATCTGGCCTCGGGCATGAAGCCGTCGAGCAGGTGAAGTAGCCGATCGGTCCGGTCGGCAAAATTTCGCAGGAGAGCCGAAGGTTCGAGCGTGCCTTTCGCGTGCCCTTCGTAAAGCCAGGACTCGGCCCGGGACATCTCCTCCGCCGGCGGTAGCCACAGCAGGGTCAGATAATAGAAGCTTTCGAAATGCGCACCGGCCTCGCGAAACTGGGCGCGTCGTTCCATGTCCACCAGGGCCGATGCAGGATCGCAGAACAGGCTCTCAGGATAGTCCTGCGCTGGCAGGCGCTGCGCTTCCACGAACAGAGCCCAGCCTGTTCCCAGGCGGCGCAGGGCATTGTTGACGCGCGCTGCAACGGCAACAAGTTCCGCCGGCGTCGAACTGTCGAGATCGGGCCCCCGGAACCGTGCCGTGCGCTGGAAGGAGCCATCCTTGTTGAGGATGATGCCCGGCGCGGCCAGCACGGCCCATGGCAGGAAGTCGGCAAGGCAGGCCGACCTGGCGCGATATTCCCGCAATGACATCATGGCTCCATCCAACCGGGATATTTGAGATGGCGGCGGGCCACGTCGACGAACTGTGCGTCATGGCGCGCGGCCCATACCGAAGCGAAGTGGGCGATGGCCCAGAGGGCGATCCCCACGAGCCAGAGGCGGAGACCAAGCCCGACCGCACCGGCAAGTGTGCCGTTGACGATGGCCAGCGAACGGGGCGCGCCACCCAGCAATATGGGTTCGCCGAGCGCACGGTAGACCGGCGCGTGGAAACCGGGGGTGGCGTCGGGATCTTGCATCAGACGAGCGCCCCGCCGCCGAAGCTGAAGAAAGACAGGAAGAAGCTCGATGCGGCAAAGGCGATCGAGAGACCGAAGACGATCTGGATCAGCCGCCTGAAGCCACCCGACGTGTCGCCAAAGGCGAGGCTGAGCCCCGCCACGATGATGACGATCACGGCGATGATCTTGGCGACCGGCCCTTCGATTGACTGCAGGATCGACTGGAGCGGCGCCTCCCATGGCATGGACGAGCCACTGGCATGGGCTGGCGCCGACATCAGCATCGCCGCGATGCAGGCAGCGCTGGAGAGCGCTTGCACCGCCCGGACGCGACGCACGAAGGCATGGATCATGAATTGTCTCCTGGGCATGAGGCGTAGGACGTCAGGCGATAGTCGCCGGTCACGGGATCAAGCCCGGTCACCCAGGCGAGTTCTGTAAGGCGCCGCCCCTGGGCGTTGCGATTGAGGACCGCGATGAGATTGACGGTCTCGGCGATGAGGGCGGTGGGCACTTTCACGACCGCCTCCTGGATCAACTGCTCAAGACGACGGAGCGCGCCGATCGCGGAGCCTGCATGGAGCGTCGCGATCCCACCGGGATGGCCGGTTCCCCATGCCTTGAGAAGGTCGAGCGCCTCCGCGCCGCGCACCTCTCCGATGGGTATGCGATCGGGCCGTAGCCGCAGCGCCGAACGCACGAGATCCTGCAGCGATGCGATGCCGTCCTTGGTCCGCATGGCGACAAGATTGGGCGAGGCGCATTGCAATTCGCGCATGTCCTCGATGAGGACGATCCTGTGCGGCGACTTGGCGATTTCCGCGAGAAGAGCGTTGGCCAGGGTCGTCTTGCCTGTGCCGGTGCCGCCGGCGATGATGATGTTGGCGCGATCGGCGACAGCTTGCCGCAGCAGCGCGGCCTGTCCGGCCGTTATCACCTGCGCTTGGACATAATCGTCGATCGTGAAGATGGCGGTCGCCGGTTTGCGGATGGCGAAGCTGGGAGCCCTCACGATCGGTGGAAGCAGTCCCTCGAACCGCTCTCCCGTTATCGGCAGTTCTGCCGATATTCGCGGCGATCCCGGATGTGCGTCAACGCCGACATGATGGGCAACGAGGCGAATGATGCGTTCTGCATCATCGGGCGCCAGCCTGATGGCGCTGTCGGACATGCCCTCGCCCAACCGATCTACCCAGAGGTGACCGTCGGGATTGAGCATAATCTCGATGACGGCCGGATCCTGGAGCCATCGCCCGATATCGGCCCCCAATGCTGTCCGCAGCATTCGCGCGCTGCGCAGGGGCTTGCCGACAGATATGGCCGCAGTTGCAGACATGCTTGTTTCCCATCTGGTGACGATACGGGACCGTCGATGGGATGATTAAGAGACGCAGAAAATCACGGGTTTCAACAGATGTTTGCGAGCTTCGCAGCCTGGCGAAGAAGTACAGGCGCTAGCGTAGAATGCTGACGGGACACTGGCCTGACGTGACGAAAGGTGGCGTGCGCCGCAGACCTTATGGGAGCGATCAGTCGTGATTCGTCGGCCGATCATGCGGCCCGGCCATCATCTCACTGGATCGTGCCTCCGGCCGCAAGGGCATCGAGGCAATCTGCAATTGCCAGCCAGCGCATGACGCCGGCTTCGTCACCTCTGATGGCGAGATCTTTCACGCGTTCGGCGATGAACTCGTCTGCCCCCGCGCCATATTGGCGATCAACGGCGAGAGCCGCTGCCCAACGTTCCATCTCCCGGGTCATAGGAGCGACGGAGCTTCAGCTACCGCCGCCTTCTTCTTCACCCAGAGCTCGCTGGTACGCGTTATTTCGATCAGTTCGTCAGGAAAGCGACGGCTCTGAAACGCCACGGCATCGTCGAACGATCCATGAAGCCAGCGCTCATAGTCATCGGGCATGAGAAGTACAGGCATGCGATCATGCACCGGCCGGATGGCTTCGTTGCAATCCGTCATCACGCCCGAATAGACCGGCCCCCACTCGTCGCTCACGCGCCATAGGCCCGCCCATGCAAAGACGGGCTGTCCCTTCACATTGAACCAGGTCCGGGTCTTGGCGCCCTTTTGCCCTTCCGCTTCCGCAAAGGCCGTCAGCGGGATGAGGCAGCGCCATTGCGGCCTGGCCGCCAAGCCCTTCCACATCGGCTTGGCGAGATCGGCGATATTGTTGACGGGTTTGGGCTTGGCCATCGGCGACATGCCCTTGAGGCGCAACGGGAAGCCCCAGGTCATGGACTGCATGGTACGCTGCCCGGCTTCTTCCCGGACCACGAGGCCCGGCGTACCGGGATAGACCTCGTCACCGGCATTGGACATGACTGGATTTGCCACGCCGAAATGGGCGGCGACCTCGGCAGCGCTCAACCGCTCGGTGTAGAGATTGCAGATGGCTGACCTCCTGTTCGAACGGAACGGCTGGTGCAATTGGCGATTCCAGCTTCATACTATCATGGAGCGAAAGACGAGAAAGCCGCCTATCTGGCAGGATAGCCGGCAAATTTCTCGACCCGGCTATAGCAGAAGCGCCTGTGCCTGCGTCCCGGGCGGCGGCGCCTTGCCGCGCCAGCTGTCCTCGGTTTGATGCACCGCCATTCGTTCGGCCGCAAAGGGGGGACGGAACTGGAAGCGGATCACATCCTGGATGCCGCCATGCAGCCAGGCGTCATAGTCATGCGGGTCGAGCAGCACCGGCATCCGGTCATTGGTCGGCGGGATCGCGGCATTGGCCTCCATCGTCATGCCGGCATAGACCGGCCCCTCGCTCAACAGATTCCGGCAGAAGCCGGCCCAGGCGACGATCGGCTGGCGCTTCACGGAAAACCAGGTCCTCGTCTTGGCACCCGGCACCCCATCAGGATTGGCAAAATGGGTGAGGACGATAAGGCAGCGATAGCGCGGATCGACCACCATCTCCTCCCACATCGGATTGGTGAGATCGGCGACAAGGCCGATCCGCCCCGCCTCTTCACCACGCACCCGCATGTCCCTGGTCAGTCGTGGAAAGCCCCATGTCATGGACCGCAAGATGCGTCGACCACCCTTCTCGAAGATGACCAGCCCCGGCAGCCCTTCGACCGTCTCCTCCGGCACCGCGATCGACGGTAAGGGTTCGACCCCGAAATGCGCCGCGATCTCGGCGATGCTCGCTCGCGCGCAGTGCAGCCGTGACATGTGGGACCTCCTTGGCAGGACTCGAAGCCATCTTCTTAACATGGAACATATGAAGAACGAAATGCCATTGACTCCAATGCCCGATTGGAGCGAACAAAAAGGGAACATAATTTCGAGTCCCTGCTGCCAATGTTCAGAACCGCCATCCTCGACGAGCTGCGCGCGCGCATCGCGCAGGTCGAAGCCGTGGGCGGTCGGCATCCGGTGCTTCCCTTCGGCATCGATACCATCGACGATCATCTGCCGGGCGGCGGCATCGCGACCGGCGCGCTCCATGAGGTGGCCGGCAGTCCGGATCTTGCCGACGATGCCGCCGCCACCATCTTCCTCGCTGGCATTCTCGCGCGGTCGCAGGGCCAGATCATCTGGTGCCTCCACTGGCGTGACCTGTTTTCGCCGGCATTGTATCTTGCAGGGCTCCACCCCGACCGGGTCATCTTCGTGGAAGCGCAGAGCGACACCAATGTGCTCATCGCGATGGAGGAATGCCTGCGTCACCCCGGCCTTGGCGGCGTCGTCGGGGAACTCAGGAAAATGTCGCTGACCGCCTCGCGCCGGCTGCAGCTGGCCGCCGAACAGTCTGGCGTACTGGCCATGGTCTTTCGCCGCGCCATGCCCCCTGAAAGCCAAGCCGAGGGCAGCGCCGCGCTGACCCGCTGGCGGGTGCGGGCCGTGCCCAGCCCGGCGCTGGGCTTTCCCGGTCTCGCGCGTCCGCGCTGGTCGTTGGCGCTTGAGCGCGCGCGCGGCACCGAACCCCAAATCTGGACCGTAGAGGGAAGCGATGAGACGGGTTGTCTCGCTGTTCCTGCCGCGCTGGTCGACGGATCGTATCCGTCGCAAAGCCGGCAGGCCGCCTGAAGGCGGCGCACCGCCCCTCGTCACCGCCCATGCCGACCATGGCCGCCGCCTGATCGCGACCATGGACGAGGAGGCGCGCCGGCTTGGCATATCCGTCGGCATGACGGTGACGCGCGCCCGGTCGCTGGCGCCCGAGCTGGACGTCGTGGATGCCGATCCCGAGGGCGACCTTGAGGGCCTGCGCCGGCTCGCTCTGTGGGCGGGAAAGCGCTACTCTCCCATCGTTGCGCCCGATCCCCCCGATGGCCTGTGGATCGATATTACCGGCTGCGCCCATCTCTTCGAGGGCGAAGTGCCGCTCCTCAAGGACATGATGCGCCGCGTGGGCGGCTCGGGCCTCGCCTGCCAGGTCGCGGTCGCGGACACGCCGGGCTGCGCCCACGCCGTTGCGCGGTTCGTCCCCTCGGGCCGGCCCAACATCATCGAGCCGGGTGCCACGCGCACCGCGCTCTCGATCATGCCGGTGTCGGCACTGCGCATCGAGCCCGGTGTCGTCAGCGAACTGCGCCGCATGGGCTTCGAGCGCATCGAGCAATTGATCGCCGCGCCGCGCGCGCCGCTCGCCAAGCGGTTCGGCCGACAGCTCTACAAGCGGCTCGACCAGGCCCTCGGACAAGTGCCCGAACCCATAGATCCGATCTACCGCGCCAGCCTGCCGCGCGTGCGGCGCAGCCTGCTCGAGCCGATCGGCACTGCCGATGCCATCGCCCAGGTAATCGCCGACCTCTGCGCCGATCTTGCCCGCCTCCTGCTGCGCGCAGGGACAGGCGCGCGCCGGCTCGACCTTCATTTCGAGCGGGTCGATGGTGCCAGACAGGCCGTGCGGGTCGGGACCGCATCCCCCTCGCGCGATGTGCGTCATCTGGCAAAATTGCTCTCCCAGAAGATCGAGACGATCGATCCGGGCATGGGGATCGAGGCGATGGCACTGGTCGCGTCTCTCACCCAACCCATGGCGGCCGCCCAGGTCGGGAGCGTCCTTGCCGGTGAAGAGCGCGGTCCGGATCTGACCGCGATCGTCGATATGCTTGCCAACCGCTTTGGTGCGTGCAGCCTCTACCGTTCGGTTCCACGGGCCAGCAGCATGCCCGAACGCGAAGTCGGGCGTGTCGCGCCCCTGTCATCGGTCCGCGGCGCGGCCTGGGCCGATGATCTCCCCCGGCCCGCGCGCATGCTGGTGCCGCCAGAGCCAGTCGACGTCATGGCGATGCTGCCCGATCATCCGCCCGCCATGTTCGTCTGGCGGGGGCGGCGCCATCGGATCGCCCAGGCTGATGGGCCAGAGCGCCTGCATGGCGAATGGTGGCGTGAGGACGGCCATGAGGCGGACACACCCTATGCCGTGCGCGACTATTTCCAGGTCGAGACGGTGAGCGGCGCGCGTTACTGGCTGTTTCGCATGGGGGATGGCGAACAGGCGTCAACCGGTCCGATGCACTGGTTCATCCATGGTGCCTTTGCATGATGGCCCAGGATGATCACGACCATGATCGCGAGGATGATCTTGAGGGCGCCCGCTATGTCGAGCTGCAGGTCACTACCCATTTCTCCTTTCTACGTGGCGCCTCCAGCCCCGAAGAGCTGTTCTCGGCCGCCGCGCTGCTGGGCCTGCCAGCCCTTGGCATCACCGATCGCAACAGTCTGGCCGGCGCCGTGCGGGCCTGGGACGCGCAGAAGGTTACCGGCTGCCGGGCGATCATCGGCTGCCGCCTGGACCTTGTCTGCGGCACCTCCTTGCTCGTCTATCCCACGGACCGGGAGGGCTATTCGCGGCTCTGCCGGCTTTTGAGCATCGGCAAGGCCCGTGGTGGCAAGGGCAGCTGCCATCTCGACTGGTCGGACGTGGCAGACTGGGTGGAAGGAACGATCGGCATATTGGTGCCCGATCGCGCCGATGCGACCTGCGAAGAGGCGCTCGACCGGCTTGGCTCGATCTTCGGCTCCCGCGCCTATCTCGCCCTCTCGATCCGGCGCCGGCCGCGCGATGCCACCCGGCTGCGCAACCTTGCCCGCCTCGCCGCGGACGCCGGCGTACAGACCGTCGCGACCGGCGATATCCTCTATCATGCGCCCGAGCGCCGCCTGCTGCAGGATGTGGTGAGCTGCATCCGCGAGAAATGCACGGTCGATACGCTGGGGCAGCGCCGCGAGCGTTTTGCCGACCGGCATCTCAAATCGGTCGCGGAAATGGAGCGGCTCTTCATCCGCTATCTGGGCGACCTGACGCCGCTCCGCCGCAGCGTCGAGATTGCGCGGGCCTGCCGCTTCGACCTTGGTCAGCTCACCTATACCTATCCCGACGAGATTGGAGAAAGCGGCCTTACCCCGCAGCAGGAACTCGAGCGTCTCACCTGGACAAAGGCGCCGGGCCGCTATCCTCATGGGATTCCCGACAATGTCCGCGAACAGCTTGCCCATGAGCTTCGGCTGATCGGCGATCTTGCCTATGCACCCTATTTCCTTACCGTCCATTCCATCGTCCAGTTTGCGCGGTCGAAGGATATTCTCTGCCAAGGGCGCGGCAGCGCCGCCAATTCGGCGGTCTGCTTCGTGCTCGGCATCACCTCGATCGACCCGGTCAAATCCGAACTGCTCTTCGAGCGCTTCGTGTCGGCCGAGCGGCGCGAGCCACCCGATATCGACGTCGATTTCGAGCATGAGCGGCGCGAGGAAGTCATCCAGTGGATCTATGAGACCTATGGCCGCGAGCGTTCGGCGCTGACTGCCGTCATCTCCCGCTTTCGCGCGCGCGGCGCCGTGCGCGAGGTGGGCAAGGCGCTGGGGCTCAGCGAAGACATGCTGTCGGGCCTTTCAAGCCAGGTCTGGGGCTGGGCACGCGATGGCGTCGAGGCGAAACATGCGAAGGAGCTCAATCTCGACACAAGCGACAGGCGCCTGGCACTGACGCTCGAGCTCGCCCGCACCCTCATCAACACGCCCCGGCACATGTCCCAGCATCCTGGCGGCTTCGTACTGACCCTGGGACGTCTCGACGAACTGGTGCCGATCGAGCCTGCCGCCATGCCCGATCGCCAGATCATCGAATGGGACAAGGATGATATCGACGCGCTCGGCTTCATGAAGGTCGATGTGCTGGGCCTTGGCATGCTGGGCTGCATGCGCCGCGCCTTTGCCCTTCTCGAGGATGACAAGGGCATCGTCATGGACCTGGCCTCCATTCCCCATGATGATCCCGACACCTTCGCGATGATCCGCAAGGCCGATACGCTGGGCGTCTTCCAGATCGAGAGCCGGGCGCAAATGGCGATGCTGCCCCGGATCAAGCCGACCAAATTCTACGACCTGGTCGTCGAGGTGGCGATCGTGCGCCCGGGCCCGATCCAGGGCGACATGGTCCATCCTTATCTGCGCCGCCGCGAGGGCAAGGAGGCAATCAGCTATCCGACCGAAGAATTGCGCAGGGTATTGGAGAAGACCCTAGGCGTTCCCCTCTTCCAGGAACAGGCGATGCGGGTCGCGATCGAATGCGCGGGCTTCACGCCGTCGGAAGCCGATCTGCTACGCCGGGCGATGGCGACGTTCAAGCTGACCGGCGGCGTCTCCCATTTCCGCGACAAGCTCATCAACGGCATGATCGCGCGCGGCTATGAGCGCGACTTTGCCGAACAGACCTTCAAGCAGATCGAGGGTTTTGGCTCCTACGGCTTTCCCGAGAGCCATGCCGCCTCCTTCGCGCTCATCGCCTATGCTTCTTCCTGGATGAAATGCCATCATCCCGACGTCTTTTGCGCAGCGCTCCTCAACGCCCAGCCCATGGGCTTCTATGCGCCGGCCCAGATTGTCCGCGATGCGCGCCAGCATGGGGTCGAGGTCCGCCCGATCGACGTCAATCACAGTCGCTGGGACTGCACGCTCGAGCCGGCCCAGGGCCGCTATCATGCGTTAAGGATCGGGCTGCGCTATGCGCGCGAGCTCAAAAATGCCGATGGCGCCGCGATCGTGCTGGCACGAGGGACAGAACCCTATGCCAGCGTCGAAGAAATCCAGCGCCGCGCCGGCGTCAGCGGCCGCGCGCTCGACCGAATCGGCCATGCCGGTGGCTTTGGCTCGCTGGAACTTTCGCGCCGCGCCGGCCTCTGGGAGGTGAAGGGGCTTGGCGAAGAGGTCCTGCCGCTCTTTGCCGCAGCGGACGCAAGGGCTGGCAGGCTTCGCCCCGAAGCGATCGAGCCGAACGTCATTCTCCCGCAGATGAGCGAAGGCGAGGAAGTGGTGGAAGATTATCGCGCGATCGGACTTTCGCTGCGCGCCCATCCTCTCGCCTTTCTGCGCGACGAACTCGCCCGCCGGAAGATGGTGACCTGCGCCGCGCTCAAGGATATTCGCGACGGGCGATGGGTCAATCTCGCCGGTCTCGTGCTCCTGCGGCAGAAGCCCGGCTCCGCCAAGGGCACCATGTTCATCACGCTCGAGGACGAGACCGATGTCGCCAATCTCGTCGTCTGGCCCAATCTCTTCGAGAAGCATCGGCGCGTGGTGCTCGGCGCCTCGATGATGGGCGTGCGCGGTCAGGTCCAGAAGGAAGGCGAGGTCATCCATCTCATCGCCCAGCGGCTTGAGGACCTCTCGCCCCTTCTCGCCAGCGTCGGGCAGCGGGAGGATGTCGCCAGCATCTATCAGGTCAGCCGCGCCGATATCGTAAGAAGCGCCATGGCCCCCGATCCGCGCGATGCGGCGAACAGGCCGCTCGGGCGCGGGGCCCGCGATCTTTACGATCCTGATCTGCGCCTAGGCTCGGGCATCATTCCGGGCCAGCCGACAGAGGGCATCAAGGTCAAGACACGGGATTTTCGCTGAAAGGCTGCAAGCTGCCCATGCAGCTCAGGCCGGCTCGATCCGCTCGACATCGAGCATATCGAAATCGGACCTTGTTCCCACGACCCGGACCTTCTGGCCAAGAAGATGCCGGCTGGATCTGTTGCAATCCAGGCGCCACTCTCCGCCGTCGGCGACACGCAGCACGGGATAGGGATCGCCGCCAAGCAGGATGCCGATCAGTTCGTACCGCGTGCCGCGTGGCATGTCATTTGCGCCTTGCAGGCTTGCGCGGGGATTGGGCCTGAGCCTCGTTCTGCTCCTGCGGATATTCGAACACCCAGTTGAGATAGGCGGCGATGCGGATACCACCGCGCTTGAGTCGATCATCAAGCTCGAGCCGGTGCTGATAGGCATAGTCCCAGGACAGGTTCGTATCGGCCGGATAGATGGTCTTACGCAGCTTTATGCTTTCCCGGATCCAGGTGCCCGGATTGCGATCATTCCAGGCGATCACCTCCTGCGGCGTGATCGCGCGCGACAGCCAGTCAGCCAGTTCAGAATAGGACAATGATCGCCGCTCGATCATCGCGCTGTCCCAGACCGAATGGAGGTTGGTCGAACGGCCGAACCAGCTCACCTTCATGTCGTTGCCACCCCGGTCGTTGCCGCCGCCGGCATGGAGTGGCTGATGCAGGTCGCCGATGATATGGACGATGAAGCGCAGGGCGAGGCGCTTGTCGTCGATCGAGGCGGCGGGATTGCGCAGCGTTGCCGTGAAGCGGGCAAGCGCGCTCATCGCGTCGCCTTCAGGCGGCGCGTCGGCGCTTCCATAAGCGTCGCCCTCACGAACGGTCACATAATGCCAGGGGCTGGCCTGCTTCTGCCAGAAATCGGCGGGATCGGATTTCATGTCGTCGGGCCAGGTCGCCGCCTCCGCCAGATCCTCCTCGCCAAGGAGAAGTTGGACATTGGCGCGGGCCACGCCGCTCAGGTTGCGATCGGCGATGGCGCCGGTCACCCGGTGGCCGATGGGCCCCCAGGCAAAAGCGGGCGGGGTCATCGAGAAGAGAGCGGCGGTCAGAATGAGTTTACGCATGAGCGCACCATTAGCGTTTGTCTACGCGCGATGCAGCAATTCGATTCCGGATCCATATTGAAGGCTAAGGCTCTCAAGCTTGGGCAGTTCGTACACAAAGGTTTGAACCTATCCCGCTGGTCGGCCTGTCAACTATCGTCCTGAATTCGTGACGTGCCACCGCGCACATCTGCTTCCAGAAAGGTGGCGCGATCATGTCGATCATCGCTTATGCGGGCGGTAGCTTCCAGCCTGCTTGCTGAGAGCCCGATCGGCAATCGCATCTGGAAAATGCTGTCGATGGGCCCGAAACCTCGATCCGCGCATTTCTACATCGTTTACGCACCCGACTATGGGGAGTGACGGATGAGCATCCTTGTAAATGGCGCCTTGGCCGAGGGTCCTGAAGACCCTCGTGTTTCCCTCCTCGACTTTCTGCGGGAACATCAGGGCCTCACCGGATCGAAGAAAGGCTGCAATCAAGGAGCATGTGGCGCCTGCACCGTGCTGGCAAATGGAGAGCGGATCCTCTCCTGTCTCGCGCTCGCCGTTCAATATGAGGGGCAGGAGATCATCACGATCGAAGGCTTGGGAACGGCCGACAATCTGCATCCGCTCCAGCAGGCCTTTGTCGAGCATGACGGTTTCCAATGCGGCTATTGCACGCCGGGACAGATATGCTCTGCGGTCGGGATGGCCGCCGAACTGCAGCGCGGCGTTCCCAGTCACGTAACGCAAGCGCTCGACACCAGCAGCATAGGGATGACGCGCGACGAGGTTCGTGAGCGGATGAGCGGCAACCTGTGCCGCTGCGGCGCGCATAATGGCATCGTCGACGCGATCCTGGAGACTTTTGCGGAGGTCACCGAATGATCCCCTTTACCTATTATCGCGCCGCCACCGCCGACGAGGCGCTGCGACAGGCCGGGACCGGCGTCCGCTATCTTGGCGGAGGAACAAACCTCGTCGATCTCATGCGGGAAGATATAGAGCGTCCATCGACCTTGATCGATGTGACCGGTCTCGACACGGGCATAGTCGAACAGTCCGATGGCGGCATGCTGATCGGCGCTGCGGCGCGCAACACTGCGGTGGCCGAACATCGCGCCATCCGCGAACAATATCCCCTTCTTTCCCGCGCGATCGTCGCCGGAGCCAGCGCGCAGATTCGCAATATGGCGACCGTCGCTGGCAACATCCTGCAGCGCACCCGGTGCCTCTATTTCTACGACCAGAATGGCACGCAATGTAACAAGCGCATCCCGGGAAGCGGCTGCGATGCGATTGGTGGCTTCACCCGAAATCATGCGATTCTCGGTGCGTCTGACCATTGTATCGCCACCCATCCATCGGACATGTGCGTGGCCTTGGCTGCGCTCGACGCCGCTGTGCACGTGCGAGGACCGAACGGAGAAAGAAAGATCGCGTTCGCTGACATTCATCGCTTGCCGGGCGAGCGACCCGATCTCGACACGAATCTGCAGCAGGGCGAACTCATCACCGCGATTGAACTGCCAGCTGTGTCACCCACTGCGCGCTCGACCTACCGCAAGGTCCGTGATCGGGCGAGCTATGCTTTCGCACTGGTGTCCGTCGCCGCGGTCCTCGATGTGGAGCATGGGCATGTTCGGGACGTCCGGCTGGCGCTCGGCGGCGTTGCCCATAAGCCATGGCGTGCAGCCAGAGCGGAAGCGCTTTTGCGTGGATCACCCGCAACGGTGGATGCCTTCATCAAGGCAGCCTCGGAGGAACTGTCCCATGCCCGGCCGCTCGGGGACAATGGCTTCAAAATTGCGCTCGTGCAGCGGACGATCGTGGCGGTGCTCACGCAGTTGACGGAGGACTTGGCATGAGCCTGATCGATAGCGGCAAGGCGTTGGCGCAAGGCCTGATGCAGGGCGCGATGGCGAAGGTAGTGGCGCTCGCGCCAGATCGCTGGATGCCGGGAGGCGAACCCGATCCGCTCATCCGTCACCAGCACGGTCATGTCGGCAAGCCTGTCTCGCGCATCGACGGTCCGCTCAAGGTGACGGGGGCTGCTCTTTTTGCGGCGGAGTTTCCTTTGCAAAACATGGTCTATGCCGCCATCGTCTATAGCAGGATCGCGAAAGGCCGCATCACCTCGCTCAATGTCGAAACGGCTGAGAGCGCGCCCGGCGTCCTGATCGTGATGACCCATCGTAACGCGCCAAGACTCAAGCCTGCGCCCCTGTTCATGAGCGATCCCAAGGCCGCTGCTGGCGACAGCATTCCCGTTCTGCAGGATGAGCGGATCTACTGGAATGGTCAGCCTATCGCCATCATACTTGCTGACACGCAGGAGCAGGCGGACCATGCCGCCAGCCTGATCGATGTGGCCTATGTGGCCGAGCCGGCGGAGACCGACTTCCATGCGGCAATCGCCAAGGGGACCACCCAATCGCAGTTCATGGGCCAGCCGCTGCATGACGAGGTTGGCGATGCGCAGGCTGCGTTTGAAAAGGCCGTCGTCAAGATCGAAGCGGCCTACACTACGCCGCGCCACAATCATAATCCCATCGAACTTCATGCCGTAACGCTTTCGTGGGAGGGTGACACGCTGCGTATCCATGATGCGCAGCAGGCAGTCGCGCATTCTGCCTGGACGCTGGGGCAGGTGTTTGATCTACCCGCGGACAAGGTCGTCATCACATCGCCCTATGTCGGTGGCGGTTTCGGCAGTAAAACGCTGTGGCAACATCAGATCATCGCGGCCGCAGCGGCAAAACTCGCCGAGCGACCTGTCCGATTGATGCTGACGCGCGAAGGTGTCTACCGCACGGTCGGTGGTCGTTCGCCGACCGAGCAGCACGTTGCTCTGGGCGCAACCGCCGAAGGGAAGCTCACCGCACTCCTCCATCGCGGTGTTACGGCCAAGACATCGCATAATGTCATGCCCGAACCATTCATTCTTCCCACGCGCAGCGCCTACGCTGCGGAGAATATCCTGCTGGACGTTCAGCATGTCGAGATCGACATGACCAGTAACACATTCATGCGCGCGCCAGGCGAGGCGGTGGGCACCTTCGCGCTTGAATGCGCGATGGACGAACTGGCCGAGAAGCTCGGTATCGACCCCATTGAGCTCCGCTTGCGCAACGAGCCGGAGAAGGACCCGATATCCGGTCTGCCCTTTTCAGCGCGGCATATTGACCAGGCATGGCGCGACGGGGCCGAGCGCTTCGGGTGGAGCGCTCGCAACCCTCTGCCGCGCATGCACCAGGAAGGCGAATGGCTGACCGGTATGGGATGCGCCACCGCTACCTATCCCTACTACCGCATGCCCGGCGGCGCTGCCCGCATCACCTTGTCTCGCGCCGGCCATGCGACGATCGACATTGCCGCGCACGAAATGGGCATGGGTACGGCCACGGCGCAGACGCAGGTGATAGCCGAGCGACTGGGCCTGCCGATGTCACAAATCCAATTCAACTATGGCGATTCAACCTTGCCTGGGCTGGTCCTTGCAGGCGGATCGCAGCAGACGGCATCAATTGGTGCCTCGGTGATTGCGGCCTACAACAAGCTGGTCGCGCAACTGCTGGCACTAGTAGGGAATGACTCGCCTTTGGCAGGGCTGAAACAGGCAGAGGTGGGAAGTCGGGATGGCGGTCTAGCCAGCCTGGAAGATCCATCGCGGTACGAAAGCTACGCGTCGATTCTCTCGCGCGCCCAGCGCGACGCTGTCGTCATCGAAGCCGAGCCGCCCATGCCGCTCGAGACAATGCACTGGTCGATGCACAGCCATGGCGCCATGTTCTGCGAAGTGCGGGTCAACATGATTACGGGTGAACCGCGCATATCTCGCTTCTTGGGGTCGTTCGACTGCGGCCGCATCCTCAATCCCAAGACGGCGGCGAGCCAGTTCAGGGGTGGCATCATCATGGGCCTGGGCCTCGCGCTGATGGAGGAAGCACAGTTCGACAAGCGGAGCGGACGGATTATGAACCCCAGCCTCGCTGAATATCATATGCCAGTACATATGGACGTTCCGGAGATCGATGTCATTTGGACCGACATACCCGATCCCCACACACCCATGGGCGCGCGCGGCGTCGGCGAAATTGGTATCACCGGTACGGGGGCTGCAGTCGCCAACGCCATCTACAATGCGACTGGGAAACGCGTGCGTGATTTGCCGATAACGCTCGACAAATTGATCTAGAATGCCGTCCGATGTTCAATGGCAATGGGCTTTGTGATGACGGCAAAGGGGACTTTGTGCTCGGTCCGGTATCCGGCGCCAACAGGAGAAAAGCCGACGCTGCCGAGGGCTTGGGTGTCAGCTTTGGGGAGGCGGCAGTTGGGACAAATCCGGAGTTCCCGGCTTGTCGCTTGAATGACGGCGTTCTTCGAAGGCAGACGCTCTAGCGTTGCAAAGACGCGATCATCGAATAACTGAAGGCGAGCCGGATAGCAGACTAACATCTAACGGGACGCCGAACTCCTGAAGCTGACGCTCAAGCCCTTGGCTGTGCACGCCTTTCGCTGATCAGCGTGATTGAGATCGGGCATAGAACATGCAACAACCATCCTCGACAGTGATCACGGTCGGGGGTGAAGTGGCGAGCTTAGTCCATCAATGGGGGGCAGACGATTGGGAGGAATTCTCTCATAGCCTTTTGCAAAGTCGTCATGGTGTAGTGAACATCCATAAGGTTCCCGCGAACCATAGCGGAGATCTCGGCATCGACTATTACTGTTTGACTGAACTCGTCATTTATCAATGCTATGCGCCAGAAGAGCCCCTAGATATTGCGGTCCGCGCTGAGCGTCAGAAAAACAAAATGACGACCGATCTCAGTAAGCTCATCAAAGGGGCTGTCGACGTTTCTAAGCTCATGCTCGGCCAGAAGCTAAAATCTTGGGTACTGCTAGTCCCTAACCATGACAGTAAGGACTTGAACCTCCATTGCGCGAAGAAAACCGGCGACCTTCGCAAGCTAGGACTGCCACTGCTCGACAAAAATTTCGAGGTTTGCATCCAGGATCAGACCCATTTCCCCGGGAAGGCGGTCCAAGATGCGATGGCTGGACTCACCAACCTGTCGTTGAGTGTCGCTGCACCCAGCAAGGAGGAGTTGAAGAATTGGGAGGCTGGTTCTGCCGACCTCGTCGCTAATGCCACCGTCAAATTAGGAAAACGAGCCAGTGGCCCGGCTTTAGGCGAGGTAGTGGCACACGGAATTGAGGCATTCCTACGAGGAAACGGGCTCCTCGATGCTCTACGCAACAACGCGCCGGACATGCATGAAAAGGTCACCACCGCGATCCAGGTTCGTGCGCGCACCCTCACGTTCGCCGGACCGAAAGGGGGCACCTTGCCCAGTAGCATCCTAAACACCGAGATCGCCTCTCTCACTCAGGCCATCAAAACCGCTGCTCCGACCTTGTCGGACGATAACGCGCATGAAATTGCGCTTGGCACCATCTCTGAATGGATCATGCGCTGCCCACTCGATTTCCCCGATGCCGCCTGAAAGCCTGTTCCTCGAAGCGCTGCAGGGAGCCAACTTTTCCTTCACTGCACGACCAGAGCCGGTCGCCGGCGACCTCCGCCTGTCGTGGGGAATTTCCGTTGTTCTCCTCAGCCTGCTTAACAGCCGCGGCAAAAAAGCGAGCTTCCTCAAACTGCAATTCCTGGCGCACTCGATCCGCACTGAAAGCAGTCGGGAGCAGGTGCACGCCGTGTTGCGCGGCGAACGGAAGACCAGTGAAGTTCAGGTCCGTGTGGAGCCTTGGCTTAACCGGGCGGTCGCTTTCGCGCACGGCCTCAAATATGTGGAGGTGAATAGAGGTAAGACGATCACGCTGACTCCGCTAGGGCAAAACGTTGCGTCAGCGATCAACGCCAACTCCAATGTGCTTCAGCACGAGAGAGCATTCCTGACCATCGTCGCCAAACGAGCGACTGAAGAGATCGTAACCCGCATCTGGCACATGGAGACGCTGCTTTGACCCTGCGCCTTAAACACCTACGATTGCGCGCCTTAACCCAAGTCGGTCTCTACGGCGCCGATTTCCCGTTCAAGGCGGGCCTCAACGTGATTTGGGCCGACAACACGAAGGGTAAATCGACCAGCATGCAGGCATTGCTCTATGTGCTCGGCATGGAGAAGATGCTTAGTCCGAGCCGGGAGGTGCCGGTACCTCACGCATTGACGACCTATCTGCTGAAGGATGACGAGAGCGAACTTGCCATAACCAGCTCGTTCGTCGAACTGGAAATTGAGAACGGTGCCGGGACCGTCGTCACAGTCCGCAGGCCGATCAAGGAACCTGGCATAGACGCGCGCCTTGTCACCGTGTGGTTCGGCCCCATGCTGACCGAACCGTCCGCGACCGCGCCTTCACGACAGTTTTTCGTTCGCGATCCAGGCGCTTTCCAACGCGAAGATGGCTTCCTGCACTTCCTCGAAGCCTTCATCGGCTGGGATATGCCGGTCGTGCGGAAATATGAAGGACCCGAGGGGAAACTTCCCTTGGAAACTGTCTTCCCGCTCTTCTGGGTCGAGCAAAAGCGCGGCTGGTCCACAATCCCTGCCGCTATCCCGACATATATGCGCGTCCGCGATGTCCAGAAGCGCGCAGTCGAATTCATCATGGATCTCGACGTCCATAAGCTCGAACTTCAGCGCCAACGATTGAAGGAGCAAATCGAGGAGAATGCGCGCCACTGGGCAGGAGTCGTCGATGAGATGATGCGCGTCGCACGGCGCGCGGGCGGCACATTGAGCGGTCTTCCTCCTCGGCCGACGGTCGACACTGACAGCCTCGAACGGTGGACGGTCTCCCTCATTCAGGATGACGATGCCGTAGTGGTCGAAACGATATTGGCCGCATTACGAGCCCGGGTCGCTGCTCTCGTTGAGGCGAAGGTGCCTGAGGTCGGCGAGACAGCGGAGGCTCTCACGGCAGAGCTTGAAGCGCTTGGAAAGGACATCGAAGGGCGCAACCAAAAACGCCTCGAACTTCACAAGGCCCGACAGCTAAAGGATGCCGATATCTTGTCTCTCGAGCGCCGCATCGCTCAATTAAAAGAGGATCTACAGAAGAACCAGGACGTCCAGAGGCTTCAGCGCTACGCCGGGACCGTTGGAAATCTAACACCAGCGCAGTGCCCCACCTGCGAGCAGAGCCTCGTCGATGCACTGATCTCCCAGGACGTCCTTGAGGCGGTAATGCCGATCGAGGACAACATAGAGTACGTCCGGTCACAGCTCAAGATGTTCGAAGATATCTTAAAGCGGGAGCAGGCAGAGCAGCGGCGGCTTGAGGATCTGAGCGCAGTCGTTGCAGGCGAGATCGCTCAGCTATATGTGCGCGTCCGAACGATACGTACGGACCTGCTGGGTCCATCGAGCGCCCCCTCGGCCGCAGCCGTCGAAGAGCGTGTACGCATCGAAGCCCGCATTCGCGATCTTGAAGGCCTGATTACATCCTTGGGCGATGCGGCAAGCCGACTCCACATATTAGCTGCAGAATTCGAAGAATTGTCGAAGGCAGGTCGGCTGCTTCCATCCGATAAAATGACTACGGACGATAAAGATAAGCTCGCCGCACTCACAGGGTCGGTACGAGAATTAGCACAGGCCTTCGGGTTCACGACCTTCGCACCGAAGGACCTGACGATCGACGAAGACAGCTATCGCCCACAGAAAGAAGGCTATGAGATTGGCTTCGAAACATCAGCGAGCGACGCCATTCGCCTAAAATGGGCGTACCAACTTGGGCTTTTGGAGCTCGCTAGAGATTACACGACCAATCATCCTGGCATGCTGCTGCTCGATGAGCCGCGCCAGCAATCTTCGTCAAAGGTGAGTTTCGGTCAGTTGCTTGAGCGGGCAGCAAATCATAGTGTGGGGGGGCAACAGGTGATCGTCTCGACAAGCGAAGATATCGATACGCTGAAACCGATCCTTGCACGCCTATCCTGTCAGAAGATCATTTTTGATGGCTACGTCCTTCAACCCGTCGAGACCGACTGAGACGCCGCACCTGCTTGACGGATACGCCGCTTCGGCAATTCCCGAAGTCATTGTTTAGCCTGCCGACTGTGTCCATTTGTCGGGTTCAGGCACGTATCGCGCGAATTGATCCAGGATCTGAAAAATGAATTTCGAGGAATATCAATTGGACGGCCGCGCAAAATACGCTGCGTTCGTGGAAGCCATTCGCGCGATCTTGGCCGCGCTGGTCGATGCGCACGACCTGGTTCCTCACGGGATCACGGGACGCGCCAAGGATCCCGTCTCGCTCAAGAAGAAGCTCGCGGACCGAAAGATCGATCCGGCATCAGCGATAGACGAGGTGCTCAAGGATCTGGCGGGCGCCCGCATCGTCTTCCTCACCAACTCGCAGGTCGATCAATTCCGCAGCTCTGGCGCGATCCACGAAAATTTTAACGTCATCAACATCAACGAGCATCATGCCGTGCCCGGCACCGCGAACGAGGAGAAGCTGTTCGACAGCACAAACTACCTCGTTGAGCTGAAGGCAGATCGTCTCGCCCTACCGGAATATCGCCGCTTTGCGGGCATGCGCGCCGAAATCCAGGTGCAGACCCTGCTCAATCATGCCTGGGCTGAGATGGGGCACGATACCATCTACAAGGAGCCCAATCTGCGCTATGTCGATCCCCGCCATCTGGAGGCGATCAACGAGCGCATGAAGACGGTGATGCGCGAGCATCTGCTCCCTGCCGGGCACGACTTCGACAAGATCGCCCGCAATTTCGACCGTATCGTCCGCGCCGATGCGAGTTTTGAGGACACCTTCAATACGATCGAGACCTCAGCCAGCAACGACGAGCTTCTCGGTGCCTTCGAGACATTCGACACCCTCGTCATGCCGGTCATGGCGGATGGGCGTGATGTGTTCGCAAAGCTGATCCCGAGGATCGCGGACGCGGTGGAGCGGGTGCGCGGATCCGAAGCCGGCACGGTGGAGACGGTCTTCGGCGAGTTTCCCGGAAAGAGCGGCGAGATCGTCGCCCGGCGCGCCGCGGACCTGCTGTCGCGCGGGTGGTTCGTCGACCTCAAGCTCAGCCTCGAAACCCTGATTCGGCTCTACGCAGGCGCGCAGAGTGACACCGAGCGGAAAATCTGGGCTGATGCCGGCGCCCGCTTCGCGGATCATGATCTCGATGCTTGGCAGGCGGCCGGCCCGGTCGTGCAGCAGGCAGTGGTCGTCGGCATCGCCGGCCTTGGCGCAGAGCAGCGTCGTACTGCGCGTGGCCTGATCGTTGCAATGTCGGCAAAGATACTGTCGTGCGAAGTGAGCGGCACCAAGCGTGGCGCGTTGAACACCGTCCTCCTTCACAATGGTCCGGTCGGCGCCGGGGAGCCGCTGCGCAAGGTTCGGTCGGGTGCGATCGACATGCTCGAGCAGTTACTCGGCGACGCCGAGGATGACCCCGCTCGCAGCGATATTTTGGCGTCACTCTGGTCCGCCGCCAGCCCGCCGTTCCACGGGGGCAGCGAAGCGTTGCGGGCTATTGTCATGGAGGATGCCGCGCGCGTCGTGGCGATCGTGCGCGCCATGTCGGCCGGCTGGGGGCTGGAGCTTCGTCGCAAGACCGAGGTGACTGCGCGGCGCACCTATCGCAATTTTCATGTCGTGCCCGCCGAAATGGAGAAGAACGAGGCATTGGTTTCGGCGCAAAAGGCATTGCTCGCCGAACTGACGGTGCTGCGCGAGGCGCTCAATGCCGACGAAGAATTCTCGCTCTACAAAACCATGGTCGGGCGCGACTCGGTACGCCCGGACGGCTGGGACGACTCGGCCTTTGACCACAAGGCAATCGAGGCATGGCGAGCCGAGCGGTTCACCGAGATTGCGGGACAGACTAAGCCCGAGGACGCGGACGACTGGATTGCGCGCACGCGGCGTTACGTTGGCGTGCAGGCGGGAAGTAACGAGCGCTGGCCGATGGCGGATTTCGTCGCCCGGCTTGCAGAGGTGCGGCCCGAGATCGGCCAGCACTTCCTGGAGCAGATGGACGCCGAATTGTCGCCGGTGCTTGTCGGGCTGCTCAAGGGGCTCGAGGCCGCGGAACAGCGGGAATTCGTTCAGCGGCACGTCGCTCGCTTCATCGGTGAAGGCAGGTTTCTGGTCCAGTTGGCGGACTGGCTCCGGCGTCGGGAGGAGGCGGACATCGATCTACTTACGACCGTCGCGGATCGCGCCCGCGAGCTGGCCGAGGCTGATGCTGTGCTGGAATCGATCAACTCGGCTGGCAATATCTATCAGCGCGTGTCCGACACTCGGCTGATCGACGCCGTGTTCCTGCCCTGCGCCACCTATCTTGGCGCAGCCCAGATGCCGGATTGGATCGGCCGGGCCTGGGGCATTATCGAGGGCTCGATCGTGGCAGCGTTGGACGAATCGCAATCGCGGACGCTGCTCGATTCCTTCGTAGCGATCCCCGTGGTTGATTTCGAAGCCGATCGCGTACTGGCGATCGTCGCCGATAAATATCTGGACCTCGTCTTTGGGTTCTTCGGCGCCCGTGTTGATCGCGATGCGAACGGCGACGGGCGCCGTTTCGAGCCCATCCCGTTCGACATCCACGACCTTGGCGAGGCGCTCGCCAAGCATCCGGGACATCTGCTTGCTACGACGCGCGATTGGTATGCCCGCAGTCCGCTGTATCACGTCTTCCGGGGCGGCCGTCTGGTCGGGAACGTTTTTCCTAAACTCACAGTCGAGGTAGTGGAGCCGCTTCGGGAAATGATCGAGAAGGGCGATCGCGACGATCTGGCCTTCGTACTCGAGACGCTCGCCGCCTATGACGGTCATGAGGACATCTTCGCGCTCTGCATGGACGTTGTCGAGCGTCTTGACGATGGCGACGAGCTGCTCGGGCGCGTGTCGGGCGTTCTCAGCGAACGCGGCATACTCATGGGGCATTTCGGTCCGGTCGAGGCCAATCGCGCCGAACATGAAAATCTGGCGAGGTGGGCGAATGATCCGCGTCCCAAGGTTCAGATGTTCGCCACCGAGGAAAGGCGGCGGCTGGAGCAGTGGATGGCTTCGGAACAGCGGCGTGCCGAGCGCGATGTCGAGCAAATGGCGCGAGACTGGGGCGGACCAGAGGCTGTGAAATCCGCCGATGGGGCAAAGGGTGACTAGATCATGGTCGCCCGCCTCATATGGTGGCTATCTCGACCGGGTGAAGGAGCACGCGTGAACGACAACTACGAGCGGCCCAATGACGGCCTCGACGATAGCTGGATCGATAAGGCCGTCGCCGCGACGAAGGGGGCAGCCGGCCTTGTGCCGATGTTCGGCGGCCCACTTGCCGAAGTGATCGGCGTCGCGATCCCCGGCCAGCGCGCCGACCGGATCGCAAATTACGTCCGCCAACTTTCGGCTAGGCTAGACCAGATCGACGCCGACATGCGCGACGGGCTCGCGTCAAACGCCGAGAAGATTGATCTGATTGAGGAGGGCGGCTACCAGGCTGCCCGCGCGACTTCGCGCGAGCGCATCGAACGCATCGTGGCGGCCGTGCAGCGCGGCCTTGCCGAAGATGATGTCGACGTCGTTCGCCGCAAGCGCCTATTGATTATGCTCGGTGAACTAGACGACGACGAACTCAACTTGCTTAACGCTTACGGGCGTTCATACGCCGGGCGTGACCGGAGCGCGTTCGAGCGGGTAAACCGCCCCAACCCAATCCACATGCAGTCGGGTCGCGACGAAATCGAGCGCAATCATCTCTACGATCTCGGCCGAGCACACCTAATCAGGCTTGGCCTGCTCAAGAAGAACTACGGTACCGTGAAAAAGGGGCAGTTGCCCGAGTTCGATCCGCGGGCTGGGGACTTTAAGCACTCTGTGGAGGTGTCGGGCCTTGGCCGGATGCTGCTAACTGAGGTCGGTCTCGGGACCAACCAGGAGGTTGATTTAGACTGAATTATGCGGCCCGGACATGCTTGCGGTGGCGATTTCTTTGAGAAATGTGAGGTCGCATGCCGACTTCAACGGTAGCAATCTTGGGAACGGACGGGCACTTAGCGGCCAAGCGAAGGCGGCAGGAAGAAGACCTGACCGTCCGCAACTGAGCACTGGAAAAAGGCTGCTGAACGGCCGGGAAGGGTCGGTACTGCCCCCTTAATCCGCCTTTGCGCGAATGAAGCCCCGGACATCACGCGTCACATCATTGAAGGTCTTGCCGTCGAGATACAGCATATGCCCGGAAGCATAATTGCGGCTGATGAGATTCGAGCGGAGTGCGGGCGGCAGGTAAAGATGGGCCAGATCAAATTCGGTCGCAAAAAAGGGCGTCGACAGGTCGTAATAGCCGCTCAGCGACAGGACCCGCATCTGCGGTGCGCGACGCATGGCAGCGCTCAGATCGATGGCGACATTGGCCATCGCATTCTGGCGCGGGCCGCCCGGCGGCATATGGCTCCAGTCCCAGACCGGAAATAGCGTGGGCGTGTTCACCACATAGTCGCCCTCCGGCGCATAGGCCAGATCATGGGCGAGGTAGGCGGAGAAATTGGCGATGATCGCGCCTGAGATCGCATCGTCGGCCGGATCGCTCTGCGCCGTATCGGCCGCATTGTCCCCCTCGCTGCCGGTAAAGCGCGTGTCGAACCCGCCCGTAACGGCGCCGCGATCCCGCAGCAGTTCCTTGCGGAAGCGGTCGGGCGGCACATGCAGGTCGGCCTGGCGTAGATAATCGGGACTGAGGCCCGTCAGCGACGCCATCTGCGCAATCACGCTTTCGCGCTCCTGCGCACCGATATCCTGCCCCTTGGCGAGGGCCGCCGCATAAGGCCCTTGCGCGAACTGGCGCGCGCGGGCGACATGCGCCTCCAGCCCTGTGCCCCGGTCCACCTTGTCATGATACCAGGCGGTGGCGGCATAGCTCGGCAGATAATTGATATCCATCCGGTCGAGGCCGGGCGCGCGCTGGGCAAAATTGAGGATGGAGGACATGAGAATCACGCCATCTACCGGCACGCCGCTGTCGATCAGCCGGTAGGAGACCATCGCAGACCGGGTGGTGCCATAGGATTCGCCGAACAGATATTTGGGCGAGAGCCAGCGATTGTTGATCTCGACATAGCGCCGGATTGCCTGTGTGAAGGCGGCAGCATCCTGGTCATTGCCCCAGTAGGGCTTCCCTCCCTGAGGATCGAGCGCGCGCGAATAGCCCGTACCCACGGCATCGAGGAAGACCATGTCGGTAGTGTCCAGCAGGCTGTCGGGATTGGGCGCGAGATGGGGCATGGCGCCCCCCTGTTTCCCGACATCCACCGGCACCCGCACCGGCGCGAAGGAGGCCATGTGCAGCCAGATGCTGGAAGATCCCGGACCACCATTGTAGAAGAAGGTGACCGGTCGCCGCTCCCCTGCCTTTGGCGCGACCGTGTAGGCGACATAGAAGAGGCTCGCCCCCGGCTTTCCCTGCTTGTCCTTGAGCAACAAAGTACCTGCGGTCGCGGCGTAAGGCAGCTTCGCCCCCTTGGCCGTCGTCAGGACATGGCTGGTGATCGCCCGCTTTTCTGCAGCCGGTTCGGACGCTTGTGTCTGCGCGGGTTTGTCAGCAGCGCAGAGCGAAGCCGTGGGCGAAGCGAGTATGATTGCCGCGATGGACGCGCTAAGCAGGCCGCGCATCAGCGGGTCGTCGCATCATAGAAGCGGTCGAGATCGACCTTGAGCTTTCGCGATGCCGCCTCGTCCACATAGGTCATATGGCCGGACTCATAGTAGGAGAAGCTGATATTCTGGCGCAGATTGGGCGTCAAATAGAGGTGCGAGACATCGAATTCCGCGCCGGCAAACGGCGTTGCCAGATCATAGAGCCCCGCAATCACCATCACTTTGAGATTGGGATTGCGCTGCATGGCACCGGCGAGGTCAAGCGCGGTGTTGGGAACCGGGATGGGCTCATCGATCCCCGGCGCCTTGTGATGATTGTCCCAGGCCGGCGCGATCACGCCATTGTAGAGCGGCCGATATTGCAGGTCCGGCTTGTAATCGATGTCACGCGCCAGATGGTCCTGGAAGGTCGAAAGATGGGCGCTGTTGACGCCTGCGGTCGCCGCGTCATTAGTCGCTGGGTCATAGGAGCCGTCGCCGCTCACATAGGAGGCCGGCGCGGTGAAGCGGGTATCGAACCGGCCGATGATCAATCCCTGATCGGCCATCAGCGCGCTGCGATATTGTTCCATGCCGACGCGCAGTTTGTTCTTCTTGAGGAAGTCGACCGACAGGCCGATATAGCCACTGAGCGTGCGGGCCACGGCATCCATTTCCTCGGCCGACAGCCGGTCGCCCTTGAGCAGCGCGGAGGCATAGGGGCCAAGGGCGAAGGCGCGGACCTCGTCGAGATAGGCCATCAGGTCGGCCGGGTGGGTCGCCGATTTGCCATGATACCAGGCCGTCGCCGCGAAGGAGGGTACTCGTCCGATATCTTCCAGATCGACGCCGGGAAGGCCGGTGCCCGAATTGAGGATGGTCGACATCAGCACGACCCCGTTGAAATCCATCCCCTGATTCTGGAGCTTGTAGACTAGACCGGCCGACCGGGTGGTGCCGTAGGATTCCCCGAACAGGTAGCGCGGGCTGTTCCACCGGTCATTCTTGGTGATGTAGCGGTTGATGGCGCGGGCGAAGGAGTCGATGTCCGCGTCGACGCCCCAGAAGGCCTTGCCCTTGGTGTCGCCGATCGGCCGGGAGTAGCCGGTCCCGATCGCATCGATGAAGATGAGATCGGACTTATCGAGCAGCGAATAGGGATTGTCCTGCACCACATAGGGCGCCGGCAGGGTCGCCTTGGGGGTCAGCGTCGGTGGGCGCTTTGGCCCGAAGCCGCCGACGTTGAGCCAGAGGCTGGCCGAGCCGGGGCCGCCATTGTTGAAGAAGGTAAGCGGCCGGGGCTTGCCCGCCGCACTTGCCCCCTGCGCCGTGTAGGCGGTGTAGAAGATGCTGCCGCGCGGAACGCCATCATCATCGGTGATGATCAGCGTGCCGGCGCTCGCCTTGTAAGCGATGGTCCTGCCGTTGATCACGATCTTGTGATCGCGGCTGGCCAGTTCCTCGCTCGGGCCCACCTCCCTCTGCCCCTCGGCCGGTGGCTCACTGGCGCGCGCCACCTGTCCCTCGACGACAAGCGCCATCGCGGCGCCCAGCGCCAGCATCGAAACAAAAGCCTTCATGGTAGGGAGCCTCATTTGCGCAGGGTCAGCGTCGCGCCGATCGTGCGCGGGCGGAAGGTCACATATTGATAGGGCAGCGTGTAATTCCCGTAGGTAGTACAGGCCGCGCCCTCACCGGTGGCGCAGCCGGTACGGCCGCCTTCATTACCCAGCACATCCTTGGAATTGAGCAGATTGTCGGCGAAGATCGAGAATTCCCAGCCATCGCGGCGCAGGCCGATCCGTGCCGTCATATAGTCGGTCGCCTCCGACATATAGGTATCGGGCGTGAAGCTGCCCGTGCCGGGACCAAAGCTGTTCTGGTAGCGGGAGGCATGTTGCCAGTCTGCCCGCAGATAGGCGCCATAGCTGCCGATATCGAACCGATATTCGCCCGCGATGTTGAAGGCCCATTTGGGTACCGGCAGGCGATCGCCATCGCGGATATAGAGGGTAGACGAAGGGGCCGGGCCAACGACAGCCTGCGTATATTGCGCATCGGTATAGGCGACGAGGCCGCTCAGCGTGAAGCCATTGATCGGCTCCACCGATGCTTCGAGGTCAAAGCCCTTGGATACGGCCTTGCCGCCGTTGACGACATAGCCAAAGCCGCAGGTCGGCAGGCCATAGCTTGCCTGGATATTGCTCCAGTCGATGTAGAAAGCACTGGAGTTGAGGCTGAGCTTGCGATCGGACGAGCGCAGCTTCGCACCGACTTCATAGCTCCACAGCGAGTCCGCCTTGTAGGTCCCTGGCGTCGATGTGATACCGAGCGCCGCAAGATCCGCCCCGCAGCGCGAGGCCGGCGGCGGCTGGTTGACGCCGCCCACGCGGAAGCCCTTGGCTGCCGTCGCATAGAGCATGTTGGCGCTGTCCAGCTGATATTGCAGACCGAACTTGGGCGTGACGGGCGTTTCCTTGACCTTGCCGTCAGTGAGGCCGCCATTAGCGGTGGTCGGGGTGAGGAAGCCGGCAAAGGTGCCGGCCGTGACCTGATGATAGCTGAATTTCTCCCGACTGACGCGCGCGCCGCCGATCAGCTTCAATTTGTCGGTGATCGCGAAATTGGCTTCACCAAAGACCGCCAGCGACTTTTCCTTCAGGTCCTGATCGCGATGATAGGTGATATTGCCCGGTTCGACCGGCACGCCGAAAATGGCCTGCGCCGGGGCGCCGAACACGGCCTGCGTCAGATCGTCCAGATTGGCGACGATATGATAGTTGGAATTATTCTTGTAGGTGGCGAAGAACCCACCCACCACCCAGTTGAAGCGGCTGTTGCCGTCATTGGCGAAGCGGACTTCCTGGGTGAAGCCGGTGCGCTTGTTCTCGTAGATCGGGGTCGAGCGATAGCTTTCGATATCGGCGACGAAGGGAAAACCGCCCTGGAAATTGCCCGGCTCGATATAGCTATAGTCGGACCGGCCATGGGTGTGGTCGCTGATATAGCTGGAGACCGAGGTCAGCGTGGTGTTGCCAATGTCCAACTCTGCCTTCAGCGACGGCAGGAAGATGCGCGAGGTGCGCGGCTGTCTGGCGACGCAGCGCGGCGTGGTAGCGGCGTAATTGTCACCCACATTGCAGTTGGCGCCCGTCTGATAATCGCCATAGACGGCAGCGGGATATGTGAAACCATTGAGCGTGGTTTCCGGCACGGTCTTCCAGGCCGTATCGGCATCATGCTGCTCACTCAGGGCATAATAGACCGAGGGCGTCAGGCTGAAATTCTCGGTCGGCTTGAACAGCAATGCGCCGCGCAATGCCCAGTCGTCCGAACTGTTCGTGTCCTTGGCCAGCGTGTCGCCGGTGAAGCGATCGACATGATCGATATAGCCCGCCGTGCGGCGCTGCCACATGCTGACGCGGATGCCGAGCCGGTCCTCGACCAGCGGCCCACCGAGCGCAATGCCCAGATCATGATTGACCCCGCCATCCTGGACGAAACCGACTTCCGCACGGGCATAGGCCGACATTTTCTCAAGGCTGGGTTCAGGCGTGATGAAACGGATCGTCCCGCCGAGCGATGAACCACCATAGAGGGTGCCCTGCGGGCCGCGCAGCACTTCGACCCGTTCCAGATCGAACAGCGCCGGAACCGGTGTGCCGCTGCCCGAAATGCCGATCGCATTGCGTTTCTGGAGCGGGGCATCATCGAGATAGACGCCAGTCGTCTGCGCGCCGGTTGAAGACGCCACGCCGCGGATCGAGATGCTCGGCACGCGATCGGCCGTGGTCGACGTCTGCATCGAGAGCGCGGGAACCGTGCGGACGATGTCGGACACGCTGCGGATACTGCGACGATCGAGCTGCTCCTGCGGCATCGCCTGCATGCTGATAGGGACACGGTTTAGGGTCGTTGCCGTCTTGGTGGCGGTCACGATGATCTCGCCCCCGGCGCCGGGCTCTGCCTGTGCAGCCGATCCATCAGCCGCCTGAAAGGCGCGAGGCGCGGTCCAGCTGCCGGCTGCGCGTGCCGATTGCAAGGAGCGCAAGGCGACCGGCGTCGTGACGGCACGGGCGCGCGGCTTCAGGGTGATGGCCGCCCCATTATCGGCGACGATTTCGAGGTTGGCGTCGGCGATCAGGCGGCGCAGTGCCGCCCGGGTATCAAAGACACCCACGATTGCCGGTGACCGGACACCGGCAAGCTGATCGGCCGGCGCGATGATCTGAATGCCGCTCTGCCGCGCAAACAGCGGCAGCGTCATGTTGATATTGCCGGCAGGCACATTGAACTTGCGATCCTGCGCCTGCGCGCTGCTGGATGCGATCGCGGCAGTCAGGCTGGCACCGATTAGCAGGCTCTTCATCGTCATCGAACGGTTCATTGTCTGGCCCCCAGCCGCTCCCCGGACGCGGCGCATGGATCGGGCCTTTCAGACCGGTTTCGCATCCTCCCTGTTCCCGTTCCCCCGGGATTTTGCCGCCTAGATGCACGAGCGCGATTTTTCCCCCAGTGCCAGATTGCACTTTTTTGACATGCGATCGGACATGGCACTTTTTGCATATGCGCATGGCGTGTCCGCGCGGTTCACTCGTCATGGAGCTTGCCGAACATGACCGATTTTTCCGACGATCGCGCCTTCTGGCTGTCACGGCACATTCTGCCGCACGAGGGTAGCCTGCGCGCCTGGCTGAGCCGGCGCGTCCATATCGGCTTCGATATCGATGACGTCATCCAGGAAGCCTATTCCCGGCTCGTCATGCTCGAGACGGTGAGCCAGATCACCAATCCGCGTGCCTATCTGTTCCAGACAGCCCACTCGATCATTCTCCAGGATTTGCGGCGATCCCGGATCGTACCTATCGGCTCGATCCACGAGATTGGCGCGCTCGAACTAGAAGCGTCCGAGCCCCTCCCCGACCAGTTGGTCGACGAACGCATGGAACTCGAGCAGGTGGCAGCTGCCATTGAAGCACTGCCCCATCGCTGCCGTGAGGTCTTCATGCTGCGTAAGGTGCAGGGCTTGTCCCAGCGCGATGTAGCTACCCGTCTTGGCCTGTCGGAAAGCACGGTTGAAAAGCATGTCGCCAACGGTATTGGCAAATTGTTGGATTTCTTCGCGCATAGCGGAAAATGGAGCGCTCGTGCATCAAGGGCACGCAAACGAGACAGCCGGCCGCATGAAAAGAGACAGTAGCGCAAATATTGGCGACGCAGCGGCGCGATGGGCTGCGCGCATCGATCGCGCACCTCTGGAGTCCCATGAGCAGGCGGAGCTTGACGCCTGGCTGGCGAGCGACACACGCTGTCCGGGCGCCTTCATGCGCGCCCGTGCTGCCTTGCTGCGCATGGACGCAGCACAAGCCCTGGGCCCGGATTTCACGCCGCAAGCGCCGCGCCTGCACTTGTCCCGCCGCAATGTCCTTGCCGGATCAGGCGGCCTCCTCGCCGCTTCGCTCGGCGCATTCCTTTTCTGGCCTCAATCGCAGATCTATCGCACCGAAACAGGCGAAGTCCGGCTTATTCCGCTCGATGACGGATCGATCGCAACGCTCAATACACAGAGCGAGATGGAAGTCCTGTTCACCCGTGAGGAGCGCTTGGTGCGCCTGATACGGGGAGAAGGCTATTTCGAAGTCGCCAAGGACAAGGCGCGACCTTTCATCGTCACTGCCATGGGCGCGCAGGTCCGTGCGGTCGGCACTGCATTTACCGTCCGAACATTGCCCGGCCGTGCCGTGGATGTGCGCGTCCAGGAAGGGATCGTCGAAGTCGGCAAGCCTGCGCACGCCAATCAAGCCGTCAGAATGGCCGCGAATATGGAAGCAAGGATCGGGGATGACGCAAATCGCATAGCTCCCGTCGCTATCACCCCGGACAATGTCCAGCGCGACCTACTATGGCGGGAAGGACGCCTGAGCTTCGAGAGCGAGACGCTCGCGAATGCCGTTGCGGAGTTCAACCGCTATAATCGCACCGCGATTATCCTCGCCGACGAGAGTATCGGCAAAAGGCATGTGACGGGCCTTTTCTCGGCAACCGATCCACAAGGCTTTGCTGAGGCCATCGCCCTAAGCATGGACCTCAGTGCTCGGTCGAACGAAAAACAGATCGTGATTGAGAGCCGCTGAGCAGTCCACGGTCCAGCATCTCCTCGAGCGCAGCCCTGTCGAGTTAGCTCGAAAATCCCAACCATCTACTTCCCCGCCAACGGCCAAACATGGGAAGGACCGTCATGATAACGGACGGTCCGCTGGTGAGAGACGCAAAATGGCGGCTGAAAGGCCGCAAAGGGTCGACAGTAGACGTACCCGTGTCTGAATTAAAATACCTACGGCTGCGGCGACACGGGCGGAGCGGGAATCGACCGTGGTGGCGCAGACGGTTGTTGCTGCGCGATCGAAGCCGCGCGGCCGCTCATGATCGCCAGACGGTATGCGGCAAGGGCCGCGCCGATCAACAAGACAACGGCATAAACCGTAAGGAAGTAGCCAACGAGGCCCGCCGATCCGGCAAGCAGAGTTTGGATTGTTTTAATGAAACACGGGGTAGCTGGGATAAGGCCGACAAGGTCGATGAGCAACGTTGATTTGTTTGCCAAAGCGAAAATGATTGCCGCAGTCTGCACAAGAATGAAGTGAAGGAAGGTCGCGTTCACCATCCGCAACTTAGTCGGGCTTCCGTCGGTGGTTGGAGCGTTCAAAGCTGCCAGCAATCGCTCGTCCGCAAGACTGAAAATCAATGCGTAAGCACCAAGGCTAAAACCAAGCAGGTTGGGCAACAGCGATAGAGGAAGGTCAACCCAATTTGGCTTGAGCCAGATTGAGTACGACGCCCCCGCAACGAGCAGCGAAAAGTGCAAGAGTGGCGAAGCAAAAAAGTCGCGCCATCCACCGTAGTCACCCCAATAGCGGGATAACGAGGTCCACATTCCCTTGTAGCTGGCGACAATCTTCACTGCTGGTTCGCTTCCATTCCGCGCCGTAGTCGCTCAAACGCAGCCTGTTCGCTTTCCGCCTCTGGATCATATTTTGTTTGCTCGATACGCGGAGTGTCGAGCGTCGATACGTTGACGTGACCGTCAGTGTCATATCCGCGAGCCTTAATCTCCCCGTTTCGCAATGCCCCTTCTCCGAGCCGACGCAGCGATGGCGTCTCGACTAGCGATCCACCCGGCGGCGCCTCGTAGGTCACCGCGATACGCTGCGCGTGCGCGGCAGCTAGATGAGCATCGACCTCACCTTCAAGGTCATCGCTCCAAATATCGGGGTTCGGCCTGTCTATGATAAATGTGATCGACTTCAATCGCTTCAGTTTGAAGATACGATCGAGCGATTGGCTATCCTGCAATATGCTGATCTTGGCTGGTCCGAACAGGGCGACGATCGCCGCATCTTCGGCCAGCCCCTTGAATACCGCGTAGGCGCTCTTCGGGGTTAGCTGTCGACCCTCACTGTATTGCTCAAACGTGAGGATATGCTTTCGCACGTTCATCGTGAAGCGGAATGCGGACGAGTTTGGATGCACGCCTACGGGAATGTTGATCTGCTTCAGCAACTCGGCATTAGCGTCGTCCATGCTTTCCTGATCGAACCAGCGGGCTTTGGGGTCGATCTTCGTGAAAGTCCGAAGGACGCCTCGTATGATCCCATCATCAATGCTTCGGCGATCAAGGATCGTTATCATCCCAAAGCGATCACCCCGAATACGGACTGGGCGGCGAAGCGCGTATAGCGCGGCGAGAAATGCGTCGTAGATTTCTGGCGAATGCGGGTGCAGCCTTACGTTTAAGGCTCCTACCGCGATCTTCAATTCCCGAGCCAATTCATCCCCCTATCCCTGTTCCGGCAGGCTATCGCTCGTCGGTATGCGGGGCAAGCGTGCGATAAGTAGATGTACGAGGGCAGGCAGCTTTTGCAGTCCTCCTCGGTCGGTCGCAACGATCCTTCACACCCAATCTGCTCGTGTCTGCGTCCTCGCCCAATCGGCTTTTATGGTGCAAATACAGTGATTGAACGTTCGGCACTAGTTGCCACGGGGACATATCCGACGAAGATGGGAATTGAGACTGAGGCGCACAGCTGCACAGCTGCCAATTGCGTGAGCCTGAACGAAGGGCGGCTTATTCACGCGGCTCACCCAAAGGCAGTCCTTCCGCTCTCCACCAGGGTTCGCGGCCCAAGATTTGAACGCGGCGCAGACGGTCGTCTATTCGGCATGTTCCGATCACTGGCCTTCATCAGGGCGAACGGCAGCTACTATAGGGACCAGACGTTCGCTGGAGTGAACGCGAACGGCTGACTTTGGTCGACACCTTCCGTGATACCGGACCTTCCGCACCTGGGGATCGGGATTTGCCCCCTGAGCGGACTCAAAGGGTCGAGGGCGGCAATGGCTTCTACGCGCCCATTTTGCCGTCCCGGGCCGCCTTCACAGAATCTGAAGGCGGCCGCTCGCTCATCTGTCAGGAACGGTTCAGTCGATGGCCCGCTTCGGAGCGGTTAGGACGATCAGCCGATCTTCATAGAGATTTCGACATCGTCAGCGAACGGGATTGAGAGATATCCGCCGCCGATCGCACGAACCCGTTCCAGATATTCCGGGCACATATCGGCATTGTCGCCGACGAGGAGGGCCCCGGGGCGCAGGCGGCTCTCCAGCAGGTCGAGGATGTCGTTGTAGAGGCCCTTGGCGCCATCGAGCAGGACGAGATCGATGCTCTCGGGCAGATCGTGGCCGAGCGTCACCAAGGCGTCGCCCTCACGGATCTCGACAAGGTCGAGCAGGCCGCCGGCCTCGATGTTCCTTCGGGCCCGCGCGATCTTCGACGGTTCGAACTCGGTGGTGATCACCCGACCGCCGCCATTGTCTCGGATTGCGGCTGCCAGATGCAGCGTCGAGATGCCGAAGGAGGTGCCGAATTCGACGATGGAGCGGGCGTTGCCGAAGCGCGCGAGCATGTAGAGCAGCGAGCCGGCTTCGCGGGACACAGGAAGGGGGAGATCCTTCATCCGCGTATAGAGGTCGAGATAGTCGGTCCGGCTTCCGAGCATGGCGTGGGCCTGATCGTCGGTCATGCCGGCGAAAGCTGCGGGGATGTCGATCCGGCACGCATCGGCCTCGGTGAAGAGGCGGTCGAGCAGGGACGCGACCGGCTCAGAATTGAGCGTCGTCATGTTCTTCTCCGTGATTGTCAGGGCGACCTTGCGCCCGTCCCGAGAATACGATTAATTCGTCGCATTAGTTATTCGCGTTCGGGAGGCTGATCGTGGCAGGCCGTGAAAAACCCGGGATTTCCGTGCGGAAGGCGCCGCGCCAGGCCCGTTCGAACCAGCTTGTAGACGACATTCTCACAGCTGCCGCTCGCGTTCTGGCCGAGCAGGGTGCGCACCGATTTACTACGGCGCGAGTCGCGGAGCGGGCAGGGGTAAGCGTGGGCTCGCTCTACCAGTATTTTCCGAACAAGGCGTCGATCCTCTTCCGCCTCCAGACCGACGAGTGGCGCCAGAATGTCGAACTGCTTTGCGGCATCCTCGAGGATCGATCGAAGCCGCCGTTTGAGCGCCTGCGCAATCTCGTCCACGCCTTTGTCCGGTCCGAGCGCGAGGAGGCGGAGATGCGCGTCGCGCTCGCGGATGCTGCCCCTTTCTATCGCGACGCCGAACTTGCGGACGATCCCCGTGAAAGGGCTAGCGGGGTCATGCGCGACTTCATGGCGGAGGTGCTCCCCACCCTGTCCGTGGATCGGCGTGAGATCGCGATGGAGACCATCAAGATGACCATGTCGGAAACGGGCAAGCGCATTTCGGAGGAACGCCACCTGTCGGAGCGGAGCGAAGTTTATGCCGATGCGGTAGCGGACATGTTTTGCGCCTATCTCGTTCGCCTTTCGGCCAACGGCTGAGCCGCCCGCCGGACGCCTCTACGTCATTCGGCCGATCCGGCGTCTTGAGCGGATATCAGCCTCACCGCTCAGTCACAGGCGTGAGTTGGTCGTCATGCCCCTTTGCCGCATCCACCAGCGCACGCACTTTTTTCTCATCAGCGCGGGTTGCGGGATTGTAGACGATCATCCCCAGCTCGGGCCTGCCTTCGACGGCGAACGATGAAAATTCCAGCTTCACGAGGCCTGCTGCGGGATGGCGTATATGCTTCACGCCCTCGCTGTGAGCGACGACGTCATTATCCTGCCACAGCTTTTCAAATTCAGCGCTCTGGCGACTGAGTTCCTCGACGAGCCTAGCGGCATCCACGCTGCCCTGTGCGCCAGCCCTTGCCATGTCAGCCCGAAAGGCTCCAACCACGAACCGTGCAACGCTTTCCCAATCCTCGTTGCGACTACGCCCTCTACCATTTGCGAACATCAGCCGCAGGATGTTGCGCTCACCCAACGGCAGTTGCGAATAATCGGTAAGCAGCGCCGCAGCGGCCCGGTTCCAGCCCACTACATCCCAGATTGCGTTTTTGATGATCGCCGGGCTCAGCGCCATTCCGTCGAGCACGCGCTGCAATCGTGGGGTGATGCCATCGACCGGACGGTAGCGCGCTTCGGGTGGACGCCCAAGGCCCAGCATGTAGAGATGTTCGCGCTCAGGCTCGGTCAACAAAAGCCCCTTGGCGATCCGATCAAGCACATCCGCTGACGGAGCGCCGCCCCGCCCCTGCTCCAGCCAGGTGTACCAGGTCGGACTGATGTTCGCGCGGCTGGCAACCTCCTCACGGCGCAGTCCGGGCGTACGCCTGCGACCGCCGCCGAACCCAAAGGTTGCGGGGTCCAATCGCGCGCGGCGATCTCGAAGATAGTTGCCCAGCCGGTTGGAGGCATCATTGGCCATGAATTATCCTGTTGCAGCTTATACCATGATAAGGTCACTACTTTAACAGGTTTGAAGCTGCGCTGATACAGTGCCTCCGCAATCAGGAGGTTTCTAATGCGCGTTTTTCTGACCGGAGCCACGGGCTTCATTGGCTCGCACATCATTCCAGAACTGCTCAACGCCGGACACGATGTGCTTGGCCTCACCCGTTCTGAAGGCGGCGCCCGCCAACTCAAAGCAGCTGGCGCTGCGGTCCACTTCGGAGATCTGGATCAGCCCGAGACCCTCGCCGACGGGGCGGCCGCGACTGACGCAGTAATCCATTGCGCATTCGACCATAATTTCGAAAACTTCTTCGAGAACACCAGGAAGGACGAGCGAAATATCGCCGCGATCGGCGAAGCCTTGGAGGGGACGCGCAAGCCTATCCTGATCACTTCGGGTGTCGGTATCGGCACGCCGCTGAATGGCGGCCCTGCAACGGAAGACGTGCTCAATCCGCATTACGTCAATCCCCGCATCGCAACGGAGTTGGCCGGCGCGGCTCTGATCGCGCGGCGGATCGACGTGCGTACGATCCGGTTGCCGCAGGTTCATAATAGGGTCAAGGCCGGGCTGATTACGCCCCTGATCGCCGAGGCTCGCCGGGCCGGAGCGGTGGCATATCTTGGCGAGGGGCAGAGCCGCTGGGCTGCGGCGCACGTCAGCGACGTGGCTAATCTCTATGTGCTCGCTCTGGACAAGGGTGAGCCGGGCGCGCGCTATAATGCGGCGGTGGAAGAAGGCGTAACTGCGCGCGCCATCGCCGAGGCGATCGGAAAGGGCGCCGGCTTGCCGGTCCGCTCAATCAATGCCGACGAGGTTGAGCATTATTTTGGCTGGATGGCGCCTTTCGCCGGGCTCGACATGATGGGGACGAATGCGTGGACCCGCGAGCGGCTTGGATGGAACCCGACGGGCACCGATCTGCTCTCGGATCTTGCCGCCATGGATTATTCCGCGCCTTCTGCCGATGCGCTCTCGTGAACATGCCCCTTCGTCCAACGGCAAGTGATTTCGCCATTGAGGGAAAGTGGGTCGCGGTGATCGGCGGCGTTCCCCAATCAGGAGCGGAAGTTCAGCGGCGCAGATTTGAAAAGATTTCTGGTCGCGATCTGCCGAAAAAGCGGAAGGTCTGCACCTGGGGAGCCGAATTTTGGCTGTGAACGGCGGGAAAGGGTCGGAAACCCTATTGGACCAAAGTATGATCCAACCGCGCGGCCTGGCCCATTATGCTCGGCACCCATGCAGGTGCGGATGACAGCGCATCGGGGAGGTGCCGGTGAGCTTCAGGAAGACGATGGTCGCGGGCGCATTAGCGCTGATATTGTCGCTCGCTGTGCTGATCGCGACATCTATCTGGCACCACAGGCTCGCCGCTCGGTCGCTTTCGCGGATCGAAATGGCCCAGCATCAGGCGCTGTTGGTCACCCGACTGGAAGCGGACATTGTCGCCCGACAACTTGCCGATCGGTCGCAGCATGCTCCCATGGATCAGGCCATCGCAGTGGGTATGCGGGCCTATCTGGACAGCATTGAAAACGAACGCCACCTGATCGACACCGACGCGGAAAGTCAGGCTCAGCAAACCCATGAGTGGGCAAGAGCGCAAGAACTGGCCGGGATCATCGCCGATCCCGATCGGGCGGGATGGAGGACGGCACGCGCTTTGTCGCATGACATCGCCGTCCGGGAACAGGGGGAGGCGCGGGAAGCCGCACAATCGATTGCGCAAGCCCAGCGCTGGAGCGGCTGGCTGATCGGCAGCGTAGCGCTTTTTATCCTGCTGCTGTGTGGCGCAACCGGCTGGCTACTGTGGCGCGGCATCGTGGCGCCCATCGCTGCACTCATCGATGGCACAGACAGGCTCAGGGCAGAACGGGCCCCTGCGCGCGTGCGGCTGCAGGGACTGCACGAACTGCAGCATCTGGCCGCCCAGTTCAACGATATGGCGGAAGCGATCGAGACGCAGGTGGCCACTCGCACGATGGCCTTGGAACAGGCCAATCAGAGGCTGCGCGATATCGATGGCCGGCGTCGGCTGTTCCTGTCCAAGGTCAGTCATGAACTGCGCACGCCCGTCACCGTGATGTGCGGTGAAGCGGAAGTGGCGCTGCGCCGGCCGGAGGATCGCGCTGCACTGGAGGATGCGCTGGTCCATATCGTCGACAGCGGTCAGTTCCTCCATCGGCGGCTGGACGATCTGCTGGCGCTGGCCCAGGCGGAAGATGGCGCCTTGTCGGTCGCGTCCCGGCCGATCGACCTTGCCGCCGTGCTGCGCGACGCCCATGCCATGGTGGCCCCTTTCGCCCGATCAAGTGGTATCGGGCTTCAACTGGAAACGGCAAGCGATGCGGTGCCGATCGTCGGCGACCCCGATCGATTGCGCCAAGCCCTCGTTGCCATCATCGATAATGGCATAAAATTCTCGCCGCCCGAGGGCATGATCCGGCTGGATATGCGATCGGACGGCGATCGCGCGCGCATCGCGATCAGCGACGATGGTCCGGGCGTAGCGGAGGCCGATCTGGCCAGGATTTTCGATCCCTATTTCCAGGCGGATGTCGGACGAAGCCGGGGCGGCACCGGGCTCGGGCTTGCGCTCGCGCGATGGATCGCGGATCGGCATGGCGGCCAATTGGACGCTGCCAATCACCGTATGAGGGAGGGCCTGTGCGTGTCGCTGACCTTGCCGGTGGTGTCATGAACATCCTGCTGGTGGAAGATGATCCGGGCATCGGCCGCTTCGTCCATCGCGGATTGATGGCTGAAGGCTATATGGTGGAATGGCAGACATCGGGACGGCGGGCCCGTCCACGACTGGCATCCGGCCTGTTCCATGCCGCGATCCTGGATCTTGGCCTGCCTGATATGGATGGAGCAGATCTTTGCCGTGAGTTGCGGCAGGACGGGGTCGACTTGCCGATCTGCATGCTGACCGCGCGCGCCAGCCTGGACGAAAAGCTGGAGGGGTTTCGCTGCGGCGCCGATGATTATCTGACCAAGCCTTTTTCCTTCGAGGAATTGCTGGCGCGGCTGGCGGTCATGGTTCGACGTCGCGAAGGCCGCGATGCCGAGCGCCTGTCGCTGGGATCGCTGGCGATCGACATTCGTGCCCGGACGGCGCAGATCGAGAGGGAGCCGCTCGATTGCAGCCGGCGCGAGTTCGACCTGCTGCTGTGTCTGGCCCGTCAGGCGGGACAGGTGGTATCGCGCAGCCAGATATTGGACATGGCGTGGGGCACCGACGCCGACGTCACGGAAAACAGCGTCGATGTCTATGTCGGCTATTTGCGCAAGCGCCTGGCCGCGCACGCCTGCGCGCCCGACCTGCTGACGGTGCGTGGGGTCGGTTTCATGCTGCGGCATGGGACCAAAGCATGAGCGATATTGAGAGGGTTCTCATCAAGCGCTCAGGACGCTCTCAGAAAGCCTTCCTACACTTCTCCGGGTAAGCGGCGATCAAGCCGCACTGCCAAGGAGGATGCGATGCGAGGAGCAAGGGGGCGGCTGGCGGCTATTACGGCGCTGGCAACGATGCTGGCGGGGCCGGCGCTGGGCCAGAATGGGGCTGCGGCCAAGCATGATTTCAAGCTGCCAGGCGTGAGCTGGGACGACATCCTGAATGACGAGCAGAGCAACGACAATGTGCTGATGTACGGCCTGGGCGTGCGGGCCCAGCGGTTCAGCACGCTCGACCAGATCAACAGCGACACTGCGAAGAAACTGGTGCCCAAATGGGTTTTCTCCTTCGGCGACGAGCGGCAGCGCGGGCAGGAAAGCCAGGCGCTCTTCTATGACGGGGTCATCTATGTGACCGCATCCTACAGCCGGATATTCGCGCTGGATGCGGCGACGGGCAAGAAGATCTGGTCCTACACCGCGCGCCTGCCCGATGACATCCGTCCCTGCTGCGACGTCATCAATCGCGGCGCGGCCATCTATGGCGACAAGATCTTTCTCGGCACGCTCGACGCCTCCATGATCGCGCTCGACCGCAAGACCGGCAAGGTGGTGTGGAACAAGAAGTTCCAGGATCACAAGGCCGGCTACACCATGACCGGCGCGCCGACGATCGTGAAGGATCAGAAGACCGGCCGTGTCATGCTGATCCACGGATCGTCCGGTGATGAATTCGGCGTGGTGGGCGAACTTTATGCCCGCGATCCCGACACCGGCGAGGAAATCTGGATGCGGCCGATGGTTGAGGGGCATCAGGGCCGCCTCAACGGCAAGCCGTCGAGCTTCACTGGCGATCCCAAGGCGCCGAGCTGGCCCAATGACAAGGATGGCAAGAAGGTCGAGGCGTGGAACCATGGCGGCGGAGCCCCCTGGCAGTCGGCGACCTTCGACGTGAAGACCAACACGATCGTCATCGGTACCGGCAATCCCGCGCCATGGAACACCTGGAAGCGTTCGCCGGGCGACAGCCTCTACACATCGGGCCAGGTCTATATCGAACCCTCGACCGGCGAGCCGGTGGGCTTCTTCCAGCATACGCCCAACGACGCCTGGGACTTTTCGGGCAACAACCCGATCGTGCTGTTCGATCTGGAAAAGGACGGCAAGACGATCCGCGCCGGCGCCCATGCCGATCGCAACGGCTATTTCTTCCTGACCGATCTCGACAAGCTGACCAAGCGCGATGGCAAGATCAGCAAGCAGAAGGGATCGGCGCTGGGCATCTATCCCTTTGTTCCGAACATCAGTTGGGCCAGCAAATGGGATGTGGCCAATGGCCGGCCGATCGAAAATCCGGGGCAGCGCCCGCCGCCGCCCGCACCAGGCCAGGACAAGGGGGACGTGATCAAGGTCACCCCCAATTTCCTGGGCGGCACCAACTGGATGCCCATGTCCTACAATCCGGGAACTGGACTGTTCTACATCCCGTCCAACGACTGGTCGGAAGATTACTGGACCGAGAATGTCACCTATAACAAGGGTGCCGCCTATCTCGGCCAGGGCTTCCGCATCCGCAAGCAGTTCGACGATCATGTCGGCGTGCTGCGGGCGCTGGACCCCAAGACCGGCAAGATCGCCTGGGAGGCGAAGGAGCATCTGCCGCTATGGGGCGGCAACCTGACGACCAAGGGCAATATCGTCGTCCAGGGCACAAGCGACGGCAATGTGAAGCTGTTCAACGCCAAGACTGGCGAGGAGCTGTGGAAATTCCAGACCGGGTCGGGCGTGGTGTCCGTGCCCATCACCTGGGAGATGGATGGCAAGCAATATATCGGCCTCGCCTCGGGCTATGGCGGCGCGGTGCCGCTATGGGGTGGTGACATGGCGGACCTGACGCGCTCGGTCAGCCAGGGTGGCTCATTCTGGGTGTTCGAACTGCCCGAAGGCTGATCCCCTTCCGGCATCACCGGGGCCTCATCACCCCCGGTGCCGATCCGCCCGGTCGGCCGGCGCCTCCCTTGCCGACCGACCGGGCGGACTCTGTTTTCATGGGGAACCTGCCATGCGCATCATCCTGTCCCTGCTGGCCGCATCGCTGGCTGTCCCGCCAGCCACTGCCCAGATGCTCATCACCAATGTCGAGGAGCGCCCCGATCCCTGGATCGTCAATGGCTGCCGGATCGGACCGAAGGCGAATTGCCCCGGCGCCGACCTGCGCTTTGCCGATCTGGCTAATGCCGACCTCAGCGGCGCCGACCTGACCGGAGCAAAGCTTGCGCGCGCCGATCTTCGCCATGCCAATCTGACTGGCGCCAAGCTGACGAGCGCCGACCTCGACGGCGCCCGGATGAGCACGGCCTTCATGGGCGGCACCCGTCTGGAAGGGGCATCGCTGCGCGGCACTGACCTGTCCTTCGTCCGCGCAGCCAAGGCGCGGTTCGACCGCAGCGACATGACCGCCGCCACGCTGGAAAAGGCGCTACTCAAGGGAGCAAGCTTCCAGGATGCGCGCTTCATCAACACCGATCTCATGGAAGCCAAATTCTACGAAGCCGACCTGGAACGCGCCGTCATGGATGGCGTGCAATTGCGCTTTGCCGTGTTCCAGGATGCCTGGATGAAGGATTGTCGGGGCTGCCCGACCCATTGGCAAAGCGGCGATACCGTCTGGCAGACGGAGGAACGGGAGCGGCAACGCAATCAGTAGGCCTGTCGCGCGTTTATCCTGTGGCCATCATGGCCCCAGGAGACGTGTCATGGGATTATCAGAATTTGATCCCGCCGCCCGGGAGCGGGTATCGTGGAACGCCGGACGCAAGGTTGGCGCAAAGCGGGCGCTGAAGCCCCGCCAAATTTGGGCGATCCGCTTCTTTCTCGACCAACATGGGCGCATTCGGGATCGAGCCCTCTTCGATCTAGCCATCGACAGCAAATTGCGCGGCTGCGATCTGGTGAAAATCAGGATCAGCGATATTGTTTGCGATCGGAAAATTCGAACGCGTGCGACCGTCGTTCAGCAAAAGACCGGAAGGCCGGTTCAGTTTGAACTGATGGACGACGCCAGAGCCAGCCTGCTGAAATGGCTCGAGTTGCGGTGTGGAACCGTGGAGGACTTTGCATTCCCCAGCCGCACTGATCACGCAACCCACATCAGCACAAGGCAATATGCGCGTTTGGTCGACGAATGGGTCACTGGAATTGGCCTGCCCAGCGAGGACTATGGGACCCACTCTCTACGACGGACCAAGGCATCGATCATCTACAAGGCGACCGGGAATCTCCGCGCTGTCCAGATTTTACTTGGGCACACGAAGATCGAAAGCACGGTCCGATACCTCGGAGTTGATGTGGAGGACGCTTGAACTCTCGCAGAGGGCACAGAAATCTAAGCTCGCCTGGCTCCTTGTCGCTGCGAGGAGCCAGGACCGGGGCTGCGGCGGTCACGCACCAATCATGAAAATCGCAAAAGCGGAAGGTCTGCTGCCGGGGATGAAAATTTGGCCACTGAATGGCCGATTTGGGTCGAGAGCCGCTGCGCGTTACAGGACGTTGTGCCAATGCAAATCTGAGCATTGGATTTCCAATCCTTATCCAGCGGGGAGGTCAACCGACACTGAGCATCTCGCTTATTTTTGCGGATAGCTGATCGATCTGAAACGGTTTGGTGATCATCGCCATGTTCGTGCCGAGGAAGCCAGCCCGGATGGCTGCATTCTCGGCGTAGCCGGTGATGAACAGGATCGGCAGATCCGGATGACGTTCACGAGCGATCTCAGCCAACTGCCTTCCATTCATGCCAGGTAGCCCAACGTCGGAGACCATGAGGTCGAAGTGCTGACCTGATCTGAGCATCTCGCTCGCCGCATTGGGCTCCGCTGCTTCGAACGTCCGGTAGCCGAGTTCCTCCAGAACGTCGCGTACCAGGAGCCGGACGGAATCATCGTCCTCAACCAGGAGCACGTTCTGGCCGTGTCCCTCCTCGACAATGCCCGACGAGGCGGCGGCAGCGCCATCGATGGGACCGTCCGCCGCGGGCAGAAAGATGCTCACCGTAGTACCTGTCCCGACTATGGAGTGGATGCGGACCTGCCCATTCGACTGCTTGGCGAAGCCGTACACCATCGAGAGACCGAGCCCGGTACCCTGACCGATCGGTTTCGTCGTGAAGAAGGGGTCGAAGACCTTCTCCAAGGTCTCCTCGTCCATGCCCACGCCCGTATCGGAAACCGAAACGACGACGTATCGCCCCGGCTTTACGCCCGGACGTGTCGCGCAATAGGTCTCGTCGAGATTGGCGCCGCGCGTCTCAATGGTGAGCTTGCCGCCTTCGGGCATCGCGTCGCGCGCGTTGATCGCGAGGTTAATGACTGCGCTCTCAAGCTGATTGGCGTCGGCCATGCCCGCCGGCAGGTCGGCGGCGGCGACGATCGAGACCTCGACCTTCTCGGACATCGTCCGGCGCAGCAGGTCGTCGAGCGAGGACACCAACTCGTTGATGTCGGTCGCTCGATTGTCGAGCGACTGCCGACGGGAGAAGGCGAGCAGCCGGGCCGTCAGTCCCGCGGCGCGCTGGGCGGATACTGCCGCCGCGTCCATGAATCGGTCAAGGTCTTCGTAGCGGTTGGACGCGATCCGACGCTTCATGATATCGAGCGCGCCGATGACGCCGGTGAGCATGTTGTTGAAGTCGTGCGCGATGCCGCCGGTCAGCTGGCCGACCGCTTCCATCTTCTGCGACTGGCGGAGCGCGGCCTCGGCGCGCTCCCGTTCGGCCGCCTCTGTTTTTAAGCGATTAAGCGCTGCTTCGAGGTCGGCGGTCCGCTCAGCGACCTGCGCTTCGAGGGTCCTCGCTGCATCTCTCAGAGCCTCTTGGGCGCGCTTCTGCTCGTCGATGTCGAGTATGACGGAGATAGCGCCGATAACCGTCTCGTTTTCGTCCTTCAGAGGTACGCTGCTGACGCGCGTCCAGAGATCGGGTTCGTCTTGCGGATGAAACAAAAATTCGACCCCATCCACGCTCTCACCGCGAAGAGCCCGCGCACCAGGGAACTCGTCGGGAGCCAGCGGCCTCCCGTCCGGATCATGGGCCTCCCAACGCTGCCGGATGGTGGGATCAAGCGACGGTATGAGGCGTTCGATCCCGAAGCGTCCGAACGCGGGGTTGGCGAGCTGCGTGTCGCCATCGGGGCCGATAAAGGTCACGCCGATCGGCAGATTGTTGAGCAGAGTTGAGAGCCGCCGACGCTCGGCATCGAGTTCTGCCACCTGGTCCCGCAGTAGGAACTGTTTCTGCCGCGCCTTCATGGCCGAGGCGATGGCGCTCAGCAGCGATTCCGTGCTCAGGGGGCGTTCGAGAAGGACTACGTTGGTGGCGCCGTCGGGAAGGCGCCGCCTGATCGCCTCGGCCGCAATGGGGCGGCCGGCCTGTCGACCCGCGAGCAGGATGAAGGGAATGTCGGACCAAGTCGGCTGCTGCTCCAACGCAAGGCGGAGCGCGCCGACCTGACCGGAGAGAGCCTCCTCCGTAACGAGGATCGCGCCGGCACGGTCGTCGAAACTCTCAGCCAGATCATCGAGGCTCGGGCAGATGAGCGCGTCATATCCATTGTCGCGCAGAAGCGAAGCCACGCTCTCTGCGTCTCGTCCATAGGGTGCGGTGATGAGGACACGATGGCCTTCGGAGGCGGTTCTATGCACCGGACCCGCGATCTTCCATCAGCGGAGCCTTGGAGCCGACATAATCCGGCGTGCCGGTCAGAATGCCCCTGAAGTCTGAGAGGGGTTCTCCGACACGCAAACCCTCCTTGTCGATGCGGTACTCCCTTATGGTGTCCTCGTGCGCTCCGCTACGGTTCTTGACGATCGATATCGCCTTTCGAATCCGTCCTTCAGCTTCGAAATAACGGAGAAGGATGACCACATCCGCGACGTAAGAAACGTCGAGTCCGTGGGCGTGCATACTTCCAAAGAACCCTTGCTGGGGGTTGACCAACAGGGTCACCACGCCGGCCTGATTGAGGAATGACAGAAGCTCGTGCAGCTGGAGAACCAACTGCTGTTCCTGCGGCATCGCCGCTAGATAGCCGTTGAGGCTGTCGATCAAGACGACCTTGGCGGCGTTCTCTTCAACTTGTTCGCGTACCATGGCGGCAAACTGACCGGGGGCGACCTCGGCGGCATCGAGCTGTCGGAGCACGAGGTATCCATCGTCGATGAATTTCTGCAGGTCGATCCCGAACGCCTTTGCGCGGGCGAGCAGCGTACCGATCCGTTCATCGAACTGATAGATAGCGCAATGCTCGCCCCGTCCACACGAGGCGGCGATATATTGCAGCGCGAGCGACGTCTTTCCGGCACCTGTCGGCCCGGTGATCAACGTGCTGGTGCCACGTGCCGGACCGCCGCCCAGCAGCGCGTCCAACTCGGGAACCCCGCTCGCAATGGCCTCACCGAGAAAAGAGGTGCGGTGGTCCGCCGCGATCAGGCGCGGGAAAATGCCGAGACCGCCCCTTTGAATGACGAAATCATGGTAACCCGCCACGAAATCGACGCCCCTAAGTTTTTGCACCTGGAGGCGGCGCCGGGCCGCGCCGAAGTCTAGTGTAAGGCGTTCGAGCGTGACAACGCCGTGGCACAGGCTGTGGAGATGGCTGTCCCGCTCGGCATGCGTCCCAGTGAGGTCATCGATCAGGATAACGGTAGTGTTCAGACCCGCAAAGAACTGCTTCAGTTGCAGCAGGTGCCGCCGGTAGCGGAGAGGATCCTGCGCGAGCAGCCGCATCTCGGAAAGGCTGTCGAAGACCACCCGCCTCGGCTTGACCCGCTCGAGCTCCTTTCTGATCAGATCGATCGTGCCGCCAAGTTCCATCTCCCAGCTGTGCAGGATTGACTGGTCGCGCCCGGCACCGAGCACTTCCTCGGCGGAGGCCAGTTCGAACAGGGCGACGCCATCCAGGTTCCAGCCGTGCGAACGCGCGACGACCTCGAGTTCTTCGCTGGTTTCCGAGAGGGTGATGTAAAGCACCGGCTCGCCAGCGCGCGCACCATCCAGAAGGAACTGCAGCGCTAATGTGGTCTTGCCGGAACCAGGCATTCCCTCGACGAGATAGAGCCGATTGGCGGGCAGACCGCCCTTCAGGATCTCATCGAGCCCCCCGTTGCCTGTCGAGATGCGCTCTTCAGGTATTTCCATGCTTCACCTTCGTTCCGTTTCGCGAATGAACGCGGTAACGGCAGATTTGCTCCGTTCTCTGGTGAAGGATCAGCATGTATTGCCCGGTAGACGCCCGGCGCCCTATTTACTGGAGCGCCTCGAGATTAGCTGACTGTCCGTTCCTGGGGACAAGAAATTGGTGCGTGGACGGCAATAATGGGTCGAACTATATTTGGACCTGCGGTTATTATTATGGGTGAGGACTCAGGCTCGCTTGCTGTCTGAGCCTTCCTACCGCTGCCTAACAAGCGTGCGCTACGCTTACGCATCCATATGGTACACCTGTAGGCATCACCTGCTCAACGGCGCATGGCCTAAGGCCTATAGCGGACCGGAAAAGGTGCCGCACGGCTATTGTGCATAATTCGCTTATCTTTTCCGCCGCAAGGGCTGATATGCCGCCCGCAGGGACCGAAACGGGCGAATTGTATGAGACTGGGGATGGGCGCGGCGATCATGGGGGCGGCACTGCTGCTTGGCGCGACCGGCGGGGATGCGAAGGCGGACGGCAAGGGCGATGAACTGCATGCCCGGCTGGAGGCGGCGTTCGAGACGATGCAGAAGGACGACTGCCCCGGCGCACTGACGCAGTTGAAGGGGGTGATCGACAGACGCGGCTTTAGTGCCCTGTCGGATTCTCTCCGCTCCTTCGCCTATGAAATCGGCGCCTATTGTGCCGCTTCCACCGACCCGGTCACCGCGTACCGCTACACCATGGCGGGGACGGCGCTCGATACGGCCAGCCCCAACATCTGGGACCAGCGGCTTCGGCTGGAGGTGGTCGGCAAGCGGTACGCCGAAGCGGTCGCGACGGTCGAGGCGATGGCCGCCCGCAATCCCGAAGCGCTCAATGCCATCGAGTTCCGGGTGCTCGTCCAGTTGAGCCGGGATCTGTACCGCGACGCGAAGCTTCGGCCCCAGCGCAAGCGCCTGCTGGCGCTGCTTACCGCCCCCGTCTATCAGCCGCAGGAAGCAACGGCGTCCAGCGACGGGTTTCGCAAATCCTACGCCGCGATGCTGGCCGAGGATGGCGACAAGGCAGCGGCCGTCGCGATGGTCCGGCGAATCGAGGAGCCCGCCTATCTGATCCAGATCAGCGTCGATCCGCGCCTGCGTGACGCCTTGCCCGCCGATTTCGACGGTCGCGCCGCTGTCGAGGCCAGGCTGGTCAAGGCGCGCGAATTCGCCGGCAGCCATAGCGGTTCCCTGGAGGCCGTGCTGGAGATCGCCCGCTATCTGCGCCAGCTCGGTCGTCCCGAGGAAGCGCTCGCCACGCTGGAGGCCGCCCGCCCCGATGGCCCGCAGGCGGCGAGCTTCACCGACCTCAACGACCAGCGCAACTGGTGGTGGGACGACATGGCGCGCAGCTATCAGATGCTCGGCCGCCATGACGATGCGGTCAACGCCTATCGCCGGGCCATCGACCTCAAGGAAGGCGGCAGGCTCAATGTCAGCCAGACCATCAATCTCGCCTATGCCCATCTGGCATTCGGCAAGTCGGCGCAGGCGGTCGCGGCCGTCGCCGATTTCGAGACGGGCGGCTATGGTGTCAGCGCCTATGGCCTGATGCAGATGCGCAGCGTGCGGAGCTGCGCCCGCTTCCTGCTGGGCCAGACCGCCGAGGCGAAGGCCGATCTCGATTATGTGAAGGCGCATGACAAGGACGACCCGGAATCGTTGACCTGGCTCAGCCTGTGCGCCGACGACATGGACGGCGCGGCCGCCTCGATCATCCGCCGGCTGGACGATGCCGACAATCGCAGCCGCGCCCTGCTGGAACTCAGCGACTATGACGATCCGCCGCCGACTGAACCGAAAATGCCGTTCGAAGGCCGGATGGACAGCCTCAAGGCCCGCCCGGACGTCGCCGCCGCAATCCAGCGCGCCGGGGGCGTGCGCCGCTTCCGCCTGCAGCCGGGGGAATTCTGATGCGTTCGGCCCTCACGGCCCTCCCTGGCCTCCTGCTCGCCAGCGCCGCAGCGCCCGCGTTCGCCGCGCCAAACGAGGTCGCCTATGCGCCGCCCGCCGCCTGGGTTCTGCCGCCGCCGGTCCCCACCGACGCGCCGACCTCGCCCGACGCCCCCTTCCGCATGATCTGGACCGACCAGCAGGTCCGACTCGACAAGGCGGGCGAAGCGACTTTCTATGGCTGGCGCATGAAGCTGCTGAAGGCGGAGGCGCTGCCCGCGGGCAATCTGACGATCGGCTGGAATCCGTCAAGCGGCGCAGCGACCGTGCACCGGCTGCACATCATCCGCGACGGCAATGTCATCGACCTGCTCAAGGACCAGCGCTTCCGCGTGATCCAGCGGGAAAACGGCCTGGAACAGTCGATGCTGAACGGCCAGCTGACCGCGACCTTGCAGGCCGAGGGGCTGCGCGTGGGCGACGAGATGGAGTTCGCCTTCACTGTCACCCGCCGCGACCCGACGCTGGACGATCATGTGTTCGGCCTGGCCTCGCTGCCGACGCAGGGGCAGCCCGGGGCCTATCGCGTCCGGCTGGGCTGGGCCGCGCCGATTCGGCTGAGTTGGCGCGCGACCCGCGACCTGCCGCAGGCGGTGCCCGCCACCGCTGGCGGCGAATCCAGCCTGACCTATGAACTGCGCGATCCGGGTGGCGCGATCGTCAATGACGGCGCGCCGGCCCGCTACAATGTCCGCCGCCTGATCGAATATGCAGACTTCGCCGACTGGCGCGATATTTCGCGGCGTTTCGCTCCCCTGTTTGCGCAGGCGCAAGCGATACCCGCCAACTCGCCACTACAGGCCGAGGCCGCGAAGATCGCCGCGGCGTCGGCCGATCCGGTCCTGCGCGCCGAGTCCGCGTTGCGGCTGGTGCAGGAGGAGGTGCGCTATGTCTATGTCGGGCTGGACGGCGGCAATTACCGCCCAGCCAGCGCCGAGGAGACCTGGAAGCGGCGCTTCGGCGACTGCAAGGCCAAAACCGCGCTGCTGCTGGCGCTGCTCGACCGGCTGGGGATCGAGGCAGAGGCAGTGCTGGTCAACGGCAGCGGCGACGATGGCATGGACGCCCGCCTGCCCAATCCCGACCTGTTCAACCATGTGCTGGTGCGCGCGAAGATCAACGGGACGACCCACTGGCTGGACGGCACGCGGCTAGGCGACCGCTATCTCGACCGACTGCCGGACCCGAGCTTCCGCTGGGGCTTGCCGTTGCGGGCCGATGGGGCAATGTTGGAAGCGGTGCCGGTTCAGACGGCGAAACGGCCGCAACTGGTCAGCCTGGTCGATATCGATGCCAGCGCCGGTTTCGGCGCGGCGCAGGTGCGCGCCCGCAACATCCTGCACGACGACGAAGCCTATGGCATCCAGGCCAGGCTTGCCGCCATGTCGCGGGAGGACGCCGACCGCATGGTGGGTGGCTATTGGCGGCAGCAGATGGACTGGGTCGACGTCGACAAGGTGGGCTGGGCCTATGATGCGCGTCAGGCGACGCTGATCCTGTCGCTCAAAGGCAGCGGCAAACCCAACTGGGAAGGCGAAGAGAAGGATGGGCGCAGCCTGGACATCATCGGCGCGGGCTTCTTCACCCCCGACCAACGCCGTCGCCCCAGGGAACAGGACCAAAACGCGCCATGGGCCACCAATTTCCCGCGCTTCCGCTGCTACGCTACCAGCATCCGCCTTCCCGCCGCCCGCGCCGGCTGGCGCTGGGGCTATTATGCCGATCCGGTCGACCGCCAGTTGGGGGGCTCCGACTATTGGCGCGCCTCGGGTCTAACCGACGGGGTGATGCGCACGGTCATGAGCACCCGCATCGACCGGCCGGAGATCAGCGCCGAAGAAGCGCGGCGGACCAATGACGCGATCTCGGGCTTCAACAACAAGATTTCGCGCGTGTATGAAGTGGCGCAGGCGGGCAGGACGCCCTCCTCCCCCGCGCCCTTTGGCGACGATGCGGACTGGACCGGCTCCGCACCACTATGCGCTCCGCCCGCCGCGAAATGAGGGTGTTGCGGTAGAAATCCAGCCCTTTGCGCTTTTAAACGCCACCCGGCCCGCTGGGACGAAAAGCGGACGGTCAGCAATTGAAAAGCTGCAATTGATTGTCGAGCGGCAACTATGGGTCGATTTAACTGGCCCCGCCTATCGCTCCTGGCGTCAGTGCCAAAGCGAGCAGGATGAGAGCAAGGCCGACATAGGCCCAGATGCCCATGCCCCGCCAGGCGAGCCCCATCGTGCTACCTTGAGCACGCGAGGCTTTTGCAAGCCTCATGGCGTATATCATTGTCCCGGTCACGGCCATGGCCGTCAATGCTGCTCCGAACAGGAACCAGAGGGCCTTGGTCCAGATGCCGCCGAATGTGCCGAAATGCAGCGGATCGGCCATTTCCGAGATCCGCTGATGCACGTCGAGGTTGCGGCCGTCGAGTCTGGTGATGACCTTGCCGGTTGCTGGATCGATGGCGAGAGCATTTGCGCGATCCCGCACCAGCCAGGCGGAGGACTGGCCCAGAAGAACAACGCCATTGTCCTTCATGAACCGGATTTCACGGATGTCGAGCGCCGGATCGGTCCGTCGCGCAATGGCGACCAGTCGATCCAGCCTCTGTCCGGTCGGTGTCGGGCCGGCGGCGATTTCGGGCAGCCTTGGCACGGCCGCATTACCGCCCAGCGTCTCCACCAGATACCAGATGCCCGTCAGCGCGATTAGGGCCACGAACCACAGGCTCCAGAGGCCAAGCAGTCGATGAAGGTCTCCGGTCAGGCGACGACCATCCCCGCCGCGTGGCATGCGGAAGAAGCCGCGCCACCATTTTTTGTAGGTGACCACGCCCGACACCAGTGACACGGCCAGTAGCAGCGCGAGCGAACAGACGAGCGGAATGCCAATCTTCGTAGGCAGCATCAGATGGCGATGCACCTGTCGCAGGAAACGGTGGACATTGGCCCAGTCATGTCGACCGGTCACCTGCGCGGTCCAGGGATGGACATAGATGCGCTCGGGCGCACCCTTGCCATGATCAATCCAAGCTTCCACTGTGAACCAGGGATCGATCGGCGCATAGAGTGTTTGGAGGCGCGCATCGGGGGCTGCGCGGGCGGCGGCATCCGCCCACGCCCCCCAGGACGCGACCGGTTCGGCCCGTGGTGCAACGCGCATGGCGGGCGTAACCAGCCAGTCGAACTCATGCGCGAAGACTGCCAGCGTGCCGGTCGCCAGGATGAAAGTCAGGAAGATCGACAATTTGAGGCCGATCCAGCTGTGCACCACCCACCAGAGCGAGCGCCCCTTCTTGCCCTGCGCCTTTGCCATGGTCAGAAGTTGAAGCGCAGTTCAGCGAGGAAGGTGCGCGGTTCGCCGGGAAAATGGCCGCTCTGTGCCGAGAAGCCCGATGCGGCGTAGACCTTGTCGAAGATATTGTCGACACGCAGCATCAGTTCGGCAAAGCCGAGCCCCTTCGTCAGCGAAGCGTCGAATATGGTGTAGGGCTTAACCTCCTGCCCCGAAAGACTGATGCGTCTCGAAACATGTTCGCCGCCAAAGGCGATGGCAGTGTCGATCGCGGGCAGCTGATAGCGGGTCCAGAAACCAAGCTTGTGCTTTGGCGCATTGGCGAAGCGATTGCCCACGGCATTGGTGATCGCCTGTCCCGCGATGGTGCCGGTGATCTTTGTGTCGTTGAAGCCGTAATTGACGAGCGCCACCCAGTTGGGGGTAATGTCGGTCGACAGATCGATCTCGAAGCCCTTGGCTGTCACTTCGCCGATCGGACGCAACTGATCCTGGCCATTAACGGGCGGCAGGCTGGTATCAGCCTGAAGGATATTCTTGCGCACGATGCGATAGGCTGCGAAATTGGCCTGCAACCGGCCGTCGAGCAGATCGGTCTTGACGCCGCCCTCGAACTGGTCGCCGGTCACGGGAGCGAAAGGACCGCCGGCATCAATCGTCTGGCTGGAAGCACTCTGCGGTTCAAAGCTCTGCGACCAGCTGAGATAGACCGAGACATCGCGGCGCGGTTTGAAGATTGCGCCAGTGCGGAAGGTTATGTCGTCATCGGTGTAAAAGCGGTTGCCGACCACCCCGTCCTCGAACCTGTCATAGCGAACGCCGCCCACCAGCATGAAGGCATCGGTGAGGCTGATCTGGTCCTGCAGATAGGCGCCCTTGCGCTTCGTGCGCGTGTCAGTGACGGTGAAGGGCAGCAGGGCGGCCCGTGCCACGTCGCGCGCGCTGTTGGTGTAGACGGGATTGCTGAGGCTGAGCGGGGTGACGCCCGCGCGCAGAATGCGGCTATTGAGCACGCTCGTCTCGTCATACCAGTCCGCGCCGGTTTGCAGCTTGTGCTCCATGCCGAGCAGGTCAACACGTGCGGTCAGGTTAGCGGAGAAAGACAGGCCATCGACGTCGCGGATCTGGTCGCGAAACTCGCGGGCGACAAGGTCGGTGCTGCCAGCGACGAAGCCGCGCGGTTCGTGATATTGCTGGGTTTCGGTCGCCTTGAAATAGCGCACCCCCGCGTCGAACGTCACCCGATCGCCGATCGCCGTGGCATAGCGCGCCTGATAGGCCTGCGATTTGAGGTGCAGGAAGTCGGTCGGTTCGTTTGCATTCCAGCGGATATTGCCCAGGAAATTGCCGTCATTGTCGGTCAGTACGCCGCGCAGCCGGTTGGCTTGCAGGTCATTATCATAGATCGTGGCCTGAAGCGTCAGCTTGCCGCCCTCATTGGTCTTGATCGCAATGGCACCGTCCCCGATCAGGGAGACATTCTTCGTGTTGATCCGATAGGGGTTCGACGCCTCGTAGAAGCCACCGAGGCGGTAGGTCACAATGCCAGCATCGTCGATCGGGCCGGTTGCTTCGGCGGAGATACCGCGACGGTCGTAATTGCCGGCGGTCGCGACGAGCCGCATGCCGGTCTTGTCCTCCGGCGTCTTCGACACATAGTTGATGATGCCGCCCGGCGAACCGGGGCCAAAGAACAGGCCAGCAGGCCCCTTCAACACTTCGACCCGCTCGATGTTGAACAGTTGTGGCACGGAAAAGCCGATGAACGGATTGCCACGCATGCCGTCATAGAAGGATTGGTCTTGCCGGAAGCCGCGGAAGGTGACGCCAGCATAGCTGAAGAAGCTGACGCCGGAAATGTTGCGGTAGATGTCGGTCGCGTCGCGCGCGCCCTGATCGGCGAACAGATCCTTGTTGATGACCTGCACGGCTTGAGGGATGTTGAGCGGATCTTCCGCCGTCTTGCCGACAGTAGTAGTTTCCGTGCGATAGAGCCGCTGCGCGCGTCCGGTGACGATGATCTGGTCGGCATCGCCGGCTTCGGGCGCCGCAGCCGGCGCCTCCTGAGCAGAAGCGACGGACGCGCAAAAGCAGCCAGACGCCAGCAGCGCCGCACGAAAGATGGACAAAACGACCCCCTATTATTCGATTCGCTAATGAGAGTTATTCGCGCTACGCATTTCCGGTCAGGGATGCAAGCCAATGCCCAACTCCGGCCACGATTGATCATCCAACAAAGTGGGAAAGCGGACCGACTGCACCTGGGGCCGTGATATAGGCGGCTGAATGGCAAGGAAGGGTCGGAATTAGAATTCCCGCGACAATGTCAGCCGCCAGTTGCGCGGATTGCCAGGCGTGACGCGATCGATGCCGCCGGTGTCGGGCCAGTAGCGCTTGTCGAAGAGGTTGGCGACGGTCAACTGCGCGCTCCAGCCATCGCGGCGGTAGGAGAGGCCGGCATCGACCAGCGTGTAGGCGGGCAGCCAGATCAGCACCGACCCGTCAGGCTGGGTCGAATAAATGTCGCCGTTCCGCTTGCTGTTATAGCTGACACCCAATGTCGCGCCGAGCCCGGCGAGCGGCCCCTGCTGCACCTCATATTGCGCGAAGGCGCCGATATTATGCTTGGGCACGTTCGACAGCGGTGTGCCGACGGTGAAGAAATTATCCTTCGTCACCTTCGCGTCGACATAGGTGTAGGCTAGGTTGAGGCTGAACCCGGCGATCGGCTGCCATTGCAGTTCCGCCTCAAGCCCGCGGGCGCGCTGCTCGCCGGTCACGACCGAAAAGTCGAGATAGACGGGATCGGCCGTCGTCACATTCTGGCGAGTCAGCTGATAGATAGCGACGCTGCCGCTGACCGGTTTGCCGTCCGGCGCGAACTTGACGCCCAATTCGATATTCTTGCCGCGCTCGGGCGGAACCGGGCCGCCGATCGGATTGCCGTTCGCGTCGAGGCCGATGACCTGCTGGCTGTAGAGCTGGGGCAGGAAGGAGCGGGACCAGCTGGCATAGGCATTGACGCCGTCGACCAGTTTCAGCGTCGCGCCGATGCGCGGGCTGAAGGCGTCATCCTTCTGCCCGGCGGCGTCGGCCCAGTCATAACGACCGCCCAGTGTCAGCGTGACGATATCGCCGAATTTGAGATGATCCTGGAGATAGATGCCGGTCTGGTGCGCCTTGCTGCCACCCGGTGCGCCGGTGACGGCGGAGGTGTCGAGGATCGCGTCATAATCGGGATTGGTAATGCTGAGCGGGAAATGGGTCGGATCATAATCGCCGGCGCTGTAATAGCTGCTCTTGTTGTGGCGATAGTCGATGCCGGCGAGCCATTCATGGGTGATGCCGCCGCTGCTGAACTGGCCCTTCAGCCGGCTGTCGACGGCGAAATCCTTGTCGGTCGCATTATAGGGGCCGTAGAAATAGCGGCCGATCGTGTCGGTCGGGGTGTCGGTATAATTACCGTCCGCGTCGATGAAGCCGGCGGCGAACATCCAGCGGTTCCAATATTCCTTGCGACGGGTGTAGCGCAGCGTCTGCGAGAAGGCGATCGCGTCGCTGAAGCGGTGATCGAAAATATAGCCGATTTGCACCCGGTTGCGATTGTTGATGACGCGCTGGCTGCCGCCATTGTTGATGGCGAAATCCTCGGGAATTTCGACCGCACCGGGCAGTACCGTGCCATAGGCGGGAATCGGCGAGATCGGATTGTCATGGTCGCGCTGATAGCGGCCAAGGATGGTGATGCTGGTGTCGGGACCGGGCCGCCAGGTGAGCGAGGGCGCGACGAAGATGCGGTTGATCCCGGCATTGCGCACGAAGCTGTCGGCGTCGCGATAGGTGAGGTTGATCCGGCCAAGCAGGGTGCCGCTGTTGTTGAGCGGGGCATTGGCATCGACCGTGCCTTCGATCAGGTCCCAGGACCCGGTCGAGGCGGTTACCTTGAGGAAGGCGTCCTCACGTGGCCGCTTGCTGACCAGGTTGATGAGACCACCGAGCGGTGCCTGGCCGAACAGCATCGATGCCGGTCCCTTGAGCACTTCGATCTGCTCGATTGCCGACAATTCCTGGTTGAAGCCGACGCCGGCCTCATTGACCAGCCCGTCGAGATAGACGCTGCCATAGGCGGCGTCGAAGCCGCGGATCGTATAGGCGTCGTAGAAGCCGTAAGTGGTGCTGCGCGAGACGCCGGCGACGGTGCGCAACGCTTCGGACAGGCGAGTGACACCGCGCGCCTCGATATCACTCGCGGAGACGACTGAGATTGCCTGGGGGGTCTCGATCAGCGGGATGTCGGATTTGCCCGCCTCCACGCCCTCGCGCAGATGCGTGCCGGTAACGACAATGTCCGAACGGCCAGTGGAGGCGCTGCCGCCTTGCGGGTCGGCCTCTTGTGCATGGCCGATGGTCGCCGTTCCAATGGCCGCCATTGACAGGCTTGCCAGCATAATATGCTTCATCATTCGCCCCTCCCCAAAGTTGCGCGCCGATTATAATTATTGCTAATGGATTGCAATAGCGTTTTTGGTCGCGTGCGGTGGGACGTGGCGGCCGGTCCGTGAAAAGACCGGCCGCGAACGGGTCAGAAGCGCCAGCGCAGATTGCCGAGCACGCGGCGGGGCTGGCCGTACCAGGCCGCGTTGAAGAAACCGACATTGCGATAATAGTTCTTGTCGAGCACATTGGTCGCGTTCACGCCGACGCTGACATTGGGCGACAGGTCGTAGCGCGCGAGCAGGTCGAGCAGGAAATAGCTGCCCTGGCTGACATTGCCGGTCGCGGTCACTGGCTGGCCGTTCGCCTGGAAGGCGCCGGTCGGGATCGGCATCGCGCGATAGATGCGGCTTTGCCAGGTCGCGCCGCCGCCCACGGTCAGCCGGTCGATCTTGTAGGTGGTGTTGAGCTTGGCCTGGTGCAGCGGCGTGTCGGGCGAAAAGCGGCTGCCATTCGCATTTTCCGACCGGGCATAGGTATAGCCGCCAGCGATGCGCCAATCGGGCGTGATCGACCCGGCAATTTCGACCTCGCCGCCCCAGGTAGTGACGCCGCTGACCGCACGATAGGGCGTGCTGCCATCGGGCAGCGGTTCGGCGCCGGACAGGATTTCGGCGACATTGTCCTGCTTCATGTGGAAGCCATTGACCGAGACATAAAGCTTCTTGTCGAAGAATTCACCCTTCAGGCCGAACTCGTAGTTGGTGCCGGTCAGCGGCGCCAACTGCTCGTTATTCTCGTCGCGCTGGGTCTGGACGGTGAAGACCTGGGCATAGCTGGCAAAGGCCGAGATCTGGCTGGTCAGGTCGACGATCAGGCCGGCATAGGGCGAGAATTTGTCGTCCGCCGCGCGCGTCGTGCGGGTCAGTGCGCCCGGATTGGTGGTGGTGTTATAGGTATCCGTCACCGTTTCCACATCGGTCCAGCGGCCACCCAGGATCAGCTTTACGCCGTCAGCCGGGTTCAGCCGTACCGCGCCATAGAGGCTGGTCTGTTTGGTCCTGTCCTCGCTCGAATTGAAGCCGCGATCGCTGGTCGTCGGGCGCGGCACATTGCCGTCCCAAGTGAAGATGCTGGGGAACCAGATGGTCGTGCCGGTCCGCGGCAGGCCATAGTCGGCGGTCAGCGTGGTCGCCCGCGTTTCCAGTTGCCGGTCATAATGATTGGCGCCCAGCACCAGCTCATGATCGCGGCCGAACAGGCGCAGCGGGCCGGTGGCATAGCCGTCCAGACTGTCTTCCTCGGTATGCGACTTGCCATAGGTGTTGACGACATTGAGGCCGAGGCCGGTTTCGCGATTGGGGAAATAGGTGCTGTTCGACCCGGCAAGCAGCAGGCTTTGCGTGTCGGTCCAGCGATGATTATAGGCGACGCGCGCGACCCAGCGGCCGATTTCCTGCTCGATCGTGGCGAAGGCGTTGACATTGTCGCGCTCCCACCGGTTCCAGCGCGCTGCCGCGCTATAGCTGCGCGGCAGGTCGGTCGGCGTACCGTCGCTGTAGAAAAGCGGCACCGCGCTCCAGGAGCCGCCCCGGCTGTCGGTGCGCAGATAGTCGACCCCGCCGCGAATACGGGTGGTTTCCGTGAGGTCGGCCTCGACCACGCCATAGAGGCTGGGCGAGCGGTCATTCTGGAAATCGATATAGGAGTCACGGCTGGTATAGGCGGCGACGGCGCGTGCGCGGATCTTGCCGCTGGCGATCAAGGGCCCGCTGATATCGGCTTCGGCGCGCACATAGTCCCAGCTGCCATAGTTGAGGCTGGTGCTGGCCTGGAGACTGTGGGTCGGCCGCTTGCGCACCAGGTTGATCGTCGCTGACGGATCGCCGGTGCCGGTGACGAGACCCGCCGCGCCACGCACCACTTCGATCCGCTCCATCACCGACGTGTCCGGCATGACGCTGTTGCCGCTGGCGCCGACATTGAAGTTGGACGGCACGCCGTCGAGCTGGAAATTGGTGATGGTGAAGCCGCGTGCCTGAAAGCGGGTGCGGTTGCTGTCATAGGATTGCAGCGTCACGCCCGGCGTCTGTTCCAGCACGTCGGCGATGGTGATGAGGTTGAAATCCTCGATCCGCTGGCGGGTGATGACGGTCACCGACTGCGGCGTCTCGCGCAGGGTGAGCGGCAATTTGGTTGCGGTATTGGTTTCGCCGGTCTGATAGCCGTCGGAGCGGCCGACGACGAGGATCTCGTCGAGATAATTTTCCCGTGCCTTCTCGCTCTGGTCGGCGGTCGCGGTCTGGGCATGGGCCGTCGGAGCGACGAGGGCGAGCCAGGCGCAGCCGGGCAAGAGGCTGCGGCGCGTGAAGTTGTTCATGTTACCTCCGAGAATATTATTGGCTTGTGAAGTCGGTCAGCGCCGGGGCGGCGGGGGCAGATAGGTGCGCGCGAGCAGCAGCAGCGCGGCGGCGAGGCTGAGCAGGCCCAGCCAGCCGACCAAGCCGATGATCGCGCCCCAGCCGCGCATCGCGGGCAGCAGGCTCGTCGACAGGAGCAGCAGGCCAACCCAGCGCAGGCGGGCGCTGCGCGTCGCCGTGGCGGGGCGGTGGAACAGCCAGCCATGATGCTGCGTCTGGGACAGGCCCATTGCGGCCAGGCCGGCGAGGGCGAGCAGGAAGGACAGGCCGATCATTGGGCCACTGCCGCTTGCAGGCGGACTCGTCGGGCCTTGCCGGGCACTGCACCGCTGCGTCGCCAGGCGGTGCGGGCCATCCAGGCGAAGGCGAGGGCAAGGACGATGAAAGCCAGATTGATGGCGGCCATGACCGTATCGCCGCGCCCGATGCTGGCGAACAGGCCATGGTCGGTGCGTATCAGGTCGAGGATAGGCAGGCCGAAGAGGGAGAGGGCGCTCGCCATCAGCAGCCCGGTCCAGGCGGTCCGGCGTGGCGCAGCGAGTGCCCAGAGGATCGCCAGTGCCCAGGTCAGGAACATCATGTTCACTTCGGCGTCGGCGCGCGCCCTGGTGGCGAGCGGGAGCAGGCGATTGGCCCAGAGGAAGCCGGTCATGGCGAGCGGCATGCCGCCGACAAAGGCGATGTTGAGCCGCTCGACGATGCGGAAGCCGAGATGCGGGCGGGCCGGGTCGGGCAGGCGTTCGCGCCGTTTCACCGTCCACAAGATCAGCCCGCTGGCGACCATCAGCGTGCCGGCCAGGCTCGACAGGCAATAGAGCCAGCGCAGCATGAGGTCGGCAAAGCGCCCGGCATGAAGGCCGATCAGCGCATCGCGCGTCACCCGGCCGGCGCCTTCGGCCTGTACGCCTTGGGCCATGCGGCCGGTGCCGTCGAAACGGATCGGCTGGTCGCTGGCGGCGACGCGGTCGGCGGCACCGCGCAGGATGACGATCTGTTGCGCGACGTCGCCCGGCTCGATCAGGCGGATGGTCGCCGCCCTGCTGCCAGCCCCCCATTGCGCTTCAGCGGCCGCGACCAGCGGCGCCAGCGCCGGAACCGGGGTGGGCGTGCTGCGCTCGATCGGCCGATCGCGGGGTGACTGGGCGGCGTAGAAGGCCGGCATGGAGCCATAGTTGGCGATCGCGCCCCACGGCATATACATGCCCATCAGGGTCACCAGCCCGGTGAAGGTGATCATGAAATGGAAGGGCAGGGCCAGCACCGCCGTGGCATTATGGCCATCGAGCCAGCTGCGCTGGCCCTTGCGCGGGCGGAAGGTGAAGAAGTCCTTGAAGATCTTCTTGTGGGTGATGACGCCGCTGATGATCGCGACCAGCATGAACATGGCGCACAGGCCGACGAAGCAGCGCGCCCAATAGACCGGCACATAATAGAGATCGAAGTGCAGCCGGTAGAAGAAGTCGCCGCCGCGCGTCGCGCGCACCCTCACTGGTCGCCCCTGGCCGTCGATCCATTGCTGATTGTCGCGACCGCGCCGGGCACGGGGCTTTTCGCCCGGCTTGGGCTGGGGTTGCCAGCTGGCCAGCGTGCCAGCGCCGCGGGCATTTGGCAGGGCGATGGTCCAGCCCTTGGCGCCGGGCGCCTTGGCCGACAGGAAGCGGACGGCGCCGTCCAGCGCCGCGCTGCGGTCGATGGCGGGGGCGAGTTCGGGTCGGGCCCAGCGGCTGATCTCGTCACGCCAGAAACTCACCGTCCCCGCAAGAAAGATGCCGAACAGGATCCAGCCGAACAGCAGCCCGGACCAGGTGTGGAGGATCGACTGGGTCTGGCGCAGCGTCACAGTGCCGCCCCCTTGAGTAGAGCGAGGCCGAGCAGCACAGCGATGGCCCCGCCGACCGACAGGCGGCGCCAGGAGCGAGCGGCGAAGGCCCAGATGGCGACGCCGGCATAGAGGAGGAAGGAGAGGATCGTCGCAATCAGGCTGGCGTCGAGCGGGGCCATCGGCAGCCACCGCGCCATCACCGCGCACCAGAGCGCGGCGATGGCATAGCCGCCCAGCAGCGCGAACAGGCCGCGCAGCGCGATTTCCTTGCCTGACCAGCGTGTCATTGCGGTTCGTAGCGCCCCTGTTTCATCATGGGCGGCCGTCTATGTATCTTGCGATGCATTCGCAATAATGCGAAAGGCGATTTGGCCCGATCGTACGCAAACTGGCCCGATCGGCTGTCCCACCATGATTAGATGAAGTGCATGAAGCCTAGCCTTACGCCTGACACCGACCTGCCGCCGGTTCCAACGCGCAGCGCCGATCTGCCCGTTTCGGCAACCCTGTCCGTATTCAGCGGGCGACAGGATGCGGGCTATCATGATCCGCCGCACAGCCATGATCGCGGACAATTTTCCTATCGGACAGAAGGGTTTGCGCTGGTCAAGGCGGCCGGCCGGGCAATCTTCCTCGCGCCGGGACGTGGCGTCTGGATTCCGGCGGGTGTAATCCATGAAGTCACGTGCCGTGGCCCTGCAGCCTATAATGCCTTCTATGTTGATGGGGCCGCGAGGCCGCAGCCAGCAGAGGTCCGCGTGATCGCCGTGTCCCCTTTGCTGCACGCCTTGGTCGAGGCGATGCTAGTGGATGCGCAGCGCGCGCAGGATGACGCGCGTCGACAGTGGCTGTCCGACCTGATCCTGGACGAGGTGATGCGCGCCTCCGACGTCGGCATGATGGCGCCCGCCATGCCGCGGTCGCCAGGTCTGCGAGCGATCTGCGACCAGCTATCGCGTGAGCCGGCGCGGCCGCTCGATCTGGACGGCTGGGCCCATGAAGCTGGCATGAGCCGGCGCAATTTCACCCGTCTTTTCCGTGAGGAGACGGGGCTGTCGCCGGGCGAATGGCATCAGCAATTGCGCATGCATATCGCGGATACATGGCTGGCTCAGAAGGTCTCCCTCCAGAAGATTTCCTTCCGCTTGGGTTATGGGAGCACTGCCAATTTCACGCGAGCATATTCCCGAACGTGCGGCGTCCCGCCCAAAAGGCGGCAGTTTGGCTGAGCAGCGCACAAGCTCAGGTTCATACGGACGCTGTGCGGCATTGTGCCATGCGTCAGTTAAGCATCCACGAAACAGACGGTCTGCATCTGGCGAGGCGAATTCTGGCGCTGAGCGTCTTAAACGGGTCGTCGGCCGCCGAGGAGGAATCGGTCGGCCAGCCGACCCTTAACAAAGCAGAAGTTGGATCAGCTGCGCACGATCTCCCGCTCGCCTTCCTCGCCATGCAGATTGAGCAGCGAGTTCATCAGATCGTCGTCGGCACTGGAGCACACGCCCAGGATCACCGCCTCATCGCAGCCATCGCCTGCGACGTAGGCATGGCCCATGTTCGAATCGATGTAGATGGATTCGCCCTCTTCCAGCACCACCGGATCATAGAATTCGGTATGGACGACGATCCGCCCCTGGATAACGAAGATGAATTCCTCGCCCGGATGATGGACGAGATCGCCGAATTCCTCCGCCGACTTGGCGCGAACCCGGGTCACGACCGGGATCATCCGCTTGCGCCGCAACTCGGTGCAGAGATAATAATAATCATAGTTGGCGGTATTGACCCGCACCGCCCGCGCCATGTCGCCCAGGCTGCGGCGCGCCGTGACCGCAACTTCAGGCGCCGCGTCATTTTCCGCGAACAGTTCCGACATGCGAATATTCAGGCGCTGGCTGAGTTGCAGCAGCTTGTCATAGGTCAGCGTCAGCCGGTCATGCTCGACTTTCGACAGGGTCGACACCGGAATGCCGCTGCGATCGCTCATCTCCTTAAGCGTCCAGTTGTTCCGGGCCCGCACCGCCTTGAGCAGGGTGCCTAGGGTCGGTTGCGCCTGGGTCATGCCGCATCTCCTGCCGGACCGGGTTCAGAATTTGACAATTCTCTAAATAGGATCATTATGTCTCAATCAGGACGATTTCGTTTCATATCAGGCGATAGATTAGACCGAACCGCCAAGAGACGCAATCGGCCGATGGCCAGGGAGGCCATAAGGAAAGGGGCTCGCAATATATGTGGAAGCACTCGTTCAGATGGGGATTGGCGGCATTGCTCGGCCTTGCCGCAGCCGCTCCCGCATTGACCCAGCAGACATCCTCGCTCCTGCCGCAGCCGGCGGTCAGGACGGAGCAGGCACCAGTCGCACCGCCGCTTTCTGCTGGTGACGGCGCGCTGACCAAGGCGGACGTCGATGCCTGGCTTGACGGCTATATGCCCTATGCGCTTGGCCGCGGCGACGTGGCCGGGGCTGTCGTGGTCGTCGTCAAGGACGGGCAGGTGCTGACCCAGCGCGGCTTCGGCTATGCCGATGTTGCCAGGCGAAAGCCGGTCGATCCGGCGACCACCCTGTTCCGTCCCGGTTCGACATCCAAATTGTTCACCTGGACTGCCGTGATGCAGCAGGTGGAGGCCGGCAAAATCGACCTCGACGCCGACGTGAACCGCTATCTCGACTTCAAGCTGCCACCCTACAAGGGCAAGCCGATCACGATGCGCCAGATCATGACGCACACCGCAGGCTTCGAGGAGATCATCAAAAATCTCCTGACCTTCGACAAGCCATTGAAGTCGCTGGGCGACACGCTCAAGGAGCGCATCCCGGAGCGGATATTCGAGCCCGGTTCGACCCCGGCCTATTCCAACTATGCGACCGCGCTGGCCGGCTATATCGTCGAACGGGTGTCGGGCGTGCCGTTCGACGACTATGTCGAGCGCAACATTTTCCAGCGGCTCGGGATGCGTTACGCAACCTTCCGCCAGCCGCTGCCGCCTGCGCTCAAGCCGCATATGTCGCAAGGCTATCAGTTGGGATCCGGCAAGGCCGAACGCTATGAGGAAATCGGCCTGGCGCCGGCGGGAGCCATGGCCGCAAGTGGCGCAGACATGGCCAAATTCATGATCGCGCATCTCAACGGCGGAGCGCCGCTGCTCAAGCCCGAGACCGAAAGGCTTATGCAGACCGCGCAGAACAAGAGCGTTCCCGGCCTCAACCAGATGGCGCTGGGCTTCTACGAACAGTGGATCGACGGTCATCGCGCGCTGGCCCATGGCGGCGACACCGTCTATTTCCACAGCGACCTGCTGATCTTCCCGGCGGAAAAGGTCGGCATCTTCATTTCGATGAACAGCCCCGGCAAGGACGGGGCAGCGGGCGCGATCCGCGGCACGCTGATGGACGAATTTGTCGATCGCTATCTCAGCCCCGGCCCGCGCCCGGTGCCGGTCGAACTGTCGACCGCCAAGGATCATGCCAAGCTGCTGGTCGGCAACTGGAGCAACAGCCGCCGGGTGGAGTCGAGCTTTGCCTCGATCGTCTATCTGCTCGGTGAGGCGAAGATCGGCCTCGATGCCGATGGTCGCCCTTCGATCCCCAGCGTGCTGTCGCTGGGCGGCGCGCCGCGCAAGTGGATCGAGGTCGCGCCCTTCGTCTGGCAGGATGCCTATGGTCATGAGAAGGTTGCAGCGCAGGTGGTCGACGGCAAGGTCGTCCGCTGGAGCTTCAACATGGTCTCGCCCTTCATGGTGTTCGATCGGACGCCTTGGTACGCGACCGGTTCCTGGCTGATCCCGGGCTTGCTGTTCGGCATCGTCATCATATTGCTGACCGCCCTGTCCTGGCCGGTGGGACGGTTCGTGCGGCGGCGTTATGGCGCGGCGCTGATGCTGACCGGGACGGATCGGCGTGCCTATCAGCTGGTGCGCGGCTTTGCCTGGCTGGTCGTCGCCGTGCTCGTGGGCTGGACCGGCGTGGTGATGAGCGTCGAGAATTTCGATGCGCACGCCGCGCTCGACCTGCCGATCCTGCTGCTCCAGATCCTCGGCACGATCGGTTTCATAGGCCTGTTCGCGCTCGCGGCCTGGAATCTGTGGCTGGTGTGGAAGGGCAAGCGAGGCTGGTTCGGCAAGCTGTGGAGCGTGCTGCTGCTGCTCGGGGCTTTCTTCATTCTCTGGGTCGCCGTGCTGTTCAAGCTGATCAGTTTGGGCACGGCCTTCTGACGATGGTGCATCGCCTGACCCTGGACGTGCGGAAGCCGAATTTCGCCTATGCCAAGCCGTTCCGTATCGCCGGCCATGTCTTCACCCAAAGCTCGGTGGTGGAGGTCGGTCTGTCCGATGGCCTCCATGTCGGGCGGGGTGAGGGCGGCGGTGTCTTCTACCTGAATGACGATGTCGCCGCGATGACCGCCGCGATCGAGAGCATCCGTGATGCGCTCGAAAACGGTCTGTCGCGTGCGGCCTTGCAGGAAGCGCTGCCGCCGGGCGGGGGTCGCAACGCGCTCGACTGCGCCTTGTGGGAACTGGAGGCCAAGGCGAGCGGTGTGCCGGTCTGGAAACTGGCCGGCTTGGCGCCGCCTCGACCGCTGCGAACCACCTTCACCCTGGGCGCGGACGATCCCGAAGTTATGGCGCGCGGGGCCGTCGAGACCTTCCCCGATGCTCGCGCGCTCAAGCTCAAGCTGACCGGCGATCTCGATCTCGACGTCCTCAGGGTAGCGGCGGTCCGTGCTGTACGGCCGGATTGCTGGATCGGCGTCGACGCCAATCAGGCCTATGGCATTGCTGATCTGCCGGCTCTGGTCCGGGCTATGATGCGGCTCGACATCCGTCTGATCGAGCAGCCGCTGGCGCGCGGGCGGGAGGCGGATCTGGACGGCTTCACCTCGCCAATCCCGATCGCCGCCGACGAAAGCGTGCTCGGTCTCGCTGATGTGGAGGCAATGCCCGGCCGCTTCGACGTGGTGAATATCAAGCTCGATAAATGCGGGGGGCTCACGGAGGCGCTGGCTATGGCCCGCCGTGCCCGCGCCTTGGGGCTTGGCGTGATGGTCGGCAACATGATGGGCACCAGCCTGGCTACCGCCCCGGCCTATCTGGTCGGCCAATATTGCGACGTCGTCGATCTCGATGGCCCGACCTTCCTGGCCGCCGATCGGCAGCCCGGCATCGTCTATCGCGATGGTGACATTGAATGCGGTGATGCCGTGTGGGGCCATCTCGCCGCCTGAATGCCTGGCGGCAGTACGACAGAAATGTGTCGATTATTTTTCAAATCAGGATTGACAATTTTCTGATTGGGATAAATCATCCTATTTAGAAATTTAATGTGACAACCGGATTGCATCGCGATGCACGCGGGCTGCCGGTGACCATCGACCTTCCAGGGGGGAGACCCACGATGACGCACAGGATCATGCAGGAACTGATGATGACTGCGGCAGCCGGCGCACTGCTGCTGCCCGGTCTTGCGTTGGCGCAGGATGCAGCACCGCAGGCGGGGGTGGCGAGCGATGACGCGATCATCGTCACTGCCCAGAAGCGTGCCGAGCGGGTACAGGACGTGCCAATCTCGATCAGCGTCGTTGGCGGCGAGCAGATGCAGCAGAGCGGCGGTTCACAACTGCTCGACTATGCAGCCTATGTGCCCGGCCTCCAGGTCGACAATGGCGGCTCGCCCGGCCGTTCGACCCTGTCGCTGCGCGGCGTCGCACCGATCGGGCCAAGCGCGACGGTCGGCGTCTATCTCGACGATGCGCCGATCGGCTCCAGCGGCATCTATAATCGCGGCCAGAGCTTCTCGCTCGATCTGCTGCCCTATGATGTCGAGCGGCTGGAGGTGCTGCGCGGACCGCAGGGCACGCTCTATGGTGCCAGTTCGATTGGCGGTTTGCTCAAATATGTGACGGTCCAGCCCGACCTGCAGAAATTGTCGGTGCGCGGTGGGGTAGAACTGTTTGATATTGCCCATGCCAGCGATCTGGGTTGGGCCACCAGCGCGATGGTCAATGTGCCGATCATCTCTGACCAGTTGGCTGTCAGCGGCAGCTATTCGCGGCGCGAGACGCCCGGCTACATCGACAATATCCTGACTGGAAAGACGGATGTGAACGAAGCGGTGCAGGAAGGCGGCCGCGTCGCCTTGCTGTGGAGGCCGGACCCGGCCTTGACGATCAAGCTCAGCGGTCTGTGGCAGTCGGTCGATTCCGATAATTTCGGTATCGTCTACGAAGGAATGAACAACAGCGCGCTGGCGTCCGGCGCCAAGTTCCTGAGCACCAACAGCCAGCTCGACGAGCCCTTCAGCAGCGACTTCCAATATTATTCCGGCAGCGTCGCCTATGATTTTGGTTTTGCCGAGCTGAGTTCGACCACCTCTTACAGCGAACTCAAGATATTGGAGACGAGCGACGCGTCGCGCATCTATGGCGTCCTGTGGGGCGGTTATGCGATCTATCCGGCGCGGTTGCACCAGAAGAAATGGACCGAGGAACTACGCCTCACCTCAGCTTCCAGCGACACGCTGGAATGGATGTTGGGCTTTTTCTACACAGACGAAGACAACAGCCATGATCAGTTGGTCAATGCTCTGGACCTCGACGGTAATCCTATCCCGGGTATCGATCCTTTCGCGGTGGTGGCGCTGCCCAACACCTACAAGGAATATGCGTTTTTCGGCAATGCGACCTGGAAGATCAGCGATCTTTTCCACCTGACGGGTGGGCTGCGCTGGGCGCGCAACGATCAGACCTTCACCCAGTTGACACAGATCCCGCTAGCGGGCCTGGATAGTGGCGGTGATGGCAAGTCCCACGAGGAAATCCTTACATACAGCATCAGTCCGCAGCTCAACCTCAGTCGTGACACCATGCTCTATGTCCGTGTTGCCAGCGGCTACCGCCCTGGCGGTCCGAATATCGCATTGCCCGGCTTCCCTTCGACCGTCGATTCCGAAACCGTGACCAGTTACGAGGCTGGCATCAAGGCCCGCTTCCTCAATGGCGCGGTGACATTCGACGCGGCCGCCTTCCTGCTCGACTGGAAGGATCTGCAGATATCTGCTGCCTTCGCGGCCGGTATCAACGGTCTGGTCAATGCTGGCAAGGCGCGCAGCAAGGGTGTCGAAGCCTCCTTGCTGGTCGAGCCGGTGCGCGGCCTGAGTGTCGGCGCCAATTTCGCTTATACCGACGCGCGCTGCACACAGACGACCGACAATTGCACCGATGGCGACCAGTTGCCCAACGTACCTAAGCTTTCGGCGGCGATGACAGCGGATTACCGCTTCCCGGTGGGGGGCACGGCCGAGGCGCGGATCGGCGGCGCATTGCGGATCGTCGGGGATCGCGTTTCGGCAGTGGAAAGCTCGCCCCTCTCGGTGCCGGTGGACGGCTATGCCACGCTTGACCTCAACGCAGGCATCACCTTCGATCACAAATGGACGCTGCGGGCCTATGTCCGCAACCTTGGCGACGAGGAAGGGCGGATCACGACCAGCGTCGCCACCACCAATCCCGGCTATCTGTCGACCGTGCCGCTCCAGCCCCGCACGCTGGGCGTGGCGATCGACGTGGCATTCTGACCGGAGTTTCCTCCATGAACGTGCCTTTCGGCTCGCGCCCCGACGCGCTGGCCTTGCCCCAGCCCTATCTGCTCTTCCTGGGCGACACGACTGAAGAAGGCTTTGCCAAGACCGCCTTTGGCCTGCGCGACTGGGCGTCGGACAAATGCGTGGGCGAACTGGCCTGCGGCGCGACCGTCAGCACCGGCCTGCCCAGTCTGACCCCGGCGCAAGCCGTGGCCAGGCGCGCGCGCGGGCTGGTGATCGGCGTGGCCAATCCGGGCGGCGTCATTCCGCCGCTGTGGCGCGCATCGCTGGTGGAGGCGCTGGAGGCCGGGCTCGACATCATCGCCGGAATGCACATGAAGCTCGCCGATATTCCCGAACTCGCGCAAGTGGCGGAACGGCTTGGTCGCCGGCTGATCGACGTGCGGGTGCCGCCGGCGCAGATACCGGTCGCAACCGGGCGCAAGCGCAGCGGCAAGCGGCTGTTGACGGTCGGGACCGATTGTGCGCTCGGCAAGAAATATACCGCGCTGGCGCTCGCCCGTGCCTTTGCCGCGCGCGGCGTCGACAGCGATTTCCGCGCCAGCGGTCAGACCGGAATCATGATCGCCGGGCGCGGCATCCCGATGGATGCCGTCGTCTCCGATTTCGAGGCTGGCGCGGCGGAAATGCTGTCGCCCGATGCCGCGCCTGATCATTGGGACGTGATTGAGGGGCAGGGGGCATTGACCCATCCCGCCTATGCCGCCGTGTCGCTCGGCCTGCTTCATGGCAGTCAGCCTGATCTGTTCATCGTGTGCCATGAACCCGGCCGCACCGACATGCTGGGCACCGCAGGCTACAGGCTCACCAGCATCGAGCATATTATCGAGCTGACGACCCTGCTTGGCCAGCGCACCAATCCGGCGATCCGCTGCGGCGGGATCAGCCTCAACACGGCGGCGCTCGATGCGACAGAGGCCGATGCGCTGATCGCCAGCGAAAGTGCGCGACTGGGCCTGCCGGTCGCCGATCCGATGCGCGGCGGCCCGGCCTTCGACGCGCTGGTCGATTATTGCCTGGCAGCGGCATGAGCGGCGCGGTGGCGGGATCCAGCTGGTTTCAGCGCTTCCTGCTACCGGGTTTTGCGCTCAAGGCCGTGATCATCGGTGGTGGCTATGCCACCGGCCGCGAATTGGCCGAATATTTTCTGACCAGCGGGCCGTGGGGTGGCCTGTTCGGCATGGTATTCGCAGCACTGCTCTGGAGCCTGATCGCGGCTGTGACCTTTGCCTATGCACGGCTCGTCCAGGCCTATGACTATCGCGCTTTCTTTGCCGCGCTGCTGGGCCCCGGCTGGATCGCGTTCGAGGCTGCCTATGTCATCTTCGTTGTCCTCATATTGGCGGTGTTCGGCGCCACGGCCGGGGCGATCGGCCAGGCGTTGATCGGTTTGCCCGAATATGTCGGCACGCTGCTGCTCGCCATCGGCATCATCGTCACCACGGCACTTGGCACCGGCGCGGTCGAGCGTGTGTTCAAATATGTCTCGCTGCTGCTCTACGCCGTCTATGTGCTGTTCCTGCTGCTTGGCCTCTGGACCTTCGGCGACCGCATTGCCGCAGGCTTTTCGACGACGGTGCCGACGACCGGCTGGATGCTCGGCGGTGCCACCTATGCCAGCTACAATATCGTCGGCGCCGTCGTGATCCTGCCGGTGCTGCGACACCTGACCAGCCAGCGCGATGCCGTGGTCGCGGGCCTCATCGCCGGTCCGCTTACCATGCTGCCCGCGATACTGTTCTTCATCTTCATGGTCGCCTTCTATCCCGGGATCGGTGCGGAGACGCTGCCATCCGATTTCCTGCTGCGCCAGCTCGACATCCCGGCCTTCCACTGGGTGTTCCAGTTGATGATCTTCTGCGCCCTGCTGGAAAGCGGCGCCGGCGCGGTCCATGCCATTAACGAGCGTATCGCAGGCGTCGTCCAAGCGCGGCGCGGCCATGATCTGGGGCCGGGTGCCCGTGCGCTCATCGGCGTCCTTCTGCTGACCCTGTGCATGGCGGTTGCCAACCGCATCGGTCTCATCGACCTGATTGCCAGCGGCTATCGTTTCCTCGCCTGGTTGTTCCTCATCGTCTTCGTCGCGCCGCTGTTGACGATCGGGCTCGCCCGATTGCTGCGGCGCCCATCCACCCCGCTTGCCGGAGAATTGCCGTCATGACCCCGCGCCTGCTTCGCGGCCTGTCCGGGCTTCTGCTCGCCCTTGCCACACCCGCCCTGGCCGAACCGCCCAAGGGGCTGGCCGATTGGGTCGAGGCGCTGCGTCGGCAGGTCGGGGCGCCTGGCATCGCCGTCGCCATCGTGGAAAAGGGGCAGACGACGCTGGCCCGGGGCTGGGGCGTGCGCAGGCTGGGCGATCCTGCGCCGGTTGATGCCGACACGATTTTCCAGACGGGCTCCACCGGCAAGGCCTTTACCGCTGCCGCGCTCGCCATCCTCGTCGACCAGGGCAAGCTCGGTTGGGACGACCGGGTGATCGATCATATGCCCTCGTTCCGCATGTATGATCCTTGGGTCACGCGCGAAATCACGGTGCGCGACCTGCTGGTCCATCGCAGCGGCCTCGGTCTGGGGGCGGGCGATCTGCTGTTCGTTCCGCGCGGCAGCCTGTCGCGCAAGGAGACGGTCAAGCGCCTCGCCTATATCAAGCCGGCCACCAGTTTCCGTTCGGGCTATGCCTATGACAATATCCTCTACATGGTCGCCGGCCAGCTAATCGAGGATATCAGCGGCCGGAGCTGGGAAGAGTTCATGGCGCAGGAGGTGCTGAAACGCGGCGGCATGGCCAGCGCGACGGCAACCTATGAAGCGCGCTGGGCGACGCCCGATCGCGCCTTTCCCCATGCCCGGATCGGAGGTGCGGTCCGCGGCGACAGCGCCAATTCCGTACTCGATGAGCGTGAGGAACTGGGCCGCGCGGCGATGCCGGCAGGCGGTCTGGCGCTCAGCGCCAATGACCTTGCGCAGTGGCTCAAGATTCAGCTCGGCCGTGGCGCGCTGCCCGGCGGTGGAAGGCTGTTCAGCGAGACGCAGGCAGCCGAGATGTGGAAGCCGGCGACGATCGAACCAGCCAAGGCCTATCCGCCCAGTCTCGCGCCGCTGGCCTCCCATGTTACCACCTATGCGCTCGGTTGGGAGGTGTCGGACTATCATGGCGCCCGCATCCTGTCCCATGGCGGCGGTGTGTTCGGTTCGATCACCCATATCATCCTGCTGCCGGATCAGGATGTCGGCATCGCGGTGGTCGTCAATTCGGAGGATGTAGCACTGTTGCGCGGCGTCGCCCATATGCTGGTCGATCATTATCTCGGCTTGCCCGATCAGGACTGGCCGGCGCGGTTCGGCCAGTTCATGGAACAGCGCATCGCCGGCGGCAAGGCGGCCCTGGCCGGCGCGCGCGCCGCGCCCGCCAGGATTGGCCCGTCGCTGCCACTCGACCGCTATGTCGGCACCTATCGCGATCCCTGGTATGGCGCTGTCGTCGTCACGCGCGAGGGCAAGGGGCTGCATATCAATTTCACCACCACCCCGCGCATGGCGGGGCGGTTGGATCATTGGCAATATGACAGCTTCGTCACCCGCTTCGACGACAAGGCGATCGAGCCGGCCTATGTGACCTTCGCGCTCGACGCGGACGGCAAGGTCGCGCGCGTCTCGATGAAGGCGGAAAGCCCGATCGCCGATTTCAGTTATGATTATCAGGATCTCGATCTGCGGCCTGTGGAGACCGGCAAATGAAACGCGCATCCCTTCTGTCCCTGCTGCTGCTTGCCGGCTGCGCGACCACCGCCTCGGCGCCCCGATCGGAGGATGCCGCAGTGCTCCATGCCCGATTGCTTTCGCTCGACACCCATATCGACACGCCTATGCATTTCGCGCGGCCGGGCTGGAGCTTTGGCGAGCCGCATGATCCGGCCACGGATCTGGTTCAGGTCGACATGCAGCGGATGGAGGCAGGCGCGCTCAGCGGCGGCTTCTTCGCCATCTATACCGAGCAGGGGCCTTTGACCGCGGAGGGCTATGCCGCTGCGCTCGCCTATGCGCGCGGCCGGTCGGACCTGATCGACCGCACTGTCGCTGCCTTTCCCGGACGGATCGCGCCGGCTCTCACGGCGGATGATGCTGAGCGGCTCCATCGCCAGGGCAAGCTGATCGCCTTCAAGAGCATGGAAAACAGCTATGAGCTGGGAGAGGATATCGGCCTGCTCGACGAATTCTACCGGCGCGGCGTCCGGCTTGCCGGACCGGTGCACGGCGCCAACAACCAGTTCGCCGATTCCGCCACCGACAAGCCGAAATGGAATGGGTTGAGCCCGCTTGGCCATCGTTGGGTGCAGGAAATGAATCGGCTCGGCATGGTGATCGACGCCAGCCATGCGTCCGACGCCGCCTTCGACCAGATGCTGGCAGAATCGAAGACCCCGATCCTTCTTTCTCATTCAAGCGCACGCTGGGCCTTCGATCATCCACGCAATCTCGACGACGGCCGCATTCGCAAACTGGCGGTGAACGGCGGAGCGATGTGCATCAGCACGATCTTCCTGTCGGACCTCAATCTTGCCGGCGAGCGCGCCGCCTTGTTCGCGCGCTATGAGCATATTTCGGATCTCAGCCCGGCCGAGCAGGTCGAACTGACACGGCAATGGCGTGAGCTGGACCGTACCCAGGCGCTCTGGAACACCGATTTCGAACGTTACATGGCGATGGTCCTGCATGTGATCGAAGTTGCCGGCGTCGACCATGTTTGTTTCGCCGGCGATTGGGATGGCGGCGGCGGCTTTGCCGGCTTCAACGATATTTCCCAGCTGCCCCGCGTCACTGCCCGGCTCAGGCAGGCCGGCTATTCGAATGATGATCTCGCCAAGATGTGGGGTGGAAATGTGCTTCGCGTTCTGCGCGCTGCGAAACTCGCAGCGGCAAGTAAATATCGGTAGAGAATTACCCGTGCTGATCTCAAACGGAAGATGATTGATCAGCTAGCTGTTCAGAAAAAGGACCATCGAAACCTGAGGATGAAAAAATCGGACGCGGAGAGGCTTTAAAGGGTCGGTAGCGCCCCCAATAATGTCAGCTCGTTACCGGGGCGCTGCCGCGCTTTGTCCCAGCTTTCATGCGCATCGCCATGTGATAGGCAAACTCATAGATCAATGTCGCAAGCGTCACGGTCATTGCGAGCTGCAAAGTCGCATTGTCGAATATGATCGCGTTCAGAAGCAGGCTGGCTGCTGCTGCCATGAAGCCGGCGCGGGCTATCCGGGACCGCATGGGCATGTTCGATCGCATGTTTCATCCTCCCTTCAAAAGAAGAAGTCGAACAGAAGCTTGATATTGAGGCTGATGATGATGGCAGAGATCACCCACGCCACGCACTTCAGCCAGGACGCATTGACGAAGTCGCCCATCAGCTTGCGATCACTGGTAAATCTGACGAGCGGGACGACCGCGAAGGGCAGTTGCAGGCTGAGCACCACCTGGCTGAGGACCAGCAAGCGTGTCGTGCCCTCAGACCCATAAAATATGGCAACGATCACGGCCGGGACGATCGCGATCAGGCGGGTGACCAGCCGACGCACCCACGCGGGAACGCGCAGATTAACGAACCCTTCCATGACGATCTGGCCAGCCAATGTGGCAGTGATCGTCGAATTCTGCCCCGAAGCCAGCAGCGCCAGGGCAAACAGGGTGCTGGCGATACCCGCGCCAAGCATGGGCGCGAGAAGGCGATGAGCGACCTGGATCTCGGCCACGCCGGTCATCCCGGCCACATGAAAGGTGGATGCCGCGAGGACCAGGATCGCGCCATTGACGAACATCGCGAGCATCAGCGCGATCGTGCTGTCGATGGTCGCGAAGGTTACAGCTTCACGCTTGCCTGCTTCGCTTGTGTCAAAGCTGCGGGTCTGGACGATGGCGGAGTGGAGATAGAGATTATGCGGCATCACGGTCGCGCCGATGATGCCGATCGCGATATACAGCATGGCCGGGTTGGTAACGATGCTGGCGCTGGGCACGAGGCCTGCGCCAATTGCGGCTATATCGGGTCGGGAAAGCAGCAACTCGACCGCGAAGCAGCCTGCAATGACGATCAGGAGCGCGATGATGAATGCTTCGAGCTGGCGAAAGCCGCGTTGCTGCAGGAACAGGATCAGCAACACGTCGGCGGCCGTCAGGCACACGCCCATGACCAGCGGAATGCCGAACAAGAGCTGTAATGCGATGGCCGTCCCCACCACTTCAGCAAGGTCGCAGGCAATGATCGCCAGTTCGCACAGAACCCACAATGCAGCGCGGACCGGCGGGCTATATTCGGCGCGACAGGCCTGGGCCAGATCCATCCCGGTGACGATGCCCAGCTTCGCCGCTAGCGATTGCAGCACCATCGCCATGATGCTCGACAGGAGGATGACCGACAGCAGCGTGTAGCCGAAGGCAGATCCGCCAGCGAGGTCGGTCGCCCAGTTGCCCGGGTCCATATAGCCGACGGCGACGATATAGCCCGGACCTGCAAAGGCGCCGATTTTCTTCCAGACGCTGCCGCCAGCCCGCGGCACCGCGACCGTCCGATAGGAGCCGGGCAGGCTGGGCCTGACATCCGGCATATCCGTGAACGGTAACGCAATGTCGGCGGGTGGCGGCGGCGTCATCGATCTTCCCCTTTTCTTTTTTGAACGAAGGACGGTTCCTTATTGAGCGGTGCTCATGTTGAGAGTCCCGTTGAGGCCGTTGGGGAAAAAGCCACCCTTCTGCGCGGCCAGCTTCGTCAGATAGACGATGTTGAGCACCTCACCCGTCGAGCGGCTGTAGGCGATGCCATCGGCGTCGGTGGGCACGATGTTCGATGCGCCGCCCGTCGGGCTGATGCCCTGATCCTTGTCTGCCGAGCCATCCAGACTATCGCGGGCGTCCGATATCTTGTCGGCCGATGTCCGCAGCGAAGGTGTATCCACGCCCTTGCCATAAAGCACCGTTCTGACCAGGCCGGCATGATAGGCTTCCGCCGCCAGGATACCGGCGGCAGCCTCCAGGAAGGTCTTGTTGGAGATGAGCGGCGATGCCCCCTTATAGGCCGTGACGCCGACATCCTCGAAGATGAAGGCTCCGAGCAGGAAATTCTCGTCGCTCGCATAGGGATCGAAGCTTTGCCCGGCGGAAATCAGGCCTGCCGCCTGTGCTGCAGCGGAGAAGGCGCCGGTCGCGCTGGCGCTGATGTCGATCGCCGGCTGGGCGACCGCTGTCGAGCCGATGGCCGAGCGCAGAAACTCGACATGGGCGCGTTCGTCGGCCGCGATTTCCCGCGCATAGCGGGCGATCAACGGATCGACGAACGCGACCTGCCGCCCACCGGTAACCGCGCCTGGTGTGCCCGCGCCGCCCAATATGTTGCTGGGCAGGCCCGATCCAAAAGCCGCAAAATAATAGAATTGCGCCTCGAGATATTCGAGGTTGAGGGCAAAGTTGAGCACATCTCCGTCCGACACGGTCGGTGTTGGCGTGGGGGTCGGCGTTGGCGTGGGAGTTGGCGTGGTCGTGGCATGGTCGTCGTCACAGGCGGACAACATGCTGGAGCCGGCCGCCAGGACGGCCGCCGATCCCGCCATGCGCAGGAAGTTGCGCCGTTGATCGCGGCGCTGCGCGCGCGCGGCAAAGGCTTCGAGCATCAGATCGTCTTTCATGGGATGTCTCCGTCGGAAAGGGGCTCAGTTCGCCGCGCTCATGTTGATGCTGCCGTTGACGCCGTTGGGGAAAAAGCCGCCCCGGGCCGTCGCCATGTTGGTGAGATAGGCAATGTTGAGGACCTGCCCGTTGGTCCGGCTGTAGGCGAGGCCGTTGGAATCGAGCGGCACGATGTTTGACGCGTCTCCAATATTAGCAATGCCCTGGTCCAGATCGCTGGAGCCATCCAAGCTGTCGCGGGCCTTCGATATCGCCTCGGTCGCGTCGATCAGCGCAGGCGTGGCGATGCCCTTGCGATAGAGCGAGGTTCGCACAAGTCCTGCATGATAGGCCTCGACCGCCAGGATGCCGGCGGCGGCTTCCAGATAGGTCTTGCTGGTGATCAGCGGGGCCGCGCCCTTGTAGGCTGTGACGCCGACATCCTCGAAGATGAAGGCGCCGAGCAGGAAATTCTCGTCGCTGGAATAGGGATCGAAGCTTGCGCCACCGCTGATCAGGCCTGCGGCGCGCGCGGCTGAGGAGAAGGCGCCATTGGGATCCGTGCCGACATCGATCGCAGGCTGGGCAACGACTGCCGTGCCCAGATTCTTGCGGAGGAAATCGACATGCGCGATTTCATCCTGTGCGATTTCCTTGGCATATTGCGCGACAACCGGGTCGGTGAAATTGACCTTCCGGCCGCCCGTTGCCGTCCCGGCATTGCCGCTGCCGCTCGTATATTTTGTGTCGATCGGGGTGCCGAACACCGCGTAGGAATAGAAATTCGCCTCCAGATATTCGAGGTTCAGGGCGAAGTTCAGTATGTCGCCATCCGACGGCGCGCTCTGTGCCATGGCCGACTGGCTGCTTGCCGCAAATCCGGCACTGCCAAATGCTGCCATTGCCCCCAGAGTCCGGAAGAAGTCGCGCCTCTCTTCGCGTCGGCTCGCCCGCCGTTCCAATGCCTCGATTGCCAGAATATCATCGGTCATCCCTTGATCCTCCGCTGCCTGATGGTCGTGAAGCGCAGAGCGCGCGTCATTGGCGGGCAAAGCTGGTTGCGGATCGCGCAGTTCCTTTTTGGGGCCGAGAAAAATTATCTGCGTACGGCGGCGTACGAGGATGCATCCAGGGCAATGATGCAACCGTATCTGCGGGTTTGATCATCGCAGATTGCGAGGCGCACTTGGTCGCAGGCATTCAAAAAGAGAACGCGAACATCTTTTTGCGATCCTTGTCGGCGCCGGACTATGCCAGCATCAGGCCGTATTTCTCGCGCGCGACATTTCCCGCGCGATCCCTAATCCTGACAGCGCGATCACGGATAGAATATCTCGACTTTCCCGAGCATGGCCTCCTGACGCTGAACGCAGAGGCAAACAGGAAAATAGCCTGTTTGACCGCCCTTGTCGGGCGGGAGGGTTTTGTCGGCTGGTCCGCTCTGATGGACCATGGTGCGTCGCCTTATGACGTTCGGGCCGGTGGGCAAGGCGTGACGCTCCTGCGGCTGTCGATTGCGCCAATCGCTGCACGCGTCGAGGAACGCAGCACATTACGGACCAGCATCCTGCGGTTCGTCCATATGGTGATGCTGCAAATGCACGCGACCATTTTGTCGAGTAAGACCGATCCGATAGAAAGGCGGCTCGCGCGCCTGATCCTGATGCATCATGACCGTGCCAGTGGCGATGATCTCTTCATGACCCACCAGGACATGGCCGACATGCTCGTTGTCCGCCGTGCCAGCGTTACGGATGCCCTCCATATCATGGAGGGGCACCGACTGATTGCCAGCATTCGCAGCCATATCATTATGCGTGATCGCCCTGGCCTGTGCCAGATCGCCGGCCAGGCTTACACGCCGCCTTAGGCGCGCCATGTTAGCATGGATGGACTGAGCTTTGGTCCAAAGTGAAGGCCGCCGATCAGGAAAGATCGGCGGCCTTCTGCAATCCAACTCACGCGGTTGATCGGGTCAGGGCATCAGCACCGTATCGACCACATGAATGACACCGTTGGATTGCATGACATCGGCGATGGCGATCCTGGACATCCCGCCTTTGGCGTCGGTCAGATACCAGGCCCCGTCCTTTTCCCAGGCGGTCAGGTTTTCGCCTTCGACCGTTTTCAATATCGCCTTGCCGCCGTTCATCCTGGCCTTGGCCGCAATGTCCTTGGCGGTCATACGACCGGCGACCACATGATAGGTCAGGATCTTCGTCAGCATGGGCTTGTTTTCAGGCTTGAGCAGCGTGTCGACCGTGCCGGCTGGCAGCTTTGCGAAGGCGGCATTGGTTGGCGCAAAGACAGTGAAAGGGCCTTCCCCTTTCAGCGTTTCGACAAGACCTGCAGCCTTGACCGCCGCGACCAGCGTAGTGTGATCCTTCGAATTGACTGCGTTATCGATAATGTCCTTGGTCGGGTACATTGCCGCGCCGCCAACCATCGGGTTCGGGCTCATGCTTTTCGCCATGATCGGTGCGCCGGCCACCAGCAGGGCGGCGCTCGCAAGCGAAAGCGAGAGCTTCGTCAGGTTGATTGTCATCCAGACTTCCTTCCTATGTCGCGCGTCCCTTTCGCGGGCGTGCGACATAGCTACGGGATGGGAAGAGCAATGGATGCAAATCAGATCAAAGATATTTTTCCTGCAGCGACTGGCGCTGAACTGGGCGCATCATGTGGCGCGCCGGTGGCTGTCTCCATCGTGACGGCAAGCGTTGCACCTTCGGTGATGAAAAGACGGTGCGCGGGATCGACATGGATATCGCTGCCTGCGCTGGCCGGTATCAGGCCCAGAGACCGCGGTTTGCCATCAGCAGGGATCACCCACAATTCCGGCACGAGCGCCCCAGCCTTCACGCCCGATGGTCGCAAAATGAGCCGGTTGGTCGTGGGATCGAAACGGGCCAGGACCGTCGGTCCGCCTGGCTCGCCAGCCATTTGAGCAATGGCAATCTGTGCTGCTGGCGCCGGTTCGATTGGCGCCGGCACTGGACGCAGTAGCAGGGCCAAAGCCAGTGCAGCAGCCAGCGCACTGGCCGCTACCGCGCTGCCCCGCCAGAAGCGCAGGCTTCGCGCCAATGTATCGGGTGAAATGACAGGAGTGTCGAGGCGGGACTCTATCCGTGCCCACAGCCTATCAGGCGGCCCAACGGGAACATAATCGCCGAACATCGGCGCCAGCCGCTGATGCCAGACATCGATCATGTCCGGCCTGAAATCGGGGTCGGCCATCAGCCGGCGCAAGGCGATTGACCGCTCCTCACTCTCGAGCAGCCCCAACGCCAGCTCGGCGGTGAGTGCATCGCGTTCTTCAGGGGACAGTGGAGGCTCAGCCATCGCCGATACACTCCTTGAGCCTCTGCATGCCCCGCCTTATCCAGCTTTTCATCGTGCCCAAAGGTACCGCCATGCGATCCGCCAATTGGGCATAAGTCAATCCGTCGAGAAAGGCCGCGCGGATCGAAGCATTTTGCTGCTGGTCAAGCTGGTCCAGGCAATGAAACAGGCGCAACCTGTCCTGCGCAATTTCGATAAGCACATCTGCAGATCGCGCCTCATCGGGAATGTCTTTAGCAGCCTCCTGCGGCAACATTGACGGACGGCGGGTAGAGCGACACCAGTCGATCGCGCTGTTGCGGGCGATCGTGCACAGCCAGGTGATCGGGCTGGCCCGTGTGGCGTCGAACCTGCCGGCTCGCTCCCACACCTTGATGTACACGTTCTGCAAAATATCCTCCGCCGCTTCCCGGTCAGCGCAGATACGGAGGCAGATGCCGAATAGTTTCGCAGACGTCATGTCATAGACAAGATGGAGAGCCGCGCGATCCTGACGCGCTACCTGCCGGAGCGCTTCGATCAATTTGCTGCGCTCGGCGTCCTCGTCTCCCACATGGGCAGCCTAACAGGCTGGCGACGCAATTCAATAATCTGCTTTAGTTGTGCAGCGGGATTTGATCGCCACTTCAAAAGCTATGACCACTCATCGGTGCAATCCGTCATTCCAAGCAAAATCCTGCAGGTCAGAAATGACGGAAAATATCTTGCGAAGATCAGGCCAGCCTTCGTAGCTCCATTAGTGATGAAAACGGAAAAAATCGGACTCCCGCTGGCGCGACGTATTGCGCTGGCCGCCCAGGGTTTTGCCGCCCCTCGTCCCGAAACGCCCGGCATCAGCCATCTGCGCCGCACGGTCGAGCGTGTGCAACTGCATCAGATCGACAGCGTCAATGTCCTGGCGCGGGCACATTATCTCCCGGCATTTTCGCGGCTGGGGGCCTATGACCGTAGCGATCTTGATCGACTTGCCTGGGGACCAAGGCGCGAGCGTCGGCTATTTGAATATTGGGCGCACGAAGCCTCGCTACTGCCGTTCGACCTGCAACCGTTGCTGCGCTGGCGGATGGAAAGTGCGGATCGCGGCGAAACCGGATGGACCGGCATGCGCCCCTTCGCCACCGAACGCCGCGCCGAAGCGATGGCGCTGCTGGCGTGTATCCGATCGGAAGGCCCAATGGCGACATCGGACTTCGAAACCCACAAGGGGCAGTCGGGCTGGTGGGAATGGAGCGATACCAAGCGCGCATTGGAATGGCTCTTCTGGGCCGGGCACATCACGACGGCAACACGGCGCGGCAGTTTCGAGCGGGTATATGATGTGCCCGACCATGTCCTGCCGCCTGACATATTGGCCATCCCGACCCCCGCGGCGCCAGACGCGCATCGGGCCTTGATCGAGCGGGCTGCGCGATCCCATGGCATCGCGACTGAAAGGCAGCTTCGCGACTATTTTCGCCAGCCCCCTGCACAGGCGCGCGCCGCGATAGAGGAACTGGCGCAGGAAGGCATATTGATCCCGGTCGCAGTGGAAGGATGGCGACATGCCTGGCTCCACCGCGAGGCGAGGCAGCCCCGTCGCATCGATGCGCGAGCGCTGCTGGCGCCGTTCGACCCGCTGATCTGGGAACGCGACCGGACCGAGCATTTGTTCGGCGTGCGCTATCGCATCGAGATATATGTGCCTGCCGAAAAACGGACATATGGCTATTATGTACTGCCGTTCCTGCTGGGCGACCGCCTGGTTGCCCGTGTCGATCTGAAGGCGGATCGGGCGGCCTCGGTACTGCTCGCGCGTTCGGTGCATCTGGAGCCCGATGCCCCTCCGGACGCCCATGACGCCCTGCTCGAAGAGCTCAGCATCATGGCGACCTGGCTGGGTCTTGCCTCGGTCCGCGTGGGTCAGCCCTAGCCTATTGTCAGACCGCTGCCGCCACGCCTGGGGCACAGGCTCGCCCACGGTCTGCGCGCGTCCGCCGCGGCAGCCCATCAGGGTCCGACATCATCGCCGCCGGCCCGAAGGCGGGAGCCCTGCCGCTGGCCAAAGCCAAGCGCCTCTGCCACTCGATCATTCCAGCCATAAGGATCTGCCCGGATTACGGGCGCCCCTTGATCATCGAACAATATCGTCGAATAGAACAGGCGAACCGGGATCTCCCGCGGCAGTTCGACAAAGCCTTCCTTGCCCGTCGCGCGCGCCTTGTTCCATTGATCCAGAATGCCTTCGTCCCGGGCGATCTTCTCGGCAAATCCCACCGCATCCTCGACCCTGACACAGCCATGGCTGCGCTGGCGCTGAACCTCGGCGAACAACTGCTTGGCCGGCGTATCATGAAGATAGATTTCATAGTCGTTCTTCATGTCAAACTTGACCAGCCCCAGCGAGTTTCTGGGGCCGGGCTGCTGGACGATCCAGCCATCCTTCCAGACCATGTTGTTGCGCTTCATGTAGCCAGCGCCCTTGCCTGCGATCTCCTTGTTCTGGATCGATCGAGGAACCGTCCAGGTCGGATTGGCGACCAGCCGATAGATGGGCGATGCCAGCTGCGGCGTTTCGGTGTCCGGTTCGCCCACCACCACCTTGCGCGTGTCGGCAATCTTCCCGTCGCGCCAATAAGTGAGGCGCGCGGCGGCGAGGTTGACGTCGATCCGCGTCCCGGGGGGGCCCCGGTCAAGCCACCGCATTCGCTCCATGGCAACGGCGATTTCCCGCGCACGATCGGCATCCGACAGGTTGAGGATTTCAAGGGCGTCTTCACCGATCACGCCGTCGGGCTTGATGCCATAATCGACCTGCATATGCTTGACGGCGCGCACCAGCGGCTCGGCGTAGCGATCGCCGGCATTGCCAGCCCGATCCAGATAGCCCGACGCCACCAGCTGCCGTGCGATCGCGGGCATGCGGCTGTCGGATGTTCCAGGATCGATCGGCTTTCCTGCGTCCGGGATGGGTTTTGCGGTATCGCTTCCCTGCTTCTGAAGCGCCAGATAGGCCCGGGAAAGATTGCGATAGTCTTCCTCCTGCGGCGCAAGGCCATCGAGCCAGCCACGCAGCTTGCCCGATGCCAGCGCGTCTTTCAGCCCGCGTTCGAGATCCAGCTTGGGGGCGCCCAGTGTGTAGACCTCATAGAGCTTTTTGGGATCGCTCGCGCCACCAGCCAGCGCCCTGGCATAGCGCAGGGCACTGTGGGTAAGCGCGTCCTGACCGGCGCTTGTTCCTGGCTCGCCTTCAACGGCAAAGGAGAGATGGTCGAGGCCATGCACGGCGCGACTGTCAATGGCCTGCTTGAGATCACGAATTGCGTCCTCGTTCCACTGCGCTTGCCGCTGCGCCGACGCCGTGTCGGCTCCATTTCCGCTGCCCGACTGGCTGCCGCAGGCCGCCAAGGTCAGGGCGATGGCGACCATCGGAAGGGCGACAAGGGACTTGGGCACGCATTTCTCCTTACAAGCTCTTTCCTGCAACGCGCGACCCTGGTCGAGGCTCCGGCGCATCGGCGCGGCTTTGCCATTGATCGGACGCCACAGGCACGACGACGCCCCTTAGGCGACAAATTCGGCGGGTGTGTCGGCCTGCAGCATCTGGGCGAGACGGGCTGCGTCCCAATTGCTCAGGCGAATGCAGCCATGACTTTGCGAACGGCCGATCAGGCTGGGTTCGGGGGTTCCGTGGATGCCATAATGGGGCTTGTCGAGATCGATCCAGACGACCCCCACGGGATTGTTGGGCCCTGCGCTCAGCTGCGCCTTCTGGTCGCTGCTGTCCGCGTCCCAGAAGAGATCGGGGTTATAATGATAGGTGGGCATGAAGGCGGTTGTCCGGATCGTCCACTTTCCCAGCGGCAACGGATCATGGTCGCTGCCTGTCGTCGCGGGAAATTGAGCTATCAGCCGGTCCTGTGCGTCATAGACCCTGAGCACGCTTTGCGATTTGCTGACGATGATCCTGGCTGCGCGGGGCTGGCTCGCACTTATATTGAGATCCGACAGCACGTCCCGCCACTGGGCCGGGAGGCCCGGATTATAGGCCCGATCAGAGGGAATCAGTCCCGGCAGCAGCAATTCCATCCCCGCTCTGGGCGTCTTGAGACCGGGATTGAGCTGCAGGAGGGTATCGGTGCTCGTATGGAAACGCTCGGACAGCTTCTCGAGCAGGTTGCGATAACCAAGAAAGGGAAGCGAGGCCTGATCGACGATCCTTGAGGGAATGTCGGGCGTGAAAGAAGCTTCCAGCGCTTGCGCTCTTATAACCATGCGAATGAGCGTGGGCGCCCGCTCGCTCGCCAATGCCTTGCGGCTCGCGGCATCCAGCACGCCGCTTTGTTCGAGGCCCCGTGCCTCCTGAAAGGCCTTGAGGGCGGCTACGAAGAAGCGCCCCTGTTTTCCATCGATGATGCCCGGCGCAAAGCCCGCTCGGTCAAGCTGGACCTGGGCCTGGAATATGGCCGGATCGATGCCTGCCGGAAGGCTGGCCGGAGCGCCCGTCTGATCCCTGGCAGGACCGGCGGCCTGCACGGACGCCGCAAAAATGAGACCAACCGAGGCCAGAATCCGAAATTGCCATGGAACCGATCTTTTCACGCCGCCAGAATCACCTTATATGACAGGAACATAGGCAACGCTTGCGAGCGGCCTTTATCTCCCTGAAACATGTTCGGGACCAACAACATTTATGATATTCGATCGACGGTCGGTGCTGTTTGGCACCGCGGCCTGCGGCATGGCGCAGTTGTTTCCAGTCGCCGCCTGGGCAGCCATTCCGGAAAGACGGCTTGCCTTTCGCAACCTGCATAATTCCGAGCATATCGACATCTGCTATTTTTCCGGCGGGCGTTTCCGCCGGGACGGCATCGCCGAGCTCAACCATTTCATGCGCGACTGGCGTACGGGCGAGACGATCGGGATGGATACGAGCCTGCTCGACACTCTCGTCCATCTCCAGGCAGCGACCGGCGCTGACAAGCGCGCCTATTTCACCCTGATTTCGGGCTATCGTTCGCCCAGGACCAATGGCAGGCTACATCGCCGCTCATCGGGCGTTGCCTCCAAGAGCCAGCATATGCTTGGCAAGGCCGTGGACATAAGGCTCAAAAATGTGCGCCTCGCCAACCTTCACAAAGCGGCTCTCTCGCTGCGCGCAGGCGGCGTAGGCTATTATCCCGAAAGCAATTTCGTCCATGTCGACACCGGACGGGTTCGTCATTGGTAGGAAGCGCCTCCTGCCGACCTATTCACCACCCCGCTTGTCCTGAATAGAGCAGGCACACGGAATCATGCATCAATCGGCGCCCTTCGCTCCAAACGAGAGAAGGAGATGGCCCATGCATCTCCAGATGCTTCTGGAAGAACTGGCGCCCGAGAATTGCGCTGTACCCACTGGCACTTCTCGTTGGAAGGAGGAACGATCGCGCGCCTGCCGGATTAGGTTTGTGGACGGAGTGTCATCCACGCCCGTCTCAAACGAGCGAGGCGCAACCAAGCATGAAGCAGCTTGCGGACGACTTTTGGAATTTCCGCGGCAGATTTAAGATCGCCGGTCTGATCGATGTCGGAACGCAGATGTCCCTTGTCCGTCGGCGGACGGGACGCTTCCTGCTGATCGACAGCTATGGCGTGTCTGGTGCTGATCGCGATGCGCTCGTGAAACTGACTGACAATGGTGCAGCGATCGACGCAATCATCAATCTCCACCCATTCCACACGCTACATTGTCGTGCCGCCCACGAACTGGCCCCCGGTGCGCGGCTGTTCGGCACGCAGCGGCACCGAGAGCGGGCGCCCGAACTTCCGTGGGAAAAGAACCGAATCGAGGACGGCGCAACGCAGCTCCAGTTCGACGAACTTGCGTTTACGGTCCCGAACGGGCTCGATCTGGTGACCAGCGACGACAGCGTTCACGCGGCATCGGTGCTGGTCCGTCACCGGCCGAGCGGCATCGTCCATGTCGACGACACCTTGATGGTGCTCGCGGCGCCGGGGCTATTGCGGCATGTCCTGCCGCAGTCGCGGCTGCGCTTCCATCCCAAGCTGGCCAAGGCATTGCAACCTCGTGCAGGCGCTGCCGACGATTTTACCAGCTGGGTATGCGGGCTTGCCGAAAGCTGGGCAGGTACGCGCATCGTCTGCGCGGCGCACTCAGCCGTGCGCCAGCTCACGCCCAATGGCCGGCATGACGAAATGACACTGGCTCTGTCCGACGTCCAAAAGACGCTCGACCAGCATCGCTCGCGCCACGGCTAAAGCCGTTTCCTTTTCCACTTGCAAGCAGGAACCCAAAATCATGAGCAACGCTGAGGCCCGCACGATCAACCCTCTCACTGAGGAAGTAATCGCCACCTACCCCTATATGTCGGACGACGAGGCCATGGCGACGGTGCAGGCAAGCCATGAGGCATTCCTGCAATGGCGCCTGCGCAGTCTCGAAGAGCGCGCTGCCGTCATGACCGCGATTGCGCAAGCACTGCGCGACGCCAAGGAAGAATTCGCCCAGCTCATGACGCGCGAGGTCGGCAAGCTGATCGGCGACAGTCGCAGCGAAGTCGATCTGGTCGCCGCGATCTGCGATTACACCGCCAAGCACGGCCCGACAGTGCTTGCCGACGAGGAACGCGCCGCCGAGGGGGCAACGGCCTATATCACCCATGCGCCGCTCGGGGTTATCTATGGCATTCAGCCATGGAATTTTCCCGCCTATCAGGCGGTGCGCTATTCGATCGCAAGCTTGATGGCCGGTAACGGTGTGCTGCTGAAACATGCCGAGAGCTGCACCGGTAGCGGCCTGTTCCTGCGCGATCTGTACGAGCGCGCCGGGCTGCCCAAGGGCCTGTTCGGCGTGCTCGTCATTTCGCACGAACAATCGGACAAGATCATCGAAAACGATCTCGTGCGCGGTGTCACATTGACGGGCAGCGATCGCGCGGGCCGTGCAGTGGCTGCCAAGGCGGGTGAACTAGTCAAGAAGACCGTGCTCGAACTCGGCTCGAACGATGCCTATCTGGTGCTCGACGATGCCGATCTCGATCTGGCGGTCAGGACCTGTGTGGCCGGGCGCATCTACAATAATGGCCAGACCTGCGTGAACGCCAAGCGCTTCATCGTCACCGAGAAGAATCACGACGCCTTTGTCGAGGGCTATGTCGAAAAGTTTCGCGCTATCGAGATGGGCGATCCCACCGATGATGCCACCAAGCTTGGCCCGCTGGTCAGCAAGGCGCAGCGCGATCAGCTTCACAGCCAAGTGGAGGAAAGCATCGCCAAGGGCGCGCGCGTCCTTGCCGGCGGTGAGGTGCCTGATCGCACGGGATGGTTCTATCCCGCGACCGTGCTCGTGGATGTGGCCCCCGGGCAGCCTGCTTATGACGACGAGCTGTTCGGTCCGGCAGCATCGATCATCCGCGCGAAAGATGACGAGGATGCTATGCGCATCGCCAATGACAGCCGATACGGGCTTGGCGGCGGCATCTTCAGCCGCAATGTCGAGCGCGCGCGCGAACTGGCGGCGAAGCATTTCGATACCGGCATGATCTTCATCAACACCTTCGATGTGGCGTCGCCCGACCTGCCGTTCGGTGGAGTCAAGACATCGGGCTATGGCCGCGAACATGGCCCGGAAGGCCTGAAGGAATTCGTCAACGTCAAGTCGATCAAGATTGGCTGATCGAGATGGCGGAGACCCTCCAATGCGACGTCGCGGTGATCGGGGCCGGCACCGCCGGTCTCGCCGCCGAAAGGGCCGCGCGCAAGAACGGCGCCTCGACGCTGTTGATCGATCCCGATTTCAACGGGACAACCTGCGCCACGGTTGGCTGCATGCCGTCCAAGCTGCTCATCGCAGCCGGGCGCGAAGCGGTGCAGATAAGCCGTGCCGGGTTATTCGGAATCGAAGTGGATGGGGTGCGGATTGACGGCCCGGCTGTCCTGGCAAGGGTGCGCGCAGAACGCGACAGGTTTGCGGCTGGCACAAGGAAATCGATCGCCGGACTGCCTGAGCATGTCGCCGTTCGCGCTCGCGCCCGCTTTGAGGGACCGGGGCGACTGCGTCTCGACGATGGTCGCGACGTGGAGGCAAAAGCCATCGTCATCGCCACCGGATCGGCACCGATTTTGCCCGAGCCTTTCGCCGCGCTTGGTGATGCCGCGCTCACGAGTGACAGCATATTCGAGCTGGCGGACCTGCCTCGACGGCTGGCTGTCGTCGGTTCGGGCGCCATCGGACTCGAACTGGCGCAGGCATTTGCCCATCTGGGCGTGAAGGTTGCACTGTTCGACAAGGGCGAGCGGATGGCGAAGCTGCGCTGTCCCAAGGTCCATGCCCATTTGCGCAAGACTCTCGAGGAAAATCTCGATCTTCATCTCGGCGTGGAGGTCACTCCGGCACCGGAAGGTGAAGGCGCGCGGCTGCACTGGAGCGGTGCGAGCAAGGGTGATGCCTTGTTCGACAAAGTGCTCGTTGCGGTGGGACGCAAGCCGCAGCTTGATGCGCTCGACCTCGACAAAGTGGGCCTGGAACTCGATGATCATGGCGTCCCCCTCCATGATCGCAAGACGATGCGCTGCGGCGACAGCGCAGTCTTTCTCGCCGGTGATGTGGCGGCGGATCTGGCGCTCCTTCACGAAGCCTCGCACGATGGCGCGATAGCTGGACGCAATGCCGCTGCCTTTCCCGCTCCCATTCCGATCGAACGGAGCACGGCTCTAGGCATCACCTTTACCGAACCGGTGCTGGCCACAATCGGCGAAGCGGAGGAAGATGGCGCAATTACCGGCACCACCGATTTTGCTGATCAGGGTCGGGCGCGGGTCGATGGAGTCAATCGCGGTGCGCTCACCCTCTACGCTGCAGCCCCGCACGGCCGGCTGATTGGCGCTGACCTTATCGCGCCCGCCGGCGAGCATCTGGCGCACATGCTGGCTTGGGCGATCCAGAACAGGCTGACAGCAACGCAGTTGCTGACGATGCCCTTTTATCATCCCACGATCGAGGAAGGGCTCAAACAGGCGCTGCGAACGATCTGTGCTGCAACGCCCATCGACTTGCCGTCGGATCAGGACAGCGGCACACCGTCCGGCGCCTGAGTCTAATGGATCGATCGATTGGCCTGATTTCGGTCAACGCCGTCGACCGCACCCACTGTCCGAACGCGCCTGTTCCTGCTCTTATCCTTCGATGCTGCTCATCAGCGCAATCTCCATAGCGTCTCTCAATTGTCCGTCGCCTGCATCTGCATTCGCCTACCCGGGCTGAAGGACCAGATGTCCCAAGGGCGTGGTCACTCCATAAAAAATGAAGGCCTGACGCTCGAAGGCAAGGCACATCGCCTTTATCATCGCGCCTCTGTCACATGCGACATCAGCAATTTTCGGAGGCACATGAGAAAATCATGTTGAAGATTGATCCTATCAAGTGTGCTTTTTTCAGCGGCCGCTGAAACCGCAATTGTCTCGGGAGGCTTTTAGAGCAAAGACGACGTTGAGGACCAGATATGGCCGATCTTCAGGAAGCCGCCCTTCACCCCGCTTCTCAATCTCATGGACGCACAAGCGATCTGAAGGCTCGGCTTGTCGCCGCCGCTGAATTCTTGAAAAGCCCGACCATGGTGGGCTCATCATTTCCCGCGTCGCATTGGCTGATAAACCGGATGCTGCACGGCATCGACTGGTCTCGTGTGACGACCATGCTGGAATATGGGCCCGGGACTGGCGCGTTCACCGCTGCCATTCTCAGCCGCCTCCCACCCAATGCCAGGCTGATCGCCATCGACACCAGCGCGTCATTCACCGACCATCTGATCTCGGCAATCCCGGACCAACGATTGCACGTCGTCACCGGATCGGCGGCAGATGTGCCACACATCATGGCCAGTCGCGGCCTTTCTCAGGCCGATTGCATCATTTCCGGGCTGCCATTTTCGACCCTCGAGCCAGATGCCGCAACGCAGATCATTGATCGCAGCGCTCAACTCCTGTGCCCAGATGGACTCTTCATGGCTTATCAGATGCGGACCGCCGTGCGCCCGCTGCTCGAAGACCGATTTGGGTCGGTGCGGGCCGCATATGAATGGCGCAATATACCACCCTGTCACCTGTTCTGGGCATCCGAGCCCAATCTGGCCATGGTGCAGTGAGCGGCCGGCGCGCCTTTCCGCTGCCCGGCTCGCCTCAGGGCTGCTGATTATAGGATGGACCGGTATGCTCGGTGGCGACATTATTGCCGACCGCCTGATCCTGCTCCAGCTCATCGCCATGCCACAGGTTTCTCCCTACAAATATGACGATGAAAATGGCGATGATGATGCCGACGACGAAAGCGCCGGCTTTTCCCAGCCGGCGCGCGGACGGCTTTTCGTCAGGGGTCATCAATGGTCACGCTCAAGCAGGATTTCGCCTTCCTCCTCGCCATCCCAATAATGGGCGCGCTTGCCCACGACCTGGATGAGGACAAGTCCGGGGGTCTGGGTGCCCTGCGGCCACCAGCGCTCCAGCCCATTCGTCCAATGTGCATCGAATTGACCCTGATCCCTGATCAAGATGCCCCGCCCCTCGACCGTAACGAAGAAAGGCCGATGGCCGAGCAAGCCAGACTTGCCCTGATAGCTCAGACTGACAGCGGGATTGGTCTCGATCTCCGAGACCATCAGTGCGGTTTCGTCAGTGAAAAACCACGCAGTGCCATCATAATCGACTTCGCGGTTGTTGCTCATCGGACGCGATCCGATCGCGCCGTCTATGCCGTGGGTTGCAAGCATCGCAAAATCGATTTCCTTCATCTTTCGCGACAGATCTTCAAGCGACAATGACATGGCTCTCTCCTTTGCACCCCCAACGCATGGCAAGGCATATCGGGCCAAGCTGTTTGAAGCTGTTATCGTTCCGTCAGCTTGTAGGCCTGGGGGGGAAATTCTCCGGCGTCCTGCTGACTGATTGTCGACGGCCGGCGACCGCCACGGACCATCTCCTCGATCCACGTCAGCAGCAACTGGTTGTAGGCTCGCCGACACCCTTCGTCCCGCAACGAGTGATCAGCGCCTTTGAGGATGCGGTAGCTCAGTGAATTACTGTTGTGGAACGCGGACATGTAGGAACTGATTGTCGCGTGCGGCACATAGTCGTCTTGCTCTGACTCGACGATCAGCACATCGCCCGCAAATTGCTCGCAAGCCGCCAGAGCCTTGTCCTCGCGCCCCGTGCGGAAGCGGGCCCGATAGGCATTGATAAGATCGCGGTCGAGCATCGCCTTGGGCACATCCCAATGCTCGTCAGGATAGAGAGCAGGGACGCGCAAGGCGAGCCAGTTGACCGGGCGGACGGCAGTGAGGAGCGCGGCGAGATAGCCGCCATAGCTTGTGCCGACGACCGCAATGGCAGATGGATCGACCTGGTCCTGACCGACAAGATAATCATAGGCAGCAACGACATCGGCAAGACCATGGGATCGCGTCACCCGGTTGCGCTCTTCGGCGTGCCGGGCATGGCCCCGCAGATCAAAGGTGAAGCAGATACAGCCCAGCTGTGCGATCTCTTCGGCCCGAACCATGTCCTGATCGCGCGAACCGCCCCATCCGTGGATGAAGAGAATGCCAGGAACAAGCTTGTCCGGTGACAGGATGGTCGCGTCCAGCCTTTCCCCCTCGACCTCAAAACATATCTGGCTGCCCGTCATTCCAGCTCCATTGCATATTTTGTGATCGGTCCCGCGACCGCATCGATACCGCTATAATAGAGGATGCTACCCTCCGGCGCGGCGTCAAGATGACCATAAATTTCCATCGTGGCGCATGTCACCGCTGACAACTCCCGATCGCGCGCAAAGGCTTCGAAGGCCGCTATCTCGGCGCCGCTTGCACCGCCCGCCCGCCAGCTTTGCTCAAGAACACCAATGCGCATTTCCCCGGAAGAATTCATGCCTGCGGCGACGTCATAGTTGCGACGAGAGGCCATCAGATCCGGGTAGAATTTCGAGACGATCGCATCATATGCGATCGCCTTCTCGATCGCCTGCTGCAGATCGTCGGCAAGGTCGAGGCCTGCCAGCTGTTCAAAGCCGCCCCTTACAACATGCAGGGTCGAGCCTCCATAGACGGTCGCGCCATCGTTGTTAGTGGCAAGGCGCTGCGTGCCCCAGTAAGAGATGGTCTCTCCAAAAAGGCATGTCATGCCGACGCTGTAGGTGATGACATTGTCGAGATTCTCTTCGATCACGACGCCGTGGCGCGCAATAGCATCCGCATCGAGTTGCGAGATCGCTTCTTCCAGTTCCCTCGGAGAGGTGACGACAAATTGTCCGAGCCCCGCCGTCGCCTCGACCTCCTTCAGACGGATCAAACCATAGCGAAGCATGTCGAGACTCGCTTCGCGCACGGCATCAACGCTGAACGCCGACCAGCCAGTAAGAACATAAGGCGCAAGAGCGGCACCCAGTTCGGGCCGCCAGCCCTCAGGAACTTCGTTGCTGCCTGGAAAAACAGGATGAGTGATGACCTTGCTTCCGACGAAGCCATGCGGAACCACGCCCCCGTAAATCTGGCTTTCGTTGCGGATGCCCAGTTGGCGCGCCATTTCCAGGTCAATCGTGCCGGTCGGGATGTAGAGCGTGTCCCGCGCATGACCATACGGCTCGGAGACTGACGAAGGATCTTGATCGACGAATGTCGCCTGACCAAGCCGGGCTATCCGTCGCGCAAGCTCGGCTCTTGCGACCCTGTCATGTTCGTTGTTCATGGCTCCGGACCGGGTGGGATAGATCTTCACAAGACGGGTCAGATGCGAACTGGCCATTGAACCTCTCAGATCCTGGAGCAGCTGCCATCAGGCAGATATTTCAATAACCCGGCGTCACAGGTTTATATCCATTTGCCTTGCGACAGACGGTGTCGATCGTTGGCGAGGACGGAGGATGGAAAGGCGCACTTTCTATCGAGAAAGTCGTCGCCTTCTCACTGTCCTCCAACATCGAGCGCCCCTTCGATCGCCGATCCTGGGACGACGTCATCTGGACGGTCCTTCTCCAAACGCGACAGGGCCGGCTTCAACTCCTGTTCGAAGAAATCGATGAATCCTGCCTGGTCGTCGCCCGGACAGGTCAAAACAATATGGTCGAAGCCAGCATCAACATATTGCGAGATGAACTGAACGTGGGCCTCGACGTCCGGGCCAGCCGAAACCTTCGAGGACAGGTCCTTAGGCCGGACATACTGGCTTGCGGCTTCGAAGCCCTGGACTGAAGGAACCTCGCTGTTGACCGACCAGTCAAAGGCAGAGAAGCGAAACCTGTCATGAGCGATGTCCAGCCCTTGCTGGACGCTCGGTGCATAGGCAATGACTGCCTCGGCATATCGGGGGCCCGGGTTGCCGGCCTTCGCTTCATAACTCTTCACGAGATCGCCATCTGGTGCGGTCGTCATGATGCCATCGCCCTTTTCAGCGGCGAGAGTGACGGAGGATGGACCACTCACGCCCAAGACAACCGGGATAGGCCGGGTCGGAAGATCATAAAGCTGGGCGTGGTCGACAACAAAACGCGTGCCATGCCAGCTATGAACGCCGCCCTTCCAGAGAAGGCGAAAAATGTCGATCGCCTCACCCAACATTTCGTGCCGCTCGGGCACCGACGGCCACCGGGCGCCAGTGACATGTTCATTCAGGCGTTCACCTGCGCCGACCGCTAGGGTGAAACGATTGTCACTCATGACCGCGATAGTGGCCGCCGCCTGCGCGACGATGACAGGATGATAGCGCAGGATCGGGCAGGTAAGGCCGGTTGCGATGCCAATGCGATCTGTAGCATGGGCGATGGCGCCAAGGACGCTCCAGGCGAAGGGCGCATGGCTCTGTGACTCGAGCCAGGGGTGGAAATGGTCCGAAATGGAGACGAAATCGAACCCCGCTTTCTCTGCGCGGATCGCATTTTCCACGAGCATTTTTGGCCCGTGCTCCTCCGTCATCAGCTTATATCCGAACTTCGGCATGGGCTGTTCCTCGTAGCGCTCGAGATGTTGCAGCCGACATTGTGCGGGCCCCGGTATCGGTCGGCGCTATTGCTCAACTTCAGCTGTTCGTCATTCTGAACCCTGCTCAGGCAGGGATCAGGTTGACGGCGGTTGGCTTGGCGGCGGGCAGGCCTCCGGTTTTCGCCTGGGCGGTCAATGCTTCTTTGCGTGCAAGCATCAGATCCCGAAGCGCAACCAGGTCGACATCGGTCTCGCGGCACTGCGCAAACATGCCTTCGCCGCGCATTTCTTCTTCATGGACGTGGTGCTTGATCTCCTCAGACAGCACCTTGACCTTGGCGTCAAAGAATCGGTCCTGCGTCGAGCCAGCCTCGATGTCATTGATCAGCACCTTGGCACCATCATGCTCGACATAGGCCTCTTCAAGCGTGTCGGCCTCGATCTTGCCGTCGAACGCGGGATAGAAAATCTCTTCCTCGATCAACGTATGGATCTTGAGCTCGGTGCAAATCTGGTGAGCGATATCGCCCTTCTTCTTTGCTGAAGCGGCTTTCTCATATTGTTCGAAAAGCTTTTCGACCGTGCGATGATCGGCCTTCAGAAGGGCGATGGCATCGGTATATTCGGCCTTGGCCATGACAGGTCTCCTCAGTGATTTTATCCGCTAAGGAAGCCGCAAACAGGCGATCAGTTCCGGCAGCTATTTAACCTGATCCATCTCAATAACCTGCATCAGGGACGAACGCCTGGCTGATCCGCTCATGGGAGAAAAACCACGACGAACGCGGACCGATCGGCACGCTATCTCCTGGATGCAAAAGCCAGGGTGGTGCGTAGATTGGCGCAACAGCGTCACAGAAGGGTATAAAGGCCAGCGGCCGACGATCCGATCATCATGGCTGCCAGGAGCGCGGCTTCGATCTTGAGGATCAGGGTCGATCCATCACGGTCATTTTGATCTATGGGTTTCAAATATTTGCCTTAAAAAAAATACCCCGTCGACGCCGGCGGGGTAGTGTCGTCCTGAATATCAGAGGAACAAGAAGAACGAGGCCCCTCCCGCATTTGTTCCGAACCTTATCGCATCAAGCCTACGAGGGCGGCGAACAACGCCCCGCACAGGATGCCCAGCGCCAGGACACCATCTATCTCGAAAAACTATGTTGCGCGGGCGGTAGGGTCAGTTTCTGGGCGGCGCAACGTTCGTTTCTCCAAATGGGCGTATGGAATGAAACGGCCATTGTCGTCGATAGTTGCGCGGGTCAGTCGATCAGGCTGACGATCCCGGCAGCGGCGCTGACGATCATCAAGGTAGCCAGCACAATGGCGCCGATGGTCAGAATCATGTCGGGACCGCTGCGCATCAGATATCGATCTCGCGCCGCTCCATCTCGTCCTGGATAGCCGTTTCCTGGCTGGTCAACTCGTCCCGATCCTCGATCTTGTTCCAGACCGTGATCAGTTCCATGTCGGTCATTGCAGCGGCGGCAGCGGCGGCTTTGAGGTGATCATCCATGATGATGACTCCTTTCAGCAAGCAACCTAGCACTGATCGAGTTGGCGGTCGCGTCCAAATGGAGCGGCGTGGGAACGGCGCCGGCGCGACACGGCACCGTTCGCGCAAAGTAAAGACCCCGCCGTTTCTGGCAGGGTCAGTGAACGATTGATCGTGAAGACAATCATCGGGTCGCTCGAGTGAGATAGCAGCTTGATCAACGGGCGAAATCACCCAAACGGGGTATCATAGCGGGCAGCTATCATAATCTGCTGCTAACCGCTCATATCAGTTCATTGGCCGTTAGCGTCACTCGGCTGCGACCTGCCCAAACGGCGGAAAGGGGTGGTTTGTGGATGGTCAGCTAACGGGAAAGCATGGGCTGAATCCAGTAATTCTGATACGCCGGAAAACCTCGAGACCGAGGGTGTCAGACATATTCTTGATCCGCTAGTGGTTCTCGGACACTCAATGCCTTCACGTCACGCTTGCACGTTAATCTGAAGGCAATACTTCGGATCGATATCCTCCTTCGAATGCGGAGGTATTATGAAGTTATTTTTCCATTCAAGCGCTGCGCTCGCGATACTTTCTGCATGTAGCTCGACGAGCGCAGCAAATCCCGATCCTAAAAACCCTGCGCACTGCGTAGCTGCGTTTCACTATGGGCGAGAATTGATGCTCACTGGCAGCAATCCTGACTACAAGGTCGCCATCGGAATGACCGGGCGTGCGCTGTTTGAAATGAAGCGCCTACCTGCATCAGAATTGCCCGTATCAAAAGAAATTGGTGCCGATCTTCTGAAGAGATACGAAAATAATATTGATGTCATGCAAAAGCTATTGTTAGATTGTCGCGCAAATCAAAACTCTGACCCTTCCTTTCAGGCAGCAGACAAAAGGGGGGCGATTATGGCAGCTGCACGGAAGATAGACCCTATCTGCAAACGAGATCGGGCTTGCTTGGCCGGGAAGAAATATTGAGCGCGGACCACTTCCCCCCATATCGCTGAAAAATCACCCACTTTGTCACAGTGGGAAGCCGCTCGTCAGGTCGCGGACAATCCAAGCTTTCATTGACGGGCGGAAGGGCAGGTATTTTTCAGCGGCGTCGGCTTTGGAGTGCGGCAAAGAGCAAGTTCGATGACCGGTTTTGGTCGTTTCTAGACCGACCGGTTTCCGCCAGCGCCTGCGCGATTCTTTCCCTGAGCCAATCTCCAGATATTCTGTACCACTTTAAAATAGCTGATTTTCGCTGCTGAGCAGATGTTCGACCAAACATTGCATCGACAGCGATGACCCCGCATAGGCGATCGCATGCGTGAACCGATGCAAGCCGCCATTCTCGCCGTGATAGAACGCGCGCCGATCTGGATCAGGCAAGATCTGACATCGAAGGATCCTGCGGCCCGCACGCGCGCGGAAGAGTCGCTGGCGATGATCATCGCCGACGCCGTCCAGAGGCAATCTGGACAAGCCGATTGATCAGGCGGCAACGCCAGCGGTGCGCCTGAGTTCAGCGATGCGCTCGGCGCAGAGTTCATGCACGACGCGGCCGAGCTCCTCGATCTGTTTGCCAAGCCAGCCGAGTTCCGCCTCGCTTATCTTGTAATGCTTCGAATAGCGGGCCTTCACATAGGCCTCCTTGAGCTTCTCCCAGCGCGCCTGATCGATGCGGCGCTCACGCGGCCAGACATCGACCAAGCGGCGATCGAGGCGCTCGGCCTGGGTGCGGAGAAAGCCGATATTATGGACATGGGGGGTGTAGAAGGTCGTGACCAGAAGGATGCAGTGGTAGAGGCTCTCAGTCGCCTGATGTAGCTCGAAAGCAGCGTGCTTGTTGAGACCTTCGCCGATCGCAAATTTCGCGAGCTTCATTCGACCTTCCGCTGCAGGCAACCACTCCTCAAAATATTCCTGGGCCATCGCAAGCGCCTGATCCGGCGTCTTGGGCTTGGGGACGTGGAGTTCGCTGTCCTCGACCTGGTAGAGGGCGATGCCGTCTTCGCGAACGTCCATGAAGAAATAGCGGCCATGGGCAAGGCCGTCATTCACCTCCTGCAGAGTGTGGACGATGAAATTGACCGGCGTGCGAATGGCATGGGTGATCGCCAGTTCGCGGTTGAGCCGGTCCTCGAGCTTCAGCCAATAATCGACCCGTTCGGTCAGGCGCTTGTCGTTGACGATGATGAGGATGTCATAGTCGGACTGATAGCCCTTGGCCGTGTGCGGTTCATCGACCCAGCCGCCCCTGGCATAGCTGCCATAGAGGATGATCTTCTCGATCCGGCCACGCTTCTTCCAGCCATGGTTGGCGAGCGCCAGCGCATCCTCGAATTCCTCGAAGATGATCCGCACGACCCGCTCGAGTTCGCGCTGCTTGTCGCCGGGCAAATGATCCAGATCGGTCCGCATCACCCTATCCTAGCTTAGACAGCGTGGCGGCCGCAATGACGGGTCGGCCGATCATCCGTGCCTGTCTTCATTCTGCGCAGCATGGTGCATCGCGGCGCGCGCTTCGGCATGCCACAGGCGCATGGCCGTAAGCGCGGCAGGCGTGAGCCTGACCAATATGCGGCGGCGATCGCGGGGATCGGGCGCGCGTCTGACCACGTCCAGCGCCGCCAGCTTCTTGATCCATCGCTGTGTCGTTGCCGGCGCCAGGCCTGCGGCAATGCCGACCGCCGTGATCGGGAGATCGACATGCTCGACCATGCAGGCATAGATATCGAGCAGCACATCCCATGCCGGCTCGACGGACGGGATCAACTCGGGAAGATCGGCGCGGCGGCGGCGAATCCGGATAATGGAGCGGATGAACGCTGCGTCATTACCGACCTGCGAGACTTGGGCGTGATCCTCGCAAATGTTCCGCTGGTCCACGCTTTCGGGCCGCGGGCTGCTTGCCGGCAGGATCATGGCAGGCCTGAGCCGCCAGCGCGGTTGCTCTGTCATGGCGCCCTGCTCCCGCGCAGGGCGTGGAAATGCCTGTGGATAAGTCTGTGGATAAATCCATCCTGCGAGGCGCCTTGCTGGTCTTCCCCTGCTCCTGGATGGAAATGTGCGGGCCGGTTTTTCGGCCTGCGCGCTTTCAACCACCATAGCTGCGGGCTGGCGGCGGCGACCAGGCCGGATCCGAGCCATGGCGCCTGACCCGATTGCGATGGCGGATGGTAGCGACAACCAGAAATAGCATCTGCGGCACCGCCCAGAACACATTGCTGATCCAGTAGAGGACCGGGACGATCTGCGGATCGAGCAGCCGGATGACATGGCCCATGACGGCCAGCAGCTGACATGCCGTGATCGCCATCGGCCAGTAGCGGCGCGCAAACAGCATGATCGCGCCCAGCGCGAACAGCATGGCGAGATCGACCGCGAAGATCGCCGACTGGAAGCCGTCTGGCGGGGGCGGCGCATGGATGGAAATCATGATCGAGGCGAAGATGCCGGCAAGGAAAATAATGGCGGTGAGCCGCTCGGGGCTGCCGCCCCGGACCAGGGCATAAAAGCAGCAGATTGCCGAAAGGACGAGGAAGGCCAGCAGGATCATGGTCGCTTGTCCACATTAGGTCTGGCCTTCCCTCATTTGCAAATCGGGCTCAGGCGGCGGCTGCGAGCGTGGCGATAGGCGCAGGGGGCGCTTTGGCCTGCTGGCAGGGCCAGGTCGGACCGAAGCTTTCGGGCGTGGCCCCGAAACGCCTGGCGATCCGGCCATATTCGGCATGGGCTTCCACGATCGCTGTCCGGCTCTCCATATGGGCATCGATCGCGCGCCGCAGCTTGGCAAGCGCCGGTTCGGCAATACCGGGCGGAAGACCGTGATCTTCCTGGACCCTGATCGTTGCGATGATGAGCTCTGCGGTCGAGACGATGCCGCTATCGGCGGACTTCTCGGCGAGCTGGACTGCGGCGGCGACAGTCATGATGCCGCCATGAAGCGGATGGTCGGTCGGCTTGGACATGCGCAATCTCCTCGCGCCAGTATCGTGGCGCACCTGCTGTGATGCCGGTGTGGGGAAGGCTCAGTGGGAGAGGCGGCGAAGAAAATCGGCAATGCTGAAAAGCATGCCCAGGCCAGCGCTGATCGCGAAGAAGCAAAAGCCGATCGCGATCGCGACCGCCAGAGTGAGAAGCGACCGCGTAACCAGCGTCATCCCGTCCGGTCTCGTTCCATCGAGAATTTCCCGCACGAGCAGGCCGAGATTGACCTGCCCGCGAGGCGGGGTGACGAACCGCCTCTCGCCCTCACGTCCATCGTCCGGCCTGGACCGGTCTGTGGCGTTCTGGGCGTGGGGCACAGCTGCTGCAGGATCAGCCTGATCGGCTAGACCTATCAAATCGCCCCCTATTTTCTCGGGGGCGCTGGTGCTTGATGGCGGGACCATCCGGGCCAGATGCTCGGCATAGAGCAGGGCCGCATGCCGCCGGTCGCGCGCGCCCAGCTTGACGACCGCGTCGCGGATATAGGTGTTGACGGTGCCGGGCCTGATATTGAGGGCGCGGGCAATATCCTCCGAACTTTTGAGATCGCGCACCATCAGCAGGCATTGGCACTCTCGAGGCGTCAGCCGATCAAATTGCGTCTCGGTCATGCGTGCGTCTGGAACCTCTCGACCTCCGGGGAGGATGCATCTTCCCTCAGGCGATATTGCGTTGCAATTCCAAACGCTTTTCCAGCGATGATCGGGGCCGGGGTTGGAGTCGCGCGGTTGATCGTGCCGGCCTTGACCTTGGCGCCGTCTGTTGCGCGATCAGCTGTCGCGAACAGCTTGGGCCAATTGCGACGCGATCGCGCGCCGGCGTTCATGATAATGCTCCAGGAGCGCCACGAGCGCCTCCCATCTCCCGGCGCGCGCAGTCTGGTCGATTCGCTCGATTTCGGCGGCGGCGTCGACCAGCAACTCGACCTCCATACGGCGATAGGGGCCAAGCCGCGCCGCCGCATTGGCGACCGCCCGGTCCAGTTCGCCATTGCCGGCCGCCATGCCGATCGAACCGAACAGGATCGCACTATGATCGGCGATGCCATTATGGCCATGGGGAATGGTCAGCGCGGCCTGGTTGGCTTCGAGCCCCTGCAGTGCAATGGCGAGCAGCATCTGGTGCCAGTCGAGCAGCTGGCTGATATCGGCGGCATCGAGACGGGGCACATGGAAGCCGATCCCTGCCGTCGCCTGGACCAGGCGCTCACCACTGAGCCGGTTGAGGCTGTCGCGCACCGGCGTGATGCTGACCCCGAGGTCCAGCGCCAGCTTGGTGGCCTCGAGGCGGAAGCCCGATGGCCAGGTTCCGGCAATCAGCCGCCGGCGGAGCGCATCATAGGTGGGCTCGAGCACATGGGCCGGGCTCATCGCCCTTCTCCGGCGCGCTCGAGATAATCGGCGAGCATTGCCTCCTGGTCGGGCCGCAGCGCATCGATCGCACCGACATGGTCGGGTAGGTTGTCGCCGAGCAGGATCGACGGGCACTGGCCCTCATAATTGCCCAGATTGGGGCGATGCTGGGCATAGCCGACCAATGCCGCAAGTTCGGGACTGAAATGTCTGGCCACTGCGGGCGGATAGGCGAGCCACTGATTCTCATAGGGTTTGAGCCAGCCCAGGCAGTAGCCGACCACGATCCCGCGCCGGCTGTCATGGCTGCTATTGGCGCCTGCGCCATGGGCCGTGGAGCCCAGGAAGACGATAGCACCGCCCGGCGGGCACTGCGCCACAATGGGCGCGCCCGGATCCGCCCTGGCCATGCCGGTCTCGCCATGGCTGCCCGGGTAGATCAGCGTCGCACCATTTTCGCGCGTGAAGGGATCGAGCGGCCATATCACATTGACCAGATATTCATGGGCGCCCTTGGCGCCCTGCCACATGTCATGGTCACGATGAGGCAACTGTTGCGCCTCGCCCGGCAATATCTCGATCGCCTGCATGACATTGAGCTGGATCCGGTCGCAGGCCGGCCCCAGCACCCTTTCGACCAGGTCCATTATGAGGGGATTGAGGACGAGGGCTTGCGCATGGCGCGAGCGCTTGAGCAGCCCGCCAAAGCGCCTGGTCTTCTCGCCATAGAAGCGCCCCTGGCAGAGCGGCGTGGCGGCAAAGCTCGGTTCAAGATCTGCGGTAAGAGCGTGGATGATCCCTGGCGGCAACGCGTTCTCGATGATGCAATAGCCCTGGCGCAGCAGATTTTCCGCCGCGTCAACGGTGCAGGTCTGGGCGGCCATCATGCGCGACGCCCCTGATGCGGCGCACTCAGGCGATAGTGAAGCGGCACGTGGATACCGGCTCGTTCGAGCCCGATCGGGGTCTGCGCGTCGATGTGGATGTGGAGGGCGACGAGCTCGTTGTGGCCGTGCTGGTACGGCTGGCCCAGGGCCTCGCATTGCCAGCCGAACGTGCGGATCTGGTCGAACCAGGGACGCTCGGCAACACCGGTATAGGCGTGGATGTCGTTCGCCAGCGCATGATCGACAAGGGCTGTCACAAGCTGGTTGCGGGCGCTGCGCCGTTCGGCTGCATCGAGGTCGCGATCGAGGCAGAAGCGGGTAATCTCCCTGACATGCTTGCCCATGGGCACCGGTCCCGCACACAGATGCGGATAGAGATCGGCAAGAATATGGGGCCGGTCGGTGCGCAGCAGACGCGCGGAGGCGCGGTGACGACCGTCCATATCGGTCAGCACGAGATAATGCGCATCGGGCGTGTCGAAATGATCGACCTCATAGCGGTCGGCAAGGACCGGCAGATCCCATTTGAGGAGATCGATGAAGACTCGCTTGCGCGCTTCGAACATGGCGCGAAGCACCGCGTCCTCGTCGATGTTCGGGCTCTGGATGATCGGGGCTGGCATGCGCTGCTCCTGTCGCGGTTGAAGATGCGCGCATGACATCATCACAACCTGGTCCCGCCTATACCCAGAAAGGGGGATGGCACCGCCGCTCGCATGGTGCGGCGGTGCGCAGGATCACAGCCGCTCGCGCCAGCGGAAGACGTCGGAGAAGCTGATGAGCCCGTCGAAGAGCGCATAGAGGATGAGCGAGGCGCGGTTGCTCGTATCGTAGCGGTCGCGCGCTTCTTTCAGATGCTGGATCACCGTTTCCTTGCTGATGCCCAGGATCCTGGCGATCTCCCAATTGGTCTTGCCGCGCGCTGCCCAGAGCACGCAGTCGCGCTGCCGGTCGGTGAGCCGGGGCTTCTTTGCCGGACGGCACCATCCCGACAGCCGGCTCGCCTGGGCGATCGCGATGGCGCCCAATATGTCGGCGATGGCGAGCATCCGCTCAGGGAGCGGGCGATCGGCACCCGTGACGAAAGTGCAGCTGCCGGTGACTGTGCCAGGCAGGTGACGCGGGACCGTGAATCCATCGACCATCCCATGTCTGCGCCCGGTCTCGAACGTGACCCGCTCGATCGGCGTCATGGGTATGAGCGCTTCGATATCGCGCCATCGAAAGCCCGAGAGGCTGCTCTCGCCAGCCCTTCGGACCGGATCGGTATGAGCGAGGTTGAAACCGATATAGACGTCCGCCCAGCTTGGCGGATAGCTGTGGAGAAGCATCGATGTCCCGCTGGGACCGCCAAGGCCGACCTCGACGCTGAGGGCAAAGCGTTCAAATCCCAGCCCAAGGGCGATCCTGTCCAATGCCTCGTGGAGGGCGTCTGCCGACAGGGCACGAATGATGGTCTGACTGAGCGTCTCTATCTGTTCATGGTACATGACTTCGGATCTGCGTCCATGGCGGCGGGCCCAACCCGTTCCGCCATGAAGGCGCCCTTTCCCTGGCTCGGGCCATTGGCGATGTCCCTCACGCCGCGCCGCAAGCGTTTCTGTCTGCCTCTGGCTGCAACCTTCTCCCTGCTCGCTGAAGGACTCTTCCGGTCTGCGGCGCAACTCTGCCCGAATGACCGGGGGTTTCAAGACGCTTTTGTGACAGTCACCGATTGAGGGGAGGTCTGCCGGCCCGGCCATGGCCAGCCGGGCTCTATCCCGATCTTCCGATCGGGCCCCAGCCCCTTGGGTCTGGGCCTTCCGGTCACGATCCCTGCCGCAGGATGAGGGGACTGCGGTCGCCGCGCGGGCGCGGCGGCGTCGGTCTGGCCGGTTCCTCTCAAAATCGGGAGTGGCCGGCGCTCCCTCCTAGGCGCGTCGCGGCCGGCGGCAAGCTGCTGCGCAGCTGCTCCATTGCATTGCGCCCTGCCGGTGCCCCCGCCCGCTCGAGCGCGCCTCTCCGCTCGCACGCTGCCGCCCACCCCCGCTTTTGCGCGGAAGCGGCTGTTGTGAGGTTCAAGAGCAGGAGGTTAATCATGCGTGGCAAGACCAGCGCTGATGCGCGTGGCGCAAGGGACATGTCGGATCGGGCCAGCCTCTATGATGAGGTGACCGGCCGGATCATCGGGGAACTGGAAGAGGGGCGCCTGCCATGGGTCCAGCCTTGGGGGAGCGGGGCGGACCTTGCCCCCGGCCTGCCGCGCAATGCGCTCACCGGCCGCGCCTATTCGGGCGTCAATATCCTCATCCTCTGGGCCACCGTGATCGAGCGGGAATATCCCTCTCAGGGCTGGCTGACCTTCAGGCAGGCGCTGAGCGCTGGCGGGCAGGTGCGCAAGGGCGAGAAGGGCACGACCGTGGTCTATGCCGACCGCTTCATTCCGCAGGCCGAGCGGGAGAAGGCGCGAGGCGGCGAGGAGGCGAAGGCCATTCCCTTTCTCAAGCGCTTCACCGTGTTCAACCTCGCGCAATGCGAGGGTCTGCGGCCGGGGCTTCTGCCCGATGACATGCCTGTCCCCGAGCGCGAAGCCATCCCCCTTGCCGAAGCGGTGATCGCCGCAAGCGGCGTCGAATTCCGGGTCGGGGGCGACAAGGCCTATTATGCGCCTGCGGCCGACTTTGTCGCGGTGCCGCCCCAGCAGGCCTTTTTCGAGCAGATCAACTATTACCGGACCTGTCTCCATGAGCTGACCCATGCGACCGGCCACCCGTCCCGGCTGGCGCGCAATCTGGTGACGCAGTTCGGCAGCCGCGATTATGCGCGCGAGGAACTGATTGCCGAAATGGGGTCGGCCTTCCTCTGCGCGGCGCTGGGCATCGTGCCGACCGTCCGTCATGCCGACTATATCGGCGCATGGCTCGAGGTGCTGCGCGAGGATAATCGGGCCATCTTCCGCGCCGCCAGCGCCGCAAGCAAGGCAGCCGACTGGCTGCTTGCCCGGCATCAGCAAGCAGGCACCGATGCGATCGATGCCACGGCGCAGGGGAGGGTCGCGGCATGAGCCTCCTCCCCGACACGCTGCGCGAGGCCCTGCGCGCCAACGCCATCGCCGCCTGCGCGGCCGAGCAGGATGCGGTCGTCATCGATCACCGTCCGCTGGTCAAATTCTTCAATCCGATGGGTGCCGCGACATGGGTCGCGAGCGAGCTATACCCCGATGGCGACACCCTGTTCGGGCTTGCCGATCTGGGCTTTGGCTGTCCCGAGGTCGGCTGTTTCTCGCTCCGCGAGATCGCCGCGATCCATCTGCCCTATGGGCTGCGGATCGAACGCGACCTGTGTTTCGTGACCCGGCACCCGCTCTCGCGCTGGGCACAGGCCGCGCGGCAATGCGGCTCCCTCATTCATGCCGAACAGCTTTTGCGCGAGGCGAGCTAGGCCGGGCGCACCCTCATTCCCGCCCTGCCGGTGGCCGGGCGGGATAGCGCGCGGCGCGTTTCGCCGCATCTGAAAGCCGGGCCGCCTGCCTCTCGTCAAAGATCGACGGCCCGGCACTCCAGCAAAGGAGCAATGCCATGAAACTCGAATTCATCCCCCTCGACAAGCTCGCCGTGAGCAAGGCCAATATGCGCTATGCGAAAAAGGCGCCCGACGTCTCCGATATCCTCCCGACCGTCCGCGCGCGCGGCGTCATCCAGTCGCTGGTCGTCCGCCCGGCCGCCCAGCCCGGCCATTATGAAATCCTTGCCGGGGCACGGCGCTATCATGCCGCCCTGATCGCAGCCGCCGAAGCATCGAGCGGCGCGGAAGGTGTCGGGGAAGAGACAGGGGACACCATGCTGCTGCCCTGCGCCATTCTCGACGCGGGCGATGATGCCGCAGCGGTCGAGGCCTCGCTCATCGAGAATCTCGCCCGGCTCGATCCCGACGAGGTGAACCAATGGGTCAATTTCGCGCGGCTGGTCAGGGAAGGCCGGAGCATTGCCGATATTGCGGCAACCTTCGGCCTGCCCGAACTCACCGTGCGGCGCGTGCTGGCACTCGGCAATCTGTTGCCCCGTATCCGCACTCTCTACGGCGCGCAGGAGATTGATCGGGTGACGGTGCGGCACCTCACCTTTGCGAGCAAGAGCCAGCAGCGCGACTGGCTAGCCCTCCATGATGATCCCGACGCCCGAGCGCCCATCGGCCAACAGTTGAAGGCATGGCTCCTTGGCGGCCAGTCCATCGCCACCCGCCATGCGCTGTTCGATCTTGCCGGCTTTGATGGCGCGATCGTCTCCGACCTGTTCGGCGAGGACAGCTATTTCGCCTCGCCCGAGCTGTTCTGGACAGCCCAGCAGGCCGAGGTCGAGGCCCGGAAGGCTGCCTATCTGGACGCTGGCTGGCAGGAGGTGGTGATCGTGCCCCCCTCCCAATATTTTCATGCCTGGGAGCATGAGAAGGTCGCCAAGCGCAAGGGCGGGCGCGTCTATATCGAGCTGCGCGCGAGCGGCGAGGTCTGTTTCCATGAAGGCTATATGAGCCGCAAGGAAGTGGCGCGCATCGATCGGGCCGACGCCGTCGGGATCAAGGCCGTCCGGCCCGAAATCACCGCCAGGATGCAGACCTATGTCGATCTGCATCGCCATGCTGCCGTGCGCGCGGCGCTCACGTCTCGCCCGCAGATCGCTCTGCGGCTGATGGTGGCCCACGCCATTTGCGGTTCGGCGCTGTGGCGCGTTACCCCCGATCCCCGCACGGCGCGCGACGATCTTGTGGCCGAGAGCGTCGAGAATGCGATCGCCGAAGCGGATTTCGATTGCATGCGGCGCCGGGTGCTCGACCTTCTGGGCTTCTCGTCCGAGGAACCGCATGTGACCGGCGGCAATGCCCGCGACCAAGGCGTGGCGGGTCTCTTCCTGCGGCTGCTCGGGCTGCCCGACGAGGCCATGCTCGACATCATCGCCGTCGTCATGGGCGAAACCCTCGCCAGCGGCAGCGCCGCGCTCGAGGCGGTCGGCAACCATATCGGGGTCGACATGGCCGATTATTGGGAGGCCGATGATGCCTTCTTCGAGCAGCTGCGCGACCGGGACATCCTGACTGCTCTTGTCGCCGAAGTGGTCGATCCCCAGACCGCCGCCGCCAATGCGGATGCCAAGGGGAAAATCCTCAAGGAGATCATTCGCGATGGCCTCAATGGCACGAATGGCCGGGAGAAGCGGGATCGCTGGGTGCCCCGCTGGATGGCCTTCCCGCCATCGGCCTATGGCGAGAGGGGCGGTGTCGGCTCGCTCGAGGCCTGGCGCAAGGTGGAAGCGGCAAAGCAGATGCTGGAAAATGCGGCGCCGGCAGCGGCAGAGCCGGGACGGCTTGCCGCCTGACCAGATAGGCCATGGGCGGCCGGATCGCCGCCCATGGACATATGGCCGCCCGAAAAAATCGCGGCCGCCGCACGCGGCGGCCATTCGTGGAAAGGAAGGGCCGATATCCGGGGCCTCACCCGCCCCTGTCCGGGCGCAATGGTGTTCTTGCAGCGCATCCCGCCCTTCCTCGACGCGGGCAAGCAATGGTCGCAACGCAACATGCAAAAAATTTCGATTGCGTTATCATTTCGTGGAAACAATGATCGATCAATCGGTTATCCCCCCGGCAAGTCTCCATGGCTTGCGCGACCCGACTGGCCCTGCATCGTCCGGTGCAGGGTTTTTCGACCCTCTCGGTTGACCTCGGCCTGCCTGCAGTGGGTGGCCGGCTGAGGTCGACTCGATGGCGTCCAAGCCATTGCCGAGTGGTTCAGATTTCGCTGGTAACAGCCAAACTCATCCAACGGGGCGGCAAGGACTGCGCCAATCTGCTGGATGCCCCGCCTGCCTTTTCAGAGTGAAAGCGACCCGCCTGAGGGCAGGCGGGGCAAGACTTGATCGTCTCCAGACGGGGCGGAACCTGATCTGCTCCTCACGAGGTTCAACCTGGTCGCGGCGTGCGCCAGGTGCAGCCCCGCAGTCAATGCCGGCCCTTGCCATAAGTCTCTGCGGATAGGCCGGCGCGCGGCGATCAGCTGTTGACCTTGTCCTTGAGCGCCTTGGCTGGCTGAAACCCGACCTTGCGCGACGCCGGAATCGTCATCGGCTCGCCCGTCCGGGGATTCTTGCCCTCTCGGGCGGCGCTCTGCTTCACCTTGAACTTGCCGAAGCCCGAGATCGAGACCTCTTCTCCCCGGGCTGCCGCGTCGGCGATTGCGGCCAGTGCCGCGTCGATGATCTTCTTCACATCCGACTTGGTGGCCGCTTGCTGGGTAGCGACGGCTTCGATCAGTTCATTTCCGGTCATGGCACCCTCATCTGCTTTGGAAGCACGCTGTTTGCCAAACATGCCGGCGGCGGTCGAGCGAGGAATGCTGATTGCAAAACAATCCTGCGCCTCTCTCCTTATTTGGCAGGCCGCGCCAATCGCCTTCGATTCCTGCGAACCGCCTTGCGATAAGGGGTGACTGACGCGGTCATCATGGCAGGCGGCGAGCTGCCAAGGCTTCCGGTCATGAACTTCCATTGCAGCAGCGCTGCCGCCTCCACTTTCTCCCTGACCATCAATTGCGCTTCCGCCATGGCCGCCGCATTGCCGGCCATGAGCCGCGGGATCCGCATGCCAATGACGGAGCAAGCCTCAAGCCCGAGGCTCCAGCAATCGAATGTCAGGGACAGGGATGATGGGGTGCGCATGCCGCTATAAGGCCGCCCGGCCGCTTGGGTTCCCGACATCGGACAAGATCATGGTGAAGGAGAAAGCAGCCTCCCGCCCGCCATCCTCCCTTGCCGCCGACGGATCTGAACTCTCCCACCGACGAGAATCCCGCTCCCGCACCGATTCGTTGCCAAATGCCGCCATCAGCCGGGATAGAGATCGACCCGATCGGCGTCTGGCAGGACGGCATCGAGCAGCAAAGATCGATGACAGCCCGCAGGATCGCGCTCGAAGCAGAGCAGCGCGGTGGAGCGCGCCGCAGCCAGTTCGACCAGTTGCGCGGCCTGAACAATCGCCTCGGGCAGGTCGAGCTGACCCGCATAGATTTCCGCCAGGCGTGCATGCTGCCCCCTGCGCGCCGCTTCGCGACCTGCCGGCGGGGTGCCAAGCGCCTTGAAGCCGGCATAGTCGATCCCCGCCTCGCGCAGTCCGGCTGCGAGGATATTCTTCGAAAATCCCGGGCGGCGCGAGAGTGGAACGGCCCGCACATCGGCCAGGACTTCAACGCCCGCTGCCCTGAGCGCCTCGATCAGCTGTGCCTGGGTTACCCCCTCATAGCCGATGGTGAAAATCTTCATGAGCGGGACGCCTTCGCCATTGCCTCTATCAGCGCATCAATCGTTCCCGGACAGGCGAGTTCCTGATGGGTCGCCGATCCAAAGCGGCCTCACCGCAGGCGAGCGTGAAATATCAGCATTCCCTAACGGAAATTGGACGACCTTGTCCGATCCATACAAGGCGACTCACATGCAAGCCTGTATCTGCTGATCAGCGACCCGAGGCTTCCAGCCTGCTACTGCCCGCCCGGCCCATGCCGGGCGGGCTTTTATCTCATGGCGCCATGATGAGTGGCATGGTCGCCTTTCCACTTCCGCTTCTGTCCTCTTCGCTGCAGCGATGACCGGATCCATTTTCCGGCATTTTCACGCACGGCTTTTTCATTGCCGCGCTCAGAGGAACGGCGGTCGGTCGTCGGGCGTTCGGGCAACACCCAAAGAGGAGGATGTCATGAGAAATCATCTGTGGATGAGTGTCGCACCGATAGCGGCCCTTGCGCTCGGCGCTTGCAGCCCGAAAGCGGAACAAAAGGCCGATAATGCCTTGAACGATGCCGGCGCCGCCGTTTCGGGCGCTCTCAATTCCACCGGCAACGCAATCGACAATGCGCAGCAAGCTCTCACGACGACGCCAACCGGCCAGGAATTCGTGGACGCGGCCGCCAAAAGCGACGCCTTCGAGATAGAGGCCGCCAAGCTGGCGACGACAAATGCTCAGTCTCCCCAAGTGAAGGAATTTGCCGGGATGATGGTCGCCGCCCACACGGAATCGACCGCAAAGATCAAGGCCGCGGCCAAGGCGGCCAGTCCGGCGATTACGCCCGATGCGACACTGACCAAGGACCAGGCGGAAGATCTGGCGGAGCTGAAGGCGCTCAAGGGCGCTGCGTTCGACAAGGAATATATCGATGGCCAGGTCGATGCCCATGAAGATGCCCTCGACCTGATGCGCAAATATGCCGCGGACGGGACCGTCGCCTCCCTCAAGCAGGCAGCGGGGGAGATAGCGCCGGTCGTCGAGAAGCATCTTTCAAGCGCCAGGGCGCTCGACAAGGACTGATGAAACGCCGCTTTCGCGCGCCGCGTTGATCCTGTCTGCGAATGAGAAGATGACATAGCGACATCGCCTTCATTGCGTAGGCTTCAGGGGCCTCCGCCAGCATGTCTGGCGGGGGCCTTTCCAGGGCCGGAGCGGCCCTGGCCCCTGCTTCCCGACCGACTGCGCTTGTCAGCCTGATCGCAGCGCCTGCCGTGCCCATTGGACAATTGCCTGTACCGGCATCGCACCGGATTGTCGGGCAATCTCCTTGCCCTTCTTCAAGATCAGCATCGTCGGGATCGTCCGGATAGCATAGCGCGCCGCGATCGCCTGATCGGCCTGCGTATCGAGCTTGCCGAGCCGGAGCCAGGGCTCGAGTTGCGGGGCGGCCGCAGCAAAGGCCGGCGCCATCTGCCTGCAGGGTCCGCACCAGTCCGCCCAGAAATCCACCAACAACGGAATGTCGGACCGCAAGGCGTGCGCATCGAAATTCCTGGCGTCGAGCTCTACCGGTGCGGCCGCAAACAGATCGCTGCCGCACTTGCCGCATTTCCCTCCCGCACCCAATCTGGACGATGGCACGCGATTGAGCACCGCGCACATCGGACAGGCTATGATCAGCGCCTGGCTGTCGTTACCGGCCAAGGTCAGCCTTTCCTGGCAGGCAATTTCTTGCGCTTGGTGCTCGCAAATTCCTCGAGCTGCTTCTCGGTCATCGATTCTTCCATCTGCTTCGAAGCGCCGCGCAACTTCGACTTGGGTTGATCGCCGCGCTTGGCGGCAAGAGCGGCACCGGCAGCCTTTTGCTGCGCCTTGGAGGTTGCAGGCATATCCTCGTCTCCCAGCATCAGATAGCCCGGAAACGCATCCAGCCGCCATTGGTGCCGGAAAGTTGATCCTCCTGTCCATATAGGCGAACAAGGCCCGTTCATGCGTGTGGATGGATTGCCGGGAGCGTGCCCGAGAGCCGTGGATATTGACCCGGTGCATGACGAAAGCGGGCCTGATGCCATCTGTCTGCCCGGCCCCATTCTCCCTCATCCTGGCCTTGGAGCGGCGTGACTGCCTCATGCCGTCAACCCCGCAAGGGGGTTCCCGGATGCCAGGGGCATCCGTGACGTCGGCAATCAGCCTCTCCCCGGGCTTGGACGTCGGGAATGGTCCCGGACAGACAAGGAGTTTTCATCATGGCCACCATCGTCGCGAACCTCATCGTCAAGGGCGACAGCCTCGAAGGCACACTCGCCACCCTGACCATCAGCGCCCCCATCATCGTCGTGCCGAATGTCCGCAAATCGAAGGACGCCGAGCCCGATTACCGTATCATCAGCCGCAAGAACGGCTTCGAGCTCGGTGCTGGCTGGAAGAAGTTCGCCCAGTCGACCGGCGCCGAATATGTCTCGGTCGTGCTCTCGGCTCCGGAATTCGGGACCATCTATGGCAATATCGCCAATGCGCCGGGCGACGATCCGATGCGCAAGGTCATCATCTGGAATGCACCGGCCTGAGCCAGCGATCCCGGCCCGCCCCAAGCGGACCGGGATCACTGCCCGGCGATCGGCGGCAGATTGTGATTCACCCGACCTGCCCGATGGCCTATATTGGCCCGGCAGATGTGCGCTGTGGTGGTGGTGGAAAGCGCGTCCCTCATTCCGTCAAGGATGGACGCTGATGACCATTTCGCTGCTTGTCCTCGCTTTCGTCGCCTGCCTCCAGGCCTGTCGCCTGCTTCTGGCCCTCTCGATCAACGCCCTGCCGGTCGGCATCGCGGTCGTCACCGCCTTCTGGCTGAACGACTTTGGCCATGGCCTCCTCGTCTCGACCCTGCTCGCACTATCGGTCGGCATGACGCTCGCGCGCACCGCGCTTTGGCTATGCGCGCGCTGCCACGCGCCCGCCGTCCGGCGGACCGTCATCTTCCTCTTCGTCCTTCCGGCCGGGATCGCAGGCTATCAGGGGACCATGGCCATCTGCCTGTTGTTGATGCCCGAGGGCGCCGCCGCCGTCATGGCGAGCCTGTTTGCCGGGACCCTCATCGGGATATCTGCGGCCCGGCGCCTGGGTTGAGGGCCGGCACCGGCGGCAAAGCGACATCAGGACCGGCGTTCGCCTGATCGAGCGACGGCGCGCATCATCCATAGCTTCGGGTCTTGCGTCCCCGATCCGCGCCCCTCGGTTATTGCTAATCGTCGCGCATGTCCGTGCCCTGGTCATGCCGCACCATGGGCCTCTTTCCTGGCGCATCTGCAGCAACATCGCCTGCGGCTGGCCGGCTTGCCGCAACGGTGCCGCTCGCAGTTTCTTCCCCGCGGCGCTGCGCGCCGCTCCTCGCGCGCCAAGAAACGGCTGCGACACCCTCCTCCGCTTGCGCTGCGGGCCTGCGGCTGCAGCGCCTGCCTGTTGCTGCCCCTCATGCGCATCGAGGCCGCAATGGCGCGGCACGAGTAACAGGAAGGAATGCATCATGTCGAAGATCGGCAGCTTCAAGAAGGTCGTGGGCGAGTATCGGGGCCAGATCATCACCCTCGCGCTGCAGGCCAGGTCGGTCCGTATCGTCGAGCAGGCGGCGACCAGCGAGCATGCGCCCACCCACCGCGTCTATGCCGGCGAGGCCGAGGTCGGGGCCGGCTGGGTCAAGACCCGCAACGAGGATCGCCCCTATCTCTCCATCAAGCTCGATGATCCCAGCTTCACCGCTCCGATCTTCGCGCAGCTCTTCGAGGGCGAGAATGGCGATCATGACCTGGTCTGGAACCGCCCGACCCGCCGCGGCAAGGATTGAATGGAGGCCGGTTCGCTCCCCAAAAAGGGGGCGAACCGTCCCCATTTGCGGGGATAGCGCCCCCCTGTTGTTGGCATGGCTGGCCTTTCGCCGCCACGCCAGTCTTCTGCCATGGCAGAGGCAGCAGGCATCGATGGCACACAGGCGACAGCGCGCGCGCTGCTCGATCTGCCCGGCTTCGCCCAGGAATTTCTCCGCCGCAACCCGCGTTACCGCGCCGAACATCGAGCGCTGCCCATCCTGCCACCTGGACACGCGTCGCCGGCGCGGGAGGTGATGGCCCGGCGGTGGGGCCTGAGCTTTCCCCTGTGACCCCGACATGTTCGCCGGCACGCAGCCCGCGCTCTGGCATCCCGAAGAGGCACCGGCCGTTCTCATCCTCGACACCGCCCCGTTCGACGGCGCGGGTCTTGCTCTGCCCGATCTCGAGCGTCGGCCCCACATCCTCGTCGATCGACTGCTCGAAAACGGCCGCCACATGGTCCTGGCAGGCAGCAACGGGTTGCATCGCCTGTGGCTGCGCCCCGGTCCGGTCGATAGATTATTTGCCTATATGGTCATCCGGGACGACGCGCTCTTGCTTCGTCAGGCCATGGTGCGCCGCTTCGAGCGGCACATGACAGACGGCCGCGCCGGCCGATCACCGCCCGGCCTTTGTCCCACGCCATTTCAGCGCCAGCGCCTGTCGATGCTGCTCGACATAGTGGATGCTGCCGGCCTGTACGACGAGGCCCGGCTGACCACCCACGAAATCGCGCGCCGCCATGTCTATGCCCGCATGGAGGTCGGCCAGGGCAGTGAATGGAAATCCTCCTCCCAGCGTCGCCGCACCCAGCGCCTCATCGATGAGGCCCGGGCCTTGATGGAGGGCGGCTATCGCAGGCTCCTGCGCCCCTGAGCGCCGGAACTGCCCGGTGCGACAAAAATCCGGCGCGCCAACTAGCCGCTCCACCATGCCGGATGCACTTCGCCACTCTCCGCCGGACGGACCGCTGATCTTCGATCCCCGGCCCACCCTTCGATGGAGAATGATCATGAGCGCCAATCGCGCCCTGTCCTCGCTGCAATATCTCAGGACACCCGACGCTGCCCTGCATCTGGGTCTCAGCCCGCGCACCCTCGAGAAGCATCGCTGCTATGGCACCGGCCCGGCTTTTCACAAGCTGGGCGGGCGCGTCGTCTATACGATCGACGCACTCGACAGCTGGGCCGCGCTCGGCCTGCGGCGCTCGACCTCCGACCCTGGTTCGGGTGTCTGCCTGCCCGCCCGCAGGTTCGACGGTCCGGTCCGGCGCTGAGCCGATGGCCCGCAACCGCTCCCTCATGCTCCGGGACGAGCCCGATCGGGCCCAGCTCGAACTGTTCCGTTCGATCCCCGGCAATATCGCGCCGCGCGACGCCCAGGATCTGATGGCATGGCCCTTTTTCAGCCTCGCCAAATCGCCCCGGACCGTGCCTATCGCCTTCGAAATGGGCCAGACCTGGATATCGGTGGAGGCCGTCCATGAACATGGCATGGCGACCATCTGGGACGCCGATATCCTGATCTGGGCAGCAAGCCAGCTGGTCGAGGCCCGCGACGCCGGCCGCCCGACCTCCCGGCTCATGGCGACCACGCCGTTCGAGATATTGACCTATATCGGACGCGGGACCGGCCGCGACAATTACGACCGGTTGAAGGCTGCGCTCGATCGGCTGCAGGCGACCAGCGTCGCCACGTCGATCCGGCAGCAGCATGAACGCCGCCGGCATCGCTTCTCCTGGATCAACGAATGGCAGGAGCGACTCGACAGCAAGGGCCGGCCGCTCGGCATCGAACTGATCCTGCCCGACTGGTTCTATGCCGGCGTGCTTGATCGCGCACTCATCCTGACCATCGATCCGGCCTATTTCCGTCTGACCGGTGGCCTGGAACGCTGGCTCTACCGGATCGTGCGCAAACATGGCGGCCGGCAGGTAGGTGGCTGGAGCTTCGACCTCGCCCATCTGCACAGAAAGTCCGGCGTCCTCTCGCCATACAAGCGCTTCGCCTTCGAACTGCGGGACATCGTCCGCCGTCAGCCACTGCCAGGCTATAGCCTTCTCATCGATCGGCACAGGCTGAGTTTCGCGCCGATCGCGCTCAGCAGCTATGAACGTGCGCTGCGCCGGAGCCGGCCGAGGCCGTCGCGATGAGCGCGGTTCGGCTCGTCCTATCGGGAACCGGCAGGCTCGTCCTATCAGGAACCCGATCCTCGTCCTATCGGGAACCGGAACCGGCGATAAACCCCTGTCATCGCGGCCGAAATCCCGGCTCCTCTAACCATGCTAATAGAAAGGAATCTTCCAGATTCCTTCTAACGCCGCGCGTCGCGTGCGCGCCGATCGCATCCCCATGCCGTGAGGGAGACGCAAGATGACGCCAGCGCGGGACCGCGCCGGGCCCGGCACAGCCGTGGCGGCCAGGACGCTGCATACCGACATCGAACTCATCCGGATCGAGAAGCGCCTCGAACACTGGATCCGCTTCGGCAACGCAGTGGACGAGACGATCCTGTCGCGCCGCATGCGCATAGTGCGCTTCCGTCCCGGCAGTCTTGTCGCGTTCGTCCGCTGGTCTTCGAGCGACTATGGCACGATCCGATCGCGCATCGACATCCTGCGCACCGTGATACCGGGCGAGGCCTGTTCGAGGCTCCCGTTCGTCCGCCCGGGCGCGCAAATCTGGCTCAGCATCGAAGGGTGGCCCAAGGTCCGTTGGGTGCTCGAGACGATCGACGCCATCGAAGCGGCCGGCATCGATCCCTGCTCAGTCGCGTCCGAACATTGGAGCCATGTCGCCAACCGGATCGCAGCGGGCGAGCCGCCACGCGCGTACGCGGCCGAGCGCCATGCGGCGTGGCGCAAGCGACAGGCGCTCGGACTATGAGCCGTGCTTTCTACCGGCGCGCGACGCTGAGCGCAGCTGCGGGGGTCGCCATCGCCTTTGCCGCGACTGCTGCCATCGGGCCGCGTGCGCGCCTGCTCTGGAACAGCAGTGCGAGCGCGCCCGTTGGGCTGTATCTCGTCCATGTCGGCGCCCGCCCGCGACGCGGTGTCTTCGTCGCCCTCATGCCGCCGCCGGGGCTCGCCGCCTTCATGGTTCGGCGTCGCTATCTGGGCGTGAATGTGCCGCTGCTAAAGCGGGTCGCCGCGACGGCCGGTGCCCGTGTCTGCCGCGCCGACGACCTGATCACCATCGATGGAGTCGCCCGCGCCACCGCCCGCGCGCACGATCGGGCAGGCCGGGCGCTACCAGGCTGGGGCGGCTGCCGTGCGCTCGAGCAGGGCGAACTCTTCCTTCTCAATGCGCCGGCCGACAGTTTCGACAGCCGCTATTTCGGTCCGCTGTCCGACCAGTCAGTGATCGGGACCGCGACGCCTATCCTCACGCGCGCTGCGCCGGATGCACCCTGGCGCTGGCACGACGATGCGACAGTCCATGCCGACAAGGAAGCGACCCATGCATATCGGTAAGTTCCGCAAGGTGATCGGCGGCTATGCCGGTCGTCTCCAGACCCTGGACCTCGATCTCGACATCCGCATACTACCCGCCGAGCAGAAGGCGAGCGCGACAGCGCCGGACTGGCATGTCGTCCTTGCACGCGGCGCTGCGCGGATCGATGTCGGTTGCGGCTGGACGCGCAACAGCGACAAGGCCGGTCCCTATATCGCGCTCTTGCTCGATTGTCCGTCATTCGCGCGTCCGCTGCGCGCGAACCTCATGCGCTCGGAGCGCGATCCCGCAGCGCATGTCCTGCTCTGGTCGCGCAGCCTGCCGCGCCCGAGGGAGGCGCGCCAATGACAATCAGGTCGACCATCATGCGCCGTCGCCTGGCGTTACGCCTGCTGGCCTGCCTGCTCGGCTGCGCCATCGCCACGCCTTCGCGCGCGCAGGAGAATGGCTTGTTCATCGCCGAAGCTGCGCAGCGCTTCGCACTTCCCGAGGACCTGATCCGCAGCGTCATGGCGGCAGAAAGTGCAGGCGATCCGGGCGCGACATCGCATGCTGGCGCCATGGGCCTCATGCAGATCATGCCTGCAACCTGGTCAGATCTGAGCAGGCGCCACGATCTTGGCATGTCTTCCTATGAGCCGCGCGCCAACATATTGGCGGGGGCTGCCTATCTGCGCGAAATGATCGACCGTTATGGCGATCTGCGCCTTGCCCTGGCGGCCTATAATGCAGGGCCCGGACGCGTCGATGCCTACCGAAAGGGTGCTCGCGCATTGCCCGCCGAGACCATCGCCTATGTCGCGCGCATCACCGCAAAGCGCGAGGCCGATGCCCGAGACAGGGTTATCGCCGTGCCGGTCGACTGGCGCGCGTCCGGCCTATTCATCGGCAGGATCGTCGATCCAGAGCTGCGGGAAGATGCCACTGCCGCAGACCCTGCGCTTGCAGCGCATTCGCCTGGCGAGCGTGCGGTGATGGATAGTCTGCCCACGATCTTCGTGCGGCACGCCAGCGGCCCGGCGCAATGAGCCACTGTCCTGCCGCGCCTGTCGTGCCTGCCTGTCGGGGCGCTGCACGGTCGAAGTCATGCATGCTCCTGCGCGCTGATCGGGGCGGCCGTCGGGCAAGGTTGCAGGGCTGCGATGCTACGCATCGAACCAGTAGTTTTGATACACACCTCACGCACGGGTGCATCCAGCATTTCCGCGGGTTTGACGGGATGCGGATAGCATCTCGTCAAATGCGCTGGCGCAAAAGTGGCACAGTTGCGCCGTTTCCCGCGGTGGCGGACAGCATCTCGTCGCAGGTGGTGCGATGAGCGCGCGGGCCCAGACCGTGCGGCTCTCTCCAGCCCAGCATCGCATGCTCGCGGGCTTCGCCAGACAGCGCGGATTGAGCGAATATGCCATGCTTGCCCGGGTGGTGGATACCGGGCTGGCCGCCCTCGTCCAGGGGGCGGGCAGTGCGATTGATACCCGCGAGATGGTGAGCGAACTGGCTTCGGTCGGCACGCGCATCGTGGAGGTGGAGCGCATGCTGGACCGCACGCTGTTCACCGCCTGCGCCGCCTATTGCTATGCCCGCAGCGCGGCCAGCGGCGCGCGCAAGAGCGACGAAGTCCTCACCCAGGAGATCAACGCCGCCTATGATCGACAGCGCCGGCTCGCGCAGGTTCATCGGGCATGAGCCGCACCGACGATCGCCGCAACCATGCCGATGCCCTGCGCAGGCATCTTCTCAGCATCCAGGGCGCACGCCTCAGGCGGCAGGCCATCGTGATGCTGGCGTCTATGGCCATCGGCGGACTGTCCTTGCCCAATATCCTGCTGGGCAAGGACAGCATGCTCGCCACCGGCACCTATTATTGGGCCAGGACCAAGCTCTGGGCCGTGTCCAGCTTGAAGGCGGACACGGAAGTCGATGTCCATTATCCCGACCATGTCGAGGAAGGGCGATCAGCCCGCCAGATCATCGCCCATCCTTATTTCCGGCACCGTGTCGATCTTGTCTTGTTCTGCGTCAAAGGCGGCATCATGCTGGGCTTTGCTGGCTGGCTCGTGGTGCTGATATCCTTGCGCCAGGCCATGATGCGGCGGCGCGAGCGCCTCCTGGCCGATCGCTGGATCGGCGGCACGCGAGTGGTGGGCGAGAAGCAACTGGCCAGGCTCACCGGCAGGAAGGCGGGCGCCCGCAGCCTGTCGATCGGCAGGGTGCCGATACCCGAACGCCTCGAGACCCGCCACATGGCGATGATCGGCACGACCGGCAGCGGCAAGACCACGGCATTGCGCCAGTTGCTGGACGGCATCGAGGCGCGCGGCGAGGCTGCGCTGGTCTATGACACCAGCGGCGAGTTCATCGCACATTATTACGATCCGGCGCGTGGCGATATCATCCTCAATCCATTCGATGCGCGTTGCGCCTTCTGGTCACCCTTCGCCGAAATCGCCCACCCCGCCGATGCCGACCGTATTGCCCACCAGCTGATCACCGAGACCGGGCGACAGGACAGCGACGTGTGGCTCGACACCAGCCGTATCCTTGTCGCCAATATGATCCGGGCCTTGTGGCGGGAGAAGAGGTACACTCTGACCGACCTGCTTCATGCCCTGAAGAACCGGACCAAGGAGGATCTCAAGAAATGGCTTGCCGACAGTTCGTCGGCCCGCACCTTTGCCGACGATGCCGACCGGGCCACGGGCAGTGTCCTGTTCATGCTCGCCAAGGCGGCGGACCTTATCCAGTTTCTGCGCACCGAGGATAGCAAGGCTCCGCCCTTCGCCTTCCGCGCCTTCTTCGAAGGCCTGGACCGGCATTCCGGTGCGCGGCCATGGATATTCGTGCCGAGGAAAGAGGACTATTTCGAGGCATCCAAACCCTTGCTTGCCTGCTGGCTGGAATGCGCGGCGAGCGCCGTGCTGGGTCTCCCCCCTTCCGACAAGCGGCGCATCTGGTTCGTGCTGGATGAACTGGCCGACCTGCCCCGCGTCGACAATCTGGCGCGGCTGCTGCCCGAGGGCCGCAAGTTCGGTGCGGCGGTAGTGTTGACCTTCCAGGCGGTGGGTCAGATGCGGCACCGCTACGGGCCGCAGATCGCGGAGGCCATGCTGGGATGCTGCAACAGCAAGCTTTTCCTGCAAAGCATCGATAGCGAAACGCGGCAATGGGCTAGCCAGACCATCGGCAAGTGCGAGATGGAAATCCGGACCAAGGCCGACATGCTTGGGGATGGCGATGAGGGCCACCAAACCAATCTGGGCAGGAAGCGCGAAGTGCGCCCGGCGGTCATGGAGAGCGAGTTGCGCCTTGCACGGCATGAAGGCTATCTGTTGCTGCCCGACGGATTGCCGGTGGCCAGAATCAGGTTGACCCCAGATCATATCGCGCGGCGCGGTCCCCCCGGCCAGTTGCGCTTCATCGCAGCTGATCCGGCGACCATGCTCTGGGGCAAGGCTGTGCAAGCTTCCCTGCCATCGCCAGCGCCGCCTTCTCCAGACACGTCGTCACCGCACTCCACCCAGCCCGAGAGTCAGGGGCCGGTGTGATGGTGGCGTCGGTGTCGGCATTGACCAGCTCGGCGCAGGCCAGCAGCTATTATGAAGCCGACGATTATTATGCCGAGGGGGGATTATCGCCCTCCCAATGGCAGGGCCAAGGCGCCGAAGCGCTGGGCCTGTCTGGCGATGTGGACCGGGAACAGTTCCGCGCCCTGCTCGAGGGCAGGATCGGCGGTCAGCAGCTTGGTACCTTCCGCGACGGCCAACTGGAGCATCGGCCGGGTTGGGACGTGACCCTGAGCGCGCCCAAGTCGGTCTCGATCATGGCGGAGGTTGCGGGTGACCGGCGCTTGATCGAGGCGCATGGGCAAGCCGTGCAAACCGCGATGGCTCATGTCGAACGCCATATGGCGGCCACCCGCATACGCGATGGCGGCACTGTTGCGCGCAAGGCGACCGGCAATCTGGTCATTGCCAGCTTTCAGCATGGCACCAGCCGCGCCCAGGACCCGCAGCTCCATACCCACAATGTCATCATGAACGCCACGCAGGGCGAGGATGGTGGCTGGCGCAGCCTCGAGCCGCGCGCGCTCTACCAGCTGCAAAAGCAGATCGGAGCGATCTACCGACAGGAACTGGCCCTGAAGGTCCGGGAGCTCGGCTATGAGATCAATGCAGGCAAGGAGTGTCTGTTCGAGATCAGGGACGTGCCCGCCGGCGTCATTGGCGCGTTCAGCACCCGAAGCGCCGAGATCGAGGCAGCGCTTGTCGAAAGGGGGACGTCTCGCGACGCCGCCAGCGCCCTGGAGAAGCAGATTGCGGCGCTCGACACGCGCGAAGCCAAGGTCGCCGCCGATCAGGCGGGACTGGTTGCGCACTGGCGGGAGACTGCAGCCAAAGCCGGCTTTGGGGCAGAAGTGAGGTCGATGATCCTGAGAGAGGCCCAGTCAAGGGCGGTCGATCCGGCTCATCGTGCGACGATGGCATTTGAGGGCGAGAATGGCGCTGCCCGCGCTGTCGCCCATGCCGCCGACAATCTGGGCGAGCGGCAGTCGCTATTCTCTGCGGCCGCCTTGAGGCTAGAGGCTGGACGGATCGGGCTGGGTCGGATCGGCTACGATCGGATCGGGGCCGCGATCGATACAGCCACGCAGAAAGGCGACTTGCTTGAGCGCATCTATATCGACCGGCGCGGCGCCGAGTTCGCCGGGTTCACCACCCGGCAGAATGTCGAGACGGAAACCAGGATGCTGCGGATCGAGACGGACGGGCGCGAAGCGCTCCCCCCCATCGCATCCCCACTTGCTGCCGCCAAGGCGGTTGCCGGCGCCGCAGCGCAGGCCGAGCGCGCGGGGCATAGCTGGAACCCCGATCAGCGCGCAGCCACCCAGCAACTCCTGACCAGCCGCAACCGGATCACGGCCGTTCAGGGCTATGCCGGCACGGCCAAGACCACGACCGTGCTGGCGACCTTTGCCCGTGAGGCTGGGGCGCGCGGTGTGGCGGTCACCGCACTCGCGCCTACCGCGTCAGCGGCAATGATACTGGGGAGCGCCCTCGGCACGCGGGGCGATACGGTGGCACGACACCTGTTATCGCCAATGCGTGGCGATCCTGCCCGGCCGTCACTATGGATCGTGGACGAAGCATCTCTTTTGTCCGCGCGCGATACGGCGCGACTGTTCGAGCTGGCTGCAAAGCATGATGCCCGGATCGTGCTTGTTGGCGACGTGAAGCAACTGGGTTCGGTCGAGGCGGGTGCGGCCTTTGCCCAGTTGCAGGGCGCCGGCATGGAAACCGCCAGACTGGCCGAGATCGTGCGCCAGACCAACCTCGCTGCCAAGGAGGCCGTGCTGGCGTCGATCGAGGGGGATGCCAGGAAGGCGCTGGCCGCGCTGGATCGCGGTGGCGGGCAGGTTATCGAGAGCGCGGAACGGATTGATCGGTTTGCTGCCATCGCCGAGCGATATGCGGCGCTCGACAGGACGGGACGTGCCAGCACCATCATTATCGAACCGTCGCGCGAAGGGCGTGACGTGCTGACCGCCGACATTCGCGCCGCCCTTGGCCGATCGGGTGCACTGACCGGTTCCGCCGTTGCCGTGGAAAGCCTTGCCAACAAGGGGCTGACCCGCGCGGAGGCGCGCGAGCCGCTGAGTTACGACAAGGGTGACGTCGTCCGCTTCACCCGCGATTATGCCGATAAGGGCGTGACGCGCGGGGAGGCCTATCGCGTCGAGAGCATCGACCCGGCCAAGGCTGCCATCGTGCTTAAGGCGGAGGATGGGCGCGAGGTGGACTGGCGGCTGCGGCAATGGGGGACTGGTCATTCCCAGGCCTTCTTGGCCCAGCCGATCGACCTCAGGGCAGGCGACACCATCCGGTTTACCCGGAATGACCGCGAGACGGGTCGGGTCAATGGCGCCCGGGCTCAAGTGCTTGCGGTTGATCGAGAGGCGCGGACCGCCACCGTCCAGACCGGACGAGGAAAGGCCGAAACGCTCCAACTCGATTCTGCCCGCGACCGGCATATTGCCCATGCTTATGTCGATACTGCCTTTGCCGCACAGGGACGTACCGCCGACCATGTGATCATCCATGCCGACAGCAGGGCGACCAATCTGGTCGATCAGAAGTCCTTCTATGTGGGGATATCCCGAGCAAGGACATCCGCGACCATCTACACCAATGATCGCGGCAAGCTGGTGGCTGCGATCAATGAGCGGGCCGGTCAGGTGCAGACGGCGATCGCTCATGCATCGGCTTTCGCAGCCGGCAACATGAAAGGCGCTGGTCTGGGCTGAGGGATGGCTTGTGACCCCTGGCCTGCCTGCGGTTGCGCAATTGGGCCTACCGTCAGGTTCCTTGTCAAAGCGGAATGGGTTCTGGATATTTACTGCAATAACGGCCCCACAGTGATGCGGGGCCTTTATCTGCATTACGCGATACCGGCGCCTCCCGTCACACCATAGACTTCGCCGGTGATATAACTGCCCTCCTGCGAGGCAAGCAGCACATAAACGGGCGCAATCTCGACTGGCTGGCCGGGACGACCGAACTGGCTCTGCTCGCCGAACTTTCTGACCTTTTCCTGCGGCTGCCCCCCGCTGGGCTGCAGCACGGTCCAGAATGGACCGGGCGCCACCACATTGGCGCGGATGCCCTTCTCGATCAGCTGCTTTGCGAGCGCCTTGGTATAGGCGACGATGCCGGCTTTGGTCGTGGCATAGTCCAGAAGAATGGCCGACGGCTCATAGGCCTGCACCGAGGCTGTGGTGATCACGGATGCGCCGGCAGGTAGATGAGGGACCGCCGCCTGCGTGATCCAGTGCATGGCATAGAGATTGGTCTTGAGCGTACGGTCGAAATCTTCCGAGCTCACGGCTGTCACATCATCGCGATATTGTTGATGACCAGCATTGATGACGAGGATGTCGAGGCCGCCGAGGCCAGAGAGCGTTTCATCGACCAGTTTGCGGCACCAGCTCTCATCGGTGATGTCGCCCGGTAGCGCCACGGCCGTGCGCCCTTCGGCCTCGATTAGGGCGATCACTGTCTTCGCGTCAGCTTCTTCACTTGGAAGATAGGAGATGGCGACATCGGCGCCTTCTCGCGCAAAGGCAATGGCCGCAGCCCGGCCGATGCCGCTATCGCCACCGGTAACGAGCGCCCTGCGGCCCTTGAGCTTGCCTGAGCCGACATAGCTGTCCTCGCCATGATCAGGCTTTGGATCCATGTTTGCTGCGATGCCGGGGACCGGTTGCGGCTGCTCTGGAAATGGCGGCCTGGGATATTGCACGCGCGGGTCCTGCATGGTGAGACGCTCTGCCATGTTCGCTCCTTGCTGAATGGAATGATGGACATTGTCCGGATTGCCTCGTGAGGCGACAGGGCAATTTACGAGCCGCCCGGGCATCTGGTTCCAGTGAATAAGCTGCGTAGACCGATCGGCGGGAGCAGTTGCGATGGCGGCGGCGCGCGCCCTTAAACGATGGTACAGTTCATATCGGCCGAAGACGCGCATGCTAGATGCATCATCCGTGGTGAAAACGGCGTTCAACTGCGGCGATCGGTCTTGGCGACGGGTGGGAGGCCGGGCTTTGAGGTCCTGTTCTGCAAGCTGATACGAGGCCGATGCCGCGCGGCGCCAATAGGAAAAGAGCTTAATTCGCATCAACTATGGCAGTTGCCATGGCACTCAATGGCGCCACGGGAATTGCACCGACATGGCTACCGCAATCGCTTTCGTCGGCGCAGGTCCGACCACCATCTATACCTTGAACGCGCTGATTGAAGCCCTAGACAATTTACCAGACCGGCCTGACGCCAATATCACCATATTTGAACTGCAATCCCAGCCAGGTCTGGGCACCCCATATCGGCCAGGCTGGAATGATCCTGCGATGCTGTCCAACATTGCGAGCGTCGAAATTCCGCCTCTGGCAGAAACGTTGATCGACTGGCTCGGCCGGCAGGATGGGGATCGGCTTCGCGCACTCGGCATTGATCCGTCAGGCGTCGACGAACGGACTTTCTATCCGCGGGTAGCGCTCGGCCGGTTCTTTCTCGACCAGTTCACCCAACTGGTCGAGCGCGCCCGGCTGAAGGGGATCGACGTTCATGTCCGCGCGCGAACCAAGGTAGTCGACATTGAAGTTGAAGGAGACAGCCTGAAGCTGAGGATCGCCCCTGCCCGCCTGCCCCAGTCAATCGAATGGTTTGATTATGTCGTACTGGCGACTGGGCATCAGTGGCCCGAAGAGCCCGAAGTGCGACCCGGCTATTATCTGAGCCCATGGCCGGCAAGCGCGCTTCAGCGGATTCCCGCCACAAAGGTTGGGCTGCGCGGAAGCTCACTGACGGCCATTGATGCCGTGGTAGCTCTGGCTGTCGCCCACGGTCAGTTCGAATGCCGGAATGGCGGAACTCTGACATATCGGTCAAAACCAGGCCATGAAAAGCTTCAGATGACGATGATGTCGCGCAAGGGCCTGCTTCCCGAGGCTGATTTCTACCATACCATCCCCTACATACCGCTTTCGATCTGCACGCAAGCAGCGATCACAAGCCTGATCGAGGATGGAGAAGGCGATATTCTCCGTCGAGCCTACGCGCTTTTCCGGCAGGAGCTGCAGGAGGCCGACCCGGATTATGCGAAACGCATAATGCTTGCAGAGCTCGCGCCCGAACAGTTTTCGGATCGCTATTTTGAAGAGCGCGCCGACGTCGATCCATTTGAGTGGGCAGCGACCAACCTGGCAGAAGCCAAGCGCAACTTCGCCAAGGAAGTCACCGTTCCATGGCGCTATGCCATCTTGCGGATGCATGAGGTGATGGCACTGATCGTTCCGCATCTTGATGAAGATGAACTCGAGCGGTTTGATCGCTTTCTAAAGCCGATCTTCGTCGACGACTATGCAACAGTGCCCCACCTTTCCATCGAACGCCTGATGGCGCTGCATCGGGCAAAAAAATTGGATGTGAAGGCATTGGGAGAAAATTACAGAATCGATAGTCATCGAGCCGACCCCGGTGTGCATGTGTTGATTGATGGCGAAGATCACCATTATCCTGTGTTCATCGAAGCAACCGGACAGCGTCCACTCGATGTTGACGCATTCCCCTTCCCAACCTTGATCGAACAGGAAATCGTCCAAAATGCCGCAGACACGCAAGGCTGCAGCGTCAAAGGTGTCGCAATCGACGAGCGCTATCATCCAGTCTCTGACGACCCGGCGGCGCGACGCATATTCTGTCTAAGCCTGCCTTTCATTCTTGGTCGCCATCCCTTTGTCCAGGGCATCACAAGCTCCCATGAAATGGGCCTGGTAGTCGGCGCCGAACTGGCTTGCGCGGTCGCGATACGCCCATTGCGATCGCCTGTACGATCCGAGCACCAGCCCGGAGCACCGATATGAAGCTTTTTGCGATATATGTGGGCGGCGAACATCCCAGGGCCCATATCGAAATCCACGATATGCGGTTTGTCGTCGCTGATACGATCACGGACACACATGCAGCATTGCGGGAGCAATGGTGGGGGACGCCAGGCACGCTGCACATAGACTGCTGGGCTGTGATCGATCATGCCGATGGCTACAATGTCACTTTGCGCCCCGAGCGATGGACGGGCGCCGAGAGGCTATATTATGTCAATCTGGGAGGGTATGACCCGACGGACTTCGCGGAGCAGCATCGCAACATGTTCGTCGTGGCAACCAGCCTGTCGCGGGCGAAGGCAAAGGCGATCGAGGCCGTGGCTGGCTGGAAGGATGCCCATCGTGACGACATGTATGAGGCGGAGCAGGCGTTCGCGCTCGACACTATGGTCGGAGAGCGGCTCCACATCCATTTGACGCCGAGCCTGCCACCCCGCCCGCTGAAATTCAAATGCAGCTACAAACCGTTAAAATAGAGGCGCTCCAATGAAAATCGCCGCCCCGGCCCGGGGCGGCGTTTCTCGCGCGGAGGACCGTCAGTCGCCGGTGCCGGGCTTGTCGGTCTTGGGTGGTTTGCCGTCTTCCACCCTACCTTCGTTGCGAAGGTCGCGCCCCTCCTGGGCCTTCTTCTGGCTTTCAGGCGATTTGCCATGCTCGAAAGCTTCTTCCTTCACGTAGCCGGCGGCTTCCTTGGCCTTGCCTTCAATGCTCATGATACTCTCCAATCTGCTCGAGACAGATATTGTCCCGCGAGAAGGACAATCCCTAGCCAAGAGGGGCGTTCCCGGTCGCCACTGTCGCTTTAATCTCGATCAGTGTGATTTTACCGAGCGCAGTCGGCACGTCCGCACGGCTGAGCATCCTTCCCAATCGAACCATGTCTCAGCGCGCCAGCGCATAAATGCGACAATGGTCGAGATAGCCTGCTTCATGTCGCGCCGCCAAGGCAACTACGGCCCGCCACAGCCAGGATGGGGCATCCATGCCGTTCGATCGGCCGTTGCGCAAAGTCGTGAGCCATGCGCGGCGCGTCGCTTTGTCCATTTGTCGAGCATGGGCTTTGCCAACAACGAAGGCGAGATATCGCGCGGCTTTTAGGGCCTCGCCCCTAGAAAATTGTTCTGCCTCGATCTTGAGGTCTTGCGGCATCAGTTCGCGAACGAAGATCGAATGTCCAAGCATCCTTGCTGTGGCCATGCGCTCGCCCAAATGCGGAGACAAGGCGCGTGCTGCTGCCAGCACGCGTTCAGCAGGATCATCCGGCATGCAGGCTTTAGACGCGATCGGCGCGACAGGTTGAACAGCTTCCTTGAGATCGACCAGCGCATGATCGGTGCGCTTCTTTCCTTCCAAGGTGACGATCGCGGCGAACCGCAGAAGGCCAAGCGAACTGCAACCCTTCATCCAATAAGCAGCGTCCGCCATGACAGATGTGCGTTCTTTCCCGCGATGATCGAGAGACAGGATCATCGCGCTGACAGGCGGATGGATCACGACATCGCGCAGGGCCGCATATTCCTTTTCATCGAGCGGCCAAAATCGCTTGCCAAGAGGAATACAAGGTTCAATCGCCTCCAGCCGCTCTTTGGCCAGATGACGCCATTTGCGGTTGAGAGCACGGCGGCGAACCGTGCGCACCGCATCAGGTTCCTGCTGGGCCTGTCGCTCGTCCTGGTCCGGGTCGGAAAACGCTTCGGCGTAGCCCGCAATCATCTCTTCCAGCATGCGAGCGGTGATGACGCCTGGAAGATCGGAACCGCGCGCCGCGGTCGCAAGTGACAGGCCAAGGCGGATGAGATCATGAGCAGGATTGCCAATGACCGCCTGATCAAGATCGCGGATCTGGATTGCGACATTGCCCTCGCTGTCCGCTAACGGACCTAGATTGCCAAGATGGCAGTCCCCGCAGATCCAGATCGCAGGCCCTTCCGGGACGATCCGGGCAAGCCTGCTGTCTTCCAGCCATTCGTAGAAACGTGCAGTGTTGCCTCGGACATAAGCATGGGCCGACCGTGCCATTTTGAGGTCGCGACGGGCATGGAGATAGGGAATGCGTTCTGCAGGCGCGAATGGCTTCATGGAGACATGAACGAGCAACAATTTGTGCCGTTCCGTTACTTTTCGCCATGGGCTTTTCAAGCTGGGCCGGTGACTGGCCTAGAGGCTGTGACATGCAAGTCTGTAACATGCCGTGCTGCACAAAATGATGGATCGGATGCTGCTCTGGCCAAGCTCGCCGGAAACCTCGTCAGCCGCATCGGCAGGTTTTATGCGAGGCCGGTGATCAGCAGCCCGACTTGCGCGCAAAGGCGAGGAGCGTCTCTGCGACAATCATGCGCGCGTCACCTTCTATTGCCAGGCTTTTCGGGTCGAGGCTGTGATCCAGTTCACAATTGAGATGCGCTTGGGCAGCGCCTTCCAGATCGAGGGACAATCCCTGCAATCGCGCCATGTTGATGGCAAATTCAAGCGTGGTCTGCGCCAGCTTGGTGGCGGCGACGGATTGCAGTCTGAGCGCGTAAGCTTCTTCTTCCGTCATGCCTTTTCCTGCTCGGATGGTGCGCCTGTCATCAATTCCGTGTGGAGAACCTAGTGGGACGATTGGCAATCGGTCAATCTTGAGCAACGTTATGGCGCGCTTCCATGCTACATTCCGGCTGAAGCTTGACAATAAATCTATATAGGTAGATTTATTGATCATGCCTCGAACACGTTCCTTGTCCTCTCACGCCCGGATGGTACTTGCCGTCCTGCTCGATGCCGATGGACGATGGTCGCACGGATATGAATTGGCGCGCCGCGCTGATGTGAAATCCGGTACGCTCTATCCGCTCCTCATCCGCCTGGAAGCTCAGGGACATCTTGAAGCAGAATGGCAGCAGCCAGTTGAAGCTGGCCGCCCGCCACGGCACGCCTACCGATTGACGGCGAGCGGTGTGCAGCTTGCCCGCGCCAATCCTCCCGGTCATCCGGTCACAACTGCCGTGCGCAGCCGGCAGGCAATCATATGAGCATAGGGCTTCGTCGCCGCCTGATCGATCTGGCCTGTCGTGCGCTGCAAGCTACGCTGCCCACGGCCTTGCAGCCATGGGGATGGGCGATCCGTTGCGAAGCCGCTGCCATCCCGGATGACAGCAAGGCCCTCTTATTCACGCTCGGCAGCCTATGTGGGCTCATGCCGCGTGCGGTCGCATCCCGCCTGCTGACCATCTTCGCCTCGCGTGTTGGTGACCATGTTTCCCGTCCGGAAGGATCGACCATCATGAATATCGTCAACGCCGCAACACGTCGTCCCCGTGCGCTGGGCATCGTCTGTCTGACCAGCGCTGTCCTGCTCGGCACTGCCTATATGGCAATCGCCGGCGCGCCGATGCGCTATCTTGGGGTGAACCTGGGCGCCTTGATCATCGGCTTCACGATGCTGATGCTGCTGGAACGCGCTGCCCGAGCGGGGCAAGGTTGGACGGACGGCGCAAACCTCATGATGGCAGGGGCATTGTTGGCAACAGCTCTTTTCGGCTCTCAAGCCGATGGAGTAGCGCGCTGGGTTTATTGGGGCGGATTGGCGATGCAGCCAAGTCTGATCCTCTTGCCGACAATGCTCGTGGCATTTTCACGTTTTCGAAACGTCCCCGCGACTGTCAGCATCGTCGCGGCTGCGGTCGCAATGGCGCTTCAGCCCGATCGCGCGATGGCAGCGATGCTCGTGATCTGCCTAACCGCGCTTGCAGTCATGCGCCCCGATCGACATGTGTGCGCCGCACTTGCTGCCAGCGCCGCGAGCTTTGAGGCAACGCTGATCCGTGCCGACAGACTGCCCGCAGTACCCTATGTCGATCAGATCCTCTATTCATCGTTCGACCTTCATGCCGTTGCGGGACTGGCGGTGTTGGGCGGCTTGATGCTGCTCGTCGTCCCTTCGGTCATTGGTTGGCGCCGGGCTGCCCAGAGCCGCGCAATCTATGTCGCTTTCGGCGCCGTCTGGTTCGCCGCGATCCTGGCGGCTGCCCTGGGCAATTATCCGACGCCGGTTGTGGGCTATGGCGGCAGCGCCATCATCGGCTATGCGCTCAGCCTGCTGGCGCTGCCGAAATTCTCCAGTGCCAATGCCCTGGCTACTGCCCCCAAGTGCGGCGCTATCGGTGAGATGCCCACGGACGGCCCGTTGAGCGTCGCGCTTGCCTGATGGCGTGTGGCGCTTCTATCGGCTCGCAGCTGACGAGGGGCAGCTCGTTGTAACGGCAAGAGGTGCCAGGCGGCCACCAGACGACCGAGCGCCGTTCAACATAACTCATTTGTAACGGAACATGGGTGCCGCTCGCCGCTTACCCCTGCATCTCAAGATGCTATCGGGGAACAGTTCATGACCACAGTGGCGCAGGTAATCGTGGAAACGCTCGCGGCAGCCGGGGCTAGGCGCTGCTACGGCGTCCCGGGCGACACCCTCAACCATGTGACTGACGCCATCCGCGAAAGCGACATTCGCTGGGTCCATGTACGCCACGAGGAGGCGGGCGGATTTGCAGCGGGGGCAGACTCTATGCTGACCGGCGAATTGGCCCTGTGTGCGGGCTCCTGCGGTCCCGGCAGCCTCCACTTCATCAATGGCCTGTTCGAATCCCACCGCAATCGCGCTCCCGTGGTCCTGATTGCCAGCCAGATCGTTCGCGATGAGCTGGGCTTCGACTTCCCACAGGAGGTCGACTTCCGGTCGATCTACCAGAGCTGCAGCGTATTCTGCGAAGAGATCAGGACGCCCGCACAGGCGCGGCGCAAGACCGCGATGGCAGCCCAGGCCGCTCTGGCGAAGAAAGGGGTGGCGGTATTGATCGTACCTGCGGATGTCTCGAGCGCCAAGGCCCCCGACGAGCCACCTTTCGCGGTTCATCCAGCCCGTCCGCTCATACGCCCGACCGATGCGGATATCGACCGCATCGCCGCTGAGGTCGCCAAGGGCAAGAAGATCGCCATCTACGGTGGATCGGGTTGCGAGGGCGCTCATGATCAGATCATTGCCTTGGCGCACGCGCTCCAGGCACCAGTCGCCCATACCTCGCGCGCCAAGGATTTCCTGGAGCATGCCAATGCGTTCAATGTCGGGATGACCGGCATATTCGGCGGTGAGGCGGGCTATCATGCCCTGATGGCCTGCGACACGCTGCTGCTGCTGGGCTGTGATTTTGCCTGGCGGCAATTTTATCCCGAAAAGGCAACCATCATCCAGGTCGACATAGATGGTAGCCATCTGGGACGACGCCATCCTGTCGACCTTGGCGTCGTGGGCGATGTTGCTGCGACGATCGAAGCGCTGCTGCCACGCATAGCATCGCGCAGCGAACGCGCGTTTCTCGACGAATGCCTTGCTCATCGTGCCCGAACGGTTGAGGATCAGGCCAAGCATGCGACCATCGGCAAAGGAGGGGCAATTCATCCCCAATATCTCACCGAAGTGATTTCACGGCATGCGCCGGCCGATAGCATCTACACCGCCGATGGTGGATCGCCGATGGTATGGTGCCTGCGCCATGTCGCGGCCACCGGGCACAACCGCACCGTTATCAGCCTGAGCCATGGCACCATGGCCAATGCCATGCCTCAGGCCTTGGGTGCCAAAGCGGCGTTCCCCGACCGAACCGTGATATCCTTGTCGGGCGATGGCGGCATCGCCATGCTGTTGGGCGACCTGCTGACCGCAGTGCAGGAGAAGTTGCCGATCAAGGTCGCGGTGTTCAATAATGGCGCACTCGATTTCGTCGAAATCGAGCAGAAGGTGGAAGGGCTGCTGGAGGCCTATACCGACCTCGTCAATCCTGATTTCGCGCGCGTGGCCGAGGCGATGGGGCTGTGGGGCCGGCGGGTTGAACAAGCCGACCAGCTTGAAGGAGCCGTAAAGGACTGGCTCGCCGCGCCCGGACCAGCTCTGCTTGATGTGGTCACGGATCGGTTCGAACTGGTCATGCCGCCCAAGGTCGAAGTAGGGCAGGTTGCGGGCATGGCGCTCTATTCGGCCAAGGCGGTGCTGAACGGACGCGGTCGCGATGTGGTCGGGCTGATCCGAAATCTTCTGTCGTGAGCGAAAGGCCCAATCTGGTCGCGGCATTGACCCGCGACCGTCCGCTGTCCCGAAACCTGCTGCTGCTGATCGGGCTCGTCGGCACGATTGGAGCGCTGGCCATTGGCTGGCATCATCGCCATGCGCTGTGGCTGTTGCTTGTGCTCGCGCCGATCCTGGTCCTGGCGTTGACCGATCTGTTCCAGTCGCATCATAGTCTGCGTCGAAACTATCCCGCCTCCGCCCGCTTCCGCTGGTTCTTCGAATGGTTGCGTCCATTTGCCAGGGCCTATTTCGTCGAAAGCGATCTGGATGGGCGACCCTACAGCCATGATGAACGGGCGCTCGTCTACGCTCGCGCCAAAGGCGAGGTGGATGCCCATCCATTCGGCACCGAACTCGACGTCTATTCCGACGAATATGAGTGGCTTGCCCATTCGATTGCCCCTTCCCGCAACGCCCCGAGGGAAACACGGGTCCATGTCGGCACGGATCAATGCAGTCGGCCTTATCAGGCGGCGCGCCTCAATATTTCGGCAATGAGCTTCGGCGCACTCGGCAGCAATGCTATCGAGGCGCTCAACCTCGGCGCAAAGATCGGTGCTTTCTATCACGACACCGGAGAAGGCGGCCTGTCGCCCTATCATCTCAAACATGGCGGTGACATCGTCTGGGAAATAGGGTCGGGCTATTTTGGCTGCCGAGACCGACAAGGCCAGTTTGATCCGGGCCATTTCGCTGATCGGGCCGCCCATGACGCAGTGAAGATGACGGAGATCAAGCTGAGTCAGGGCGCCAAGCCCGGTCATGGCGGACTATTGCCAGCGGCCAAGGTGACGCGCGAGATCGCCGAGACCCGCGACGTGCCCATGGGCGAGGATTGCCTGTCGCCCGCTGGACACAGCGCCTTTTCCACTCCGATCCAGCTCGTCGAATTTGCTGGAAGGATGCGCGAACTTTCTGGCGGCAAACCGGTCGGGATCAAATTGTGCGTGGGCTATCCCCATGAACTTTTCGCTGTGGTGAAGGCGATGATCGAGACCGGCATCCTGATCGACTTCGTCGTGATTGACGGCGCCGAGGGTGGCACGGGGGCTGCTCCCACCGAATTGTCGGACCGGGTTGGCATGCCGCTGCGCGAGGGACTGATGCTTGCGCGCAACGCACTTGTCGGCACCAATCTCAAGGGGAAGATCAAACTGGCGGCTTCAGGCAAGGTCAGTTCGGGTGCGGGGATCGCGATGAATGCGGCTCTGGGCGCAGATTGGTGCAATGCGGCGCGAGCCTTTATGTTCTCGCTCGGCTGCGTTCAGTCCATGCGCTGTCATACCGATACCTGTCCAACCGGCGTGGCGACACAGTCACCGGCCCGTCAGAGAGGCCTGGTGATTCCCGAGAAGGCGGAGCGTGTCGCCCGGTTCCAGCAATCCACCCTGTCGGCACTGCATGACATCGTCGTCGCATGCGGCCTCAATTCTCCCGACGAGTTTACGCCGGACGGATTGCGCCAGCGGATCAGTGCCGTTGAGATGCGTTCCTTCGATGAACTCTATCCCTTCGTTGAGCCTGGGGAATTGCTCGATGGCGCTCGCGATCCGCGTCTTGCGCGCTGGTGGGCACAGGCTGATGCAACCTCGTTCAAGAGGCAAATAGACTGATCGATGGTCGGCAAGCCCGGCTCGGTCTGGCCTTGGATTGCGTTCACCCGAAAGCATTCGCCCGCGGCTGCACGAGCCACTATTTCCGGTGTCTCGCGCTGATCGTCGACGGACGAAACATATCCGCGAAAGCCGAGAAAGAAGCGAAGTCTAGCAAAAGCGAGCTACCCAACCGGGAGGGCTTTCCACAAGCTGGGTAGACTGAGCGAGGCGTCAGCGCGCATATGTCAGTTTAGAGAGCGCGGAAGACGACCCGGCAGCCTATCGATCGCTATCTTCTTAAAACTGAGTAATCGACTCATTGATTGCGGCTTGAGCCATCGAAAAATGGAGTATATTCTTTGCTTTGCAACCGCATGGGCACTGGATTGTTATGAAGAACATATCTGGAAAAAGAAGGTAGGCATGCCACACAAGGATGTTCAAGTCAGGAAGGCTGATAACGGATTGGCGAATATTGCGAAATCCGATCCTGCGCCAGACCTTGATCGTGCCGCTGAGAAATCATGCGCTACTTCCAAGCCCGCGCGCCGAACTCTGACACTGCCGTTCGCAACGAATTAGCAACGGAGCGGCCTGCCCAAGTGCTACACGCAGGCATGATCCAGCATGATCCAGCCATCGGAATGCCGGCATGCTGACGGGTTAGCTACTATCTCTCGAGATGGTAGGCATTTCTGTAGAACTGACCATGCAGAGAAATGATAGATCGGCGTCATTATGGCTAAGCTTTCCGATCGGTCAGAGAATATTGGTGGTCGGGCCTCCTGCCGTTGATGAATGTTGGGGGGCATCGGTTGCTCGCGCCTAGCCCCACCAACATTCCGGCGGGTTACATCGCTGATTTTGGGCGCCCGGTTTACCTATCAGGCTCGTCTTCCGGTCACGAACTGATAGAGCAGTACGATTACGGCCAGAACCAGGAGTAGATGGATCAGGCCACCGCCGACCGGAATGACGAACGCGCCCAGAACCCAGAGAACGAGAAGGACTAGAAGAATTGTCCACAACATAGAGGCGTTCCTTTTCTATCGAGCAGAAAATTTCCAAACAGAAATCATCTCAGCCCACGTGCGAACAGAAGAGCCGTTAACAGAATGGCGCCACCCATAGCGACATGTTGGCCGGTTAAAGATCGGGACGAAATATTGTCGTCCGACCGCTGCAGTTCTTCGGCATCCGCAAACATGACCAGGTGCGGCAATGGAATGGGTGGCGCCTCAACGAAGTGCATTAAGGGGGAAAATTGCATCAGGCCGGTCTCCTCGACGCAATGAACGCTTGGAGATCTGAAATGGTCCATTCTGTTAGCGATCTTCATAACGGTGAAGGATGTGAGGCTACGGACAGTTGATGTGCAGATTGCGCTGGTCTCGTTGCATTGCCTGCATGTTGCGGTGAGAAGCCGCTTCTTACGGCACATATATTTTGCTGCCGGTGACCGGATCATATTCGGGCAGCGGCAGGTTGCTGATTCGATCCAGCATGCTCTGACTTGGCGAGACGCAACAAATATCCCAGATCTGCCCGACAGGATAAGCGCCTACGGCGAGGAAATCCCGACTCTGTTTGACTGCGCGGTGGCCGGTTCCGGCCGGCAGCATCAGCGCATCGCCGGCCGCCACCGCAATTTCAAATCCGGCTGATCCTCCAAGTGCGAGAGTGGCATGACCCGAGGCCATTCCCAGCACTTCATGCGCAGTGGAGTGATAATGATCATAATCATAGATCTTGTCGCGCCACTCAGGCAGCCAGCCATGGCTCGCAAATCGCGCCTCGAAGGCCATGGCCAGATCCGTCCTCTCACTTGGCTCCACGCCGAGGTACAGCCCGACCGGGATGGCGGAATTATTGGGCACCCAACCATCTCGCGAGAAAAGGATCGACTTAAAGATCATGCCTTTTCCTTGACATTTTCAAGCTGTGATGAACGAGTTTGACCGACATTGGCTTATATCGCAGGCCCCTTCCTCGCTGCGGCGACGGGTTGCACAGTCGCGCTGCGAGGGGACTTTATCCAATGGCGTTGCAGGCCGTAATATTCATCTCGTGGGCGATCGATATGGCCGCAGATTTCGGTTCGAGTTTTTCCGCGACTCGCGTCTGCAGGGACAGCATCGCGAACGACCGGTGCATGCGGGAGAGCGAGATCGCAGCAGGTTTCCGATCGCCTCAAAGGGCCATCTCGACAATATCCAGGCGATTGTCCTGCGCGTAGATCATCGCAGCCTGCAGGGCGTCCATGCGCGAGGCATAGCCTCTGTTGTCGAGATTGAGGACTCGATCGCCCGGTCGGCCGCTCTCGGCGCTGATATGCCAGCGGCCCTTTTCCTGCCTGATCGCAACATATTTGAACATCATCGAAGATCCTGCAAGGCGCGCCATTGGTTCGCCGACAATGCGGCAATCGCCGGTTCGTTCCCCTGCGCCAATCTTGCGTTCATGGGGGCTGTGCGGAATCCAACAATTCCTTGTTCAGTCTCGCATGGAAGCGGCTTTCTGCTCTGCCAATATTTCCCATCCCGTCAGGAAGAAGGCCGCAGCAATCGGCCCCACCACGATGCCGCTGAGCCCAAGCGTTTCGATACCGCCGAGGGTTGTCACCAATATGAGCCAATCCGGCAGCCCGGTATCTCGTCCTACGAGCATGGGCCGCAGGAGATTGTCGACAAGACCGATTACAAAGACGCCGGAAGCTACCACGATGACGGCCTGCCAAAGATCGCCCGTAGCAAGCAGATAGGTCGCTACCGGCAGCCATATTATCGCAGGTCCGATCGCTGGTAGCAGGGCGGCAATCGCCATCAGCACCCCCCATAAAAGGGCGGCAGGCATGCCTACTATCCAGAAAGTTGCTGCGCCCAGCATGCCTTGCGCCAGGGCGACAATTCCCGATCCCTTTATGGTCGCCCGCACGACGATCGCGAAGCGGGTTGCAATCCGATGGGCTATGGTTGGTTCAAGCGGCAGTCTTGTGATGATCTGCGATGCTAACGCCTCGCCATCGCGCAGGAGAAAGAAACTCACATAGAGACCCACCCCAAAGGAAAGCACGAAAGCTGCTGCGTCCGCGCCTATGGTCAATGCGCGCTGCGTCAATATGCTCGCGCTGTTGCTCAATGCCTGAGAAATCTTGGCTTGTGCCCGCTCAAACGTGCCAAAACCGGCATTTTCGACCCAATGCTGCAAGCGCATCGGCAAAGCAGCATGCACCTGACCGAAATAGGTCGCAAAGTCGATCTGGCCACTTCTGATCTTTGCGTAGACGCCGCTTGCCTGCTCGATCACGAGACTCCCGATTATCAGGGCCGGCATGATGACAGCTATGATAATGATGAGCAGCGTCAACGCTGCCGCCATGTTGTGTCGCCCGCGACAGTCGAACAGTATACGTCTGTAAAGCGGCTGAAAGAGCAAGGCAGCCAGAGCAGCCCACAATAATGCCGAGATGAAACCGGAAACAATCAGACCCAGCCCGAGCGTCGAGATGGCGATGAAGAGGATCAGTCCTCCATTTTCGATACGCTCGCGCGAAATCATCCAAATTCCGATCGTTCATTGCTGATGTGCTGAGCGGGACCAGCGCCCTGTGCGCGGGCGCAATAGTCGGCCGCTGCTATCCGGCTCAGCCGTACGCGCTCCCAGGACCGGCTCATCACGCTATACTGACGATCTTCACCTGACTGTCCCGATGCTGCGGTTTGACGACCACCGTATCTCCCAGCCGTTCAAGCATGATATCCGCCTCAGCCAGGCCCAATGGCAATGCAGTGATGAAAAGGCGATCGAGAAATGTCGGCAAGGTGGGTTGGCGGAAAATGATTTCGTTGGACGAGACGTCGAACGCCAGTCCAAGACTGGCCTGGATCAGCGACAGCGGGGCCGCCGCCGACCAGGCCTGGGGGCTGCAAGCGACCGGATAAAAGGTCGGGCCCTGGGAGCGTCGTCGCGGGAACCCGCAGAACAGTTCAGGCAGCCGCATGAGATCAACATAGGTTGCAGCGGCGAAGAGTCCCTCGAATATCTGCGCCGCCTGACGCTGAAAGCCATATCGCGAAAAGCCTGCGGCAATCAGCGCATTGTCATGCGGCCAGATTGAGCCATTATGATAGCTCATGGGATTGTAGCGTTTTTCGGTCGACGCGATCGTCCTGATGCCCCAGCCGGAAAATGAGGCGGGCGCCATCAAGGTTGCCACCACCATGGGCGCGCGCTCTGGTCGAGCCAGGCCCGTGTAGAGGACATGGCCTGCGTTGGAGGAACGAACCCGGCAGGGCTGCTTTTGCCCATCGAGCGCGAGCACATATGTTCCCAGGTCCGCGTCGAAGAAAGACGCGTCGAAACGCTGCTGCAGATCGACAGCCCGGGCAAGATAGATTTCCGAGCGATCCAGATCACCAATCGCACGATAGATGATGCTTGCCGCCTGCCACGCGCCATAAACATAGGCTTGAACTTCAGCCAGAGCGATCGGGCCCCTGGCGATACTGCCGTCGGCATGGAATATGGAATCATGGCTGTCCTTCCAGCCTTGATTCTGCAGGCCCTGATCCGTCAGTCTTCCATATTCAACGAAACCGTCGCCATCGCGATCGCCATGAATGTCGATCCATCGCAATGCGGCCTCGATATTGGGCAACAGGCCAGCGAGATATTCAAGGTCCCCGGTGCGCTCCAGATAGGCGCCGGCAAGCATGACGAAAAGCGGCGTGGAATCGATGCTGCCATAATAATGACGGAAAGGGACCTCCCCCAGCTCGGCCATTTCGCCGTGACGTACTTCGTGCAGAATCTTACCTGGCTCGGCATCAGCGGTCGGGTCGAAATCCGTCGCCTGATGCGCAGCGAGATATCCCAGCACGCCTCGGCTAATGTCTGGGTCCATCCAGATCGTCTGAAGGGCGGTGATCAGGGCATCCCTGCCGAAAACGGTGCTGAACCAAGGGATGCCCGCATAGGGATAAGGCCCAAATTCTGTATCGGTGGAGAGCATCGAGATGTCGGAAACCGAACGCCGCGAAACGGCATTGAACAGGTCATTGGACGATTGCATCGAAGCACCGCGGCGCCGCGCATGCTGAAGCGCACGCATGGCCTCGCGCAGGGATTTTAGAAACAGCTTGGGCAGGGGTTGATCGACCTCATTCCTATGTTCGCAGGAGATACGCGCGAATAATGTGGATCGACTGCCGGGGCCAACAGTGACTTCAAATAGCGCCTGCTCCGCCGTCAGTTGCGCGGGTGCGGGATCAAAATGGAGATGTGTCGAGCGTTCAAGGTCATCGCGTCCTCGATAGCCCAGCAGGACATCGGCGTCTCCGACCTGCGGCTCGTGCATGGTGCCGCGGCGCAATCTGGTCATGCCACGTATCTCGAACAGATCCGCGAAATCGGAGGCGAAGGACAGGCCTACCGACACCCGCCGTTCTACAATGTCGAAATTGCGCACAATGATGCGTTCATAGATTGCGCCTTCCCATAGAAAGCGGCTGCGACGCAGGTGAATCAGGTCATGCTCCACCTCTACACGCCCGTCCTCTCCAAGGAAGTCCGGGTTGGCCAGATCACAGGTCAACATCGCATTGTCGTCCCGCAGCGCCGAACTCAGCAGGATCGGGCGCATGCCATTGACCGTCAGGTACAAGTGCGAAAGATGGCGCGTATCGCGATGGTAGAAACCCTCGGGACTACCAGGCCCGGATATGGCGTCGCCGCTATGATCAAAGACAGCAAAACTGTCTCCATGCTTGAGTGTGCGTGGGCGACGTTCATGCAATGAGGCGGTCGCAGGAATGAAGAACTGGGTTTGCGCCTGCGACAGCGCCTGCCCCCCTGCAATGCCCGAAACCCCTGGCTGCGGTTGGGTCTGCGACATGGCGGCTCCTATGCGACGATCTGCAATTCCGATTCTTCGCCGCGCCGGCGACGCAGCCAGGCTGCGTCGGTGCGCGCACCGGGCAGTCGATGATATAATGCGGCATAATCGGCAGCCATCCTGTCAGCCGTGAACCGTGCGTCGAATACGCCGCGCACCATTTTGCGCTCGAGGTGACGAATTTGTTTCACCGCTTCAACAGCCTCGTCTTCGCTGTCGACGATGAAACCCGAGCGCCCATCCTCTATGACCTCCGGAACCGATCCGCAGCGGAAGGCGATGACCGGCGTTCCGCAAGCCATGGCTTCGATCATCACCAGTCCGAAAGGCTCAGGCCAGTCGATCGGAAACAGCAAGGCGCTCGCACCACCGAGGAAATCGGCTTTCTGTCGCTCGTTGATCTCACCGATGAAGCGAATATTGGGATATCGTTTGACAAGAGGCGCGATCTCCTCCTCCCAATAGGCGCGATCGACCGCGTCGATTTTCGCCGCAATTCGCAATTCCATGCCGGCTCGGGCTGCGATGCGAATTGCGCGGTCCGGTCGTTTCTCGGGCGAGATACGCCCGAGAAAGGCGAGATAACCTTCATTTTCGCCAAGGCTGGGGGTGAGAAGGTCGGCCGGGAGACCGTGGTAGATAGTCGCGCCCCAGTTGACCGGGGGCATGGGTTGCCGTTGATGATCAGAGATCGAAACCAGGCAGTGATCGCCAAAGCAGCGATAGAATGGCGGCAGATCAGGCAGGTCCAGCCGACCATGTAATGTCGTCACGGTGCGCCCGATAAAATCCTGGATCATGGGCAGATGCAGAAGATCTATATGGAAATGGAGCGCATCAAACTCATCCGCCCGTTGCCGCACCGCATCAAGCATCATCATATGATAGGGGATCGTGTCGACGATGCCCGGGGTCAGTCGCAGCGCCGCCGGCGTGATCGGAACAAGCTCGGCCGAAGTCTGCGAATCGCCGCTGGCGAACAGGGTCACTTCGTGCCCCTGATCCACCAAAGCTTCGGTGAGATAGGAGACGATCCGTTCGGTACCCCCGTAGAGCTTGGGCGGTACACTTTCAGCCAGGGGAGCGATTTGAGCGATCTTCATGCGGCTATCCTCTAACGGAGATAGGCCTCGTTCCTCCCCCAGCGCACGAGCCGCAAAGTAAAGCCGCATGAATGGCTAAAGTTGCATTGCGGAAACAATAAAAATAAAGACCAAACCCGAAATGATCTGAAATATTAATCTAAATCAATACGATTTTATCTTTAGTCTTCCGCAAAATCTTCGGTTTGTCCTTTTTCCAGCTGTTCGCGCGCCAGTTCTGCGGCACGCAACAGGGAAAGACCCGTCCCCTCCGCTGCACTGGCTGTCAGCGTTATTGCGATGCCGTTGGGACCATCCAGCATGATCAATCCGGCGTGGGCTGAGGCAATGCCAGCTTCTTCATGGATACCCGGGGTTGGCATATCTTCTTCGCTCCTTCTCCAGGCCCCGACAACGACAGGCTGACAAGGGCGGTTCCGTCAATTCTGCTCTTCGAGGAAAAGGTAAGCAGGATCAAATTCGCCCAACCGCGCCAGGCCTTTTCGATCGCGAATTTCAACATCATGGCGATGCATCGCCAGGAGGTTGCGGTCTTTGAGATCCCGCAGCATCCGGTTCATATGAACGGACGTGATTCCGCACGCCTCTCCCAGATCGGCCTGCGTCATCGGAAGGACGAAATGCGATCCATCGCTTCGACCGATCGCGCGCAATCTCGCTTCCGTCTCGCAGAAGAAATGGCTGACCCTCGCGATTGCATCGAGACGGCCGAGGCGAAATATCCATTCGCGATGCATCGCAGCATCAAGGAGCGTGCTGAACCAAAGCAATTTCGTGAGCGCCGGGCGCGTCGCAACAAGATGATCGAGCGCAACATGGGGCACCAACGCTACCCGACAGGCGGTCAAGGTCGCGAGGTCATGATCAAGATGACCAAGCGGGTAGCCATGAAGGTCGACGAAATCGCCGGCTACATGCACTGCAACAAGTTGCCGTTCTCCCTGCCGGTCATCCATGTATCGGCACATCACGCCTTCGATGAGATAGGTGCTCGTGGTGATATTTTGATCGCGAGAAATGAAGGTCTTGCGAGGAGGCAGGTTTCGCACGTCGGCTACCGCAGCTTCAAGCGCCTCGAGATCCTGGGCACTCAGGAGGTCACGCCTTCGACCTCGCAGAAAGTCGGCAAACACCATCATCATGTCCAGCATTGCAAAATGGATGATCAACGCATTCGCACATCACCCGACAAGGGTCGAGTGCAAAGGATCACTCACGCTTCGCACAAATAATCCTGCCGAGATTCGAGCGAACCGGATCGCGGTCGCCACGGTCAGAAGGTCACCGGTGCATCACGCGGGAGCCGCAACGAAAGCCAGACACTAAAAACCCTGCATCTTTCGATGCAGGGCTAGGGGGGCCGCAAGTCAATGACTTACCGGACGATAACTTCTCAATGTCTGCTTTGTATCCGAAGAAATGCGCTCACTCGAAATTTTCTGGTCAAGCTGCACGCAGGCAGTCGCACCCTTGCCTAAAGATCGCTCTGCCTTGGTCATTCGCAAGCTCCAGCGTGTCTCTCTTCAGGAGGCGTCGGGACTAACGATATCAGCCCGCTTTCGCGTATGTTTGTAGCTCACCGCAGGGCTATTCGTCGCCATGGATGGTTTTGTCCTGCAAGCAGATTGCGCATTTTGCGCCACCGTTTTTTCGAAGGTCCGCTTGAGCAGCCAACCCACCGCGAAGGTGACTGTCGCAGTGACAGCGGCACGCGCTGCGGTTTCCGCAATTCCGATCTTCACCGCGTCCTGCATCGCCTCATCACGAGACTGGCCAAATGCCCGCCCCTGTACGGCCTTTTTACGAAAAATCATCGACCCTCACCCTATTGAAAATTGGCGGCCACTGTTCGCCGCCCGTTCCAGAAAAAGTTCAACGCGATGACGCGTTTGCAAATGCGTCGACGAGCGCAGCACAAAATGCCGGCAGATCATCAGGACTGCGACTGGTGATACACTGACCGTCGATCACGACTTCCTCATCCAACCAATGACCGCCGGCATTTTCGATGTCCGTCCTGATCGAAGGATAAGAGGTAAGCGAATGACCGGGGGCTATCTTGGCTTCGATCAGAAGCCAGGGCGCATGACAAATAGCTCCGATCGGCTTACCCGCATCGAAGATTGCCTCGACAAAGGATATCGCTTCGGGGCTGGCACGCAATTTGTCAGCACCCACACTGCCACCGGGAATGACCAGGCCATCAAATGATGCAGGATCAGCGTCAGAGAAGGTCATGTCGACGGCATATTCGCCACCGGGATCAAGATCATGAACATTGGTGCGTGCCTGGCCAGATTGAAGGCCGATCACTTGAACGCGCGCGCCCGCCCTCTTCAAGGCGTTCATCGGCTCCAGAAATTCGACTTCTTCCGTACCGCGCGGAGCGATGAGAAGGGCGATCGTGCGGTCGCTGAGCGACATGGCGACTCCTTTGGAAATAGTTTTTCTGACTGGGTTAGATGAGGGGGTAACGGCCAGAGGCCCTGCAGGATCCGATCGCCCCGCAAGCATGCGCCTCGCACCGGCTTTGCCATGGCCGACAGGCGGCTGGCGCAGAGGCGGACAGGTCTTCGCCCTGCCGACCCAAGTGGAACAGATCGTCAACCACCCCGTTATCAGACACAGCGCTACATCATCGTCACGAAGGGCCCTTATGACGGCAACGCAAATCGCCGAGACTCCGCACAAGCTGACTGACGCAGCTTTCAAGCGGGAGCTCACGCTGGTCCTGCCGCAACTCAGAGCTTTTGCCCGCAGTCTGTGTGGCGATCGCGATCTTGCCGACGACCTGGTTCAGGAAACGATGCTGAAATCCTGGAGCGCTCGGGGGCGGTTCATACCCGGCACCAATTTTCGTGCCTGGACGTTCACTATCCTGCGCAATCACTATTTCAGCCTCAGCCGGCGCAGCAAATTTGTCGGGGCGTGGGACGATCTTGTCGCAGACAGACTACTTGCCGCGCCCGCGGAACAGTTGAAGATTGTCGAGCTATCCGATGTCGTGCGCGCTCTTGAGCAGATTCCCGTTCCTCAACGTGAGGCACTCATATTGGTCGGGGCGGGTGGCTTTTCCTACGAGGAAGCCGCGACCATCATGGGCACTGCGATCGGTACTGTCAAAAGCCGCGTTGCTCGTGCTCGCACGGCGCTCGAAGCTTTGATCAACGATGGCCAATTGGCCCAGTCCCGATCGGAATTCGAAGCCGATGAGAATGTGATAAACCTGTTTTCTGTCATCGATGCCATTGAAGATCGACAGTCGGCTGGAGAGCCGCTTGAGACTATGACCCGTCTCGTTGCCTGAAGGGCTGCATTCACTTGGCCGGGCGATGCAGAACGCGCTTATCCGTCTACGACGACTCGCCAGAGTTAAGCTGACCGCCGTCGCGCCAATCCTGAACCGGCGCCGCCAGCCTCTCGGTTCGTTCAAGATGCACCTTGTCCTGAATTGAGAGAAATAGGCTGCCAGAAGAGCCGAAGGCCGTGAAGGCAAATTCCGCAAATTGCGTTATGTGCGAACCCAAAGGCTGATCGAGCCGCCGGGCACCTTAAGGATGATGCTTCCGTTTTCATCAGCGATTATCTCTTCATCATGATGGCCCAGAAAATCATGGAAAGATGCCCCTGCATGCTCCGGTCCGAGCTGGACCGATTTGCTCGCCTCTTCGCCATTTGACACAAGCAGGACACATCCTGGCTGATCCTGGGTGCCATGGCGTATGACACCGACACAATGTGGATCATCAAACAGATCGCTTTGCGGTCCATGGGCATAGAGTTGCCGTGCTCTGAGCAACTGGGGCAGACATGCCACCGGCTCAATGACGATCTCAAGCGCCTGACCATCGCCGCCTTGATCGGCATATCGTGCGCCCAATAGATCGGGATAGAAGATGCACGGGGTGCCCTGTTCGCGGATCAGGATCAAGGCATAGGCCAGGGGTTTGAACCAATCCTCCACGGGTGCTTCAAGAGCCTGGAGCGGTTGGGTGTCGTGATTGCCGACGATCGTTACCGCATGATCCGGGGCGGTATGCAGCAGCGAACCATCGAAGATCGTTCGCAGGTCAAAATCGCCGCCGGCTCGGGCCGCATCGTGAAAACGATGGAGAAGGCCGACATCGAAAAGCATAAGTTGTCGATCGACCAAGTCCAGATATGCTTGCAGGACCGTCATGTCGGGATGCCAATATTCGGCGACGACAAACAGCGCGTCGCCGACGCTTTCGCGCATGTGCCCTACCCAGTCGCGGAAAAACCATGCAGGGATATGCTTGGCTGCATCGAGACGGAATCCGTCGCAAGGCAGTTGCTCAGACAGCCATCTGCCCCAATATTTGAGCTCTTCATAGACCGCCCGGTTCCGAAACTCGACGTCTGATCCCATCAGATAGTCAAAATTGCCCTTTTCGTCATCGACCTCGATATTCCATTCCCCATCACCATATTCGTTAACGAGCCGGAACACGCCATCTTCGTCCGGTTCTTCGATATGGTCGACGCCGGTGAAGCATCTGGCGTCCCAGACAAACTCTGAATAGCGTCCCTGGCGTCCAGGAAAGTCGTAGCGGGTCCAGGCGCGAGCCTGGAATGCTTCGTCTTCCACTTCGTCCCGATTATCGGGATTGGCCCTGCGAACATGGACCGTTTCCATCTCGTCCGCGCCCATTTTATGATTGAAGACAACGTCATGAATGACGCCAAGGCCAGCGTCGTGCAGTGCATGCGTCGCCCGTTCCAGCGCGGTGCGATCACCATATTTGGTGGCGATGGATCCTTTTTGATCGAATTCGCCCAGATCAAAAAGATCATAGCTGTCATAGCCTACGGAATAGGCGCCTGCAGCCCCTTTATAGGCCGGGGGTAGCCAGACGTCCGTCACACCCAACTCCTTGAGATCCTCCGCTTTTTGAGCGACCTCGCCCCAGAGCTGGCCTCCATCCGGATAGTACCAGTGGAAAAACTGAAGCAGCGTGCGTCCGGCCATGAAAGCTCCCGTTTTAACATGAATTGCTGCCGCTAAACGAGCGCATGGGGCAGTGGTTGCAGAGGCCGAATTGCTTGCCGATTTCGCGCGGGGCGCTTCGCGACGGCTGCACAAATTCGAGCCATAGAAAGCGCGCGCCGCTTCCTCATGATCCCCGTTTGGGGGCTGCAAGAGGAGAAAATCCGGAACCACGGCGCTCCACGGGAGATTAGAGCGACTATGGAGAAGTGAGAGGAAGCATCATGTGGATATTCGTCCTGGCTATCGCGGCATCCGCGCAGCCGCAGGCACCGACTATGCAAGGCAATGGTCACCACGCGAATGATGAGCGGCGCACGCAGGAGGAGCAGCCCAAAGACCAGCCGATCCACGGCCAGAAAGAGCAGGAGGGGCAGCCCGCCGACCGCGCCCGGGTCGAGCGCACGGGACCTGAGGAGGATCGGAATGCTGACGGAGCCTTGATGCCCGGCGCGCCAGGAACGAACAATCCGACCATCCCCTACGACGCCTGAAAATCTCCGCCTTCAGGGACATCTTGCGACCGCTTGAGGCGCGTGGTCAGGTGCTGCGCGGAAATGGTGGCGGAGCGCTACGCAAAAATTGGGCTCATTCGGCGAGCAGCTCGAGTATCGTATCTTTCAGGGCTGCGGGCGAACAAGGTTTCTCGCACACCGCAGCCTTGGAATATCGCCGCTTGAGATCCGATGCGTCGGCATGCCCGGAATGGAATATGATCGGAACGCCCGCCTTTTCGAGCAAGTCAGCCGCTGGAAAGACCTCGCCATCCTGCAAACGCACGTCGAGCACAGCGCAGGACGGCAGTTGGGCAGTCACAGCCGCGACAGCGTCCTTGACAGAGATGTACGGGCCGTCGACCGAAAAGCCCTGAGCTTCAATGATGTCCTGTACATCGAAGGCAACCAGGAGCTCGTCTTCAACCAGCATGATCGTCTTAGGCATCGGCGAGAACCTTGTCCGGCAGGGTAAGGCTTATCGTGAACATGTCGTCGCCAATATCTCTTTTTACATGCCCGCCCAATTGTCGGGATGATGTCTGGACCAGCAGGGTGCCAAATCCGCTCCCAACGTCGCCATCCTCGCTCAGTCCGTCCCTGCGCGTTTCGCTCCACGTCAAATGGAGGTCATGGTCAAGTTTCCAAACGATGTTCAATCTCCCATCGGAGGCGCCCAGAGCCCCATATTTGACCGAATTGGTCGCCCACTCATGCAGCATCAACGCCAGGGACGAGAGGCAGGAACGCGCGATGAGGATTTCAGGTCCACTGATCGAGATTGCTGCATGATCCCGATAGGGTTCGATGGTTGTCCTAACCAATTCTTCCAGATTGATGGCCTGTACTTCGCCCGTTGGCGAAGCAAGGGAATGCGCACGTCCCAGGGCTGCAATACGCTCCCTCAGATCGGCGGCGTAGGCGCGCACATCATCATGAATCCGTGCGCCAGCGGAGACCATTCCGCCCACGATCGCGAAAAGATTCTTCACGCGATGATTCATTTCGCGCAGCATCAGTTCACGCGTCTCGGCGAGCATATATTCCGACGTTACATCGATAGAGACGCCGACCAGATGACGGACTGAGCCATCGCTCACGATCCTGCCGAAACTCTTGATGCGACGCGTTTGGCCGTTCTCGACGACGCGATAGCTCGCTTCGAAATCGCCCCCTTGCGCGACAACTTCCGCCAATGCTGCATCGAAAGCTTCACGGTCGTCGGGATGCAGTCGCGCCAGGCGCCGGTCACCATCGGTCGAAGCGATGTCGGGCGCTATTCCCAGGATGGAACGCCCATGGTCGTCGATGATCGCCTCACCCGTGTCGACATTATATTCCCATGTTGCAACGCCGCCGGCCCGAATGGCCATACCAAGGCGCTCACGTTCGGCCGCAAGATCGCGCTCGAGAGACAATGCATCAGTGATGTCCGTAAGGACGAGCGTCGCGCCGTCCGTTGATCCGCTCTGGGTTCTGTAAGGCAATGTTCGAAGCGAAAGGGTTCTCGCGCCATCGCGGGTCGTGACACGCCTCTGGATCACAGGATGCCCCTCTGACACGGACCGTGCATCATCAAGATAGAGCGTCCCTGCAAGGCGTGACGTGACATCCTCCAATGGTCGTCCGCGGTCGCTGGGCTGAAGCGGAAAAAGGGCCGTCGCAGCTTCGGTGTAGCTCCTGATCTGAAGTTTTCCATCGAGCACAATCACTGCCAGATCGGTCGACTCGAAGAAATTTCGAAGGTCGGAATTTGCAACAGTCAGCTGGTCAACTTTTGATTTCAGCTCATCATTTACGGTCGTGAGCTCCTCGTTGGTGGACTGAAGCTCCTCATTCATCGACATCATTTCTTCGTTGGAGCTTTTCAGTTCCTCATTCGCCGTCTCCAATTCTTCGACAGCGGTACGCAGGCGGTGCCGCGTGACACGAAGCTCGTCCTCCAACGCATCGAGATGATCATCGCTTGCGTCCAGTTCGCCGACATCCTGATCAAGCGCCGGGCGGAAAGGCGCAGTGTCGCGGAAAACGAAAAGCAGCGTGCCATCGGTCAGTGGATCGCAGATGACATCGATCTGCTGCATGCCATATTCGGACATGACCTGCACATCACGCGCCACGACCCGCTTTCGACTGTCGCGCGCCTCGCGCAGTAGCGGCCCAAGAACGTTGCGAAGCCCAGCCCGGGCGAGACCAATCGCGCTCGAGCCTCCCGTCCGTGTGACCGGAAAATCAAAATAGCGGCCGAGCCGACCATAGGCAGAGATGATGGCGCCATCCTGATCTAGCACGAGACTAGCGGGCGTATAACGCTCGACGAGGCGACGAACCGCTATGGTCTCATCGCTTGCCGACCGACCCGACGGCCTGTTGCCGGAACCTGTTGCGGGTTGATCGCGAAGCCTGCCGCCACCCGGCAGATCGATCGGATAATTGGGTGGCCCAGGCGCGCGTTGGAAAAGGCGCGCCTGCTGATCGATCGCCGGGAAGAGATGCTCGAATCTCCCGACGCTTTCGGACGGTCCAAGAAACAGATATCCATTTGGTCGAACAGCATAATGCAGGATCGGCATGACCGTCTGCTGCAGCCGATCATCGAAATAGATGAGGAGATTGCGACAGGAGACCAGATCGATGCGCGAGAAGGGCGGATCCTTGACCAGGCTATGACTGGAAAAGCGGATCATGTCCCGCAATTGGGGAACGATTGTGAACCTTTCTGCGTGAGGGATCGCATATTGCTCACGCAGCGCCAGAGGAATATCCGCAAGCGCAGACGCGGGATATACTCCTTCGCGCGCGATCTGCAGCATCTGCTCATCAATATCCGTAGCGAAGATCTGCACGGATGCCGGCAGAATATTTCGCTTCCGCGCAGCTTCGGCGAAGAGCATCGCAATGCTGTAGGCCTCTTCGCCAGAGGAACAGCCTGGCACCCATACCCTGATTTCCTCGCCATCGGCCTGATCGACCAGCGGCTCGATGACCGTGATCCTCAGACGCTCGAACAGATCTGCGTCCCGGAAGAATCGGGTAACGTTGATCAGGAGATCCCGGAACAGCGCCTCGCATTCGTCCCTGTCGCTTTTTATCCGCGAAAGATAGCTGTGGCCCGACGTAATCCCCAGCACATGCATGCGCCGTTCGACCCTCCTGATAAGGGTCGTGCGTTTATAACCCGAAAAATCATGGCCCACCGCAGTCCGCAGGGTCTTGCACAGATCATCGACATGATCGGCGACCAGCGCAGCTTCCCGCTCGGGTGTTTCGGCCGTGGCACGGTGCTGGAAAAATCCTTCCAGACACTGAATTATCTCGCTTGGACGTTTGACGAAATCGACCAGTCCGGTTCCCACAGCAGACAGCGGCATGCCATCATATTTTGCCGTTTCAGGATCCTGCACGACACACAGCCCGCCATTTTCCTTCACGGCACGCAAGCCCATGGTCCCGTCAGCGCCGGTACCTGAAAGTATGACGCAGGCGGCATCCGCCTGCTTGTCCGACGCGAGGGAGATGAAGAAATCATCTATCGGTCTGCGAAGACCGCGGGGCTGCGCGAAGTCGGTCAGTTCCAACATGCCCTCGCGTATGACCAGTCCGCGACCGGGAGGGATGATGTAAACCTTGTCCGCCTCTATCTGCTCACCACCCTCGCACTGGAGAACTTCCAGGGGCGTGTGGCGGTCCAGCAATTGCGCCAGCATGCTCTCATGATTGGGATCAAGATGCTGAACGATGACGAAGGACATGCCGGTCTGGCCACGGGCTGAGGCCAGCATTTCTCGCAGGGCCTCAAGTCCACCCGCCGAAGCGCCGATGCCCACGATCGGCAACCGGCTGGAGCTAGCTGTCTCACCACTCAAAGGAAATCGCCATTGTCCAGATCGGACAATATGAGCTTGGCCTGCGCTATGGTGGCCACCGTATTCGCGATTGTCATCAGCGAACCTTCAACCACGATCCCGCTTTCCGCGAGGATCGGACTCAATCGGTCAAGCGTACGCTCAAGGTTGAGATCATAGTCCGCCAGTCGATCCGGCTGGGTGCGACTGACATCGAATTGAGACGCAAAAATATAGCGCACCTGGCCCGACTGAGCGCGAAGTTTCGTCATGTAGAGAAGATTGACGAAGGAGCGCCCGTCCTTCCGGAAATTGACGATGGACGTCCGCACGTTCGCCTGCCTATCGTCCTGGAGGAAAGACCGTATCTGCGCGCGGGCCTCTTCATTCCGGCTGCGTCCCTGCAAGAACCTGCAATTGCGGCCGACGATCTCGCTCGTCGCATAGCCGGTAAGGTTCCTGAAGCCCTCATTCGTCAACAGCAGCTCATGATCGCCCTCTGCGCGGCCGAGCGACAAAGCCACAGGCGAGCTGTCAAAATAGGTTGCCAGCTGCTCTGGGAAGATTGCGCGCATCAGAACTCCATAAGTTGATCCGCACGCACAACGCCCGGCCCTTTCATCGGCTCCGCGATACCCTTGGCTTATCGGCGAAACAAGCCGACCAAATTGAGCCATGCCGCCATCTCGGCAGGAAATGATGATGTTAGAGGTTGGCCTGTTCCTCCTCCGAAAGATCTGCGTCAGGCGGGTAGTAAAGTTCAGCGCATTCCGCGCGCAGGCATCCCCCCTCTATCGAGATATCATCGCGATAGGCTTCTGCTACGAAATCCAGCGTGTCGACATGCCTTGCCTCGAAATACATCTGATGAACATCATGCCTTCCAGCGCCGTAAACGACCCTTCCGACCTTTGCCCAGATCGATGCCATCGTGCACATTCCACATGGCTGAAGCGTCGAATAAAGCGTTGCGCCGCGCAGTTCCATGTCACCGCTATTCTCGCAACCGCGCCTGATCGCCATCATTTCTGCATGGGCTGTCGCGTCGGGTAACTCCTGAGTCTGATTGCGTTCGCCGGCTATCATCCTCCCATCCAGAACGATCACGCAGCCCAGAGGGGAGGTCGAAGGATCAGACCCTTTTGAACGCGCAATCGCTATAGCCTCGCGCATCCATGCTTCGTCTTCGGGCTGGATCATCTGGTCCTCCTCGTCCTGACGCGTTTGTCAGGACTGCTAAGATGTTGGCGCCCCGAAACGACCTTGCGCCGGCGCCAGCTACTTTAGATGTGCCAACGAATAGCATCTGTCGTCCCGGACAGCTCAGCACAGAATGGTCCACATGCGCACTAATGGCGCGCATGCGGACTTAGTAGCTGATCTCAGGCGAGATCGCGGATCTTCGGCTCTCGCGCCCAGTGTCGCTTGGGGCCCTTGTCCAGCAGCATCTCGTTTGGAATGACGCCGTCGTCCTTTTCCACCCCCGCCTTGTCGAGGATGATCTGCGTTCCAGGGCAATGGGCGATGGTCTTGCAGTGGCCATAGGCGTCCATGAACCACTGAACTGCAGCGCCCTGCTTCGACAATATTTCCGCGCTTTGCGGCATCAGCACGGAGGCAATCGCATCGAACAGCACGGAGGGCGAGCCATCGAGCTTGCCGTCCGCTTCGAGCGTTCCGCCTTTGACCTTGAGGGGACCAACCTTGGGCGCAACCAGAAAGACGCTGCCGCCTGCTTTCTCCACGCCCGTCTTGAGCTTCTCCACCATCGCCTTGTCGGAGCCTTCGGCAAACAGAATTCCGACCTTGCGGCCGGCAAAGCCATCCTTGGCATTCTTCTGGATGGAAAGAGCGTCGGAGACGGGCATCTCCACAAGGTCTCGGGCTGCTGGCGCCTTTTCAGGCAGAGCGATCGACAGCCCGTCGGCGACTCGTTGCGCCAGATCCTCGTCAATGTTGCGCAGACGCGAGAGAACCCGAAGCCGCACATGAGGCATCACCACCTTCGACAACTCGAAGACAATGGCCGATGCGATGTGCGCCTGCTCATTCTCGGTCTGCGACAGATAGAACATCCGCGCCTGACTATAATGATCGACAAATGTTTCGGCACGTATCCGCATCTTGTCAGCGGGGTCGTTGCGTTCGCCATTATCGCTAAAGGATGTGAAGCCGGTTTCGGCCGCAACGCGCGGACCACTATCCTCGCCCGCCTCGTTCAGGCTGTTCGGCTCATAATTGGCGCGCCCCTTGGGGACCAGCGTCTGCATCAACCCGTCGCGCTGCATATTGTGGAAGGGGCATTTGGGCGCATTGATCGGGATCTGATGGAAGTTGGTCGTTCCCAAACGCGACTTTTGCGTATCGAGATAAGAGAAGAGCCGCCCCTGCAGCAGGGGGTCATTCGAGAAGTCGATGCCTGGAATGACGTTGCTGGGCAGGAAGGCAACCTGCTCTGTCTCTGCAAAGAAATTGTCGACATTGCGATTGAGCGTGAGGCGCCCGATGATCTCGACAGGAATATCCTCTTCCGGGATCAGCTTGGTTGCATCCAGCACATCATAGGGCTGTTCTGCCGCCCAAGCCTCATCGAAAATCTGCACGCCCAGATCCCAGGCGGGATAATCGCCGCTGGCAATGGCTTCGTACAGATCGCGGCGATGAAAATCGGGGTCGGCGCCTGCCGTCTTGACAGCCTCGTCCCAGACCTGGGACGCAACGCCCAGAACCGGCTTCCAGTGGAACTTCACGAACTTGCCGTCGCCGTCTTGATTGATGAAGCGGAAGCTGTGGACGCCAAATCCTTCCATCATCCGCAGCGAACGAGGAATGGCCCGATCGGACATGGCCCACATGATCATGTGCATGCTCTCGGGCATGAGCGATACAAAATCCCAGAAGGTGTCATGGGCGCTCGCAGCCTGGGGATAGCCCCGATCCGCTTCCATTTTCACCGAATGGATCAGGTCAGGAAATTTCATCGCATCCTGAATGAAGAATACCGGGATGTTGTTGCCGACCAGATCCCAGTTGCCGGCTTCCGTGTAGAATTTCACAGCAAAGCCGCGCACATCGCGCGGTGTATCAACGGAACCCGCGCCACCGGCCACAGTGGAGAAACGAACGAACACAGGGCAGCTCGCACCCTTCTTCTGGAAAATGCTCGCTTTGGTCACATCGGGAATGGCCTTGGTGCACTCGAAAATCCCATGGGCGCCAGAGCCGCGCGCATGGACGATCCGTTCAGGGATGCGTTCATGGTCAAAATGGAAGATTTTCTCGCGCAGGACGAAATCTTCCAGCAGCGTGGGACCGCGCGCGCCGGCCTTCAGACTATTCTGATTGTCTGCGATCCGATGCCCGAAATTGTCTGTCAGGGCATCACCGGAGCGCTCATCCTGCAACCTCTGCTGCGTCTCTCCGCCTTCTCCGACCATCGTCTCATAATCGGGACATCCAGCTCCGGGCTGGTGATCGGCAAGACCATTTTCCAGAGCAGCATCACTCTTGGGACCCGAAGCGGCCATATCAACTCTCCCTGACGCGCATGATAGGCTGCGATAGTCGCAGCAGACAGACCCTCTAACCGGAAGCGGGAGGCTGGGTTCCGGCGGGAGGCGAGAAGATGTCCAGGACCAATCTGGATCAATATGAATTTTCTATCGCGACCGCGCGGCACTGGGGCGCGTGATGTTTGCGGCCAGAACTTACCGGAACTTTTCGTGCATATGCCTATTTTGGCGTGAAGCGCGGCCGATGATGGCGGCATGGGAGCCATAATGACTGTCACATATCGAGGGCCGCAGATATTGCCGCGTGGGTCGCAAGTTCAGGGCCCGGCCAGGGAGGCATCCGATATAGAGTTGCTTCACGCGATCAGCGTTACCCTCATCGCCGAGAATGATCGGTTCGAACTCTATGGCAAGATCGTGGAGGCCGCTGTTGCCATCACCGGCTCCCAGTTCGGGACGATGCAACTCCTTTGCCCCGCCGATGACCCTTCGGGACATGGGGGGCAACTCCAGTTGCTGGCGCACAGAGGCCTGCCGGCCGAAGCGGTCGGGTTCTGGCAGTGGGTCAGTCCAGCAGCCTACAGCAGTTGCACGCTAGCCCTGAAAATGGGTCAGCGCGCCATTGTTCCTGATTTCGAGAAATGGGCGGATATCGCCGGGACTGCCGACCTCGATGCGTTTCGCGCCGCGGGCATCCGCTCGGCTCAGACCACGCCGCTTCTCTCGCGCACCGGCCGCTTGCTCGGCATGATCTCCACCCATTGGGATCGTCCGCATCATCCTTCCGAGCGGGACCTGCGTCTGCTCGATATCCTCGCCCGGCAGGCCGCAGACCTTCTGGAGCGGACCATTGCGGAAGAACAGCTGCGCCTGCTCAATGACACGCTGGAGGCGCGTGTCGAGGAGCGTTCGCGCGAACTGTCCTCGGCTCAGGATCAGCTTCGCCAACTTCAGAAGATGGAAGCGATCGGGCAACTGACAGGCGGCGTTGCGCATGATTTCAACAATCTTCTCACCATCATCCGTGGGTCCGCCGACCTTCTCGCGACCCGCGAGCTGCCGCGCGAGAAGCAGAAGAAATATATTGGTGCCATCTCGGAGACCGCGGACCGTGCGGCGAAGCTGACGAGCCAGCTTCTCGCTTTTGCGCGCCGCCAGGCCCTTCGACCAGAGACGTTCAATGCCGCGCGCAAGGTTGAGGCCGTTGCGGATATGCTTCGAACGGTCGTGGGTTCGCGCATTGCCCTTGTTGTCGACCCGATCTGCACCTCCTGTTTTGTCGAAGTCGATGCGAGCCAGTTCGAAACCGCGTTGATCAACATGGCGGTGAACGCACGGGACGCGATGAACGGAGAGGGACGGATTACCCTTTCGGTTGAAGCGGCCGGATCAATCCCGGCCCGCGGCGGCCTCGCGGCTGCCAGGGGCGATTTCGTCAGGATTTCCGTGACGGATGAGGGCACGGGCATGAGCGATGGGCAGATAGAACATATATTCGAACCATTCTTCACGACCAAGGAAGTGGGCAAGGGTACGGGTTTGGGACTGAGCCAGGTCTATGGCTTTATCAAACAGTCCGGTGGCGAAATCGACGTTGCAAGTCGGTTGGGTATCGGGACGACGTTCAGCCTCTATCTGCCGCGGGCTGCCGCGCCACATTCCCTGGAGGATGTCACGCCGTCAGGACGTTGCGCCATCCAGCATGCGAATATTCTGATCGTCGAGGATAATGAGCCGGTCGGAGACTTCGCTTCGCAGCTCCTCGAGGATCTTGGTTACAAGACGTGGCGTGCGGCCAATGCTCCTGAGGCGATCGCGGTGCTTGAGCGTTCGCACGGCAATATCGATATCGTTTTTTCAGATGTCGTCATGCCCGGGATCGATGGTCTGGAGCTTGGGCGTCAGATCCGAGCGCGCTGGCCGGAAATCCCCGTGGTGCTCACCAGTGGCTATAGCCATGTCCTGGCTGACGATAGCCGCCATGGCTTTCCACTTCTGCACAAACCCTATTCGGTGAATGAACTGTCCCGACTGTTGGGAGAGATATGCATCGGCGAAGAACGAAAGCGTCAGGCGGTAATATAGCCCCTGCGCTGATATCAATTATTGCAAATATAATTGAATAGATCATCTTTTGATCAAATAATGAAGGTTTAACATTCGTCGAATGATGTCTGGACGAAGAAACCGTCGAATGGCCTGTTGATTTTCATGTCTAGATCGCGCCTCGAATTGGAAAGGCAGTTATGCTCATTCGTGCTGGCTATGAACTGGTCCTGGAAACCGGTGCTCCTACGCCGTTAATTTCCCTCCTCACGATCCGACCGTCCAGGTTTCCCGATCTTCGCACCCCTCACAGGATCAGGACAGGCGCGCCGATCCCGACTCATGATTACCGTGACAGCTTTGGCAATATCTGCACACGCATGACCCTGCCGGCAGGGCGCACCACCCTGTCATGTGACTTCACGATTGCCGATAGCGGCCTGCACGATCGCCAAAGTCCATCGGCAATCCAGCATGAAGTTCGGGATTTGCCCTCGGACGTCCTCATCTATCTCATGGGCAGCCGCTATTGCGAGACCGATCTCCTCTGCCAGAAAGCCTGGTATCATTTCGGCCATATTGCGCCCGGGTGGCAGCGTGTGCAGTCCATTGTCGATTTCGTGCACCAGCATCTGACCTATGGATATCAATATGCGCGATGCACCAGGACCGCTTGGGAGGCATATAATGAGCGGGTTGGCGTATGCCGGGACTTTGCCCATCTTGCAGTGGCCCTATGCCGGTGCATGAATATTCCGGCACGATATTGCAGCGGATATCTTGGCGATATCGGCGTCGATCCGGTTGATGTCCCAATGGATTTCCACGCCTGGTTCGAAGTGTATCTGGGCGGTGAGTGGCACAGTTTCGATGCGCGGCATCATGTCCCTCGCATAGGGCGCATCCTGATGGCGTGCGGACGCGACGCAGCCGATACCGCTTTGACCACGGCGTTCGGTTCGATGCGACTGGCCTCGTTCAAGGTTCATACTGATGAGGTGATCCAGACCGGACAGCATGTCGCCACTCCGCTGACCATCGCCGCCTGACAAGGTCCCTCGATGGGTCTGTCACCCTTGCATGAGGACATGCAGCCCGCTTCTGTCCGCTTATGCGATCACCATGAAGGCCATGTGCAGCGCGGCGGATGGCGCGAGGCGTGATTGGCCGCAACCCGTGGTTCATTCTCGGCAAATCAGATCGCGCGCCATGGGCGTTCAAGCGTCGAGAAGATGCCTTGCTCGCATCAAGGCCGTTCCGTCGGGCGCGCGTCCCAGGAAGGCCTGAAAGGACGCCATGGGATCGCGGCTATTTCCTGCGGCGAGTATTTCTTCGCGGAACCGCGATGCGAGATCTGGGTCGAAAATATCACCTGTCGCGACAAAAGCCTCAAATGCGTCGGCATCCAATGCTTCGGACCAGGCATAGCTATAATAGGCAGCCGAATAGCCGCCATCAAAGATATGCGTGAAATAGGGAAAGCGATGGCGCAACCCGACCGCGCGGGGCATTCCGAGCGCATCAAGCTGCGCCTCGACAAATGCGCGAGGATCGATCTGAGCGTCCGGATTCTGGTGGATGGCAAGGTCCACCAATGCGCAACCGATCAATTCCACGGTGGCAAAGCCCTGACCATAAGCCTCCGCCTCGCGAATGGCGCTGATCAGATCTTCAGGCATCCCAAGATCGGCGAGCACCTGCGGGCTGACAATCCAGTTCTCCATGAACTTGCTCGGAAACTCCACGAAGTCGCGGGCAACCGCAGTTCCGGACTGACTGGGGTAGGTGACCCGTGAAAGAAGCCCATGCAATGCATGGCCAAATTCATGAAACAAGGTGCGCGCCTCATCAATCGAAAGGCGGGTTGCACCCCGGTCGGGTGGCGGAGCAGCGGCAAAATTGGCGACCAGATAGACGATCGGGCGCACGTCGCCATCCATCGCTTCTTGCACCCGCAGGCTTCCCATCCAGGCGCCACCATGTTTTTCCGGGCGGGCCAGATAGTCGGTGAAGAGCAGACCCACAGTGCTCCCGTTGCTATCCTTCACTTCCCAGGCCCCGACGTCCGGATGATAGCCTTCTATGTCCGCACGCCTGTAGAAGCTCAGGCCATAAAGTCGGCCGGCTGTGTCGAATGCTGCCTGCCGCACCGCATCGAGCCGCAAATGCTCCGCAGCTGCCGCAGTATCGAGTGCGTAACGGGTGCGTCGTACCTGTTCCGCGTAAAAGCGCCAGTCCCAGGGCGCGAGGCGGACATCGCCGCCCTCCGAATCGATCAATGCCTGCAGTTCAGCAGCTTCCTGCGCTGCGCGCCGTTTGCCCGGCGCCCACAGCTGGCGCATCAGCGCGCTCGCTGCTGCCGGATCATGCGCCATGCTGTCGGCCAGCGCATAATGCGCATGGTCGGCATAGCCCAGCAGGACCGCCCTTTCCCTGCGCAACGCGAGCATTTCGGCGATGATGGGCCAATTATCATGTTGGTCGCCGTCGCAACGGGCGGTGAAGGCGCGCCATAGGGCCTCGCGCAAGTCGCGCCTCTTCGAAAAGGTCAGAAATGCCTCCAGGTCGGTGCGATCGAGCGTTATGTGATAACGGTCCTGCAACCCCTTGGCTGCTGCTCGCGCCGCAGCCGCCTCGCATATTGCGCTCGGCAGTCCCTCAAGCTCATTCTGCTCCAGATCAAGCACCCATGCATTTGTTGCGGCAAGCACATTCTGCCCGAATTGAACTGCTAGGGCAGACAGGCGAGCCTCGATGGCGGCAAAGCGGTCCTTGCCAGCCCTCGTCAATGCTGCGCCGCCTCTAAGGAAGCTTGCATGGCTATCCTCCACGAGGCGGACCTGTTCCGGGGTGAGGCCGCTCTCGTGCCGTGAAGCATGGACTGCGAAGACGCGCGCTGCCAATTGGTCATTATGGCTTATGGCGACGGCATGCGCGCTAAGTCGCGCCGAAATATCAGCTTCCGCCTCGCGTATGGCCAGCGTGCCCTTCGCCGAGGACAGGGCCCAGAACAACCGCCGGACGCGCGCGAGCGGCTCCCCCGACCGTTCCAGTGCGGCAATCGTATTCTCGAAGGTCGCGGGCGCGACCTGCTCGCAAATCGCATCAAGTTCAGCCTTGTGCCAGGCGATGCTGGTCGTGACCGCGCGAAGGAACTGGTCATCGCCTATCCGCGCAAAAGGTGGCGCGCCAAGCGGGCCAGTCCAGGGTTGGAGAAGCGGGTCGCTTTGCTCAGTCAAGGGCGGTTACTTCCTGGGTGTGCACCTGAAATCGCACCAGATTTGCCGGGCCAAAAGCCGTCGTCAAGGCTACGTCGGTGGCGTCGCGCCCGCGCGCCATCAGGATCCGGCCGATGCGCGGGCGATTATGGCGCGCATCATGGGTATACCAGGCGCCATCGATATAGACATCGAACCATGCGCTGAAATCCATCGGAGCATCTACCGGAGGCACGCCGATGTCGCCGAGATAACCGGTGCAATAGCGAGCGGGAATATTCATGCAGCGGCACAAGGTTATGGCGAGATGGGCGAAGTCACGGCACACGCCCTTTCGCTCCTGATAGCCATTCCAGGCGGTCTTGTCGGCGCGCGCATGCTGATAGCCAAATTCAATATGATGATGCACGAAGCCCACGATCGCCTCCACCCTTTCCCGCGCGCTGGCCAGATGACCAAATTGAGCCCATGCCACGTCCATCAGACGGTCGGTTTCGCAATAGCGGCTGCCCAGAAGAAAGGGCATGACGGCATCTGGAAGCTCTTCCACCGGCATCTGAGGACCACTGGGCGAGCGCTGGTCGGGATCTCCGCTATCCTCGATCACAAAGTCGCATGACAAGCGCACATTGCCCGGTGGGATGGTGAGCCGGGTGGCGACATTGCCGAACCCGTCCTCGAATTGATAAAGCGGAATGTCGGGCGCCGCTATCAGCCGCTGCGGTGTTCGCAGATCCTGATGGCGCGATGGATGCAGGCTGAGCATGGCCATCATCGCCGTCCGGTTCTCGGTCGAGAATTCGATATCATAGCCGCACCGGATCAGCATGTCGGGTTCGTTTCCTGATTGCCGGCAAGCCGGCTGTTGATGGCGCCATGGCCGGAGAGGGGGAATGGTTCTGGATCGGCACGACTGACGTTGACGCTCACATCCATCCCCAGAAAGCTTGCAGGCAGGCCGAACCAGGTGCCCGACAACGGTAGCGCCTGATACGGGTCGCGTGCGATCGCCACGCGGATCAAGCCGCGATTGCCGATGATCCCATTTGTCGGATCGAATTCCACCCAGCCAGATCCGGGCAGGAAGATACGGACCCAGGCGTGGGTGTTGCCGCCACCGACCAGCCCTTCGGTGCGCGATGGATTATAGACATAGCCCGACACGAAGCGGGCGGCGAAGCCCAGCGCCCTGACAGCCTCAATCATCAGCACGGCGAAGTCACGGCAGGTCCCCTGCCGCTTGCGCAACGTCTCCATAGGAGATTGGGTGCCCTTTTCATGTCGTGGCACATAGGTGAAGTCACGCTGGATGCCTGTCGCTATCCGCGTCAGGAGATCGATGGTCGCTGTGTCACCATGATTGCTGACGAAACCTCTGGCCCAATTGTCGACGATCCGCTCGGGATCGAGATGGTTTCGTTCGATCGACCGCAACAGATCGGGCATGTCTTCCGATGAATAGGTGAAGGGGAAAAGCCGGGCATAGGGTTCGACGTCGACCTGCTGCTGCGTCAAGGGCGCATGCTCGAGCGTAACCTCGCTCGCGACATTCAGCTGCGACGTGCGTTTGTCGAACAGAGCAATGGCCACGGAATTTCCGAACACATCATGCAGCCAGCGCAATTCACAAGGTTGGGGATCGATGTCGAGCCGCGCGCGGAGCAGTCGCTGGTCGAAGGCCTCACGCGGCCGCATCATGATGCGATGTTCGCCTAGCGACACCGATTGCTGATAGCGATAAGTCGTCACATGTTCGATTGTGAGCAACGGCATGAGAGGAAGTTCCCAATGGGCAGGGAGAAACCATGAATCTACTGGTGCCAGCCGATCCCGCGCCCTTCACCGTCATCAACGCGAACGGCTCCTCCCCGTTCCTCCTGACCGGAGATCATGCAGGGCGGGCAATTCCTTCAGCCCTGGGTGATCTTGGCGTAGGCCCGGCGGATTGGTCTCGGCATATCGCAATCGACATAGGCGTGAGAGAAATGGGGCTAGAACTCGCGCGTCTCCTCGATGCCCCTTTCATCTTCCAGAATTATTCGCGATTGGTGATCGACTGTAATCGCGATCCCGCGCGCGACGACGCGATACCTGCGTCGTCCGATGGGACCGATATTGGTGGCAATCAGGGTTTGACTGAAACCGACAGACTGGCGCGTGTCGCCTCCATCCATGCTCCATATCATGCCAGCATTTCAGAAATGATCTCTGCTCGGCTGGCAGCGGGGCAGGAGACGATCCTGTTCGCGCTCCACAGTTTCACCCCGATACTGGACGAGATCAGGCGCCCCTGGTCGGTGGGCGTCTTGCACGCCGCCGGCCGGATCGATTTTGCGACCTGCCTGCTGGACGCGCTACGCCGGTTGCCGATCGAGGTGGGCGACAATGCTCCCTATGCCATGGATGAAACCGATTACAGCATGCCCTTCCACGCCCTTTCAAATGACCTTCGCTACGCTGAAATCGAGGTCAGGCAGGACCTTATTTCCCAAGGCGAGGGGCAATCCTTCTGGGCGGCGCAACTGCGCGATGCGATGGAAGAGGCCTGGCAGCGGCTCACATAGAATATGCTGACACAATGGTGAGCGCATCGCCTCGCGCTGTTGAAGAGAAGTCATAGGCCATCAGGCGTTGACGGCCAGCAGACACTGTTCCTGTCCCAAAGTCGCTTCGTCAGACATTGTTGCGATGCCCCGCCACCACTCGATGCCCGGACTGCGGAACATTGCAAGGCAACCCGTTCTGGGGCGGGCATTCCAGTGCACGCCGTCAAACGCAAAACGCCAATAAGGATCGCAGTTGAGCGGTACATGCCAGAATGCAGGCTCTTCGCTCGCGCTGTCTGCGTGCAGGATACGAAGCTCGCTCGGTACATCCCGACGGCTGCCATCGGGGAAGCGAACCTCGATCGTCATGCACAAGCCTCCAAAATCCTGCAAAGAGTGCAGTAGCCCACGCAAAACGCCTTGGTGTTCAACGGGTTCACAGTGGGGGAAGAAAATCTCGAGATCATGTCGATGAGCGCGGCACATTCTGGCTGAATGGGAAAACGGGCCCGCTGTAGTTGCCCGCTCTACCCCATGGCAGCGCCCATCTTCCACTCAAGACGCATGCGGCCCAGAAGCGGCCGTGCGATCAGCCTTTTGCGCCCTGGGGGAAGGCCATGCCTCCTTCCCTTCCCCCAGGACTGAGTGGTAATTTTCAGAAGTGGAAAATGACGCCAGCCATGGGACGGAAACTGTCCCAATCATAGGTGTCGACCTGCACGCGCAGGCGCACGCCGCTGCTGCCAGTGACCCCGCCAAGGCCGATCTCCTTTGGCCCTACTTCGACACCCGCACCGTACATCCAGTCCTTCTCGTCGGGCCAGCCGCCTTTGCCATTGACCCACTGATAGCCGGCCGAGGCGTAGATCAAACCGCTCTCGCCTGCGCGGGCGCCTACACGGCCCTTCACGCCATATTCCCAGTCGATGTCGCTAAAACCCTTCGAGGCGTTCCCTTCCACCCCGACGAACACCGGCCCGAGCGGCACATTAACGCCCGCGATGCCGCTGATCAGGGCGCCGTTCATGATCGTCTCGCCCGGAACGCTGCCGAACTCGGTCCCGCGGTCGAAAGTGTGATAACCGCCGAGAATGCCGACATAGGGTTCAATACCGAAGGCTTTGCTGCCATCGGGTGCGGTGTCGTCCTGAGCCATGGCAGCAGTCGGCAGTGCCAGGCAGCCCAGCAATGGGAGAATGATCTTCTTCATGATGTACGTCCCTGTTTGATTATTTCCACGAGGCTCAAACTAAAGGGCATGCACCGGGGTTGCCGCGTGCGAAAACAATAATGCTTATGTTGCAATTTTGACACTATCAAGGCGCGTTCGCCAAGGTCTATTGAGGCAGAAGACATGGATGGAGCAGCATTCGAAATATTTATTTCGATATCGTCATGGATTTAGCGGCGGGCTTTTCATGAAGCCGTCCGCCGCAACATCATGGCCTTTCTTTTTAACTTGGATTAAATTTCTTGTTTTGTGATCGTGAGATGTTTTTCCGCCTCCGTCAGTCCATGGTGAGCGTTGACGCGAGCCGGGGCGGATCGCTGCCCGCAAGTGAGCCAGTGGCCATGCGCCCAGTATATTCACGCATTTTCATGCTAGAGGGGCCGCGATGAATGCGCGGATCCTGACCAGGGGACTATCCCGACATAGGCTTGCGATTAGCTGCGCCATGTTCTCGATCGCACTGTTGATCCTGGGCGGGGCTCAGCCTGCGCGCGCTGAATTGCTACGCATTGGCGATCCTCTATGTCACGCAGTGAGCCGATCGATCGCCCCTGACGACACGCGCCCCTCCCATTTTGTCTGCAATGGTGATCCTGATGGCTATCAGAATGGCACATTGTGGCTCCATGCCGCCTTGCCCCAGGGCTCGCGCGATCATGAGGATCTGTCGCTGATCATCCACAGCTCTCGATTTGATCGGCTGGTCGTGCGCTTCATCTATCGTGACGGTGCCGTCGAGCAGCAACATGTCCGGAGCGGCAATTTCGGGACCTATTGGAGAGCTGGCGGCCAACTCGCGTTCCGCGCGCCCTATCGCGACGTTCCTGTCGTGGCCTACACCTTGAGATTTGACAAAGTGGCGAGCGCGCATCTCCTGCGGATGAGGCTTGTCGAGCGAGGTGAAGAAGCCACCCAGACAACTGGCCTGGCTACCTTGACCGGTGCTGCGCTCGTTCTGCTGATTGTGGGCGCGATTTATAACGCCTCGCTGGCTCTTGCCGTTCGTCAGCAACATGCCGGCTGGCAGGCTGCATGGGCATTCTGCATGGTCATATGGGGGGCGTGCTGGTCGCAACTTCATCTGTTCTTCTTTCCCTCCATGGCGGGCGCGGTATCGGCGCAAATCTGCACTGGTCTCTCCTGTCTCGCCATCACGCTCGCCACTTTGAGCGCCGTCACTGCTCTTGAAAAACAGCATCTCGATACGGGGTTGAGGCGCACAGCGCTGGGCCTCACCGCAAGCGTGTGCACATTGGGCATCCCGCTTTCGCTGATGCGTTCGGGGCCGTTCGACATGCTCGGCAATCTGCTGGGGCTCCTGGTCCTGGCCAATCTAGCGGCGGTCGCATCCTGTATCGGCCAGGCATGGCGACGGGGAAGCAGCGCGGCGCGGAGCCTGGGTGGGGCCTGGGCACTGCCAATGATCGTCCTTGCGTCGACCAGCTTCTTCGATGCGGACGCCATGTTCTGGGGCGGTGGGTCGCAAATTCTGGTCCTGTTCACAGCGGCCTGGCAAACATTGTGGCTCTCCGCTGCCGCTTCGCGTGCTCATGCCCGGTTGCGGATGGAACGAGACGTCGCGCGGCTCGCAGAGGCTAAGGCCCATGAGCTTGCCCGCCGCGACGTTCTGACAGGGCTGCCAAACCGACGGGGTTTCATGGAAAGAACCGGCAGCATGCTTGAAGGCTTGCCTGTATCAGGCGCGCTGGTCGCTTTGCTCCTGATCGACGTCGGTTGGTTCAAGTCGATCAACGATGTCTATGGTCATGAGGCTGGCGATCACGTTCTGGCAGCTATGGGCCGCTGCATCGCGCAGCATGAAAACTCCTCCTGTGCCGTATGTCGTCTGGGCGGGGAGGAGTTTGCGATGATGGTCACAGGAGCTGAAGTTGGGAACATCGAGCAATTTGCACAAACCCTGCGCGGAACCTTGGCCGATCTGAGCCATGGCGACATCATCGGCAATCGCATGGTGACGGTGAGTATCGGTGTAACGGCCTCGGCATCCCGCGTTGACTTTGGCACGCTCTACCGGCTGGCAGATGAAGCGCTTTACGAGGCAAAACGTGGGGGGCGCGATCAGATCGCAATCCGCCTGGGTGAGTGGGCGGGCGCTCGCCGAAATGACAGACCGCTTTTCGCCTGATAGGCTTGCAGCGGGTTGAGGTGTCCCGGCCCGGCAACGCCTCGCCTTTGGCGCGCGCCGGGCTGGCGACCATATCTCAGAACAGAGGCCGGTCCGGCTCGAAGTTCCACAGTCGAGGCCGGTTAGAAGCATCGCGCTGCTCACGTGCGCCGCCACCGGCACGGCGCCGCATTTCTGCAAAAATTATCTGGTCGTCACTGGTATGGCGCTCGCTTTGAATGAGAAGAAAGGCTTCCATCAGGTCCCCCTCATCCCATTGCCGAACCGAACCTGTTTCATTCGACATGCGTCCCAAGCTCCCTGCGCAACTGCACTATCACTGGCGGAGAAGACCTTCTTTGAGGCTATGTCCCGCATCGAAGCTTCGGTCTCATCGCCTGGCTGCCCCCCGAAACTGCTGCTGGAAACTGCTGATAGCTCATATTGGAGAACGCGAACTCCGCCACTGTGTTCCTGTGCACCATTACAGCCCGGAGGTTGCCAGCAAGATTCCCATGGCAACCAATATGCCCAGGAAAGCCTTCTGGCAGAAGCACGGACGTAAAGGAGGGATGAGGGTGAAGAAGGATTTCGAGCTCTATTATTGGCCATTGCCATTCCGCGGACAGTTCATCCGGGCCGCGCTTGCCTTTGCGGGCAAGAGCTGGAACGAACATGATGAGGGTGAGATCGCCGCGCTGATGCAAATGGCTCTGGAGGATCAGCCGGTGCCCTTCATGGGACCACCCCTCCTGGTTGATAATGAAACCGGATTTGCCCTGTCGCAGATGCCAGCAATCATGGTCTATCTGGCAGAGCGTCTTGACCTTGTGCATGGCGGTACCCGCGAACGCGCCTTGACGGTCAAGCTCGTCAATGACGCAAATGATATCATTGACGAGCTGACGCTGGATGGCGGCCGGCAGATGTGGACGGAGGATCGATGGGTCAGCTTTATTCCTCGGCTGGTGAAATGGATGCGCATGTGGGAGGCTGTGGGCACAAGCAGCGGCCTTGAAGCTGGAAAGGGTTTCATGCTCGGCACCGCAAAACCGGATCTGGCCGATATCGTGACCGTGACATTATGGGGCACCATGGCCAGCCGCTTCGGCGCAATCGCTGCCATGCTCTCCCAACATGCGCCTGCAACGATGGGTCTGGTCCAGCGTCTGCGCGCTCATCCTGCCCTGGCGAGGCTCGAGGCAAGAAGCGTGACGCGCTATGGCGAGGCCTATTGCGGCGGGGAAATCGAGAAGTCTCTGCGCGCAGTTCTGCCTGACAACGACGGTTGAAACCGAACGCTATCCCCCTTCGGTAAGGTCGCTTCGCATCTGCCCATGGGCTAGGACCGCGAACAGGCCGCTACCACCGATGATGTTGCCAATGAGTGCAGGCAGAGAGAAGCCGAACCAGGCCTGCTGGAAACTGACCTCGCCGCTCAACCAGAGGAAGCTGATCTGGGAAGAACCGGTGACGACATGCGAAAAGCCGCCAAGGCCGATGACATAGGTCAGAAGGAAGATCACCCAGAATTCGCTGCCTTTGGCATTGGGCAGGGCCCAGGCAATCGCGGCCATGATGAAGCCCGCCGGAATGCCGAGCATCAGGGTTTTCGACCAGTCCTGCCATTCGAGCTTGGCGAGAATATCGAGCGCCACGATGCGCTGTTCATGCGTGATGATGATCTCACCGGACATCAGCGCGCTTACGAGCGTGACGCCGACAAGATTCCCCGCCAGCACGCAGGCCCACAGGCGCACCAGACGGCCCAGATTGCTAAGGCTCGGACGGGTCGCGACCGGCAGCACCGCTGTGACCGTGCTTTCGGTAAAGAGCTGCAGCCGCCCCATGATCACGATCAGATATCCGACCGGATAGCCCAGGAGGTAGATGAGGGGCGCCCAGTCTGTGTCGGGCAGCCTTGCCCGCAGGAACAGTTCGGACATGAGCGACAGGGTGATCGCGAGGCCGGCGGCCAGACCAGAAAGCATGAGTGCCAGAATCGGTCGATCCAGTTCTTCCTCGCCCTGGAGCCGCACCACCTCATGGACGACCTTTGCCGAACCAGTGCTGCGCTCCTCAACATGCGCGGCCTCTTCCGCGTCAAGATCGGGGTGCGGGCTATCCTTGCCTTCATGCATCTGGTCCATTCCCCTGTCTGCCGAGATGACGTCTGCCTCTCTCGCTGCTTTCCTGTCCTTACTGTCCGGCACTGCGAAAGGCTCCCAGGATGAGCGCGCGATAGCTATGCTCCCTGACGCCATGGGGCGCATCCAGCCCCATGCGCTCGAGTGCGGCCAATTCCGCTTCGTCGGGCTGACCACTGCGCAGGCCGCGGGCAATCAGGGCGGCCAGCTGGGCGGGCCTGGTCGCATGGTCTGCCAGATATTGCATTACCGGCAGTAGCTGCTGCTCGATCTGCGTAAAGTCCGTGCCGAACGGGAAGGACGGAAATGTCTCATTGGGCATGGCCGCGCTGATCCGCTCGGGCAGATTATCCCTGTACGCTTCGGGAATGTCCCAGTCGGGCGCTATCTTGCCCGCGGACCGGGCCTTTTCCACAAGTTCGCCCTGAAAGCGGCTGTCGGCGATGGCGATCAGGCGCTGGATGACCTGCTCATCGCTTTGGCCGCGCAGGTCCGCCACGCCATATTCGGTCACGACCATATCGCGCAAATGGCGCGGGATGGTTTCATGGCCATAGCTCCAGACGATATTGGACTGTCTCTCGCCCTTGTGACGCCGGGTGGCAGGCAGCGTGATGATCGAACGCGCGCCGTCGAGCTCGAGCGCTTGCGCGACGAAATTATACTGCCCGCCCACGCCGCTGACGACCTGGCCATCTTCAAGTCCGTCCGAGATCGTGGCGCCCAGCAGCGTGACCATCATGGCGCTGTTGACGAAGCGGGCCTTGTGCCGGGCCTTTCGCTTGGCCGCTTCGTTGCCGAACAGCGCATTGATATAGCTGATCTCACGCATATGGATGCGATCGCGCAGATCCTCATCCATGTCCCGTAACGCGGCGTAGAAGCTGCGCGGGCCAACGAAAAAGCCGCCATGTACGATCGCGCCATCGACTTCACGCTTGACGATGCCGGCCCTTATGAGATCGAGGAAACAGTCGACCAGCATCTCTGTCGGCGCATATAGGCCTTCCTCAAACGGGCCCATTTCCCATGGCTTGGGAGCGCCCAGCCGGTCAAGCGTTGCGCGATAGGCATCCGGCCGTTCCTGCCGGAGGATCAGACTGTGGGCGATCGCGTCGCCGATCGCGCCGATGCCGATCTGAAGCGAGCCACCATCGGCTATCAGCGCGGCCACATGGGTTCCGATGGCGTGCTGGGCAGGGCTTACGGGCTGTCGTGGCGGCCCGAAGAGGGGAAAGCGTGTCTGCGCGCTGTCGAGAATGATTGCGAACCGGTCGGACGGGATTTCGGCCGGACCGCGCATGAAGGGCAATTCGTCATTGACCTGACCGATCAGGGCAAAATCGGCCCGGCCCCGATCGCGCTCGGCAAGCAGGTCGAGGGTCATGTCGCTATTGCAGCTCAGGCTATAGCTGTTTCCCCGTCGCGCCACGATCTGCGCAACGACATTGACGCCCTGGTCGATCAGATAACGCATCGCATGGGTATAGTTGGCTGCAATATAGTGGCGCTGTGCATCTCCATTGCCGAGCCGGCTGCCGGCCTGGAAGAAAAATTCATTCACCTCGATATTGGCCGGCATCTCGCCCGCACGCTGGGCCTGCGCATAAGCAAAGCGCGGATATCCGCCCATTGTCCGCTCGAACACGGGCTCGAGGAAACGACGCTCGAGGTCCGTGCCAAGCGAGGGCTGCTCGAGGGTGAGCGCCGTGAAGATACGCAGCCTGATGGCGCGATCGGCGCTGGCACGGGCGAAGAGGGCATTGACGATATGAGGCGCCTTGCCCAGGCCCAATGGCAGGCCAAGGACGATATGCCCGTCAGTGCGAGCGATGATGCGGTCGGCGACCTCCTCTGCCGAGCGAAGTTCGAGAGGACCGGTCCCGCCGGTCCTCATTGCAGCATGTCCCAGCCCGGATCGGGCCGAAACCGCTCGCCATGGGCTTCGCGCAGCCCTTCCAGCACGGCTTTGACTTCGCCAATCCCGCGTGCGTGGGCATAATGGAGCGGTCCGCCGCGGAAGGGCGCAAATCCGGTGCCGAAGATCATGGCAGCGTCGATAATATCTGGATCGTCGGTCACCTGCTCGCGCAGGGTCGCGGCCGCCATGTTGAGCATCGGCATGATGAGGCGGTCCGCCATGTCCGGCGCGGGCGGGGCGCTGTTCTTGACCGCATGGCCGTCCTTCCAGGCATATATGCCTTTCCCGGCTTTCCGGCCCAACTGACCCGCCGAGACCTTGTCTGCCAACCATTGCGGCGTGGCAGGCATGGGCCAGTCCAGTTCTCGCTTGAGCATGGCGGCAACCGCAAGGCCGATATCGAGGCCGACCTGATCTGCAAGTTCCAGCGGGCCCATGGGCATGCCGAAATCCATTGCCGCCCTGTCGATCGTCTCGGGCGCGATGCCCTCGTCCATCATCGTCATCGCCTCGACCAGATAGGGGGTAAGGATCCGGTTGACGATGAAGCCGGGGGCGCTACGGGCCGGGGCCGGCAGCTTGCCGATGATGCCGATAAAGGCTCTTGCGCTGGCCTCGACCTGCGGATCGACCCCGTCATGGCTGATGACCTCGACCAGATCGAGCCGCGACACAGGATTGAAGAAATGGATGCCGATCAGCCGCTCGGGATGGCGTAACCCCTCGCGCAATTGCTCAAGGGGAATGGAGGAGGTGTTGGTCGCCAGGATTGCGCCATCCTTCATGCGTGGCTCGGCGCTCGCATAGAGGGTCCGCTTGAGATCAACCTTTTCCGGGACTGCCTCGATCAGAATGTCGGCCTTGGCGATGCCCGCACCATCCGGGTCAGGGATCAACCGATCCAGCGCATCGCGAACCTTGAGCCGATCTCCATGGGCGAGCTTTTCATACAGCTTCGCGGCTCGGCCAAGAGCAGCGCCAATCGGCTCGGGCTTCTCGTCGGAAATACTGGTGCGAAGACCGCGCCAGGCGCACCAGGCCGCGATGTCCCCACCCATTGCACCCGCGCCGATGACATGGACATGGGCGATCGTCTTTTCACCTGGCCCCGCCAGTCCCTTGAGCTTCTGGCGCAGGAAGAAAGCGCGGATGAGATTTTGCGCGCTATTGCTCATCATGAGATGTGCGAAGGAAGTGATCTCCGCCTGTTTCATCGCCTCCTGGTCGCCACCATGAGTTTCCCACAGGTCGATGAGCGCATGGGGCGCGGGATAATGGGCCAGGGGTGCTTTGGCTTCCGCCTGGCTGCGCATCTGCCGCGCCGCCAGATGGCGGACTGGCGCGGCGTCCTTCAGTCGGTCCAGCAATGCCTGCCGGCCCTGGTCCATATCTCCTGCAACTGCGGCCTTGATGGCGGCGTGGACGTGGCGTTCAGGAACGACCGCATCGACCAGCCCCATGTCTTTCGCGCGCTTGGTATCGATCGACTTGCCGGTCAGCATCAGCTCCATCGCCGCGATCGGGTCGCATAAATGGGTGAAGCGCGCCGTGCCGCCGAGCCCCGGATGCAGGCCAAGCTGCACTTCGGGGAAGCCGAGCCTCGTCCCTTCGATGGCGATGCGCTGGTTACATGCCAGGGCGACCTCGAGGCCGCCACCCATGGCATAGCCGTGCATGACCGCAATGGTTGGAAAGGTCAGCGCTTCAAGTCGGTCGACGATCGCATGCGCGGCGGCGATCCGGTCCCGCACCATCGCCTCGTCGCGTATGTCACGAAACTCGCTAATATCCGCGCCGGCAAGAAACCCCTGTTTCTTGCCTGATCGAATGACCAGCGCCTTGGGCGCACGGTCGGCGATCATGTCGAGTATATGGTCAAGCTCTTCGAGCACGGCCTGGGACAGCAGATTGGTGTCCGTTCCCTGTTGATCGAGGATAGCCCAGCCAATGTCTTGGGCGTCGCGTGTGAAGCTCCAGTGATGCAAGGCATCAGGGCGATGGGGCGCGGGACCGATCTCCAGATCGCGATCGGCAAGAAAGGACCAGACAGGATCGTTCATCATGGCCTCCTTCACAGCCGTTCGATCAACATGGCGCCGCCCTGGCCACCGCCAATACATTCGGTGGCGATGCCGCGCCTCAGCCCAAGCCGCTCCATCGCCTGAACCAGATGCAGTGCGATCCGCGTGCCACTCGTGCCCACGGGGTGCCCCAGGGAAATCGCGCCGCCATCGACATTGATGCGCGAGGGATCGATGCGCCCGGCTGCCCCCTCAAGGCCCAATATGGTGCGACAGAAGGCCTCGTCCTGCCATGCCGCAAGACATGCCAGTACCTGCGCAGCGAAGGCTTCATTCAATTCCCACAGGTCGATGTCTGCCAATGCTTGACCGTTGCGTTTGAGGAGTGCCGTCGAGGCGAGCACCGGACCCAGGCCCATGATGGCGGGATCAAGCGCCGACCACTGGCTGTCGACGATCCGCGCGCGGGGCATAAGGCCATGCTGCTCGACGGCCTCTTGCGAGGCGAGGATGGTCCAGCAGGCGCCGTCGCTGATCTGCGAACTATTGCCCGCAGTGACCTTCCCATAAGGACGCTCGAATACCGGCTTGAGCGTCGCGAGCTTCTCTGTGCTGCTGTCGGGCCGCACGCCATCATCCTGGGAATGGACGGTCCCATCCTTGGCAAAAGCAGGAAGAAGTTCCCCCTCCAGCCATCCCTCCGCCTGCGCCCTGGCGAGACGCTTGTGGCTTTCGACCGCATAAGCGTCCGACTCCGCCCGCGTTATGGAGAAGAGGTGCGCCAATATTTCCGCGGTCTGGCCCATGCCAAGATCGGTAATGGGATCAGTGAGGCCACGTTCCAGTCCGATGATGGGCTTGAGGAAGTCGGGGCGAAATCCGCTGGCCGCTTTTAGCGAGGCCAGCGGGTTGGTCTTGTCGCCCTGCATCGCGGCGAACCATTGGACGGCATCCTGACGAAACACGAGCGGGGCGTGACTGAGCGCTTCGGCGCCACCGGCCAGGATGAGGTCGCTGCCGCCATCGGCGATATATCGATAGGCAGTGTCCATCGACTGCATGCCCGAACCGCAATTGATCTGAACGGTAAAGGCGGTCGTCTGCGTCCCGCAGCCTAGGCGCAGCGCAGCGACGCGAGCCGGATTGGCCTCATCGGCGATGACATTGACGCACCCCAATATGACCTGATCGAAATCCGTGGGGGCGAATTTCTGCCTCAGCAGGAGCGGGCGCCCGCATTGCACCGCCAGGTCGACAGGCGTGAAGGGGCCGGGGCCGCCGCGAGCTTTGAGAAAAGGCGTGCGGGCGCCATCGACAATATAGACCGGCCGGCTCATTCGGCGGCCTGCGCCAGGTCCGATGCAGCAGAATTGCGCCGCAAATCCTCGGGCGCGAAATCATCGACGGCGATGACGTCCGCGACCGCGCGGTCAGCCTCTTGGAGCTGCGCCAGCTCTGCGCTCGACAGCAGGCCGCGCTCGCGCGCCTTGGCCCAATCTTTAATCCGCGCCTTGCGCAGCCGGTCGTGGATCGGCTGGGTATCGACCATCAGGCGGAAGGCTTCGGTCAGGCGGGCGACAGGTTCTTCCGGGCCGCCGATGAAGACATTGTCGATCAGCCGTTCGCGCGCCGGGCAAGGTTCCAGGATGATCTGCGCGCACTGACGGATGGTCCGGTCCGTCGGACCATGACGACGCCGGCCAAAGGGGAGGATGAACAGGCGTAGCATCCAGCCCACGGGCCGCGCGGGAAAATTCTCGATGATCTCGACGAACCTTTGCTCGATCGTGGCAAAGCCGCTGTCCATGCACCAGGCGAGCAGGGGAAAATCATCATCCTGGCGCCCTTCATCCTCCCAGCGCTTGAGCGCGCCGGACAGAAGATAGAGTTCGGACAGTATGTCGCCCAGTCGGGCAGAGAGAAGTTCCCGCCGCTTGAGCTCGCCGCCCAGGGTCAGGAAGGATATGTCGGAAATGAAGGCAAAGGCCGCGGCATAGCGGCTCATCTGGCGATAATAGCGCGTCGCGCGCCCGGCTTTGGGCGCCGGCGCAAACAGGCCGCCGGTCCAGTTACGCGCGAAGGCGCGGATCGCGGTCTTGAGCGCGTGGCCGACATGCTTCCACAGCACATCATCGAACTGCGCCAGCGCCCGCCCGCGATTGGCATCGGCGACCGCGCGGATTTCCTTGAGCAGATAGGGATGGGAGCGGATCGCGCCCTGGCCAAACACCATCAGGCTGCGGGTGAGGATATTCGCGCCCTCGACCGTGATGCCGACCGGGATCGCGCGATACTGATTGCCGAGATAATTATTGGGCCCATCGATCACCCCCTTGCCGCCATGCACATCCATTGCGTCGTTGATGACGGTCCGCATGCGTTCGGTCGCGTGGAGCTTGAGGATCGAAGAAATGACGGCGGGATGGTTCCCCTGATCGAGCCCCGCGCAGGTCAGGCGGCGCGCGCCATCGAGCAGATAGGCATTGGCCGCGATCCGCGCCAGCCGCTCCTGTATCCCCTCAAACTTGCCGATCGGCAGGTTGAACTGGGAGCGCACCCGCGCATAGGCGCCGGTCGTATGAGCCGCAAAAGCGCCGGCGGCTGCAGACAGGGAAGGCAGGGAAATGCCCCGGCCGGCCGCCAGTGCGCTCATGAGCATTTTCCAGCCCTGGCCGACGCGATCCGGGCCGCCGATGATGTTGTCGAGCGGGATGAACACGTCATGGCCCTCATTGGGGCCGTTCTGGAAACTCTGCATCGAGGGGATATGCCTGCGCCCGATCGACACGCCGGGAAGGTCGGTGGGGACCAGCGCGACGGTGATGCCGATCTCGTCCTGCCCGCCCAGCAGATGGTCGGGATCGCGCAGCTTGAAGGCGAGGCCCAGCAATGTCGCGACCGGACCCAGGGTGATATAGCGCTTGCGCCAGTTGAGGCGGATGCCGATCACCTCCTCGCCGTCCCACTGACCCTTGCAGATGACGCCTTCGTCGACCATCGCCGCCGCATCGGAGCCGGCTTCCGGGCTGGTCAGGCCGAAAGCGGGAATCTCGCGACCATCCGCCAGCCGCGGCAGCCAGTGGTGCTGTTGTTCCTTGGTTCCAAAACGCAGGATGAGTTCGCCCGGCCCCAGACTGTTGGGGACCATCGCAGTGACCGCGGCAGATACGGAACGGGTCGCGATCTTGCGGACAATCTCGCTATGGGCGAAATTGGAAAAGCCAAGGCCGCCATGTTCCTCGGGAATGATGATGCCGAAGAATTTCTCCTGCTTGAGATAATCCCAGGCTTCCTGCGACAAGTCGTGCGTTCCCCAGGTCATGCGCCAGTCGTCGATCATGCCGCACAGCTGTTCGACAGGGCCATTCATGAAGGCCTGCTCCGCGTCGGTCAGCCGGGCGGGCGGCACGGCAAGGAGCTGATCCCAATCCGGATTGCCGGTAAAGAGGGCCGCGTCCCACCAGCTGTTGCCAGCCTCGATCGCTTCGCTCTCCGTAGCGGAAAGAGCGGGCAGGGCTGCCTCGACGAGGGAGAAGATCGGGCGGGTCAGGATTTCACGGCGGGCGTTGGCAAGCATCATCTCTGTCCTTTTTGCTTGCCCCATGAACGCGGAAGACCCCGTACATGATCCGTCGCGGCCTGAAGCCTTGCCTGAAACTCAGCCGCAAAATCTTGTCAGGCCGACCGCCTGTCGTACCGCAAGATTGACGATCTCTTGATATTGGAGGCGGCGCAGTGCTCGGTCGATTGCCGCCTCGCGGGATCAGGGCAGCATATCGCCAATCCGCTTTGCCAATGCGTCCATCGCGAACGGCTTGGTGACGAGCGCCATGTTGGGCGCGAGCTGGCCATTGCCGATGACGGCATTTTCAGCATAGCCGGTAATGAACAGGACCTTGAGATCCGGCAGGAGGCTGAGTGCGGCATCGGCCACCTGTCGACCGTTCATCCCGCCGGGCAAGCCCACATCCGTGATCAGCAGGTCGATTGCCACGCCATTTTGCAACAGCCGCATGGCGCTTGGGCCGTCCATCGCTTCCTGCACATCATAGCCCAGTTCCTGCGCTATCTCGACAACGAGGAGCCGAACCGTGGGTTCATCATCGACCACCAGGATCGTGCCGCGTCGTGATTCATTGCTGGCCGCCTGCTCACTCAGCGATGGAATGACTGTCGCGTCCTCGCTTTCCTCGTCTTCCATGAAGTGGCGGGGCAGATAGAGGCACATGGTCGTACCCGTCCCGATCTCGCTATAGATCCGCACATGGCCGCCGGACTGACGTGCGAATCCATAGATCATCGATAGGCCAAGCCCAGTGCCTTCACCCAGCGGCTTGGTCGTGAAAAAGGGATCGAAGGCACGGGAAATCACCTCGGGCGTCATGCCCGTGCCGGTGTCGGTCACGCAGATCGAGACATATTGGCCTGGTTCCAGACCGCGCTCGCGCGCGGCCGTGTCGTCCAGCCACTTGTTTGCAGTCTCGATGGTAATGCGTCCCCCGTCCGGCATTGCGTCGCGCGCATTGATGCAGAGGTTGAGCAGCGCATTTTCAAGCTGATTGGGATCGACCAGGGTTGTCCAGATACCGGCCTTGCCGACGGTCTCGACCTCGATCTGTGGCCCCACCGTGCGCCGGATCAACTCTTCCAGATCGAAGATCAGCCGGTTGGAATTGACCGGCTTGGGATCAAGCGTCTGCCGGCGGGAGAAGGCGAGCAGGCGATGGGTGAGCGCCGCGGCGCGGCGTACGGCGCCCTGGGCGGCGACGGAATATTTGTCGATTTCGCCGACCCGGCCCTGCGCTATGCGTATCTGCATCATTTCCAGAGCCCCGGAAATGCCCGTCAGCAGATTGTTGAAATCATGGGCAAGGCCACCCGTCAACTGGCCGACCGCTTCCATCTTCTGCGACTGGCGCAGCGCTTCCTCCGCCCTGTCGCGCTCGGCCGTCTTGGTCTCGACCTCCTCGGCAAGCCTGCGGCGATCCTCCTCGAGCTGGCGCTCGATCGACTTGTGGGCGGACATGTCCTGCATCGCCCCGACCATACGCAGCGGCTCGCCGGCAGGCGTACGCAGAACATAGCCGCGATCAAGCACATCGGCATAGCTGCCGTCGCTGCGGGCAAAGCGATATTCGTCGGTCCAGTCAGTCCCCTCGCCATCGATCACCGCGTGAATGCTGTCATTGATCCGCTGCCGGTCATCCGGGTGGATATGGTCCAGCCACCACTCGCCGGTCGGTTCGACATCTTCGAGCCTGTGCCCATAGGCATGCTCAAGGGCGATGTTCCAGGTCACATGATCGTCGCTGAAGTTCCAGTCCCATACCGCATCATTGGTAGCCCGTCCGGCAAGACGCAGCCGCTCCTCCACCTCGCGCAAACTGGCCTGCGCCTGGCGATCGGCCGTGACGTCCTGCACGGTACCGATAAGGCGAATCGGGGCCTGGCCCTCGAACATTGCCAGGCCCTGAGCATGGATATGTCGTTCGACCCCATCCTCGATCCCGACGGTCCGATACTCGGTGTCGAAAATGCCGGTGCCGGCCGGATCGAGCGCGGCGCGCACCGCTGCGTCGGCCCCTTCGCGATCCTCGGGATGCAGGCCCGCCAGAAAGGCGGTTTCATAGCTGACGGGGGCACCGGGATGCAGGCCAAAAAGGGCACGACAGCGATCGTCCCATTCAAGCTGTCCGGTCTGCGGCCAATAGTCGAACTGACCAAGGCGGGTCGCGCGTGTCGCGAGTTCCAGTTTTTCCCGGCTTGTGGCCAGAGCTTCGCGCGAAAGATGCGATGCCGTTACATCGGTGGCCGTGCCGAACCACTCAAGGATATTGCCGTCATCGTCGAGGATGGGGACGGCGCGGGACGCTGTCCAGCCAATAGCGCCATCCGCCTGACGTACGCGATGCTCCAGCATGAAGGGCGCCCTGGCTTCGATGGCGCGCGCGATCGCAGCCATCACCATCGACTGGTCATCCGGTGGGATGTAGAGCTCAAGCCAGCGAACAGATGGTGCTTGCGTGTCGACGAGGAAACCACGTCCATCGAGGTGGCGCATTTCCTGCCAGTCGGCGCTCATCTGATAGATTGCGTCGGAGGTCGCGCTTACCAATGCGCTGAAACGCGCTTCGCTTTTCTCCAGCCTTGCCCGTTTTTCCTCGATCCGGCGGGCGTCCGTAAACTTTTGCGTCACATCCACCGCGATATCGAGCACGCCAACGATATCGCCTGCGTCGTCGCACAACGGACTGTAGCAGAAGGTCCACCATGTATCCTCGGCATCACCATTGCGGGTCATGACGAGGTGCATGTCTTCGACCGAAACCGTCTCGCCGCCAAGGGCTCTATCGATCAGGGGCGAGAGCTCGGACCAGATCTCGGGCCAGACATCGCACATCGACTGGCCAAGTGCTGCGGGGTGACGAGCTCCCAAAAAGGGCGCATAGGCATCATTGTAGAGGAATATCTGCGCCTCCCCCCACATGATGAACATCGGAAAATCCGAGGCAAGCGCGAGTTCGACCGTGGTCCGCAGTGAAATTGGCCAGTTGGCCTTGGCTCCCAGTGCCGTTTTCTCCCACGGGAATGAGGCTATCCGTGCTCTGAGCGAATCCGCGTGCGTGGGCGCCGGAGAAAATATGGAGGCCATGACTTGGGGATAGACGGACTTCGCCATCCTGTCATCGTGCACGACGGCGTTCCTTCCATCCATTTGGCGCATTTAACCTGATATTTCCGCTATTGCTCGACGGCTTCAGTCCTGGGGGGCGGCCGATCCTGCGCGGTTATCGCTGTTAACCTCGTCCGCGCCGGTCTTGTCGGCCCTGAAATAGCCGATCGCAACCACGATGAGCAGAACCGCGATGACGAGCGCGAGGCTTGTTACCAATATGGACCGGGTCACGGTGGTACGCGATCCGCTGCGCGCCTCGACTTTCGAGAGATGGGTTACCGTCTCGCCGTCTTCCTGTCGTTTCTCCACTTTATCTCTCCTTGCCCTTTGCCTCATGTCAGCGACGGGTTGGGGCTATCCGCCAGACGCTGTTGGATAGATCATCGGCGACCAGGAGCGCGCCATGGACCGGATCATAGCTCACGCCCACCGGCCGTCCGCGCGCATGTCCATCCTTGACGAAGCCGGTCAGGAAGTCCTGGGGCTTGCCGGTCGGCCGCCCATTGGCGAAGGCAATGAAGACCACCTTATAGCCGGCCAGATCCTGCCTGTTCCAGCTGCCATGCTGCCCGACGAAGGCGCCCTGCGCATAGGCAGGGCCAAGACCGGGGCTTGTTGCAAAGCTGATACCGAGTGCCGCGACATGGGATCCCAGGGCATAATCGGGCCGGATCGCGCGTCGCACCATATCGGGCTGCTGCGGACGCACCCGCGGATCGACATTCTGTCCCCAGTAGCTGTAGGGCCAGCCATAAAAGGCCCCTGGACGAACCGAAGTCATATAGTCGGGCACCAGTTGCGGTCCGAGCTCATCGCGTTCGTTCACCACGGCCCACAGCCGGCGCGTCTGCGGCTCAACGGCAAGGGCTGTCGGATTGCGGATGCCCGAGGCATAGGTGCGATGCATGCCGGACTGGCGATCAACCTCCCAGATGACGGCGCGATCTTCCTCCACCGCCATGCCGCGTTCGCCGACATTGCTGTTGGAGCCGATACCGACATAGAGTTTCGATCCGTCCGGGCCAGCTGCCAGCGACTTGGTCCAGTGATGATTGATGCGCGAGGGCAATCTGGTCACCTCAACGCCCGGTATGGTGATGCGCGTCTCGCCCTCGCGATAGGGGAAGCGCAAGAGCGCGTCCTGTGTCGCGACATAGAGCTGGTCCTCGACCAAGGCGAGGCCATAGGGCGCATTCAACCCGGTGATGAGCGTACTGCGCAATTCGGCGCGGCCATCGCCATCGGCATCGCGCAGCAGGGTGATGCGATTGCCACCCTTTACCGATGTCTTCCCCATGGCCTTGATCTGGGTCGCGATGACATCCTTGGGCCGCAGGGCGGGGGCCGATCCCCCTGACCCTTCCGCCACCAGAATGTCGCCATTGGGCAGCACCAGCATCTGGCGCGGAATGGCGAGCCCCGTGGCAAAGGCCGTCACGCTAAAGCCGGCCGGTGCCGTCGGCTTTTCATTCCCCCAGCCAGCGGGCGTCGCGATTTTCATCGGCGGCAGCAATGTCTGGCGCTGATCGGGCAGGTCTGGCCGGTCGCCGGTCTGGTCAAGGCCAGGCTGGCTGCGCCCGCAGGCGGCAAGCGCCAAGAGACTGGCGCCCAGGATGAAGGCACGCACGGTCATGGCCGAACCTCCCGATAGCCGGCAAAGGCCGTCCAGCCCGCGGCAAGGGCAGCCAGGCTGCTGAGGATGGAGAGGATAAGGCCAATTGTCCCGACCGAACTCCAGCCGTCGCGGCTATGCTGGAAGGCGTTTATGAGCCCGCAGGCCCACATCAGCGCCAACAGCAGCAGATAAAGGCCATGCTGCCGACGTGCAGGCCCTTTGGCGCGCGCCAGCGCGATCAAGGCCCATAGCGGTACCAGGCCGCCGCCAATCAGTGCGCCGGTGATCAGCCAGGCCGAAAAATTGCTCCACTGGATTTCCGCGCTGTTGAGATAGGTGATGTCCGACAGCAGGGCAGCGGGAAACAGGGCGACCGGCCAAGCGAGCAGCAGGCCGTGAAGCGGATGGAGCAGGGGCCGGGTGCGCGGCGGGGCGCTGGGCAAGACAGGTCTCCTTGTCGAAGGAAGAACGATCCCTCGCCAATGCGCCGGCTGGCTTTTGGTTTCGCCGACACCGGCAATTCATCCACTTGTTACGAAACAGAAATGTTTGAACCGGATGCCGCTTCGCGTGTTGGCACGTAAGACGCTGCACATAGGATGCGGCGCAAACGGGGTGACGCGGGCGCAATGCGCAATCCATGGCTCTGGACCATTTTACTGCTCGGCCTTGGCGCCTGCAATGCGCAGCAGTCGGCCCTCCATGTCTTCGGCGCCGAAGCACGGCAGGTGCGCGAGATGGCGATCCTGTTGACCATCGGCGCGGCGATCATCGTGACGGTCATGGTCCTCATCTATGTTCGTGCGCTTCGCGCTCCGGAAGGGGTGCTCAGCCATCGTAGCGGCATGCGGATCATCCTGTGGCTGGGCGCCATCGGCCCGGCCCTGATCCTTGGCGCGCTGCTTCTCTATGCGTTGCCTGCCATGCGCCCGCGCGAGACAGCGCCTGGCGACCTCACCATTCGGGTCGAGGGCGAGCAATTCTGGTGGCGGGTCGCCTATGGGGCATCACGCGCGGGGCCTGGACTTGTTTCTGCCAATGAGATCCGCCTTCCCGTGGGGCGGACGGTGATCCTTGAACTCGGCGCGCAGGACGTGATCCACAGTTTCTGGATTCCCGGTCTTGCCGGGAAGATGGACATGATACCCGGACGGACCAACAGGCTGGTTGTGCGCGCCGAAAATGCTGGCCGCTTCCGGGGCGTTTGCGCGGAGTTTTGCGGCCTGTCGCACGCGCTAATGGCCTTCGACGTGATCGCGATGAACCCGGCTGATTTCGACGCATGGCTGGCGGGCGCGCGCGGGGCCGGCAAGGGCCTGGTCCCATCGAGGGGCCAGTCTCTCTTCGATGCGCATGGCTGCGGCGCCTGCCATGCCATCCGGGGAACCGCGCATGATGCGGCGATCGGGCCTGACCTTAGCCGTTTTGGACAGAGGCGGACGCTGGGGGCCGGGATATTGCCACCGACCACCGCCAATATCGCCGCCTTCATCCGTACGCCCCAGATCGCAAAGCCAGGCGCGCGCATGCCCGCCTATCCCCAGCTGTCCGAGCAGGAGGCCATTGCCATTGCCCATTATCTCGAGGGGCTGAAATGAGCCTCCACGATCAGGATGACCCGGCGCTCCGCGCGGCGCAGGAAGAAAGGCTGCGCGCGGTGTGGGCGCCGCCCAGGGGGATCTTCCTGCGCTGGACCGACTGCAACAATAATCGCGTCGGCGTCTGGTATGTGCTGACCGCCTTTGGCTTCATGCTCTTTGCCGGCGTGCTCGCGCTCATCATGCGCACCCAGCTTGCCGTGCCCGACAATGATCTGGTTGGGCCTGGTACCTTCAACCAGCTCTTCACCCTGCACGGCTCGATGATGATGTTCCTCTTCGCCGTGCCGATGTTCGAGGCGGTGTCGATCATCCTGCTGCCGCAATTGCTGGGCGCGCGCGACCTGCCATTTCCCCGCCTGTCGGCCTTTGGCTACTGGTCCTTCCTGATCGGCGGGCTGTTCGTCGGGGGATCGATCTTCTTCAATGCCGCCCCTGACGGCGGCTGGTTCATGTATCCTCCGCTGACCACCCGCACAGACCTGTCGGGGCTCGGAGCCGATATCTGGATGCTCGGTCTTTCGTTCATCGAGGTGTCGTCGGTCGCGGCCGCAGTCGAACTGATCGTCGGCGTGCTCAAATGTCGACCGCCGGGCATGCGGCTCAATCTCATGCCGCTATATGCCTGGTACATACTGGTTGTGGCGGTGATGATCCTCTTTGCCTTTCCGCCGCTCATCGCCGGCGACATATTGTTCGAAATGGAGAGGCTGCTCGACTGGCCCTTCTTCGATGCGCGCCGGGGCGGGGATCCGCTCCTGTGGCAGCATCTGTTCTGGATCTTCGGTCATCCCGAAGTCTACATCATATTCCTGCCTTCGATCGCGTTGTTCGCGATGCTGGTGCCGACCTTCGCCAACCGCCATCTGCTGGGCTATCCGTGGATCGTGCTGGCCGCTGTGGGCACCGCATTCCTGTCCTTCGGCCTGTGGGTCCACCACATGTTCACCACCGGGCTGCCTAAGATCAGCCTCGCCTTCTTCTCGGCAGCCTCCGAAGCCGTGGCCATTCCGACCGGCGTCCAGATCTTCGTGTTCATAGCAACGCTGTGGGCAGGGCGGGTCACCTGGTCCACACCCCTTCTCTATGCGACCGGCAGCCTCGCCATTTTCGTGATCGGTGGTCTTACCGGCGTCATGGTGGCAGTGGCACCGTTCGATTGGCAGGCGCATGACAGCTATTTCGTCGTCGCCCATCTCCATTATGTGCTGATCGGCGGCACGTTGATGCCGCTTTTCGCCGGCCTTTATTATTATTGGCCGTTGGTGACGGGCAAGAAACTGTCCGACCGGCTTGGCCGGATCGCTTTCTGGATGCTGTTCGTCGGTGCCAACCTGACCTTCTTCCCGATGCATCTTTCCGGGCTCATGGGCATGCCGCGGCGCGTCTTCACCTATCCGGCCGAACTGGGGCTGGGCGGGCTCAACATGGCGTCCACCCTGGGGGCCTGGCTGTTTGCCGCGGGGGTGGCGGTGATATGCGTCGATCTTAGCCTCTCGCCGCGCCGTGTTCGGGCCGTCCGCAATCCCTGGAATGCGGGCACGCTGGAGTGGCTCGCCCATCCCGAGGACGAGGACTGGGGCATAAGGTCGGTGCCATTGATCGAGAGCCGCTATCCAATCTGGGACCAGACAGATTTCGTGCGCAAGGTGGATGAGGGCCGCTTCTTCCTGCCCGATGCAGAGGAAGGGCGACGCGAGACGATCGTCACGAGCGTCCTTGATGCCCGGCCACTGGCAGTGATCCGCCTGGGAACCCCTAGCATCAAGCCCATGCTGACGGCGGTCGCGCTCGGCGGGGTCTTCATCCTCACAACCTACCATCTCTACTGGGCTGCGCTCGTCAGTGGCGTTGCCACACTCGCCATGGCGCTGTGGTGGCTCTGGACCGGGACGGCCGAAATTCCCGAAAAGCCGTGCAAACCGATCGGCCACGGCCTTGAGCTGCCGCTCTATCTCTCCGGGCCCTCTGCGCCAGGCTGGTGGGCGATGTTCATCACGATGATGGCCGATGCGACGGCTTTTTCCGGGCTCGTCTTCGGCTATTTCTTCTTCTGGACCCGCCATGCCGATTTCCCGCCGGTCGCTCTGGCGGACGGTCCCGGCATGGCCTGGCCCATGCTCGCATTGTTCTTGGGCATCGCAAGCTGGCTGCTGACGCTCGGCGCGCGTGAGGTGCATGCCCGCAAGCATGTCGACATGGCACGGCTCTGCCTCTTGGTCGCGCTGCTACTCAGCCTTGCCGGGATCGGGGCAGGGCTGGCCGGCCCCTGGACGCATGGCATGGACCCGCAGGCGCACAGCTATCCTGCAATCGTGTGGACGCTCGCCATCTGGGCCGCGGCCCATGCGGGCGTTGCCGCCATCATGCAGGGCTATGCACTCGCGCGCAGTCTCGCCGGGCGCATGGACCCGGTGCATGACGCGGATCTGCGCAACGTCACCGTCTACATGCATTTCTATGCGCTAACCGCGATCGTCACCTATGCGACGATCGGCCTGTTCCCGCAGGTCACATGAGCGAGCGAGGCAAATGGCATGAGCGGCTCAAGGTCACGCTCTGGACGCTCATCATTCCACCAGCGATCTGGACGGGGCATTTCCTTGCCTCCTATCTCTGGGCGGCCATCTCCTGTGCCAAGGCCGGGCGCTTTGCCAGTTTTCCGCTGCTGTTCGTCATCGGCACGGTGCTTGCGCTGCTGATGATCGGACTTTCGGGATGGATCGCCTGGGCGCAGGCCCGCCTGCCGGGCAATCCGCCGCCCCATGAGGACTCGACCCGGATCGACCGGCTCCGTTTCCTGGCCAAGTCGACCTTGCTCCTGGCAGGGCTTAGCTTCGTCGGCGTGCTGTTCACGGCACTTCCGGTCATCTTCCTGCGAGACTGCCGATGAAACGCGCCGCACTTGCCGCCGGCGTAGCGCTGGTACCGATCGGCTGGCTCCTCGCTGGCATGCCGCTTGGCATGACTGGCCATATGGGGGGGCATATGATTGCCGTGGCGATTGCAGCGCCTTTTCTTGCCATTGGCCTGTCGCAAGGGCGGCTTGATCCTGCGCGTCTCTGGCCCAGCCTCACAAGTCCGATGGCGATGATGCTGGTGGAACTTGTCACAGTCTGGCTCTGGCACCTGCCGGCCCTTCGCGCGGCGACAATGACCTCCCTCCCATTGCTCGGGCTCGAGCAGCTCTGTTTCCTTGGCGCAGGCCTGCTGCTTTGGTCATCGGTGCTCCGCGCCGATCATCGGGCCGCTGGCATAGGTGCCCTGTTGCTGACATCGATGCACATGACCCTGCTTGGTGTCCTGATCGGCCTGGCGCCAAGGCCTCTCTATGCGGCGGCGGATCATCATCATCTGGCCGGCATGGACCCGCTGATCGACCAGCAACTGAGCGGTGTCCTCATGCTGCTGGTCGGCGGGGCCAGCTATTTCATCGGCGGCCTCGTCCTGTTGGCGAGCCTCCTTCGCCAGAGGGGGGCGGCATGATCCTTCGCATCAGCTTGAAGCGCGCGATCGTCGTGTTGCTCGGACTTGGAGTTCTTGGGATGCTGTTCGCCTGGTCCGGGGCCATGCAGATTTCCGCGTCGTCGGGCCATTGGCGTATTACCGACTGGTTCCTTCACTGGACGATGCGCAATTCCGTGCGGACTCATGCCTGGCTCGACGCACCGCCCGACCCGCTCGACGATGAGGGTCTGGTCAGTGCAGCGGGGCATTTCCGTCAGGCCTGCCAGGTCTGTCATGGCGCGCCGGGTGTACGGCCATCACCCGTGATGCAGCAGGCAACCCCGCCGGCGCCTGATCTTGCCCGGACGGCGGGGGAATGGCGGGATCGCGAATTATTCTGGATCATCCGGCATGGCGTCAAATTCACCGGCATGCCGGCCTGGGCGGCGGCTGATCGACCGGACGAAGTAAGGCGCATGACCGCTTTCGTCCGGCGCTTGCCGCATATGACGGCGGCGCAATATCAAGCGCTGACCCAGGCTGGCGAGGAGGGACGTCTGCCCGGCGTTGCTTCGGCAACCTTGTCGGCTTGCACAAGCTGCCATGGCGTGGATGGTCGGGGGAGGGAGCAATCCGATATTCCGGTCCTGGCTGGGCAGAGCGCGGCCTATCTGGTCGCCAGCATGCGCCAATATGTGTCGGAGAAGCGCAGCAGTGCGGTCATGCAGACGGCGCTGGCAACGACCGGGCGCGAGGACATGGCGAGGCTGGCGACCTATTTCTCTGCGATGCCCGGGCTGGCGAATGTTGCCACCACACGCAGTTCACCGGGGGTGGATCGTTTCGGTCAGCCCCTGCCCGCCTGCAGCAATTGTCATGCAGTCGGCAAGGCGGCGCCCATTCTTGCCGGGCAGAAGCCAGGCTATCTTGCTGCGCGCCTGCGGCTTTGGCAGCAAGACGATAATGTCATCGACGCGCGCCTGCCGCCGGACACCATGGCGATGATAGCAAGACGTATCCCGGTCGATAAGATCGATGAACTGGCACGGACCGTGGCGCAGTCCAGTTCGGACTAAGGGGCTATCGCCCGATTAGGCGTGCATGTTGACCCAGATGAAAGCCAGGATGGCTGCAACGATGAATGCGAAGACGAGGTAGAGAGCAAGGCGACTGGTGGCTTTGCGGGCAGGACGCTCCTTGTGATGGGGCATTATGATCCTTTCATGCTGATCTTCTCCCAACAACGCACGGCGGGGTTCATGGTGCCCGAAGCGGATCATAGATCCGGCAGGGTCTGCGCAGCGAAGCCCCAGCCTTTGAGCTTCCCTGCGCGCTCCCCCAATATTTCGGCATCTCCGATGTCGTAGGGATGGGCATCCTGCAAATCGTTCAATTCGTCCCAGTCGACCGGTATGGCTACGGGCGCGCCGGCGCGTGCGCGCGCCGAGTAGGGGAGGATGGCGGTGCTCCCGCGCTGATTGCGCAGCCAGTCGATGAATATGCGATCCTTGCGCTTGGCCTTGCTCATCGTGGCGACAAAGCGATCGGGTTCTGCCGCGCTCAAGGCCTGGGCGAAACGGGCGGCGAAATCCTTATGTGCGTCCCAGTCGTGGGTGGGGCTGAGGGGGACGACGACATGGACCCCCTTCCCTCCCGACAGCATGGCGAAGGAGATCAGACCGATGTCGCGCAGATGATCGCGAATATCCTTTGCCGCTTCACGCACCCGTGCAAAATCCATGCCCTCGTCGGGATCAAGATCGAAGATCATGCGATCGGGCTTCTCGACGGCATCGGCACGGCTCGCCCAGCCATGAAATTCAATCGTACCCATCTGGACGCAAGCGATCAGGCCTTCGGCATCGTCGACATAGAGATAATCTTCCGAGCCGCCGTCTTTCTCGCGGATCGCAACATGGTGGACATGGTCGCCAAAGGCGCCGCTGTCATGTTTCTGGAAAAAGCATTTCTTCGCGCGGCCCTGGGGGCATCGCACAAGACTGATCGGCCGATTGGCGGCGAAAGGTAGCATCAGCGGGGCGATCCGCGCGTAATAATCGGCCAACTCCCCTTTGGTCTGCCCGCTCTCCGGGAAAATCACGCGCGCGCGATTGCTGATCCTGATGGCTGTGGCCGAAGGAGGCGTTGGGGCCGCTTTTTCGGGCTTGACCGTCTTTGCCAACTTGTCGCTTCGTAGCCCCAGAAAACTGCCATGTCGCACGAGACCCTCCCTTGTGAACTCGGCAAAACCGACTTCCGCAACGAGCTTGGGTTTGACCCATTGGACGCCGCGCGCTTGGGCGGCGGAAATGATGATCTGCGACGTGCCGGTCGCAATCGGACTCATGGCCTCAGCCAGGTCGGTCATTGTGGCGGCATCGAAACCAGTGCCGACCTTGCCCTTATAGACCAGTGCACCGCCTTCATGCTGCGCCAGTAGCAGGGAGGAGAAGGCACGCCCTTTTACCTTGCTACGGGTCCAGCCGACGATCACGAATTCCTGCCGACGAGTGCATTTGACCTTCACCCAGGCGCGTGTCCGTCCGCTGCGATAGGGCGCATCGACGCGCTTTGCGATAATGCCTTCTTGCCCGGCCTGACAAAGCGATCGGTAGAGCTTCTCGCCCGAGCCGATCAGGTGATCGGCAACGTGGATCGGTTGTTCTGCATCCGCCAATAAGGCTTCGAGCCGCTCCTTTCGCTCGATTGCGGGGAGAGACTTCAAATCCATGCCGTCAAGGGAAAGAAGATCAAAAGCGAAGAAATGGAACGGCGTGTCGGCTCGCTCCGCGCCATGGCCCCGTTTCAACACCGCCTGCAGCGCCGAAAAACTGGGATTGCCGTCAGCGTCAAAGGCGATGATCTCGCCGTCGATCAATGCAGGCGGGAGGTCGAGCGCTTTTATGGCTCCGGCCAAAGGACCAAATTTGTCCGTCCAGTCTAGGCCGCTGCGCGTATATATTTTTATCGCTTCGCCACTGACTGCAACGAGCGCGCGATATCCGTCATATTTGATCTCGTGCAGCCATTCGTTGCCGACCGGTACATGGTCGACCAAAGTTGCAAGCTGCGGCTTGATGAAGCGCGGCATAGCCTCCGTTCTGGCGATCGCCTTCACCTTCGTCCTGCCGATCTTTGCATTATGCGCGTTTGCCGCCTGCATCCTATCCGTGAATGTCTTGCCCCTGGCGCCTTTCAATGACTGCGTGCCAGCGATGTCCCCGGCGATTTGCGCCATCGAGCGGTCAGTCAGAACACTTGTCAGCGCGCGCTCGACCAGATCGCCATTCCGGCGGGCTTCGCCATCCTCAATCTTGCGGAGCAGCCAATTCTCGCGCTTTTCGCCCGCGCGCCCCTTCATCCGCACCAGCAGCCATTCCCCCTTCATCCGTTCGCCATGCAGGATGAAATGGAGATGGCCATCCTCTACATCCTTCGCGCTCTTTCCTGGGATCGGTTCCCACCAACCGCGGTCCCAGAGCATCACACTGCCGCCGCCATATTCGCCCTTGGGAATATTACCCTCGAAACTGCCATAGCTCAGAGGATGATCTTCGGTGCGGACAGCAAGCCGCTTGTCATCGGGATCCAGGCTCGGCCCCTTGGTGACGGCCCAGCTCTTGAGCACGCCATCGACTTCCAACCGGAAGTCCCAGTGCAGCCTTGTGGCGGCATGTTTCTGGACAACGAAACTGTTACCGCCTTTCTTTGCCATCTTGCCTTCAGGCTCGCTGGTGCGATTGAAGTCCCGTTTGGCATTATAGGAGGCAAGGGGATGGAGCCGGCTCATTCGCCCGGTCGCTCCTCGGACGCGAGCCAGCGCCGTTCCACAAATCCCAGCAGGCTGAGCATGAGGATCGCGACGAGAGTGGCACTGGCGACCAGGGGCCAGAGGGCAGCGCCGGAAGCGATTCCGATCATCGACGCCAGCCAGATATGGGCTGCCGTGGTCAGATTCTTGATCTCACCCTTGCTGAATATGATGAGGCCAGTCGCTATGATGCCCGAAAATGCGGCAGAAGCTTCGAAGACTCGCAGGGGATCTATATTCCCCTCGCCTTGCAACTGATTGTGCAGCGCGATTGCACAGACAGTCATGAGGGCGCTGGTGAAGCAGATGAGGCCATGGGTGCGTAGCCCCGCTGCATGGCCGCGTAACTGTCGATCGAGCCCCAAAAGCAGGCCGAGCAGAGCAGCAATGCTCAGGCGCAGCATGACCGGCCCGTCGATAAGGTGGAGCGGGGTATCGGGATTCAGCGTCATCACGCGCTTTTGCGCTTGGCTGCAGGCGCACGTCTATTGCCAGTCGCCGATCCGCTTTTCGACCTCTTCTTCGTCGCGGTGGTACGAGCCGTTTCTCCTGCTGACTTCTTGAGCGCCGCCATCAGGTCGATGACATTGCCGCCCTTGCGCGCCGGCTCATCGTCCACCTCTTCTATTATCCGCTTCCCCTTGGCCTTTTTCTTCTTTTCGATCAGGCGATGGAGCGCATCGACATAGCGATCGCGAAACTCTTCCGGCTTGAAGGGCGCCGTTCGCTTGTCGATGATGCTGGTAGCAAGATCGAGCATGTCCTCATCCGCCGTATCGGCAGGCAAACCTCGGAAATATGTCTGCGCCTTGGTTACCTCGTCGGCATAGCGCAGAACTTCCATGACCAGCCCCCGTCCACAGGGTTTGATCGATACCAGCTGTTCCCGTCCACGGACCGACAATTGGCCAAGTCCGACCTTCTTTGCCTTTCGCAGCGCATCCCGCAGCACGGCATAGGCCTCTTCTGCGAGGTCATCGGCGGGTACGACGAAATAGGGCTTCTCGTAATAAAGAACGTCGATCGCATCGGCCTCGACGAACTGGACGAGGTCGAGGGTCTTGCGGCTCTCAATCTTGACCGCTTCGATTTCCTCCTGTTCGAGCAGCACATAATTGCCTTTTGAAAGCTCGAACCCCTTGAGGATCTCATCTCGGTCGACGGGCCCCACGCCGCTCACGACCTTTTCATAATGAATGGGTTTGCCGGTGGGCTCGTGAATCTGACGAAAGCTGACCGCCGCACCCGATTTGGTTGCGGGATAGACTTCGACCGGGATGGACACCAGTGCCAGCTTGATCTGGCCCTGCCAAAATGCGCGTGCAGCCATGTGCGACCTCCCCGATGAGAGCGTGCAATCGGCAAGTTGGTTCCGTGATAGCCTCCAACAGAAGGCCGACAGCACAGCTTCGCCATTCCCATGGGGTGGCAAGGCAAATCACTCATCTTCATGTTGCTACCATCTGGCACCGGCACCTGATCGGGGCGTGTCGCTGAACTTTCGTGCACGCGGAAGTTGCACAGCAGCGGCATCGCTCAGCCAATTCTCCCTCGATCCGCAGAACCCATTACGCGCCCAGGTGTTCTTTCCGCGAAGAAGGGATGGGCGCGTTCTGCTGATCCTGGCCCCTCAAGGAGATGACACATGCCGCTCAAGGCGCTGGCGCTTAACTGCACGCTCAAGGCGGACTCCCGCCAGGAGAGTTCGACCGACGCGATGATCGCCGTGTTGACGAGGGCCTTCAGCAAGAATGATGTGACGGTCAGCGAAACGGTCCGGGTTGCAGCCCTTGACATCAGGCCAGGCGTTAGCTCCGACGAAGGGGATGGCGATGCGTGGCCTGGACTGCGCGAGAAGATACTCGCTCATGACATTGTGATCTTCGGAGGACCGATCTGGATGGGGCAGATCAGCAGCATCGCCAAACGCGTCCTGGAACGGATGGATGCCTTCCTCTCCGAGACCGACGATGAGGGTCGGATGCCGAGCTATGGGAAGGTCGCTGTCGCAGCAATCGTGGGTAATGAAGATGGCGCCCACTTCTGCTCCGCTCAGCTGTTCCAGGCTTTGAACGATGTGGGCTGGACGATCCCCGCTGTTGCGGCCTGCTATTGGGTCGGCGAAGCGATGGGGGCGGTCGATTTCAAGGATCTCGGCGAGACGCCGGAGGCGGTAATGAAGACGGCGAAAATGGTCGCCGGCAATGCCGCGCATCTCGCAAGCCTGCTTCAGTCCAGCCCTTATCCAGGCTGAACGCGATGGCCGGTCTGTCACGCCAAATCCGCGAGAATATCGTCCTCTATGGCGCGCTTTTCGCCAATGTCGGGATAGCGGTCGCCAAGTTCGTGGCGGCGGCGATCAGTGGCTCTTCTTCCATGCTGACCGAGGGTGTCCACTCGCTGGTCGACAGCGGAAATCAGGTTCTGCTGCTCTATGGTCAGGCAAAGGCCAGACGTCCCGCCGACGCCACCCATCCCTTCGGCTATGGCCGCGAACTCTATTTCTGGGCCTTCGTCGTCGCGATCCTGATCTTTGCCGTCGGCGCGGGCGTTTCGGTCTACGAGGGCTGGTTGCACATCGCCGAACCTGAGCCCTTGCGTGATCCGACGATCAATTATGTGGTGCTGGGTGTTGCTGTGCTGCTTGAAGGAACAAGCTGGTTCATCGCGGTGCGCGAATTCAACGGCAAGCGCGGTGCCAGCAGTTGGTGGCAATCGATCCGCCGATCCAAGGATCCCAGCGGGTTCATTGTCCTGTTCGAGGACAGCGCTGCGCTGATCGGCCTCGCCATTGCAGGCATCGGCGTCTGGGCCAGCCACTATTTCGCAAATCCACGGATTGACGGTTTTGCATCGATTGCCATTGGTCTCATTCTGGCTGGGGTCGCTATTCTGTTTGCGCGCGAAGCCAAGGGCCTGTTGATCGGCGAAAGCGCCGACCCGGCGATCATTTCGGTTCTATGGACCATTCTCGCCAAGCGGTCGCAGATCAGCGCGGTCAATCATGTCCGTACGATCCATACCGCGCCTGATGCCGTTTTCGTAGCGATCAGTGCTGATTTCGTCGACGATCTGCCGATGGGAGATGCAGAGCGTCTGATCGAGGATATTGAAAGCGAAATGAAGGCTTGCGTCCCCGATCTGACGTCCATTTACATCCGGCCGGAAAAGCAGTCGGATGCTGTGCGACAAACACCGCCGGCCTAATTTCCTTCCTCGCGTCCAACAGGCGGGATGAAGCTCACCTGTGCCAACCGCCACGACCTGTCCTCACCCTCCGGCCAGTAATGGCGCGGGTGACGACATTCGCCCGGTGGATGCGTATCATGCACTTCGGCCCGAATAAGGCGGCCGGTTTCCCGCAGCCGTATTGTGGCACCGGGAAATTCAGCGCTGAGGCGATCACACAGACTTTGCGCATCATCCGAAAGATCAGTGCTGGAGAGCGCCCTTGGCGCACCATCGACCAGTTCTGCCGTGGAAGAGCGCAACGCCTTGATACCGTCATTGAGGACATCGAGCGAAATGATAGCTGCTGCCAACGAGTCAGCCCACCACCAGCCAAGCCCCAGCCCAATGATACCGGCGAGCCCCGCCGCCCCGGTCAGCCAATTGGCCTTGTTCATGAGTGCGTCGGTATGCAGCAGCTTGTCGTTGAGAGCCTGCGCCAGCGGAAGTTCCTTCCGGCCGATGAAGAGCGGCGGGATGAGGGAGTAGATCTGGGCGGCGATCATCAGCCATCCCAACCAGATATCATGCCCCAGGATGACGATCGATCCGACGGTCGCGTGCTCCTGCGAGCCCAGCGCCATCATCGCATTGTAGAGGAGCAGCGCGCCGACGGCAGTCAGTGCAACAGCCGCCACAAAGAAACCAAGGCCGTTGACCCGCTCAAAACCGAAAGGAAAGCGGCGCGATCGATGGGCGCGACGCTCCATATGCGCGGCGATCAGGAACATGACAGGCGGAACCAGCCCCAGCGTGTCCTCTATCCACGCGGTCTTCATCGTCTGGCTCTGACCAAGCACTAGGCCCATCGTCACGATGATGGTTAGAGTCCAGAAGATGTTCCAATATTCCAGGCGCACCGCCCGCGCCATCGTCTCGCGCAGTTCATCGGGAAGACTTGTATCGCTCATTCGTCGCGCGCCTCCTGCGAAACCGCGCGGCTCGCACGCTCGACTGTCATGATCCACCGGTTCTCGCCGTTGCGCATGGCCGCCTTTAGTTGCAGCGGCGCGTCTTTCGTTCCTGTCGTCGAGAGAGGCGGACCAAATGCCACATCCATTGCCCAGGGGCTCTCGGCCGAAAAGCGTCCGATCACCAGGTCAAGCGTACCGTCGTCAAGCTGCTGGAAAAGTGCCTCGCCTGCGCCTGGCCGCCATTGTGCCTTCGCGCCGGTTCGCCGCTCGATTTCATGTACCAGCGTACGGACTTGTGCGGCTTCGTGCACAGTGGGATCGGCGAGTGCGACCGTGAAGGTTCGTTGCTCAGCAATCCGCTTCGATGTGCCGGCCGGATCGCGAGGCAATATATCGCATGCGGCGAGGAGAGAAACGGCAAGGATTATCGCGCGCTTCATTGTTCGCGCGTCCTGTGATCGATGCGAATGTGGAGGCGGCAAGAATGAAATTCATTGCGAGCCCGATCGACTTTCCCAGCCCGCCAGGCCTGGATCATCTGTGCTGTTAGAGTGGCATCGGGGATATTGTCGCCGCCACAGTCCTGCGCTTTCCTGGGCCGTGCCCTGAGCGAGCTCGCGTCTAGGGCCGCTGCTCCGTGCGTCGAAGCACAAACGAAGGCAATCGAAGAGCGATTGATGATTGGGGATGCTAACTGGGCGGTTTCCGTCCTGCCGCTGAAAAGGGCTGCGCTTTGCGGGACCAGAGCATCGCGCATCTGGGCATCTGCCTCTTCCATATGTCTCGCCGCCTGCGATGATCCGGCTCGCCTCCTCGGCACGAAGAGGACACCATCACATTCTTCGGAATAGTTGCAGGCTGATAACGTCTGGCAGCGAAAAAGAGCCATCGCTCTGGCGGAGAGGCTTCGCTGAAAAACGACCGACCTCGGATAGGGAGCTCATCTCCATGTCATGATGGTGGAGGGCGATCATCTGCACCCTCGCAAAAGTTCATCGATATACTCGGCTACCGCCGTTGCGGCGGCGCGCAGCGGCTCATCGATATGGATGTAGCGCTGCGTGACGCCGCGGGACGCGTGTCCCAGCAGTGCCGCAATCGTGAGTTCGGAGTAGCCAAGCCCGCCGGCGACACTCGCGAAAGTGTGGCGCAAGACATGCGGTGTCACGCCTTCGAGTCCTGCTCGATGGCAAATTCTATCCAAGACCCGCACTATGCCGATGAAGTGGCCATCTCCCCAATCGGCTGGGAAGAAATATCGCGAACCCGAATCGGCCTGCGCCGAAAGAAGCTGGAGAGCAGGCTGACCTATCACGCGTCGTTGCGCCCCCGTTTTTGTCGTCCTGAAGTGAATCGCGCTCTCCTCATCAAGGAGCCAGTCGCGCTCAAGACTGAGTGCTTCGAGCCGACGAAAGCCAGTCAGCAACAGCAACCGGATCACGGCTATCCCGGTAGGATGCTCGTCATCTGCCTCAGCTTCTCTGAGCGCTATGCCGAGCTTCCTGATCTCAGCCTGAGAGAGCCACCTCATTTTGGGCGTGCTCGCAATTCTGCGAATGCCCCTCGCGGGATTTTTTTCGATTTCGCCAAGTCGTACGGCATGTTCGAAAATCGAGTGAAGCGTAGACATGCAGCGCGAGGCTACGCCTTCGCCGCCTTTGGTGGCTCCCCCACGACTGCCCACCCTGGGCTTGGAGGTCGCACCAGCAGCGATGTCGGCTTGGGCGCCTTCGATATCACCGAGCTTCAATGTGGCAATTATTCTGTGGCCTAGCAACGGACGGATGTGGGCATCGACACGACTTCGATCCATCGTCAGAGTGGATGCCTTGATCGGTTTGCGGCTTCTGCCGATGATTTTGCCGGCTGAGGCTCGCTCGAGGTACCAGTCACAAATCTGGTCTACAGTATAGCCCTGCCCGCTCGACCGGGCATCCTCGACAGGGTCTCGCCCATTGGCGACATCGCCAAGAATGATGCGAGCCTGCCGCCTGGCTTCCTCCACGGTCATCAACCCGAACCGACCGATCACCTTTCGACGGCTCTGTCCGTTCGGCAAACGGTACTGAACGACGAAACTTCGCCGGCTCTGGCCGATAGAAACACCGAAGCCACGCAGCTCGCTGTCCCACAGAAGATGATTCGAACCCTTGACCCCATCTTTCGAAGGTTTCTGAGCTTCGATGAGCGTTTTTGTGATTTTCGCCATGATTTCAGTCGCCTGCCAAATGCCCCAAAAATCTGCTTACTTTTTCCCGATTTCGACGTGATTTTGCTTATTTTATAAGTCCTGGAGGTCAAATCCGGGCGTAGGAGAGGATAACACTGGCGAATCCCGATCGCAAACAAACGGCAGAAATGCGTGCTTTTTGCCGTTGTGTCGTAAAATCGAAAAAGGCAGAAAATACGCCTCGGGCGAATTGCCAAGGTTGGGGTCGAGGGTTCGAATCCCTTCGCCCGCTCCAGTTTCTTCCAAGGGAAGAACAAAATAGTGCATAGAAGATGCACTTAAGCCCTTCAGATAAGGGCGATATTTACAAATCATCCAGGCAGTAGAGCATTTCGCGCCACGGGGCTGACGCCCTGCATTTTGGTTCGCAAGCGCCCGCCCGCCAAATGGCAGAGCAGGGGAAGCGCAGCGCGTCCACTGCGCTTCCCCTTGCCCTCAGTGCGCGGCGCCCTTCTTGGGCAGCAGCGGATTGATCGTCTGGATGCTGCCATCGGCATTGTAGCGCAGTTCCGTCACCTTGACGTTGCGCAGGCGGGTCTGCCCCGACAACTGGCTGTCGGCGTAGAAGAGCCAGGACTTGCCGCCCCATTCGACGATCGAATGATGGGTGGTCCAGCCTTCGACCGGCTCCAGGATGCGGCCCTTGTAGGTGAAGGGGCCATAGGGGGAATCGCCGACGGCATAGACCAGATAATGGGTGTCGCCGGTCGAATAGCTGAAATAATATTTGCCATCATGCTTGTGCATCCATGACGCCTCGAAGAAGCGGCGATCATGGTCGCCACCCAGCAGCGGCTTGCCCTTGTCGTCCAGGATCTGGATTTCGCGCGGGGTCTCGGCAAATTCCAGCATGTCGCCGTTCAGCCTGGCGACGCGCGGCGCGATCGCCGGCTTGTCATCCTGCTTCAGGTCGGTCTTCGACCCGTCCGGATCATATTTTCCGCCGATATTGCGCTGCAACTGGCCGCCCCAGATGCCGCCGAAATAGATATAGCTCTGCCCGTCGGCGTCGGTGAAGACGGCCGGATCGATCGAATAGCTGCCCTTGATCGGCTGTGGCTGCGCCTTGAACGGCCCCATCGGATCCTTCGAGGTCGCCACACCGATGCGGAAGGCGCCTTCCTTGTCCTTGGCCGGGAAGTAGAGATAATAGGTGCCATTCTTGTAGGCCGCGTCAGGCGCCCACATCTGCTTGTCGGCCCAGGGCACATCCTTCACGTCCAGCGCCACCGGCCCGACCGTCACCGGCCCGCCGATCTTGTCCATCGACAGGACATGATAGTCGCGCATCTCGAAATGGCTGCCCAGATCATCCTCGGGCGTCGGCCCGTCAATGTCATGGCTGGGATAGACATAGATCTTGCCGTTCCACACATGGGCGGACGGATCGGCGGTGTAGATGTCACTGACCAGCGGCTGGGACAGATATTCAGAGGCATCGCGCTTGCCGCTCGCGGCATTGCCGGCCGCCTGTTCTGCCTTCTGTTCGCCCTTCTGTTCCGGTGCCTGCTGGCAGGCGGCGAGCGCCAGTCCCACGGCCAGCGGCCATGCGTGCAGGCACATTCCGCGCTTGATCGTCATATCATCCTCTCCTTGCGATTTGCGCAATTGATAGCGTTATCATAAATCACGCGCAACGCTCGATTGGCGCCACCGGTTCAGCGGTTGAGGCGCTGCATCACCATCGCCCGCAGGCGTCGCGCCTCCAGCGGCGTCAGCGGCGCCAACGGCCCCTGGGCATGATCGGGCAGATGGTCGCGCGCATCCTGTGCCGGTCCGAACAGATAATGGTCGAATAGCGCGCGCCAGGCCATGCGCTCGGGCTCCGGCCGCGCGCGGATGCTGAGCAGCCCGTGCAGCAGCGTCGCCATCGGCGTGTCGATGAAGTCGGGGACGGCGTCCCACCAATAGTTCATCATGATGTTGAAGCCGTCGCGCGCCTCGACCTGATGCCACCACAGTGCCGGGTAGAAAAGTGCGTCGCCCGGCTCCAGTTCGGCCACCTCACCGGCCGCCAGCGCCTGCGCAAAGCGCGGATAACGGGCCAGGTCGGGCGCGGCCGGATCGACCATGCTGACCACCTGGCCGCCAGGCGTCGGCGATAGCGGGCCGGGATAGAGATTGGTCACCTGATCGGGCGGAAACAGAGTGAAGCGCCGCCGCCCGACCAGGCAACAGGCCAGATTGTGCGAGCTGTCATAATGGGTCGCGGCGACCGTGCGGTTGCCGATCCACAAGCTGACGGTCGGCACCGCCGCACCGAACAGGCCGGGCAGATCATGGTCGGTGCGCAGGCCGGGGAAATAGCGGTCGACATCGGTCGACCCGATATAGATGGCCGGGCCCTCGTCACTGGCATCCGCCCGGATCCTATCGAGATAATCGGGCAGCGGCGCCTGCCCCCGATCGAAATTGAAGCCGGTCAGTTCATCATTGTAGAAGAAGCGGCCCCCGCCCTCCTGCGCCCCGACATAGCCGGTGACCGGCGCGCCGCCATAATTGGCCAGCAATCGGTCCATCGCCGCCTGCGCCGATTGCCGCCCGGCAGCGACCAGCGGCCAGCCATCGACCAGTCCGCCGATCACGACCGGCCTCTGCGCCGCCATCAGATCGTCGAGCCAGCCAGGCGTCAGGTCACTGGCGGCAATCCGCCGGGTCTGGCGCCGCGTCACGCCGCCTGCCGCATCCGCTTGCGCACGATCAGATCCTCGATATTGGCGAGCGAGGAGCGGATCGTATAGGCCAGTTGCAACAGGCCCGCCTGATGCAGTGCCTGCAGCGTCGGACCATCCAGCGCCTCCAGCCGATCGGCATCGATGGTGAAGCGACCGGCAATGTCATAGCGCTGCGCATCGTCGATCGCGATGTCCAGCGCGATCGGCGCCAGCAGCCCGGCCTGTTCGAACGCGGCGAACATCGGCGCGCTCAGGCCATGACCTTCATGGATGGTGCGCAGCGCATCGGCGACATGATCGAGATAGGGCGCATTGCCGCCATGGGGCAGGAACAGCGCTTCGCCCGCGGCGCCGACGCGCGGATCGTCGAGGTCGACATGGATCACCGGATGATCTTCGCCGTCGCGCTGCTGCATGCCGATCAGGAAAGGGCCGCGCCGATGGACGGCGGGCACATAGCGTGCGGTCCAGCCCCCGGCGTCGAGAAACAGATTTTCGTCGCGATCGAACCCCAGCAGCGCGGTGAGCTGCCAGGCGCCCTGGCCATCACGCTGGATCAGGATCGGATATTCCCGCTGGATCGCGTCGATCTCGGTCGGGAAGATCAGGGTCTGGTTGACGGCATCCCCAAAGGCGGCGCCATTGCCCGGTGCGACCCGAAGCGCGGCATGGGTGATGGGATCGAGTATCATCGTGCTGGTCATGGAATATCCGGCGTGCCGCATGAACGGGCGGCCATAGTAGGGCGTCGGCGGCGCAGGAAAAGCCCTTTGCGTGGCCCGCCCCGATGCCGTCCGCCCGACGCAATTGTGAAAGCCGGGGCCGCCCGGCAGGACGGCCCCGGCTCACCCCCTTAGAAGCGGAAGCGACCACCCAGCAGGAAGCGACGATCCAGTTCCTGCGCGTACCACAGGTTGCTCTTGTCGCGGCCATAGGTGCGGATGTCGCTCTCGGTCAGGTTGATCGCCTCGAACGAGACGGCAAACTGTTCCGACACATCCCAGCTGATGTTGAGATCGAGCTGGCCGAACGGGCGCACGAACACCGGGTTGCGATCGCCGCCGCCACGGTTCGCCGACTGCAGGAACTTGTCACGCCAGTTATAGGCGAGACGGGCCGACAGGCCGTTCTTGTCATAGATCAGCGTGGCGTTGGCGGTATCCGACAGGCCAACCAGTGCGAACTGGTCCTCGCTCGGATCGGCGCCGACATCGATGCCCACGTCACCCCGGACCAACGTATAGGCCGCCGACACACCGAAACCGGTATTGCCGAAGAAATGCTGGGCGGCGAGTTCGAAGCCCCAGATCTTGCCCTGCCGGTTGTTGATCGGCTGCGTGACCTCGAAGTCGTAGAGCGGGTCATTGGCGTCCGGCGTCAGGTCGACTTCGGTCAGCACCTGGTCGATGAAGGCCTGGCTGAGGGCGCCGTTCGAATAGTTCGCCTGGAACTGCTGCGACGCGGCATCGATATTGCCCTGTTGCTGCAGCAATGCCGTCATCGTGAACAGGTTGACGTCGCTCGGGTCAGCCCCCAGCCGCTTGAGTTCGGCCAGTGCCGTGCCCGATCGCGATCCCGCCGCGCCCGAACTGACATCGCGCAGCCCGAACAGGTTGCGCGTCGTCTGGCCGGTGCCGACGAAATTCTGCACCCGCTTTTCGAACACGCCCGCCGAAATATAGCTCGACGGCTTGTAATACCATTCGAACGACAGATCGAGATTGTCGGAAATCAGCGGCGACAGGCGGGCATTGCCGGTCGATCCGGTGGCAAAGCCACCGAGCGCGATCGGGCGCGGCGGGGTGCCGACCGAGCTTGCCACGAACAGATTGCCATAATCGGGCCGGGCGATCGTCTTACTGAACGAGAAGCGACCGATGAAATTCTTCGCCAGCTCGATCTGGAAGTCCATCGCGGGCAGGAAGTTGTTGTAATTGCCGCTGTCCGAAACAGGCTGGACCTCATCCGACACCACCAGGGTGAAGTCGTTGTCCGACACCCAGTTGATCGCCTGCGGCACCGCCACCAGCGAAGTCGAGCGCACCTTCGTCCGTTCGTAACGCGCACCGACCACCAGGGTCGCCGGACGGCCCGCCAGTTCGCCCTTCCAGGTCAACTGGCCATAGGCGGACCAGATATCCTCCTTGACCCGGTTATCCTCTTGCTGGGTGATGCCGATCGCGTTGCCGCGCTGGGCATAATAAGGCGACAGCGCATTATAGAGATCGACGGCGCTGCCCTGGAAGGCGGTCAGCGTCGCGCCCTGGCCCTTGGCATCGAAATTGTCGAACTTGCAGACCAGGCAATATTCCTGCAGCACGCCCGGCGCGACCGATCCGATATCGCCGACATTGCTGATGCCCCAGTCGCCCAGCGTCTGCTGCGTCTGGGTGCGGGTCTGGCGCATCTTGGACGTGCGGTAATTGGCACCGACATCGAAGCGGCTGCCGCCATCATCCAGTTCCCAGCCCAGGTCGGCGCGAATTTCGTTGAGCCGCTGGCGCTGCGACGAGGACACGGTGCGGCCCATCTGCGACCCCAGGTCACCCAGATCCAGCACGCCATTATTATTGCCGCGCAGGGCATCATTGATGGTGATCGACTGGACCGGGATGGTGCCGCTGAAATCGGCCGACTGCGACGCCACGATCGGCGCGCCCAGGCCCACCAGCGTCGAACTGACGCCATTGGGATTGTCTGGCGAGCTTTGCGCCAGGCCGGTATGGCCGTCGATCGACAGGGTGACGCGGTCGTTGATTTCCCACTTGGCGTTCAGGCCATAATCCTGCAGCCGGTTGCGCACGCCGCGTTCGGCCTGTTCGAAGGCCGCGTCCTTAACGCCGGCGATATTCTCCTGCAGATAGCTGGTCGTGGCGACCACCGGATTGCCGTCGAATTCGACCTGAGCGAAGGGCCGGTTGAACCAGTTGCCCTGGCTGGCGCGCTGTTCATGCTGCTTGTTCTGGGCGAACAAAGCGTCGGCGGTGAAGGTCAGCGTCTCGGTCGGGCGGAATTGCATGACCGCCGATCCGTTGATGCGCTCGCGCGAGCCCTGCGAATAATAATAGCTGCTGTCATTGGGCACCGACACCAGGGTGTTGGGGTCGGTCGGCGCATTGCTGATCTGGGTATTGGCGTTGACGAAGCCGTTGGCCGGATCGGCGAACTGGCTGTAGCGACGAATGTTCCAGTTGTTGACGGTCGCGCCGCGGGTCGAGAAATTGCGCTTCTGGTAGCTGCCGAAGATCGACACGCCGAACACTTCATTCTCGTCGCGCCAGCTCAGCAGGCCCGATGCTTCGGGCGTGATCTTGGCCGGATCGCTCAGGCTCTTCTCGACGCTGGTGTCATAGAGCGCCTTGACGCCGATCGTGCCACTGAAGCCCGCCTCGCGCGCGTCGAGCGGCTTGCGGGTGATGACGTTGATCGACGCGCCGATGCCGCCCGACGGGATCGCCGCGCGACCGGTCTTGTAGACTTCCAGCGTGCTGACGCCTTCCGACGCGAGATTGCCGAAGTCGAAGGAGCGGCTGGTGCCCGACGAATAGTCGGCATTCTGGTCGCCGCCGACGGAGGTGACATTGGCCGATGGCAGCGCGCGCCCGTTCAGCGTCACCAGGTTGAAGCCGCCGCCAAAGCCGCGGACCGTGACCTGCGAGCCTTCGCCATTGACGCGATCGATCGACACGCCGGTGATACGCTGCAGCGATTCCGCCAGGTTGGTGTCGGGGAACTTGCCGATATCTTCGGCCGAAATGGCATCGACCACGCCGCTCGAATTGCGCTTGATGTCGATCGCGCGATCAAGGCTGGCACGCACGCCGGTGACGATGATGTCGGCTTCGGCATTCTGGACGGCGGCGTCCTGCGCCTGCGCCATCGTTGGTGTAACGCTATACGTTAGCGCTATCAGAGACGCGCAACGCATGAATCTGGAACATGGTAAACCCATTTCAGAATCCTCCCTTTTTTAACAGCTCGCCCACATCGAGCCTTATTGGACGTTCATGCTAGCCTAATGGCCAGCGTTGTCAATTATGATGCTATGATCGGTTAAAGTCCTTAAGGGTTTGATTTACAGATTTATATTTGACTGAAAATAATGGTTTTTTATGTTTTATTGTGCATTGCAAAAAATATTCTACCGATGCGCATTTTTTGACTAGACCAATTCTGCAGGACAATAGCGGCGCAAGAATTCGCGATGGCTGGGCATCTCCGCCACGACCCCGGCAATGTCCTTGCGCATCCGCGCCAGCTCCTCACGGAGCTGCGGTTCGGGCATCATCGCCGCGACATGATGATAGCCGCGCGGATTCATGCGCTGACCCAGCAGCACCGACGACCAGCTGTCGACCCGGAACAGCTCATGCCCCAATTGATAGGCGCGGCCATTTTCCTGCCACAGCGCCAGCCTTTCCTTCAGGCTGTCGGGTATCTCCATCGTCCGGCAATGATCCCAGAAGGGGGAATCATCGCGCTGGGTCACATGATAGTGAAGGATGATGAAGTCGCGGATATTCTCGAATTCCAGCCGTGACTTGCGGTTGAAATGGTCGAGCAGCGCATCGTCGAACCCGTGGAAGGGGAAATCCTCGATCAGCCGCGTCACCGCCGCCATCATCAGGTGGATGCTGGTCGATTCGAGCGGCTCGATGAAGCCGCCGGCCAGTCCCAGGCCAACGCAGTTCTTGTGCCAGGCCCTGGTCCGCGTGCCGGTCTTGAACCGCACCAGCCAGGGATCGACGATCGGTTCCCCCTCGATTTCGGCCAGCAGCCGGGCATGGGCCTCGTCGTCGGACATGAAATCGCTGGCGAAGACGAAGCCGTTGCCGTCGCGATGCTGCAGCGGGATGCGCCAGCGCCAGCCCGCCTCATGCGCGATCGCCGAAGTATAGGGCTGGGCCGGACCGTCGGAGGTGGACTGGACCGCGACCGCGCGGTCGGTACGAATCCACTGGCCCCAATCCTCGAAGCCGACGCCCAGCGCCTCGCCCAGCAACAGCGATCGAAAGCCGGTGCAGTCGATGAACAGGTCGCCCTCGATCCGCGTGCCCGATTCCAGCAGCAGCGCCGCGATATGGCCGCTCTCGGGCGCGAGTTCGACATTGCGGATCTTGCCTTCGACCCGCTTCACCCCCGCCGGCTCGGCCAGACTGCGCAGGAAGCGGGCATAGCGCGCCGCGTCGATATGATAGGCATAGCTGGGCGCGACCGAGCTGCTGAGCGACATGCGATTGGCCTCGCCCGCCACCCATTCCAGGCAATATTCGCCCAGCTCGCCGCCAAAGCCCTGCGCCCTGGCATGCAGCCAGAAATGATGGAAATCGGCCATCCAGCTCCATTGCAGCCCGATCGTGCCAAACGGGTGGATATAGCGGTCGCCGACCTGCCCCCAATTTTTGAACTCGATGCCCAGCTTCACCGTCGCCTGCGCCTCGGCCATGAAGCGGTCTTCGCGGATCTTCATCAACTGGTGGAAGCCGCGGAAGGTCGGCACGGTGGATTCGCCCACGCCGATGGTACCGATCGCGTCGGATTCGATCAGTATGATGTCGATCAGCGGTCCCAGATGGCGGACCAGCGCGGTCGCCGTCACCCAGCCCGCGGTGCCGCCGCCCGCAACCACAACCCGCTTCACCACCCGGTCGGACGTCGGAAAATCTGCATGCATGTCGGTCATTCCAGCGGAAGGGAAAACAGGATGGGGCGCTGCATCGGTCAGGCGGCGCCGGGCGTCGCGACGGCGCGCGCGGCGGGGTCATCGTCCGGCCCGTCGGCAATCGGGCCGCCCAGCCCCTTCCGGCGCGCCAGCCGGTCGATCGCCGGAACCGTCATCATCGTCGTCACGATCGTCATCAACGCCAGCATCGCGAACAGTTCCGGCCCGATGATGCCGCGCTGCAGGCCGATATTGATGACCAGCAATTCCATCAGCCCGCGCGCATTCATCAGCGCGCCGACGGCGAGCGCAGTGACATTGTCCTGCCCGGTCAGCCGCGCCGCCGCCCAGCAGGCGCCCCCCTTGGCCAGGATCGATGCCGCCAGGATCGCCAGCGCGACCAGCGCCAGCGACAGGCTGTCGACCATCGTCACCTGCGTATTGAGGCCGGAGACGGTGAAGAAGATCGGCACCAGCAGGCCGATGGTGATCGGCTCCAGCCTGCGGGCGAGCCCCTGCGACAGGATGCCGCGCGGCATCGCCACCCCCAGCAGGAAGCCGCCGAACACGGCATGCAGCCCGGCCATGTCCATCGCCCAGGCGCAACCGCCGAACAGCAGCAGCACGACCAGAAGCATGGCCGGCGTGACCCGCCCTTCCCGCTCCGCCCAGCGGGCGAGCGGCGCCAGCAGCCGGCTGCCCAGGAACAGCATGACGATCGCGAACAGCCCGCCGCCGCCCAGCGCCCGGACCGCGATCATCCCGTCCGCGCCGATGCAGGCGAGCAGGATCGCCAGGATCGACCAGGCGATCGCATCGTCGATCGCCCCGGCCGACAGCGCCAGCGCGGCCAGCGGCGTGCCGCCCAGCCCCCGTTCGCGGATGATCCGCGCCAGCACGGGAAAGGCGGTGATGGAAATGGCGACGCCGATGAACAGGGTCGCCTCGAACGGCGTGACCGTCGGCCCGAACAGCCCCATGGCCGACAGCCAGGGGGTCAGCGCCACCGCGCCCAGGAAGGGCACGATGATGCCGCACAGCGAGACCGCAACGGCGCTGCCCGCCTGAAGATGGAAATGCGCGCGGCGAAAGCCGAGGCCGACGAGGAACATGTAGAGGCCGATGCCGGCCTGCGCGACAAATTGCAGCAGCGGCCGGGTCTCGATCGGGAAGAGGAGCGCCTGGGCCTGCGGCGCCAGCCAGCCAAGCAGCGAGGGACCAAGCAGGATGCCCGCGATCATGTCGCCGATCACCCGTGGCTGGCGCAGGAACCGGCCGACCAGCCAGCCGGACAGGCGACAGGCGCCAAGAATGACGACCATCTGCACCGCCAACGCCGCGCCGACATGGACCAGATCCATGCACCCCTCCTTGCCCCTGTCCGGTGCATGGGAATCCCCGTTCCCCGCATCCGACGCGCTGGACAATGGCAGGATGGCGCGGGGGGACAAGTGTTTTTCGCACCCCGCCGCAAAAAATGGGAGCGCTACCCCCGATCGCGCCGGATCGCGGCCAGATCATCGGGCCGGTTGATATTGGGCAGGACCAGCCCCGGCAGCGTCACGGTGCGCGCATCAATCCGCGCCAGCCAGCCCCGGATCGACCGGTTATTCTCTTCCGCCAGATGCGCGTCCAGTTCGGGCGCCAGCGCGGCCGGCCACCAGCCGAGCAGCTGCTGCCCGTCGAGGATCGCCGCCCGCTCGCCGATCAGCAGCGCGGGCAGGTCGGCCGGATAGAAGGGCATGTCGCACCCGGTGCTCAGCACCCCGGCAAAGCCGTGGGCCTGCGCATGATGCAGCGCGGCGTTGAGGCCGCCCAGCGGCCCCATGTCCGGCCCCGGCCGGTCGGGCAGGCTCAGATACCCTTCCTCGGTCCGGCCACAGATCGCGATCGCGGCGACATGGGGGGAGAGCGCGTCGATCGCATGGTCGATCAGCCGCCGGCCGTCGAGCAGCGCCGCCGCCTTGTCGCTGCCGAAGCGGGTCGCGCGTCCGCCCGCCATTATCGCCCCCAACAGCCTGGCCATGCCCGCCCCTTCTGCCGATCCGGTCCCGTCTGCTTTGACATTGGCAGGGCACAGGGGCAAGGGTTCGCGCCGATGGCAGGCGCGCGCCGCGCGCCGCCCCTTCCCGGCGAGACCCCGATGCATCTGCATGATTTCGATATCGACCTGTTCCTGCGTGACTATTGGCAGCAAAAGCCGCTGCTGATCCGCAACCCCTGGGCGCAATGGACCAACCCGCTGGCGCCCGAGGAACTGGCGGGCCTGGCCTGCGAGGAGGGCGTCGAGTCGCGGCTGGTGGTGCAGGCGGATGGTGACTGGACGATGGAACAGGGGCCGCTGGCCGAGGATCGCTTCGCCTCCCTCGGCGCCAGCCCCTGGACCCTGCTGGTGCAGGCGGTCGATCATCAGGTGCCCGATGTCGCGGCGCTGATCGCCCCGTTCCGCTTCATCCCGGACTGGCGGATCGACGATGTCATGGTCAGCTATGCCAGCGACGGCGGCGGCGTCGGCCCGCATTTCGATCAATATGACGTCTTCCTGATCCAGGGCGCGGGCCGCCGCCGCTGGCGCATCGGCCAGGCGTGCGACGATAACAGCCCGCTGCGCCCTCATGCCGATCTGCGCCTGCTCGCCGATTTCGACGCGACCGACGAATGGGTGCTGGCGCCCGGCGACATCCTCTATGTCCCGCCCGGCATCGCCCATGATGGCGTCGCGGTGGGCGATGATTGCATGACCTATTCGGTCGGCTTCCGCGCGCCGGCGCGCAGCGAACTGATCGAGGGCTGGACCGACCGGCTGCTCGAAGGGCTGGGCGAGGATGATCGCTATGCCGACCCCGCCTTGCCGCGTCAGGCCAATCCCGGCGAGATCGCCCCGGCCGCGCTGGCCCGGTTGCAGGCGATGGTGCTGGAGCAATTGGGCGATCCCGCCGGCTTTGCCCGCTGGTTCGGCGAATATAGCAGCACCCGCAAATATCCCGAGATCGACTGGGCACCCGAGGAAGCGATCGACCCGGCATCCATGCAGGCGCTGGTGGCGGAAGGCGCGCCACTGCGCCGCAATCCGGCCAGCCGCTTCGCCTTCGTCCGGGCGGAAGAGGCCATCTTGCTGTTCGTCGATGGCGCGTCGCATGACTGCACCGGCGCCAGCGCGGCGCTGGCGCAGCAATTGTGCGCGGACGACGCGCTGGACCTCGATCCGGCGCTGGCGGGTGATGCTGCCGCGATCGCCCTGCTGGTGCTGCTTCACAATCAGGGCAGCATCGCGTTTGAGGAAGAGGACGACGACGCATGGGACGACTGATCCTCCTCAACAAGCCCTATGGCGTGCTCTGCCAGTTCAGCGACGAGCGCACCGGCCCGCCGCGCCCGACCCTGGCCGCCTACGTCGACCAGCCCGGTGTCTATCCCGCCGGTCGGCTCGACCTCGACAGCGAAGGGCTGCTGCTGCTGACCGATGATGGCCGGTTGCAGGCGCGCATCGCCGACCCGCGCTTCAAGATGCCCAAAGCCTATCTGGTCCAGGTAGAGGGCGACCCCGACGATGCGCCGCTGGCAGCGCTGCGGCGTGGCGTGCAACTGAAGGACGGCATGACCCTGCCGGCCGAGGTCGAGCGGATCGACGATCCCGCGCTGTGGCCGCGCGACCCGCCAGTGCGCTTCCGCAAGAGCGTGCCCGATTGCTGGCTGCGCCTCACCATCCGCGAAGGCCGCAATCGCCAGGTCCGCCGCATGACCGCGGCGGTCGGCCTGCCGACCCTGCGCCTGGTCCGCTGGCGCATTGGCGACTGGACAATCGACGACATCGCACCGGGCACATGGCGGGAGGCACCGGCGATCCTGCGCCAGGGCCGATAGAAGACGCCTCTCCCGAAGTTCACAGTGTAAACGGGCTTTCGGGGCCTTTTGCGCCGGTTTTGCCTCTGCGACGCGCCGGTCACGCATCCATGACGCGCCACCTCCAACAGGGGGCGGGTCCGCGCGCCGCCGAGGCGACACCCACGCACCGGTTGCGCGCCGGGCAGGCGCCGGATGGAGAAGACGGGGTGACGAAGGAACGCGCTGTCGCATCGCCAAGGGTAGAGCAGGAACGGGGCGAATAGAAAAGCGCGCCGCCGCAGGCCATCCCGCCCCGCCCGGCAGGGCTGGATTCCCGCTCCAGCCCTATTCCATCTGAAACGATCAGAACGTCCCCTTGACCATGTAAGTGAAGGTCGGCCCGATCAGGCGGTCGCGGCTTTCGGTCGACAGGATCGGCGACGCCCCCCGCACGCCTTCATAGATGGTGCGCTCCCGGCGCGAACGGGCGTTCAGCATGTTGCCGACCGTGAAGCGCATGGTCAGCCCCAACACATTCTTGTTCTCGATAAAGGCCGAGGCGAAGACCGGCCCTTCCCAGATGCGATCGACCTGGTTGCGGCGATAGCCGGCCTGCTGGTGCATATAGGATGCTGAAACGCCCGTCGCCCAGCTGGTCGCGGGCACGTCATAGCGGAAATCGCCTTCAAATTCCCAGTCGACAAACTCGCTCCAGTTGCGCGTCTGCCCGGTGAAGGGATCCTTCAGTCCCGATGTCTGGTAGACGATCGTGGTGTCGAGCCGCGCCCCCTTCCAGCCGATCGGATCGAGGTTGAGCGTATTGGTCGACACGATCGCCCAGGCCCATGCCTTGTCGATATTACCCACCGCTTCGCCGGTCGCGCCGACGGGGATGATATCGACGCGGTCCTGCACGTCGCGATAGATGAACTCCAGCTTGGTAGAGCCCCATCGGCCCAGCCGCTTGTTCATCTCGGCGGTCCATGACCAATCCTGCTGCGGTCGCAGATCGGCATTGCTGGCATTCTGGTTATTGTCGTCGAGGAAGGCGCGCGCCAGAAAATCATAGAAATCGAGCTGCAGCACGCGTCGTTCCAGCTTGGCCGACAGGTCGAAGCTTTTGGTCGGCTTCCATGCCAGGGAGATCGACCCCTTGGGCCGGTCGAACACGCGGGTGATCCCGGCCGGACCGGTCTGGGCGATCCGGGAGTGCTCGGCGCCCAGCGCGACCTGCACCGACAGCGATTTGGCCTGCGGGCGCCCGAAGCTCAATATCGCTTCATAACGGTCTTCCTTCACCCCGCCGCTCGCCTCGGGGAAAGGCTGCGAGGTGAAGCCGCCCTCGATCGGATCGAACGTGCCGAGCGAGGCGATATTGGCGAGCGAATTATAGGCTGCCTCCGCCGCCAGCTGCCAGTCGCCGCCCAGCATCTTCCAGCTATATTCGCCGCGCGCGATGGTTTCCTCCAGCTTGCCCACCTGCGCGTAGCGATCGCCGCTCGCGGCGCGGCCATCCAGCGGCGTGTCGATCACTTCCGAAGAATAGGGTTCATGGCTGCGCCGTTCGAGGCCGATCAGCTTGAGCCGGCCGGGTCCGGCGGCGAATTCGAAATCGCCGCTGAACTGATAATTCCAGCTGTCATTATCCTCGCTGATCCGGCGCAGACGGTCGGGATAGACCGGCGATCCGGTCCGTTCGCTGCGTTCCCGATAATGATGCCAGATCTGCTGATAGCTCGCGCCGAAATGGGCGATCGAACTGCCCGGCCCGTCCCAGGTGAACTGCCCCGAAATCTTCGGCGCATCATGATTCGACGTCCACACATCGTCACGCAGTTCGATCGCATCGCCGCTGCGCCCGCGGATCACCGTCTGGCCACCGGCAGCGCTGCGCCGCGCCTCGTCATTGTTGAGTGCCACCTCATATTGCAGCGCGCCGGTGCTGCCGCTGACCGAGACATTGCCCCGCGTGTAAAGTTCGTCGGCAAAATGCGCCCGCATCACCGGCCGCCATTCAAACTGGCCCGACGTGCGGCTGGCCTTGTAGGTCAGATTGGCCACCTGGCCGCTCAGCCCCGGTATATCCAGGCTGGCGCCATCGACAATCTCGATACGCTCGACATTGGCGGCCGGAATACGGGTGAGCTGGGTTTCCAGATCGTCCGACTTGTTGGATGGGCGCGCGCCGTTGAACAGCACATTGCTGGTCGCCTGGCCCAGGCCGCGCCGTTCCTGGCTTTCCTTGATCGCAAAACCCGGCACCCGCAACAACATGTCCCAGGCATTGCGCGGGGCAAAGCGCTGGAAATCGGCCGGCGTATAGACGGCCCGTTCGGCCGGACGGTTGGCGGTCGGATTGTCGATGATGGTCGGCTGCATTTCGTCGCCGGGCGCGGTCGCATTCTGCGCGCGCACTGCCGATGAAGCCAGCGCCGCCCCGATGGCGACGGCTGTTGCATGAATCTTGATCTGCATTCCCCTCTTCGCGCCGCTGCCTTGTATCGACAGCTGCACGCTCCCCTGATGTGCCTATGCGGACCGGACAGCCGCTCTTGCCTGAGTCAGGCCCGGTCCTGCTCGGCTGCTGCTGGCGGTATTTTCAGGCCATCGCACCCGCGGATCGACGAACAACATTGCGACGACGACAAATGTAGTTGTGGGCGCTCCACTCAGCGACACGGCGCCCCTTCACCCGTCCCGTTCGCGCGCCTTGACCTTGCGGACCTCGGCCAGTTGGCCCATCAAAATCGTCAGCGCGTCGCGCTCCGCCTGCGGCAGATCCTTCATTTCGAAATGGCGGATCAGCACTTCGAGCGCGTCGCCGATCCGGCCGATCTGCCGGCCATAGCTGCCGACCTCGTTCAATACCGTGCGCTCTATGTCGGGGCGCGCCGTCTGGCCGAGCGCGATATTGATGAGGCCGACCTGGCCGCCGCTCTGCGTCCAGGTCAGGGGATTGATCGCCTGCCACAGTCGTTCGGGGGCCAAAGCCATGCTGAAGGGGGCTACGCTGAAGGGTTCCATGCCGTGCTCCTTGTCGGGGAAGGATGACGGAGGCGAAGCCTGCCATGGGCGCTGCATCGGGGCAAGATGCTGTCCTACAGCAGTCCGCTTTGCTATTCTTGCCACCCGGTTCCCGACTTTTCGATAGGATCGGCGGGGCGCAAGAAAATGTCAGAATGTGCGGGAAATGTGCGAAGTTAAGCGGATGATCTCCAACAAGGGGCGCTTTTGCGTGGCCGGCCGGATGGTCGCGCCACTGGATTGCCGCCCATGATGCCCTAAATAGCGACAAATGCCCCCAGCCACGCCCGCTTCCACGCCCCTTCCGCCCGCCTGGGCCACGCTGCGGCGCTTCATCCCCTATCTCTGGCCGGCCGATGCGCCGGCGCTGCGCCGCCGTGTCGCGGTGGCGCTGGGGCTGGTCGCGCTGGCCAAGGTCGTCACCCTCGCCATGCCCTTTGCCTACAAGGGCGCGATCGACCGGATGGCGCCAGGGCTGGAGCCGGCAGCCGGCCTCGCCATGGCGCTGGTCGTCGCCTATGCCGGCGCGCGCTTTGGCGGCGTGCTGTTCGACAATCTGCGCAACGCCATTTTCGAGAAGGTCGGGCAGGAAGCCGGCCGGCGCCTGGCCGACGATGTCTTCGTCCATCTCCACCGCCTGTCGCTGCGCTTCCATCTCGACCGCCGCACCGGCGCCGTCACCAAGATCGTCGAGCGCGGCACGAAAAGCATCGACACGATGCTCTATTTCCTGCTGTTCAACATCGCGCCGACGGTGCTGGAGCTGCTCGCCGTCTGCGCCATCTTCCTGGTGAAGTTCGGCCCCGGCCTGGTCGCCGCGACGCTGGCCATGGTCGCCCTCTATATCTGGTTCACCCGCCTCGTCACCGAATGGCGCAACCAGCTGCGCCGCGACATGGTGGACATGGACACCAGCGCCGTTGCCCATGCCGTCGACAGCCTGCTGAATTTCGAGACGGTCAAATATTTCGGCGCCGAGGAGCGCGAGGCGCGGCGCTACGGCAGCGCCATGCGCCGCTATGCCAAGGCGGCAGTAAAGTCGGAAAACAGCCTCGCCTGGCTCAATATCGGCCAGTCGCTGATCACCAACCTGATGATGGGCGGGGCGATGGCCTATACCGTCTGGGGCTGGAGCCGGGGGCAGTTCTCCACTGGCGACGTGGTGCTGGTGAACACCCTCCTGTCGCAGCTGTTCCGCCCGCTCGACCTGCTCGGAATGGTCTATCGCACCATCCGCCAGGGCCTGATCGACATGGAGGCGATGTACAAGCTGATCGATACCGAGACGGAGGTGGCGGACGTCCCCGGCGCCCCGGCGCTGCAAGTGGCGGGCGGCGCGGTTCGCTTCGACGCTGTCCGCTTCGGTTATGATCCCGAGCGCGAAATCCTCCATGTCGTCAGCTTCGCGGTGCCGGCGGGCAAGACCCTGGCCATCGTCGGCCCATCGGGCGCGGGCAAGTCGACCATCGCCCGCATCCTGTTTCGCTTCTACGATATCCAGGGCGGCGCCGTGTCGATCGACGGGCAGGACATATCCGCCGTGACGCAGGCATCGCTGCGCGCCGCGATCGGCATCGTGCCGCAGGACATGGTCCTGTTCAACGACACGGTCGGCTATAATATCGGCTATGGGCGCGAAGGCGCGAGTCAGGATGAAATCGAGGCCGCAGCCAAGGCTGCATCGATCCATGATTTCATCATGAGCCTGCCGCAGGGCTATGACACCCGCGTCGGCGAACGCGGCCTCAAGCTGTCGGGCGGCGAGAAGCAGCGCGTCGCCATCGCTCGCACGCTGCTGAAAGATCCGCCGGTGCTGGTACTGGACGAAGCGACCAGCGCGCTCGACAGCCGCACCGAGACCGAAATCCAGACCGTGCTGCGCGACATCAGCCGCAAGCGCACGACATTGGTGGTGGCCCATCGCCTGTCGACCGTGGTCGATGCCGACGAGATCATCGTGCTGGACGCCGGCCGCATCGTCGAGCGCGGCCGCCATGCCGATCTAGTCCGCGCCGACGGCCTCTACGCCACCATGTGGGCGCGCCAGGCGACCGAACGCGACGACATGCCCGAAGAGCCGGGGATCGAGGACATGTTCGAGGTCGCCCCGCAATAAATGGTCAACGCTCGCTGATCTGCGCCAGCGGATCGAGCCGGGCCTGCCAGCCCAGCCGCGCCAGTTCGGGCGTGTCGGCGACCGCTTCGGGATGGCCCAGGCACAGCAGGGCGGCAAAGGTCCAGTCGTCGGGCACCGCCAGCGTCCGCGCGACAAAGGCCGGGTCGAGGATCGACACCCAGCCGAGCGCCAGCCCACGCGCCCGTGCGGCCAGCCACAGCGTGTGGATCGCCAGCACCACCGAATGGAGCCGGGTCTGCGGCATGGTCGCCGCGCCCAGCCCCGCGCCGGCCGATGTCGCATCGTCGCAAAAGACCGCGATGATCTCCGGCGCCTCGCCCAGCCCGTGCAGCTTCAGCGCGCGATAGGCGTCATGCCGGGTCGCGTCGGTAATCTGGCTGGTGGCCCGCTCCCGCTCGGCATCGACATGATCTGCCAGTGTCGCGCGCAGCGCTGGCGTCCTTACCCGGACGAAGCGCCAAGGCTGGCTGTTGCCGACCGACGGCGCCAGTTGCGCCAGCGTCAGCAGTTCCAGCACCACCGCCTCGTTCAGTGGATCGGTGCGGAAATGGCGCACGTCGCGGCGCCAGGTCAGCAGGTCGGTCAGCGTCGCGCAGAAATCGGGATCGAAGGCCTGCATCAATATTCGATGCCGGCCTGCGCCTTCACCCCGCTGCGGAAGGGATGCTTGATCATGGTCATCTCGGTGACCAGGTCGGCCGCCTCGATCAGCGCCTCGGGCGCGTTGCGGCCGGTGACGACGACATGCTTCATCTCGTCCTTGCCGGTCAGCACCGACAGCACCTCGTCCAGCGGCAGATAGTCGTAGCGCAGCACGATGTTGAGTTCATCCGCCAGCACCAAGGCATAATCGGGGTCGGCGACCATGCGCTTCACCTCGTCCCACGCTTCGCGGGCCAGCGCGATGTCGCGGCTGCGATCCTGCGTGTTCCAGGTGAAGCCCTCGCCCATCGGCTTGAACTCGATCTGCTCGGGGAAGGCATCGAACACCGCCTTTTCGCCGGTGGTCATCGCGCCCTTCACGAACTGGACCACGCCGACCTTCTTGCCATGGCCGATCATGCGCACGACCATGCCCAGCGCCGCCGTGGTCTTGCCCTTGCCCTTGCCGGTATGGACGATCAACAGGCCCTTTTCCTGGGTCTTGGTCGCCATGATCTTGTCATGGGCGGCCTGCTTCTTCTTCATCTTTTCCGCATGCTGTTCGTCGGTGCGTTCGACCATCGTCACTCTCCTGCAAGCTCGGCGAGCAGCATGCCCGCGCTGTTCGATCTGGGTTTCCACAGGCCGCGCTCCAGCGCCTCGGCCAGCCGGGCGGCGGTCTCGCGCAGGGCGGCGGGATTGGCGTCGGCCATGAAGGCGCGCACGGCCTCATCCTCGATGAAGGCGGCGTGGACGGCGTCGAAATGATGGTCGCGCACCGCATGGGTGGTGGCGGCAAAGGCGAAGAGATAGTCGACCGAGGCGGCGATCTCGAACGCACCCTTGTAGCCATGGCGCATCACGCCGGCGATCCATTTGGGGTTGGTGACGCGGGCGCGGACGATGCGGCCGATCTCGTCCTCCAGCGTGCGGATCACCGGCCGCTCCGGGCGGCTATGGTCATTATGATAGCTGAGCGGCTTGGCGCCCTTCAGATGCTCGATGGCGGCGGCGATTCCGCCTTCGAACTGATAATAATCGTCGCTGTCGAGCAGGTCATGCTCGCGATTATCCTGATTCTGGACGACGGCGTCGGCCTGGGCCAGGCGGGTGGCGAACAGGCTGCGTTCGCTGTCGCCCTCCACCCCCGCGCCATAGGCATAGCCGCCCCAGTCGAGATAGACGTCCGCCAGGTCGGCGCGGCTGTGCCAGATCTTCTCGTCGATCATCGCCTGCAGTCCCGCGCCATAGGCGCCAGGCTTCGACCCGAACACGCGGGCGCCGGCGCGGCGCGCGGCGTCGGCGGCATCGGCACCATCCGCCACCAGCGCCGCCTGTTCGGCACGATGCCGGGCGGCGGCGGGATTATCCTCGTCCGGCTCATCGAGCGCCATCACCGCGCGGGCGGCGCTGTCGATCAGGTCGATCTGTTCGGGAAAGGCGTCGCGGAAGAAGCCTGAGACGCGCAAGGTCACGTCGACGCGCGGCCGGCCCAGCTCGGCGAGCGTCATCATCTCGAAGCCGACGACCCGCCCCGAACTCCATTCCCAGCGCGGCCGCACGCCCATCAGCGCCAGTGCCTGCGCAATATCGTCGCCGCCGGTGCGCATGTTCGCCGTGCCCCAGGCGGACAAAGCGATGGCGCGGGGATAGTCGCCCTCGCGCTGGAGATAATCATCGACCAGCAATTGCGCCGATCGCTGGCCCAGATCCCAGGCGACGGCGGTCGGCACCGCGCGGGTATCGACCGAGAAGAAATTGCGCCCGGTCGGCAGCACGTCGGGTCGGCCGCGCGTCGGCGCGCCCGATGGCCCCGGCAGCACGAACCGCCCGTCGAGCCCGGCCAGCAGGGCCGCCGCCTCGCGCGGGCCACAGGCATCGACGCGGGGCGCCAGATCATCGGCGATCGCCGCCAGCACGGCGGTGCTGGCCGGGCCGACCGGCGCCCCGCCATCGACCAGCGCCGCCGCCAGCAGTTCCAGCCGCTCGACCATGTCGCCATGGGTGCGCCAGGGGTCTGTGGATAAGTCGGCCAGCGCCGCCGGACGCGGCCCATCCCACGGCGCGCCCAGCACGCAATCGAGCGGATCGAAACCCAGCCCCAGATCATCGGCCAGCGCCCGCAGCAAGGAGGCCTGCCCCGGATGATCGAGGCCGCGCGGCGTGCGCGCCAGCGCGATCAGCAGGTCGCGCCGCAACCGCCCCTGCGGCGAGGCGGTGAAGACATGCAGCCCGTCGCGGATCTGCAATTCCTTGAGCTCGCACAGATAATTGTCGATCGCGGCAAGCGCGTCGTCATCATCACCGGCGGCGCCCGCATCCTTGTCCAGCCCCTGGCTGCGGGCGAGGTCGATAATATCGCGGCGCAGCCGGTCGAGCCGACGCGGGTCCATGCCGGCGGCGAGATAATATTCGTCCACCAGGGCCTCGAGCTGTTTCAGCGGCCCATAGCTTTCCGCGCGGGTCAGCGGCGGGGTCAGATGGTCGAGGATGACCGCGCCGATGCGGCGCTTGGCCTGCGTCCCCTCGCCCGGATCATTGACGATGAAGGGATAGAGCTGCGGCACCGGCCCGGCGCAAATTTCGGGGAAGCAATCGGCCGAAAGCGACACCGCCTTGCCCGGCAGCCATTCCAGATTGCCATGCTTACCGACATGGACCAGCGCCTGCGCGCCGAAATCCTGCGCCAGCCAGACATGGAAGGCGAGATAGGCGTGCGGCGGCGGTAGCGCGGGGTCATGATAGCTGCTCTTGGGATCGATATTATAGCCGCGCGCCGGCTGCACCGCGATCGCGACATGGCCGAAGCGATGGACGGCAAGGCGAAAGGCGCCATCGCGCACGAAGGGATCGGCCTCGGGCGGTCCCCAGCGATCGACCATGGCGTCACGCGCACTGGCCGGCAGAGCGGCAAAGGCGGCGCGATAGACATCGAGCGACAGGCTGACCTCGCCCGGCCGGCCGATCGACGCCCGGTCATTGGTGACGCCGCCGGTCATCAGCCGCATCAGCGCGGCGCCATCGCGCGGGGCATCGCCGATGGCGTAGCCGGCCTCACCCAGCCGGCACAGGATCGCGGCGGCGCTGGCCGGCGTGTCGAGACCCACGCCATTGCCGATGCGGCCATCACGATTGGGATAATTGGCCAGCACCAGCGCGACCCGGCGCTCGGCCGGCGCGGCGCGGCGCAGCGCCGCCCAGTTGCACGCCAGATCGGCGACGAAGGCGACCCGGTCCGGTGCCACCCGCGGCACGACGATGCCGCACTGGGTGCGTTCATCGAACCGCTCGGCCGCCTTGAAGGCGACGGCGCGGGTGAAGAGCCGCCCGTCCACTTCGGGCAGGGCGACATTCATCGCCAGGTCGCGCGGGCCAAGGCCACGGGCGGACCCGCGCCAGCTGGCTTCCTCGACCCCGGCAAAGGCGGTCTGCAGGATCGGGCAGTCGGCCTGTTCCAATATGCCCGGCACGCGCGGCTCGGACGACGACGAGGCGGCGAAGCTGGTCGCATTGACGATGATGTCGGGCGCGATGTCGGCCAGCAGCTCGCCGAGCCAGTCGTGCACGAACGGCTCGCGCAACGCACGCACATGCACGGCGGCGACATTGAAGCCGCGCGCGCCAAGGGCCGCGACCATCGCATCGACCGCGCTCAGCGTGCCGGCGACCACCAAGGCGCGATAGAAGATCAGCAGCGCCACCGGCCGCCCCTCGACCCAGGTCGCGCGCAGTTCGGCCACGCCGGGCCGGTCGTGACCTGGCAGGTACAGGCCCGCGTCGGCGATCGGCAGCGGATGATCGGGCTCGCCCGCATCCGCGCCGGTCAGCCGGGCAGCGCAGCGCAGGAAGGACAAAGCATTGGCTGTGCCGCCCGGGCGCAGATAGTCGCGCAACTGCTCGCGCATCGCCGCCGGCACGGTGGAGGCCAGATCCAGCGCGGGATCGCCCTCGCGCCCGTCGGCGATCGCGGCGAAGGCGATGCCGCGTTCGCGCGCGACCTGCGCAATCTCGTCCACCCCATAGGGCCAGTAGCTCTTGCCGCCGAGCAGGATGACGCAGACGAAGCGCGCCTTGGCAATCACCTTCTCGACATAGAGGTCGACCGAATAGGGATGCTTGAGCTGCAGCAGATTGGCCAGCCGTACGCTCGGCGCGTCATCGGGCAGGCGCGCGGCGGCGGCGGCGAAACAGGCGAGGTCGCTGTCCGCCACGGTCAGGATGACGATGTCGCCGGGCGGCTGATCGAGGTCGATCGCCTCCTCGCCGTCGCTGATCGTTCCCGGCGTGGCGGACAGGAGATGCATCAGCCGAGCACGGCCTGGATGTCGGCCTCGATCGCAGTGCGGTCCAGCCCCTTCTGGCCGATCACCACCAGCTGGGTACGACGCGCTTCCTGCGGCTGCCAGGGGCGGTCGAAGAAATGCTGGATGCGCGGGCCGACCGCCTGCACGACGAGGCGCATCGGCTTGCCGGCGACCGCGACCATGCCCTTGACGCGCAGCACATCATGGGTGGCGATCAGCGCGGACAGCGCCTCCACCAGCGTGTCGGGATCGGCGACCGCATCGCCGCCGACGACGAAGCTGTCGAAATCATCATGGTCATGATCCTCGCCCTCCGCCTCATGGTGCGAGGGCCGGGCGTCGAGATCATCCTCTGCCGCCGCGACGATGCCCAGCAGCGCGCCGATATCGACCGCACCATGGGCGGCGCGGACGATCTTCACGCCGGGCCGCGTCTCGGCATCGACCTGCGCCTCGACCGCGGCCAGCGTGTCGGCATCGACCAGATCGCTCTTGTTCAGCACCACCATGTCGGCGCAGGCGAGCTGATCCTCGAACAATTCCTCCAGCGGGCTGTCATGGTCCAGATTGGGGTCGGCGGCGCGCGCCGCGGCCAGGGCGGCCTCGTCCGTGGCGAACCGGCCAGCGGCGACCGCATCGGCGTCGATCAGCGCGACGACGCCGTCCACCGTAGCGCGGGTGCGGATGTCGGGCCACTGGAACGCCTTGACCAGCGGCTTGGGCAGGGCCAGCCCCGAGGTTTCGATGATGATATGGTCGGGCGGGCTCGGCCGGTCTAGCAGCGCGGTCATGGTCGGCAGGAAATCGTCGGCCACGGTGCAGCAGATGCAGCCATTGGCCAGTTCGACAATATCCTCTTCCGGGCAGGCGGCGTCGTTGCAGCCCTTCACCAGTTCGCCGTCGACGCCGACATCGCCAAATTCGTTGATGATGAGGGCGAGGCGGCGCCCCTTCGCATTTTCCAGCAGGTGGCGGATCAGCGTGGTCTTGCCCGCGCCCAGGAAGCCGGTGATGACGGTGGTCGGAATCTTGGCAGATGCAGTGTTGGCCATGACAAATACTCGCGCGCCGGAGCAACCGGGGCGGGAGCGAACCGGGCGCGCACGCACGGCCGGCCGGCATCGCGGACGGGCGCTTGTTCGCCCGCAGATGCGTGACCGCGCGGCTCCAGCCGCCAACCTGTCGCTCAGACGGAACACCGTGCCCCGGCCATCCCCTGGACCAAAGCAAGAGCGACCTAAACGCCGGCAGGTCTCCTGGCTTGCGGGTCATAGCGGGAGGAACGGCCTTCCCAGGCCTCGCAGGATTTAGCGTCCGGCCCAGTGGCTGCCCTCCCGGCTGGGGAGGGCGCTGTTCATCACGCTCGCCGCTCACAGTTGCAGGGACAGCTGCGGACTTGGATGCCATGGCATCCGCACCGCCTTCCCATTTTAAGCCCCCGTGGGGGCACCGGCGCGATCATGTCGGGACGATGCGAAGCGCCGTCCCTGGGCCGGTTCCTAGTCGCTTTGGGCAGCGGTGACAATCCAGCCATCGGTGATGGCGAGCGGCCAGGACGTAAGGCGCTGGCCGACACAGGGGCCACCGACGCAGACGCCATCGTCGCGGCGGAACAGGGCGCCGTGCCAGCTGCATCTGATATGACTGCCGTCCGGGGTCAGATAATCGTCCAGCTGCTGCGCCAGTGGCAGGCCGGCATGGGGGCATTGGTCGACAAAGCCGGCGACATGATCGCCATCCCGCACGGCAAAGCCATGGAAGCGGCCGGCGCGCATCTGCAGCACGAAATTGCGCGCCCTGCCGTCGGCGATCTGGTCGATCGGGCAGAGGCGCACGCCCGCCGGCGTCGCGAACAGGCGCGTGTCGTTCATGCGTCGGCGTCGGGCTGGCGATCGGGGTGCGCGGCGGCAAAGGCGGGGAGCACGCATGCCGCCGCGTCCACGGCGCACAGCCGCGGAAAGGGCGTCAGGTCGACGCCGAAGCGCCGGGCATTGTAGAGCTGGGGCACGACATGGCAGTCGGCGAAGCTGGGGCTGTCGCCGAAGGCATGGGTGCCGCCATGACGCGCAACCAGCGTTTCGAGCGCAGCAAATCCCTCGCCGGTCCAGCGCGCGATCCAGGCGCTGACCTGATCCTCATCGGCGCCGAAATCCTGCCGCAGGGCCTGCAACACGCGCAGATTGCCGAGCGGATGGATGTCGCAGGCAATGATGCCGGCCATGGCACGGACGATCGCCGCATCGCCGGGATCGGCGGGCAGCAAAGACGGCTGCGGCCAGCGCGCCTCGATCCATTCCAGGATCGCGCCGCTCTGCGTCAGCACGGTGTCGCCCGCGACCAGCGCGGGCACCAACCCTTGCGGTGCCAGCGCCCGATAGTCGGGTGCCCGCTGCGCGCCGCTGCGCAGGTCATGGGTGACCTGCACATAGTCGACGCCCTTCAGGGCTAGCGCAATCCGCACACGATAGCTCGCGCTCGACCGCCAATAGCCATGAAGGGTGAGGTCGCTCATCGCGCCGGCACGACCGTCGCGCGGCATTCGCCAAAGCCGATCGACACCTGGCCGGGGGCGGACGCGGTGGCGCGCAATGTCACCTCGTCGCCATCCTCCAGGAAGCAGCGCGTCTCGCCCGATGGCAGGCTGATCGGCTCGCGGCCGCCGCTGCTGATCTCCATCAGGCTGCCATAGCCCTCGCGCGTCGGGGCGGAGATCGTGCCGCTGCCCAACAGATCGCCGGGCATCAGGTTGCAGCCATTGGAGGCATGATGGGTGACGATCTGGCTGACGGTCCAGTACATGTTGCTCGCCGGCCCCTGGCTGAGCCGCATCGGCGGCTGGCCCGCGTCGCGCATCGCCTGGGTGGAGAGATAGACTTCCAAGGTCAGCGCCAGCGCACCATGGGCCTGGTCATCGGCATCGCTGAGATAAGGCAGCGGCGCCGGGTCGCCTTCGGGCCGGGGCGGCTGGGCGATGCGGAACGGCGCCAGCGCTTCGGGCGTCACCACCCAGGGCGAAATGGTCGAATGGAAATTCTTGGCCAGGAAGGGCCCGAGCGGCTGATATTCCCACGCCTGGAAATCGCGCGCCGACCAGTCGTTGAGCAGGCAGAAGCCGGCGACATGATCGGCCGCCTCACCGATCGGGATCGGGCTGCCCAGATCATTGCCGGCGCCGATCCACACGCCCAGTTCCAGCTCATAGTCGAGCCGGGCAGTCGGGCCGACCACCGGCACATCGGCCTCGGGCGGCTTGCGCTGGCCGCGCGGACGGACCAGCGGATCGCCCGACGGACGGATTGACGACGCCCGGCCATGATAGCCGATCGGCACATATTTATAATTGGGCAGCAGCGGATTGTCGGGCCGGAACTGGCGGCCGATATTGTTGGCGTGATGGATGCCGACATAGAAGTCGCTATAGTCGCCGATCCGCGCCGGCAGGTGCAGCGTGCAGTTCGCCGCCCGGTGCAGCAGCGGTTCGACCGCCGGGCGATGCGCCGGGTCCGACAGTAAAATGCTGATCCGGCGGCGCAGGGCGCCCCGCTCCGCCACCGGCAGCGCCATCAGGGCATTGAGCTGCCCTTCCAGCAGCGGCGCGCAATCGATCAGCCCGGCGCCGACACAGGCGGCCAGGTCCAATATCGCGTCGCCGATCGCGACACCGGCGCGCGGCGAAGCTCCTGCGGGCGAAAACAGGCCATAGGGCAGATTCTGGATCGGGAAGTCGCCATGATCCTGCGCGCTGGCGACCCAGCTGGTGCGGGCGGAATCATGGGTCTCGTCTATGTGCCAATAGCTCATGGGGTCTCGTTCATCGGGGGAAGCTGGGCCTTGCGGAAGCCGGACCAGCATTCATCATAATCGGGTTGCAGTAGCGGGCTTTCCATCGCCCAGCGCGTCGGGCGCAGCACCATGCGGCTTTCGAACATGAAGGCCATGGTGTCGGCGATGCGCTGGGGCTGGAGGTCGGCGGCGATCGCCTTGTCATAGCTCGCCCGGTCGGGGCCATGGCCGGCCATGCCATTGTGCAGCGACGCGCCGCCGGGCGCGAAACCGCCCGCCTTGGCATCATATTCGCCATGGATCAGCCCCATCAGCTCGCTCATGACATTGCGGTGGAACCAGGGCGGCCGAAACGTGTCCTCCGCCACCATCCAGCGCGGCGGGAAGATGACGAAATCGATGTTGGCGGTACCGGGCGTCTCGCTGGGAGAGGTCAGCACCGTGAAGATCGACGGATCGGGATGGTCGAAACTGACCGTGTTGATCGTGTTGAACCGGGTCAGGTCATAGCGCAGCGGCGCCAGATTGCCGTGCCAGGCGACGACATCGAACGGGCTGTGGTCCAGCGTGGTTATCCACAGCCGTCCCATATACTTCTGCACCAGCGCATAGGGACGCTCGACATCCTCATAGGCCGCGACCGGCGCCTCGAAATCGCGCGGGTTGGCCAAGCCATTGGCGCCGATCGGCCCCAGATCGGGCAGGCGGAAGGGCGCGCCGTAATTTTCGCAGACATAGCCCCGCGCCGCGCCCTCAATCAGTTCGACCCGGAAGCGCACGCCACGCGGGATCAGCGCGATCTGCAACGGCGCGACGTCGATCACGCCCAGTTCGGTGACGATGCGCAGCGCGCCCTGCTGCGGCACGATCAGCATCTCGCCATCGGCGCAGACGAAGGCGCGGTCGATCATCGACGCGGTCGCGGCATAGAGATGCACGGCACAACCCTGGCCCGCCGCGACATCGCCATTGCCGGCATAGCTGGTGAGGCCGTCGATGAAATCGACGTCACCCTGCGGCAGCGGCAACGGATTCCAGCGCAGCCGGTTGGGCGATGGCGGCACCTCGTCAAATGGCGCGCTGCGCAGCAAAACTGCAGCATCATAGGGCGCGAACGGCGGATGCGCCGCCGCCGGCCGCATGCGATAGAGCCAGCTGCGCCTATTCTCCGCTCGCGGCGCGGTGAAGGCGGTGCCGGACAATTGCTCGGCATAGAGGCCATAGGGCACGCGCTGGGGCGAATTGCGCCCCACCGGCAGCGCGCCGGCCACCGCTTCGGTCGAGAAATGATTGCCGAAGCCGCTCATCATCCGGGGCGGCGCGTCACTCATCGACGGTGATCACGCCGCGACGGATCTGGTCCAGCTCGATCGATTCATAAAGGGCCTGGAAATTGCCATTGCCAAAGCCTTCATTGCCCTTGCGCTGGATGATCTCGAAGAAGATCGGGCCGAACATCGTCTCGGTAAAGATCTGCAGCAAGATGCCCTCCTCGCCGACATTGCCATCGATCAGAATGCGGTTGCGCTTCAGTCGTTCCAGATCCTCGCCATGGCCGGGCACGCGCTGGTCGACCAGCTCATAATAGGTCTCGATCGTGTCCTGCAGCCGCACGCCGCGCGCGCGCAGCCGCTCGACCGTGTCATAGATATTGTCGGTGGTGAGCGCGATATGCTGGATACCTTCGCCATTATAGTCGCGGATGAACTCCTCGATCTGGCTCTTGTCGTCCTGGCTCTCGTTCAGGGGAATGCGGATCGCCTTGTCCGGGGCGATCATCGCCTGGCTGAACAGGCCGGTCGCCTTGCCCTTGATATCGAAATATTTCTGCTCCTCGAAGCCGAAGAGGGTGCGGTAAAATTCGCTCCACACCCGCATCTGGCCGCGCTTCACATTGTGGGTCAGATGGTCGAGCAGGTCGAGGCCGACATTGTTGCGCGCTTCGGCTTCCCGCCAGCCGGGATATTCGGCCCAGTCGGCATAGGGATCGCCGCCATCGGGCATGAAATAGAGATAGGAGCCACCAATCCCCTGGATCACCGTGTCATTCTCGTCGGTCGGCTTGCCGCCATGGTCGAGCGCCCAGCGCAGCGCCGCATCGGGATCGGCAACGCGAAAGGCCATGGCGCTGGCCGATGGGCCATGTTCGCCACGGAATGCAGCAACTCGCCCGGCATCGTCGCGATTGAGCATCAGGTTGATCCGCCCCTGCTTGTAGCGGGTGATATTCTTGGTCGGGTGCCGGTGGGTCGCGGTGAAGCCCAGCTGCTCGAACTGGGCGGCCATCTTCTCGGGCTCGGGCGAGGTGAATTCGACGAATTCGAAGCCGTTGAGGCCCAGCGGGTTGGCGGGATCGATGGTCATGACGGGTTCCTCAGGCAGAAGGCAGATGCGGCGAAAGGCCGGCGACAAAGGCGGGGATGGTGTCGAGCCGCAGCCCGGCAATGTTGATGCGGCCATTGCCGGCCATGTAGATGCCATGGTCGGCGCGCATCGCGGCGACGGCGGCTGGCGTGACCGGCAGCATCGCGAACATGCCGCGCTGGCCGGCAATGGCGGCGAGCTGCGGATGGGCCGCCGCCAGCGCGGCGCGCAGCGCATTGATGCGGGTGCGCATCTGGTCCAGCTCGTCCGTCCATTGCGCGCGCATCGCCGGCCGTTCCAGGATGGTGCGCACGATCGCCGCGCCATGATCGGGCGGCATCGACCAGATGCCGCGCGCCAGCGCGACGATGTTGGAGAAGGCGAGCGCGGTCAGCGCAGCATTCGCCCCCTGCACCCACAGCGCGCCCACCCGCTCGCGATAGAGGCCGAAATTCTTGTCGCAGCTATAGGCGACCAGCGCATCGGGCACGACGGCCAGCATCTGCCGCGTGGCGGCGGCATCCGCCTCCAGCCCGTCGCCCAGCCCCTGATAGGCAAGGTCGATGAAGGGGATCAGGCCGCGCGCCGCGCACAGATCGGCGATCGCCGCCCATTGTTCGGCACTGAAATCGACGCCGGTCGGATTGTGGCAGCAGCCATGGAGCAGCAGCACGTCGCCGGCCTGCGCCGCGGCCAGATCGGCCAGCATCGCGTCGAAATCGACCGCGCCGGCACCATCCAGGAAACGGTGCGACGCCAGCGCCAGCCCGGCCTCGCGGAAGATCGGCGCATGATTGGGCCAGGTCGGATCGCCGATCCACACGGTGGCGCCGGGCCGGGCGCGGGCGATGAGGTCGGCGCCCAGCCGCAACGCGCCGGTGCCGCCCGGCGTCTGCACCCCGGCGATCCGGTCGGACCCGGCCAGCGGGCCAAAGACGATGGCGGCGAGCAGGTCGACAAAGCCCGTGTCACCCTCCGGCCCCAGATAGGATTTGCTGCCCTGCTCGGCCAGCAGCACCGCTTCGGCCGCCTTCACCGCGCGCATCACCGGGGTCGCGCCCGCTTCGTCGCGATAGACGCCGACGCCCAGGTCAATCTTGTCGGTGCGCGGATCGGCGCGATACTGCGCGATCAGCCCCAGCAGCGCGTCGGGCGCCTGGCGATCGAGCGCACCGAACAGGGACCGGCCGGGCGCCGGGGCAAGAAGGGTCGTGTCTGTCATAGTACCTCGGAAGCGCGGGCACGGGCATAGGCCTGGGTGCCACGGGTGTAGATGATGTCGGTGTCGGCGATCGCGTCGGTCGCGAAATCGGGCTGTCCTGCCAGCTCCGCATAAAGCGGGGCGAAGTCGGTCTCGACCGTCTGGCGCAGCAGATCCTCGAAACTGTCGATGACGAAATAGCTCTGCTGATAATCGTCGATGCGATAGCGGGTGCGCATCAGCCGCTTGAGATCGAAGCCGAGGCGGTTGGGCGAGGGGTCGTCGAGCGCGAAGACGGATTCGCCATAGGAGGAGACGATGCCCGCGCCATAGAGGCGCAGCCCCTCAGGCCGGCGGATCAGGCCGAACTCGACCGTATACCAGTAGAGCCGGGCCAGCCGCTCGATCGCGCCCAGATCGGCGGCGCGCAGGCCGCCCTCACCATAGGCCTGCATATAGTCGGCGAAGACCGGGTTCGCGAGCAGCGGCACATGGCCGAAGACATCGTGGAAAATGTCCGGCTCCTGCAGATAATCGATCTGGTCGGGGGTGCGGATGAAGCGGCCGGCGACGAAGCGGCGATTGGCCAGATGCTCGAAAAAGACCCGATCCGGCACCAGTCCCGGCACGGCCACCACCTGCCAGCCGGTCGCCCGCATCAGCCGATCGGACAGTTCCTCGAAATTAGGGATGCCGGGGCGGTTGATGCGCAAAATGTCGAGCCCGGCCATGAACTCGGGCACCACCCGATCAGGCAACATGGCGGACTGGCGCGCGAACAGCGTGTCCCACATCGCATGCTCGGCCGCGCTGTAGCGGTCCCACGCCTGCGGGATCGTCCAGTGGGCCGCAGCGCCTGCGGGCGGTTCAAGCTCCTCTACCATCACACCAATCTCTCACAGACCGGACGTAATTGCCTTTCAATCGGGCAGGATTTACAAGGGATTTTGGAAAATCAATTCATCGATCGGCGATATCATGAACAAATCCGTCAATCTCGATGCACTCGACCGCCGCATTGTCGCAGAGCTTCAGCGCGACGCCTCGCTCAGCAATGCGGACCTCGCCGAACGGGTCGGCAGCACCGCCCCTTCCTGCTGGCGGCGGATCCGGGCGCTGGAGGAGATGGGCGTGCTCAAGGGCGCGGTGCGCCTCGCCGATGCGGAGAAGCTGGGCCATGCCGTCAACATCTTGTGCAGCGTGCGGATGAAGAGCCACACCAGCGAAAGCGTCGACGCCTTCCACGCCTTTGTCGAGGCCCATCCGCAGATCATGGAATGCTACCTCATGTCGGGCGAATGGGATTATCTGATGCGGGTCGTGGCCTCCGACGTCGCCGATTATGAGCATTTCCTGATGCGCAACCTGCTCAAACATCCCTCGGTCGGCGGCGCCTCCTCCCACTTCGCCCTGTCGGTGACGAAATTCACCACCGTGCTGCCGGTGGGAGAGATGGGGCGCTAGGCACGGCGCCCCTGTCCCGTCAGTTCGACACGTCAGGGCATTGGCCGGGACGTTTTTCTTCCTGGCCGGCCTTGAACCAGCGGGTCGACTGGGCATCGACGGCCTCGTCATAATAGCAGACCTCCGCCGTGCCGCTGGCCGGATCGACCAGGGTCAGCCATTGGTGCGGGCCGCAATTATGGGTTTCGCACGACCAGGCCGCGATCTTGCCGTCGACGGTCGCGATCGGCGAAGCGGGGCCGCCCTCTTCCAGCACCCATTTGCGCACCGCCTTGTCTGCGACCGCCGCCTTCACCGCCGCGACCACGGCGGGATCGTCGTTCCAGCTATGGGCGCCGACCTTGTCGAAGGGATATTTGCCGACATACTGGCTGAAGGCGTCTGCGCTTGGCGCGGCGGCATTGGTCGCGTTGGCGGCGTTGGCCATGGCATTTTCGACCGCGTTGACCGCATTGTCGGCGTCATTTTCCGCCGGACTGCTCTTCTCGCCGCTGCAGGCGGCCAGCGCGGCAGACAGGAGGACGGGCAGGGTCAGGACGGTCCAGAGGCGGTGGCGGGTCATCGGCGGTCCTTTGCGGGAGGAGAATGCCCCCATGGTGGGGCGGGACGCGGCAGCGAGCAAGCGCGATTGCGCCACGGGCGCGGAAATTGGCGGCTGATCCGTCTGTAGGGGCAGATGATCTTCGATTGCGAAAGGCCCCTTGCCCGATGCGTTTCCCCCCTGCCCTGATCCTGCTCGCCGGCCTGGCTGCCGCACCCGCCACCGCCCAGACCGCGGCACCCGCCGACGGCCCGTTGAAGGTGGAAAATTACTACCGCGTCAAATGGGGCGGGATGGGCCAGTTCCTGACCACCTATCACAAACAGCATGAAGCGTTGCTGCGCGAGATGATGCGGCAGGGCTATATCAGCGAAGTCACGGTCGAGATGCCCTTCACCCATATGGGCGGCAGCACGCGGTGGGACGTGCGTACCACCATCGTCTACAAGCATGGCGCCGACGGCGTGGGCGCGGGCGAAGCATACAAGGCGGCGATGGCGGCGGCCAAGGCACGGATGTTCCCCGACAAGGCGGCGTTCGATGCCGAGGAGGCGAAGCGCATGGCCGTGACCGAGGATCATTGGGACGTGGTGCTGGAACCCGCGCCATAAGGATCGGCAAGCCATTTGGGGGCATCGCTGCGGCGGACCGTGAAGCTGTCGCGATTCATGGGTCAAATGCCCCCTTTTCCTTTGCCCGAAGCCACGCCATGTTGGAGCCGAGTAAAGTGCATCGCGGGAGGCAGGCAAACGCATGTTCGGCGCATTGTGGAAACGAATCTTCGGCAAGACCAACGCCCCCGAGCAAGAACCCACCCTTCCCCCCTATGATCCGCTCGCGGCGCTGCGCGACCAGGTGTGGCGCGACGTCGCCGGGGGATTTCATGACGATGACGCGATCCTGACCGCCGCCCACGACACATTCGTCGAGGAACTGCCCGGCCCGACCCTGCGCCGCGAAGCATCGGCCGCGCTGCGCCAGGCGTTGGCCGAACATAACGCCGCCGAAAAGGCCTGGCCCGACATGACCGATTGCGACCGGCTGGACGCGGCCTTTGCCGCGCTGGAGGCGGAGGGCGTGATCGCGCGGCAGAATTTCACCTGCTGCGGCAGTTGCGGCGCGATCGAGATCTGGGACGAGATCGAGGAAGCCATCGGCGAAGGGCGCCCGGCCGAAGGCTATGCCTTTTTCCACATGCAGGACACTGAGGCGGCAGTGGAGGGCGAGGCGCTCTACCTCAATTACGGTGCCTGCGCAGCGGGCGAGGCCGCGGCGCTCGACATCGGCCGGCGGATCGCCGCCCAGCTCGACGCGCATGACCTGGCGGTCGACTGGGACGGCAGCTGGAGCATGCGCATCCAGGTGGTGCTCGACTGGAAGAAACGCCGCACCCTGCGCATGCTGGAAGCCTGAACCGGCGAACGGACGCCGGTTCGCCCCAGGGTCACGCCCGAAGTTCACAGCGTTATCGACCTTTTCGGGCGATTTACGCCACTTTTGCACCGGCCGCGCGTCACCCACGCGCCTGTTCTGCATCAGAACGCGCCACCGGGGCGACGCATGTTGCGCCCATGGTGCCCCGGTGACGCGACAGCTTTGCACCTGTTCTGCACGGATTGGCTTCAACGACGCGTCGCGGCCTGGGGGCGAAGCTGGGTGGCGATCGGGTCGGCCATCGCCTGGGCGTGCAGCGCCAGCGCGTTGCTCCAGTCCCGGTCGAAGGCGGTGCCGGCGAGGCGGCGGCGCAGGCGATGCGCGCTGGAGGGCGACATGCCGACCATGCGCGCGGCCTGGGCCACGCTGCCGCTCTGGTAGAGGGCGGTCAGGAAGGTTCGCTGCCGGGCCGGGGTCCAGCGGGCGGGGGTGAAGAGCGCCGGCGCGGGCTGCGCGGGCGGGCGAGCGGGGAGGTTCTGTGTCATTCCCCAGGGTAGATCAGAGGATCGCCGTGTAGGACAGGGGATATTGGCGCCGGGGTGTCAGGGGGCGAGATGCTCGATATCTTGCAATTTCGTACTGAATTTTGTACATGACTTTCATGCAGACCGTCAGCGTTTCCGAAACCCGCGCCAATCTCAAGGCCGTGCTCGACCGTGTCGTCGCCGACAAGGCGCCGATCCAGATCGTGCGGCCCAAGGGCGAAGGCGTGGTGATGATTTCGCAAAGCGAATGGGAAGGCATGCAGGAGACGCTGCACCTGTTGGCGTCGCCCGCCAATGCCCAGCATCTGCTGGAGGGCATCAGGCAACTGGATGCCGGGCTCGGCGAGGAGCATGAGCTGATCGCGCCGTGAAGATCGTCTTCGGATCGCAGGCATGGCAGGATTATGTCGCCTGGGCCGCGGACGATCCCAAGGTGCTGGCGCGGATCAACGCGCTGATCGAGGAATGCCGCCGCGATCCGTTTCGCGGCACGGGCAAGCCGGAGCCATTGCGGCAGAATCTGGCCGGCTGGTGGTCAAGGCGCATCACCGGCGAGCATCGGCTGGTCTATCGGGTCAGCGGATCAGGCGATACGCAGGCGCTGGAAGTGCTGAGTTGCCGGTATCATTATTGATCATGATCGATTTGAGCGTGACTGACCCGAGAAGATCAGTCACGCTCGTCAGAGATCGCGGTCCAGCCGCAACACACCGTAGTAGTAATCGCCTGATTTCAATGAGATGAGGAAATGACTGCTCCACCGGTGTCCCGTATTCATATTACTACGGTGTAGGCATTAAAAGCCTTGATCTGAATATTCTTCGTCATTTATACAATTGGTCGAGACCGTTCGGCAAAACGGCCTCGACCAGAGGCAGTCGCCTACCTCGTGCGTGGTAACGCGAGGTTGGATCATAATGCCCTCATTACGCAGGTCAATGCGCACGACTGAGCATTGACCTCATTATGAAGGAAAACTCTATGACGAGACCGATTGGAACGACTGCTCATACCGGCGAAACTTGCCCGGAATCGGGCATCTGGAAGCCCGCAAATGGGACGACCACCGCGCCTATCGCCAAAGGCAATCGGATGCCCCCTTACAACGGTGCGGCCACGATCTGGACGTTGATGCAGCACGCTTAACGCATAAAATCCGGGGCAGGTTTTTCACCTGCCCCGGATTACATTCAATCATGCTCCCTACCGCCGGCGCCCATATAGAGTTCGCTGCCGGTTTCCTTGAAGAGTTTGCTCATCTCTTCCATGCCTTTCAAGGCCGCGGCCTTGCTGGCTTCCGCCACTTCTGCGCCGGTAAGGCCCGCCGCCAGGAAGCCGTCGGCGGGCTGGTTCTTCTTCGCGGCGAAGTCGCGCACTTCCTGCGTGATCTTCATCGAGCAGAATTTGGGGCCGCACATGGAGCAGAAATGGGCGCTCTTGGCGCCTTCGGCCGGGAGGGTCTGGTCATGATATTGTTCGGCCGTGTCGGGGTCGAGCGACAGGTTGAACTGGTCGCGCCAGCGGAACTCGAAGCGGGCGCGGCTGAGCGCGTCGTCGCGGACCTTGGCGGCCGGGTGGCCCTTGGCAAGGTCGGCGGCGTGGGCGGCGAGCTTGTAGGTCACCACGCCGACCTTCACATCGTCGCGGTCGGGCAGGCCCAGATGCTCCTTGGGCGTGACGTAGCAGAGCATCGCCGTGCCATACCAGCCGATCTGCGCCGCGCCGATCCCTGAAGTGATATGGTCGTAGCCCGGCGCGATGTCGGTGGTGAGCGGCCCCAGCGTGTAGAAGGGCGCTTCGCCGCAGACCTGGAGCTGCTTTTCCATATTCTCCTTGATCTTGTGCATGGGCACATGGCCCGGCCCTTCGATCATCACCTGCACATCCTGTTTCCAGGCGCGGTGGGTCAGTTCGCCCAGCGTGTAGAGTTCGGAGAATTGTGCTTCGTCATTCGCGTCGGCGATCGAGCCGGGGCGCAGGCCATCGCCCAGCGAATAGGCGATGTCATAGGCCTTCATGATCTCCGTGATCTCGTCGAAATGATCGTAGAGGAAGCTCTCCTTGTGGTGCGCCAGGCACCATTTCGCCATGATCGAGCCGCCGCGCGAGACGATGCCGGTGACGCGCTTAGCCGCCATCGGGATATAGGCGAGGCGCACGCCGGCATGGATGGTGAAATAGTCGACGCCCTGTTCGGCCTGTTCGATCAGGGTATCGCGGAAGATATCCCAGGTCAGGTCTTCGGCGATGCCGCCGACCTTCTCGAGTGCCTGATAGATGGGGACGGTGCCGATCGGCACGGGCGAGTTGCGGATGATCCATTCGCGGGTGTCGTGGATGTTGCGGCCGGTGGAGAGGTCCATCACCGTGTCGGCACCCCAGCGGATCGACCAGACCAGCTTGTCGACTTCGGACGCGACGTCGGAGGCGACCGCCGAGTTGCCGATATTGGCGTTGATCTTCACCAGGAAATTGCGGCCGATCGCCATCGGCTCGGATTCCGGGTGGTTGATGTTCGACGGGATGATGGCGCGGCCGCGGGCGACTTCATCGCGGACGAATTCTGGCGTCACATAGTCCGGGATGGAGGCGCCCCAGCTTTCGCCGTCGCGGACATATTCGGCGAGGCGGGCACGGCCGAGATTTTCGCGCTCGGCCACATATTCCATTTCCGGGGTGATGATGCCGCGGCGGGCATAATGCATCTGGGAAACGTTCATGCCCGGCTTGGCGCGCAGGGGACGCTTCACCACGTTCGGGAAGGGCTGGACGCCGCCGCTGCGGTCCGGCCCTTTCAGGCCATTATCCTCCGGCTTGATCTCGCGCGCATCATATTCCTCGACATCGCCGCGCTCGCGGATCCAGTCGCGGCGCAGCTGCTGGAGGCCGGCCATGATGTCGATATGCGCGTCCGGATCGGTATAGGGGCCGGACGTGTCATAGACGCGGACCGGCGGCTCGCCGCTGCCCGGCTCCAGATGGATTTCGCGCATGGCGACCTTGCGCGGGCCGACATGGATCTTCTTCGAGCCGCGAATCGGGCCTGTGGTGACGCGCATTTCGGTGCGGGCGGGGACATCTGCCATATTGTCTCTCTCCTTCAGGCGGAAAGAGAGTGCGGGTGGTGTCACGGGATGAGTGGCACGACGCGCTTCCCTCCCTACGCCAGTGTCAACTGGATCAGGTTCAGCGGGTCGCGGCCACAAAGCCGCCTCTCAACCGTCTGCGGACGGTCCCCCGGGGATATGGGCAATGGATAGCGCAAGCGCGGCGGCAGGGGAAGCCCCTGCCCGCCGTGCCGTCGATCAGGCGGGCAAGGCATCGGCCCGATGATCGATGCCTGCGCGCCAGCGGGCCGCTGCCTGGGCCACGCGGCGACCGAGCGAACGGGCAGTGGCGCGGTCGCCGGCTTTCGGCGTGACGTCCGGGCTGTCATTGGCGGCCTGGGCCATGGCGCCGATGAAGCTGCCGAGACGGTTTTCGACCTCGGTCGCGGCGCTTTCATCGTCATTATTGCCCGGATTCTGGCCGGTCCCGATCCACAGCATGCCATGCTGGGCAGCGAAGATGGCGAGGCTGGTCAGGGTGTTGAGCTTGTCGCCCGAGGGCGAGCCGGAGACGGTGAAGGCGGCGCCCAGCTTGTCCTTCCACGCTTTGGTGAAATAGACTTTGGCGCTGGCATCCATGAACGCCTTCATCGGCGCGGAGACGGTGCCCATATAGGTGGGGGAGCCGAAGATGATGGCGTCAGCGTCGGCGATGCGATCGAAAAATTCGCCGAAATCAGCCTGAAGGCCGTCGATGCGCAGCAGGTCGGCGACGCCGCCGCTGTCGGTGACGCCCTGGGCGACGTCGCGCGCCAGCACATCGGTATGGCCGAAGCCGCTATGGTAGACGATGGCGATCTTGCTCATTTTCAAATGTCCTTGTTGCACGTCATGAGGGTGCAGCCGGCTTGCGGACGCCAAGATGGATGCCTAGGTACTGTAAGTGAAGTACGCACCTTGGAGTACCTACCCATGAAGCTGCCGGAATGGACCGAGCGGATCGATCCGTGCGAGGCGCATTGCCCGTCGCGCGACCTGCTGGACCTGATCGGGGATCGGTGGAGCCTGCTGATCCTGCTGGTGGTCGGCCAGGGGGTGCGGCGCAATGGCGAGCTGAAGCGACGGATCGGCGGCATCAGCCAGAAAATGCTGACCCAGACGCTGCGCGCACTGGAGGCCAATGGGCTGGTGGCGCGCCATGACTTCGCGACCGTGCCGCCGCATGTCGAATATGAACTGACGCCGCTGGGCGTGTCATTGGGCGATGCGCTGGGGCCTTTGTTCCAGTGGATCGAGGGCAGCTATCCGGCGGTGGTGCAGGCACGGACCGCGTTCGCCGCGCGCCAGGCGGAGGCGGCATGAGCATCGCCACCGACGAGAAGGCCCGGCGCAAGGCGTTGCGGCACGAGATGCGGATGGTGGCGGTGCGGCCTCGGCGCTGGGGGCTGTGGCTGCTGACGCTGGGCGCGCTGCTGCTGATCCTGCCGTCGGCCTTTGGCGTTCATAGCCTGATGGGCTGGTCGCCGATGCTGCTGGGGCTGGTCGCCTGTGCGGCCGCAATGCCGCTGTTGGTGGCGGGCGCGATGCTGCGGCGGCGTTACCTGCGGGGACAGCTCGCACGGGATTGAGGACAACAAAGGGGGGCGCAATGAAGAGGTTTTTGACGATGGTTTCTGCTGCCCTGCTGACCGGCGCTGGCGCGCCCGCCCCCGCTCCGGCCGACGATCCGTTCGTCTGGCTGGAGGACTGGACCGGGCCGCGCGCGATGCAGTGGGTGGAGGCGGAGAACAAGGCGACCGTCGCGACGCTGCAGGGCGATCCGCGCTATGCCGGCTATTACAAGGACGCGCTGGCGATCGCATCGGCCAAGGACCGGATCGCGATGCCGATGCTGATCCATGGCCGCATCTATAATTTCTGGCGCGATGCCGACCATCCGCAGGGCGTGTGGCGCTATACGTCCACGGATGATTATGCATCGGCGTCGCCCAACTGGACGACCGTGCTGGACCTGGATGCCTTGTCCAGGGCCGAGGGCAAGAAATGGGTGTGGAAGGGCGCGACCATCCTCGACCCCGAGGAGCGGATTGCGCTGCTGGCACTGTCGGACGGCGGCGAGGATGCGGTGCGGCTGCGCGAGTTCGACCTGATCGACGGCAAGTTCGTGCCGGGCGGGTTCGACATTCCCAATGCCAAGCAATATGCGGTGTGGCTGGACAAGGACAGCCTTCTGCTGTCGCGCGACTGGGGGGCGGACAGCCTGACCAGGTCGGGCTATCCCTTCGTCATCAAGACACTGAAGCGCGGGCAGAAGCTGGAGGACGCGCAGGAGGTGTTTCGCGGCGCGGCGAGCGACCAGCTCATGTCGATGCCGATCCTGCTGAGCGATGGGCAGGGCAACAGGGCCGCTTTCCTGTTTCGCGGCGTCACCTTCTTCGGCAATGAGACCTGGCTGCTGACGGCGCAGGGGACGAAGCGATTGCCGCTGCCGGCCCGGAGCCAGTTGCAGGGCATGGTCGACGGGCAAGTGCTGATCCAGACCAGTGAAGCCTGGACCAGCGGCGGCGTGACCGTGCCGGCGGGGGCGCTGGCGAGCGTGTCGCTGAAAGCCCTGCAGGATGGCGGCGTGCTGACGCCCGAGATTTTGTTCGCGCCGACGCCGCGCCAGTCGATCGACGGGGTGGTGGCGACGCAGAATCGGGTCGTGCTGAGCCTCAACGACAATGTGCGCGGGCGGGTGCGGGTCTATGCGCGCGGCGCCGAGGGATGGAGCGCGCAGCCGGTCGACCTGCCCGACAATGCGACGATCAGCACGGTCGCCGCGTCCGACAAGAGCGACAAGGTCTATCTGAGCGTTGCGGGCTTCCTGGCGCCGACGACATTATGGGCGATGGATGCGGCTGATCCCAAACCGGTGCAGGTGAAGGCGATGCCGGCGCGGTTCGATGCGGCGGGGCTGGTGGTCGAGCAGTTTGAGGCGACGTCCACCGACGGGACCAAGATTCCCTATTTCATCGTCCACAAAAAGGGGATGACGCCCGACGGCAGCACGCCGACGATCATGACCGCCTATGGCGGCTTCGAGGTGCCGATGACGCCCAGCTATGCCGCGATCACCGGCAAGCTGTGGCTGGAGCGGGGCAATAGTTTCGTGCTGGCCAATATCCGCGGCGGTGGCGAGTTCGGCCCGGCCTGGCATGAGGCGGGCCTCAAGACCAAACGCCAGATCATCTATGATGATTTCGCGGCGGTGGCGCAGGATATCTTTGCCCGCAAGCTGTCGTCGCCAGCAAAGTTCGGCATCTATGGCGGGTCCAATGGCGGGCTGCTGATGGGGGTCGAGTTCAACCAGCATCCTGACCTCTGGAACGGCGTGGTGATCCAGGTGCCGCTGCTCGACATGATCCGATACGAGCAGATCGCGGCCGGTGCGTCTTGGGTCGATGAATATGGCAGCGTGTCGGTGCCGGAGGAAAAGGCGTTCCTCGAGACAATCTCGCCCTATGCCAATATCCGCAAGGGGGTGGCCTATCCCACGCCCTATATCTGGACCACGACCAAGGATGATCGGGTCGGGCCACAGCATGCGCGCAAGTTCGCCGCGCGGCTGAAGGACTATGGCCTGCCCTATCTTTTCTACGAGGACACCGCCGGCGGCCATTCGGGCGACGCCGATATCGAACAGGGCGCCCGGTTGCAGGCGATGCAGATGGTCTATTTCAGCCAAAGGCTGGAGGGGAAATAGGGGTTCGTCCGCGTAGACAAATTCAGCGCGCGCCGAATGGCCGGGATGGGTGGGAAGCGGATAGGCAGCAATCAGGGGCTCCCCCCCCCCAAAGCGGACACTTAATCAAGCGAAGCCAGCACCTTTGAGATTTCCTCAGCCGTCCATAGGTCGCTCCGCTCTTCTATGAAGCGATTGCTGTCGTCTTCGAGGAAGGAGACAGCGTCACGGGTCGCCTCATCCTCAAACTCGATGTCGTCGCTCGCTACAAGGCAATCAGCAACATAGACTGCGGCGTCGGAAGACAATTGCTGACTTGCAACCGCATTCAGGAACCGGCGCGCAGCAAAGCGAGTCATCACAAAAAGCGGCCCATCCGAAATCAGAATGAAACCATGCCTTGTCTGCCGGAGGTCAGCATAGAAATCGGCGACCTCATCGGCGATTTCTTCCATGAACGCCTTCGGAGTGAGGTTGCCGGAAAGGAAAGCGACGAGGGACGCGTGCTGCATTGCTACCCAATGGAGCGACGAGCGAATGTCCGCAACCGGGAAACTCGCGGAGCATCTCCAGGGTCCGCTATTGGTCGCAAGCCGCCCACCCACATCCGTCATGCCGGGCTTGACCCGGCATCCCGCTTTTCTATGCAACAGATAAAGAAGCGTCACCCCGGCTCAAGGCCGGGGTGACGATGGCCGCATCTGGGCGCTTTCAGATCATCCTCCCCTGCAAGGGGAGGTGGCTGGCCGCAGGCTAGACGGAGGGGTGTCTCCCTCTCGATAGGATGATACCCCTCCACCACTTCGTGGTCCCCCTCCCCTTGCAGGGGAGGAATTTACAGCCGCTTATGGTCGCTTCCTGCCAATCACGACCTGCGTCATCCTGACGGAAGTCAGGATCAAGCATGCCCTGAGCCTGTCGAAGGGGCCGGGATGACGTCGGTTAAATGAGGGGATGGCCGGGCTTACGCGAACGGAAATTGCGAGAATCTTTGGCGAAGCGACAGTTTCGCATTGCATTGCAGCAAAGCGTGGTTTCTGATCGCATCATGCTCAAGGCCGCGCTGCACCACCTGACCGCCTATCGCTACAACCGCCCGATCCGTCTGGGTCCGCAAGTGATAAGATTGCGGCCCGCGCCGCACAGTCGCACCAAGATCCCCAATTACGCGCTGAAGATCGAGCCGGCGAACCATTTCCTCAACTGGCAGCAGGACCCGCACGGCAACTGGCTGGCGCGGATCGTCTTTCCCGATCCGGTCGATCATTTCAGTATCGAGGTCGACCTGCTGGCCGATCTGGATATCATCAACCCGTTCGACTTCTTCGTCGAACCCTATGCCGAAAATTACCCCTTCACCTATGACGAGCAGCTGGAGACCGATCTGGCGGCCTATTATGATGTCGAGGCGCAGGGGCCGTTGTTCGAGGCGCTGGTCGCGCAGCATGCATCGTTCGAGGGGCGGACGATCGACTTCCTGGTCGATGTGAACAGCAAGCTGCAGCAGCGCATCGGCTATGTCATCCGCATGGAAACCGGCGTGCAGACGCCCGAGGAGACGCTGGACATCGGCACCGGATCGTGCCGCGATTCCGCCTGGCTGCTGGTGCAGCTGCTGCGACGCCTCGGCTTTGCCGCGCGTTTCGTGTCGGGCTATTCGATTCAACTTGTCGCCGACGTCGAGCCGATCGAAGGGCCCAAGGGCGTCACCCAGGATGTGGTCGACCTGCATGCCTGGGCGGAGGCCTATGTGCCCGGCGCCGGCTGGATCGCGCTCGACGCGACCAGCGGCATGTTCGCGGGCGAGGGGCATATCCCGCTCTGCGCCACGCCCCATTATCGGTCCGCAGCGCCGATCAGCGGCATGGCCGAACCGGCCGAGGTCGATTTCAATTTCGCGATGAATGTCAGCCGCATTGCCGAGGCGGTGCGGATCACCAAGCCCTTTACCGAAGGGCGCTGGGCGTCGCTGATGGCACTGGGCGAACAGGTGGACGCGGACCTGATCGCGCAGGATGTGCGGCTGACCACCGGCGGCGAGCCGACCTTCGTCGCGGTCGATGATCCACAGACGGGCGAATGGAATGGCGATGCCGTCGGCCCGACCAAGGCGGGCTATGCCGACCGGCTGATCCGGCGGCTGCGCGACCGCTTCGCGCCGGGCGCGCTGCTGCATCATGGCCAGGGCAAATGGTATCCGGGCGAAAGCCTGCCGCGCTGGGGCTATTCCATCTACTGGCGCGCGGACGGCGTGCCGATCTGGCGCGATGCCGGGCTGATCGCGGGCGAGCCGGAGGCGGGCGATACGACCATTACCGCCGAGGATGCCGGCCGCTTCCTGACCGCCATGGCGGAGGGGCTGGGGGTCGAGACGGATTTCGTCCAGCCGGTGTATGAGGATGCGCTGGCCTGGTCGGTGAAGGAGGCGGAACTGCCCGCCAATACCGAGCCGGGCGACCCCAAGTTCGACAATCCCGAGGAACGCAGCCGGATGGTGCGCGCGTTCGAGGGCGGCCTTAGCAAGACGGTCGGCTATGTGCTGCCGATCCAGCGCTGGCAGACGCAGGCGAGCGCGCCACGCTGGCAGAGCGAGGTGTGGAAGGTGCGGCGCAAGGCGCTGTTCGCGGTGCCGGGGGATTCGGCGCTGGGATACCGCCTGCCGCTGGGCACCCTGCCCTATGTGCCGCCGTCCGATTTCCCCTATATCCACCCGCAGGACACGAGCGAGCCGCGCGAACCGCTGGCCGATTTTCGCGCCGAGGCGGAAGTGGAAAGCAGCGCGCCGGTGGAACGGTTCGAGCGGTCCGAGGTGGCACAGGCCGAGCATCAGGACCGGCAGGAGCAGGTGTTCATCGAAGGGGCGGTGCGCACCGCCGTCACGGTCGAACCGCGCGGCAATTTCCTGTCGGTCTTCATCCCGCCGGTGAAGACGCTGGACGATTATCTGGAGTTGATTGCGCAGGTCGAGAAGGTGGCCGAGGCGACCCGCATCCCGGTGCGGATCGAGGGCTATGCGCCGCCATCCGACCCGCGCGTCAACGTGCTGAAGGTGACCCCCGACCCCGGCGTGGTCGAGGTGAATATCCAGCCGGCGACAAGCTGGGCGGAGACGGTGGCGATTACCCAGGGTGTCTATGAGGATGCCCGCGAAGTGAAGATGACCGCCGACAAGTTCATGGTCGACGGCCGATCGGTCGGCACCGGGGGCGGCAATCATCTGGTGCTGGGCGGGGCGAGCGTGAACGACAGCCCGTTCATCCGCCGGCCCGACCTCTTGAAGAGCTTCGTCCTCTACTGGCAGCGGCACCCCTCCCTCTCCTACCTGTTTTCCGGCCTGTTCATCGGCCCGACCAGCCAGGCACCGCGCATCGACGAGGCGCGGCACGACAGCCTGTATGAACTGGAGATCGCGCTGGCGCAGGTGCCCAATCCGGTGCGCGACGGCGCGGACAAGCTGCCGCCGCCCTGGCTGGTGGACCGGCTGTTCCGCAACCTGCTGGTCGACGTGACCGGCAATACCCATCGCACCGAAATCTGCATCGACAAGCTGTTCTCGCCCGATGGGCCGACCGGGCGCCTCGGCCTCGTCGAGTTTCGCGGGTTCGAGATGCCGCCAGACCCGCAGATGAGCCTGGCCCAGCAATTGCTGCTGCGCGCGCTGACCGCCTGGTTCTGGCGCGAGCCGCAGCAGGGCAATCTGGTGCGCTGGGGCACGGCGCTGCACGACCGTTTCTTCCTGGGTCATTTCGTCTGGGCCGACTTCCTGGAGGTGCTGAACGACCTGCGCCAGGCGGGTTATGATTTCGATCCCAACTGGTTCGAGGCGCAGCGCCAGTTCCGCTTCCCGGTGCATGGCAGCGTGGAGGCTGGCGGCGTCGGGCTGGAGATCAGCCATGCGCTGGAGCCGTGGAACGTGCTGGGCGAAACCGGCGCGATCGGCGGCACGGTACGCTATGTCGACAGTTCGACCGAGCGGTTGCAGGTGCGCGTGTCGGGCCTGGTCGCCGGGCGCCATATCGTCAGCTGCAACGGGCGGCGGGTGCCGATGACGCCGACCGGCGTGCCGGGCGAGGCGGTGGGCGGCGTGCGGTACAAGGCATGGGCGCCGGCCAATTGCCTGCACCCCAACCTGCCCGCCAATGCGCCGCTGACCTTCGATATCTTCGATAGTTGGAGCGGGCGGTCGCTGGGCGGCTGCGTCTATCATGTCGCCCATCCGGGCGGGCGCAATTATGACGATGTGCCGATCAACAGCTATGAGGCGGAGGCGCGGCGCAAGGCGCGGTTCCAGGATCATGGCCATACGCCCGGCCCAGTCGACATGCCGCCGGCCGAACCCCCGAGCGAATTTCCGATGACGCTGGACCTTCGGTTCAGGCATCCCGAATATTAGACGATGACCGACTCGCCTGTCCTGCCGGGTCTCGAAGCGTCCGGCTGGGCCGGCGACTATCTGGCGCGCGCGTCGGGCGGCGACCTGTTCGCCGGGGCGCCGGCGGAAATGGCGCCACGCTGGCGGGCGATGCTGGATCGATTGTCGGAACAGGGACAGGGCGATCCCGCGACGCTGGCCGGCAATGTCGAGCGACAGGCGCAGGATCTGGGCCTGGCATTCCGCCTGACCGGCGACGAGCAGGAGCGGCCCTGGCCGCTGAGCCCGATCCCGATGCTGATCGGCGCGGGCGAATGGACCCGGATCGAACAGGGGCTGATGCAGCGGGCCGAACTGCTGGAGCGGGTGATCAGCGACATTTACAGCAGCCAGAGCCTGGTGCGCGAGGGCAAGCTGCCTGCGGCGGTGGTGACCGGCAGCCCGCATTATTGGCGGGTGATGACCGGGGCGGCGCCGCCGCGCGGCCATTATCTCCATTTCTATGCCGCCGATCTGGGGCGCGGGCCGGACGGCGAATGGCGCGTGCTGGCCGACCGGGTGCGCACGCCCGTGGGCGTCGGCTATGCGCTGGAGAACCGGCTGGCGCTGTCGCGCGCGACCGGCGACCTGCTGGGCGCAATGAACACGCGGCGGCTGGCGCCCTTCTTCGCCGACCTGCGCCGGGGCCTGGCGGTCGACTGCCAACGCGCCGATCCGCGCATCGGCCTGCTGACGCCGGGCCGGTTCAACCAGAGCTATGCCGAACAGGCGCATCTGGCCCGTTATCTGGGCCTGATGCTGGTCGAGGGCGATGACCTGATCGTCAGCGACGGCCGCCTGTTCGTGCGCACGATCGAGGGGCTGAAGCGGATCGACGGGCTGTGGCGCTGGATGGACAGCCGCTTCCTCGACCCGCTGGCGTTCGACGGGGAATCGCGGATCGGCGTGCCCGACCTTTATGATGCCTGCGCGCGCGGCGGGCTGATGGTCAGCAACTGGCCAGGGGCGGGCGTGATCGAGGCGCGCGCCTTTGCCGCCTTCCTGCCGCAACTGGCCAAGGCCCTGCTCGGTACCGAATTGCTGCTGCCCAACATCGCCACCTGGTGGTGCGGGCAGGAGCGCGAGCGCGGCCATGTAACCGGCCATCTGGACGAATTGCTGGTCGCTTCGGCGTTCGATCGGGATGCGGCGGGGCTTGGCCCAGCGCGATCGGTGCAGGGATCGACACTGGACGCGGACCAGCGCGCCACCCTGCTGGAGGCGATGGCGCAGCGGCCGATGGACTATGTCGGGCAGGAGGTGGTGAAATTGTCCACCACCCCGGCAATCGTCGGCGGGCGGCTGACGCCCCTGCCCTTCACCCTGCGCGTGTTCGTGGCGCGCGATGGCCTCGGGCAATGGCGGATCATGCCCGGCGCCTTCGCGCGGCTGGCCGCCCATGGCGATATCCGCGCCGCCTTGATGGGCGAAGGCGACATGTCGGCCGACATGTGCGTGATCGACAGCCAGCCTGTGCCGCCCGACACGCTGCTGGGCGATGGCGGCGCGCCGGCGATCCGGCGGATCGGCGGGCTGTTGCCGACCAAGGCTGCGGACAATCTCTATTGGCTGGGCCGCTATATCGAGCGGACCGAAATGACGCTGCGGGTGATCCGCGCGGTGATCGGCGAATCGATCGAGGTCGATATGGGGCCATCGTCGGATTCGCCGACCATGGCACGGCTGGCGGGGCAGCTGGCCCTGTGGGGCGCCACCGGAAACGCGGCGCAACCGGTCGGCGCGCTGTGTGCGCAGGCACTGGGCGATGCGCGCCAGCCGGGCAGCGTGCGCGCGTTGATGGGCGTGGTCGCCAATATCGGCGAGGGGCTGCGTGACCGGCTGGCAACCGATTTCTGGCGGCTGGTACGCCTGCCCCTGCCCGCCTTCGACGGGGCGGTGACCGAGACGCTGCTGGATGCGGCATCGCGCATGATCGAGCGGATCTCGGCGCTGTCGGGCCTGGCGGCGGAGAATATGGCGCGCACCGAGGGGTGGCGCTTCCATGACATGGGCCGGCGGATCGAGCGGGCGATCACCGGATGCCGGCTGACCTTGCTGCTGGGCAGCGACTGGGCATCGGCCGACGACCTGACCGTGCTGCTGGACCTGCATGACAGCCAGATCAGCTATCGCAACCGCTATCTGACCGGCCCGTCGCTGCCGCCGGTGCGCGATCTGGTGGCGCTGGAGCCGCAGAACCCCCGATCGATCGCCTATCAGGCACTGTGCATTGCCGAGCATGTCGCTGCCCTGCCCACGCTGCGCGGCGACGGCATGCCGGAGGAGCCGCAGCGGCTGGCCGGCGCGCTGGCGGCGACGCTGGCGCCGCTGACCGGCGACATGCTGACCATGGCGGCGCTGACCGATATCGAAAGCCGGCTGCTCGCCTTGTCCGACGCGATCGGCCAGCGCTATTTCCTGCAGGTCCGCAAGACGGAAAAGGTCGAGGGCGCAGAGCTGCTGTCATGATCTACCATGTCCGTCACCGAAGCATATTGCGCTATGGCGCGCCGGTGCGGGTCGCCCGCTTCAATCTGCGGCTGCGGCCGATGGCCTGGGCCGGGCAATGGACCGCCGACTATGCCTTGAGCGTCGATCCCGCGCCGCTGTCGATCGAGGCGCGGCCGGGCGCCTGGCCGGTGCATGTCGAGCGGCTGGTGATCGACCAGCCATTGCGGCAATTGACGATCGAGAGCCGCTTTCGGGCCGGGGTGGCGGGCGGCGCGCCGATCCTGCCGCAGGCGGACGACCCCAGCATCGCCATGGTGGCGCGCGCGGCGCTGGCCGATCGCGACATCAGCGCCTCTGCCCCCGCGCAATTCCTCTATGCCTCGCCCCGCGCGCCGATGCTGGACGCGATCGGCAGCTGGGCGGGCGCGATGCTGGCGCCCGACCGGCCGATCGTCGCGGCGGCATGGGAACTGGCGCAGCGGATCAAGGCGGACTTCGCCTATGATCCCAGCGCCACCGATGCCGGCACGCCGGTGGCCGATGCCTTTGCCGCGCGCCATGGCGTGTGCCAGGACTTCGCCCATGTGATGGTGGTGGCGCTGCGCCTCGTCGGCCTCCCCGCCGCCTATGTCAGCGGATACCTCCGCACCTATCCGCCGCCGGGCATGCCCCGGCTGGTCGGCGCCGACGCCATGCATGCCTGGGTGATGCTGTGGTGCGGGCCGACGCGCGGCTGGATCGGCTTCGACCCCACCAATGGCGTCATCACCGGCGAGGATCATCTGTTCATCGCCATGGGCCGCGACTATGCCGATGTCGCGCCGATGGACGGGCTGTTCGTCGGTGGATCGGGCCAGAGCATCAGCGTCGCCGTCGATGTCGTGCCCGAAGACGAACAGGCAAAAGAGGAAGTCGCATGATCGCCGCCATCATCCTGGTCCTGGCCGGCCTTTACTGCCTGGCGCGCGGCGTCATGGATTTGCGCGCGAAACGCTGGGCCTGGGGGGTGCTGGGGATCGTCTCGGGCATCGCGATCATGGCGGCACCGATCCCGACGCAGGTGCAGGTGGAACTGCCGGCGGCGCAGGGCCGATAGGGCGCAGCTCAAATCCATCCTCCCCTGCAAGGGGAGGTGGCAGCGCGCAGCGCTGACGGAGGGGTATCCCCCTATCGAGAGCGTGACACCCCTCCACCATTTGCGATGCAAATGGTCCCCCTCCCCTTACAGGGGAGGATCAGTCAGCGATACGTTTCCTAAATCCGCTCGAACAGCAATTTCATGCCGGTCCTGGGGCGGATGGTGAGGCGGCTGATGGGTTCGGGTTTGAAGCCGGCGGGCATGGTGAGGCGGTAGCGGCGGATGACCGAGGCGATCACGGTCATCACCTCCTGCTGGGCGAAGCCGGCGCCGACGCAGACACGGGGGCCGCGGCCGAAGGGGAACCAGGCCTGTTTCACCATGTCGGCATTGGCCGGATCATCGAACCGGTCGGGGTCGAAGGCGTGCGGGCAGGGCCAATTATCCTTGTTGCGCTGGGTCAGCCAGGGCGCGACGACCAGCATCGATCCTTCTTCAAGGCTCTTGTCGCGCATCTCCATCGGGCAGGTGACTTCGCGCGGGAAGAAGGCGACCGGCGGATAGAGGCGCAGCGTTTCGCGGAAAATGTTGCGGACATGGCCCATATCCTTGAGCATCGGCGCGGTCAGCACTGCGTCGCCAGCGATGCCGGCCACTTCGGCGCGGACCCGATCCTGGATATGGGCGCATTCGGCGAGCATGTAGAGCGCCCAGGTCATGGTGCTGGCCGAGGTTTCATGGCCGGCGAGGAAGATGGTCGACACCTGCTCCATCACCTGTTCGCAGGTGAAATGGGCGCCGGTCTGCGCATCCTGCACCTCGATCAGCGACTGGAGAATGTCGCGATGGGGCGCCTCGCCCCGGCCATGATAGCCTTCGTAGCGGGCCTCGACGATCGGACGGAACACGTCATGGATGGCGCGGGCCGGCCCTTTCGAGCGCTTTTCGAACCAGCCGGCGGGGATGCCGTAGAGGCGCAGCATCGAGGCCGAATGGGCGAGCCGCTGGAACCGGCCGAAGGCGGTGTGGATGATGTTGGAGCGTTCCTCGTCCAGCGTCTGCGAGAAGAGGGTGCGGAAGATGATGTCGGCCGCGACATGGGTCATCATCGGGTCGATATCGACCGGCTTTGACCGATCGGCGGCATCGAGCCGGGCGAGCAGATCGTCGGCGGCGGCGACCATCAGCGGCATGGAGCGATTGAGCGCGGTATGGGCGAAGGCGGGATTGACCATCGCCCGCTGGCTTTCCCAATCCTCGCCATTGGCGGAGAAGACCGAATTGCCGATCAGCGGATCGAGATTGCGGACCAGTTCGCTATGCTTGGGGAAGGCGGTGCCGCCCTTGAGGATCTTGTCCACCAGCGGCAGTTCGTTGGCGATATACATGGTCTGACCCGGCATACGGATCTCGCCCATCTTCATCGTGTAGCTCTTGTCGAACAGCACATGGATCCAGCTGTGCCAGCCGCGCAGGAAGCGCTTGACGAGGCCGCGCTTCGACTTGGGCGGCTCGGGATAGGGCGGCGTGAAGGGCGCGCTCACGGGATCGTCCGGAAAGCGGCGACGGCTTCGTCCACCGTGCGGCGGCCGGCGGTCAGGCTCACGAAATCCAGCGGCGACAGGCGGTCGCCGACCCTGAGATAATCGAAATGCGCCTCATATTTGTTGGACCAGCCCCCGTGATAATTTTCCGGTTCGTAAAAGAGATGGAAACGCGGCGATAGCATGTCCACCCGCGCGGCAAATTGATCGGCGACAAGGCGCAGCGGATTGACGTTGTAATAGGCCGCGCCGTCGGGCGGCGAACTGATGTCGACATAGCGGAAAGGCTGGTCGGCGAGCGCCTTGAGGTCGGCATGATACCAGCCGGCATCGCGGCGCAGGCCGATGACCGGCACCACCTGTCCCATGCCGACCATGACGAAATGATCGGGCAACGCGCCACCGCGCAGCGCGAGGATGCGGCGCAGCAGGCTCATGCCCAGGATCGTGCCGGCGCTGTGGGTGACAAGCTGGATCTCGTCCCAGTCACCGTCCAGCTCCGCCGCGATGCGGGCGGCGAACTGGTCGAGCCGGGCATTGAGCTCGTCGCCCGGCCCGTCGGCGGCGAGCGCGCCATGATAGGTCATGAAGCGCAGCAGCCAGGGCACGACCAGCTTGTCGAGGATGCGGCCGGAGAAGAAGGCGCTGATGCCGATGCCGACCAGCGCGCTGGCCCAGAAGGGCAGCAGCAGCGACAGCAGCAGCGCCGGGACCAGCGCCAGCAGCAGCGGAATCAGTATCGCCAGGATCGGCGGATAGAGGATGGTGATCACCGGCCCGCGGCGCAATTTGCGCATCCGGCCGAACTGCATCAACCGGGCATGGCCGGCATAGGCACGAGCGGCGCGCCAGGCGAGGGTGAAGGGATGGCGGATCCAGACCTTGCCGATCAGGTCTTCCCAGCGGAGATATTCATAGTCGGTCTCGACCCCGGCGCTGGCGTTGGTGACGGTCCAGATCGCGCTGCTGGCGGGGCCGGCGCGGCGCGCGCTGACCTCCACCGTCTCGCCGGTGAGCGCGGTGTAGCGGGCCGCCTGATCGCGATAGAGCTGGTGATAGAAACGGACGCCGCGCGGATCAAAACCACCCAGGTAAAAGACTTTACGCTTGAATTTCTGCACTGCCCCGGTCCTAATCGGGACATGACCACGCCCGAACGCGACTACTGCTATTTCATAGACCATCGCAAATACAACCGGAATGTCGGTTGCAGGAAGCATGACAATATGTACGGCATCAATGGCGGCGGCAGCGAGCGCGACCGCTGGCGCGCCGACATGACATTCTATCGCCATATGAAAGCCAATGGCGATCCGATGGCGCTGCCCTCGCTGCTCGCCTGCCTGACCTTTGGCTGGTTCTGCTGGAATTATCATCCCGGCAAGGGGCTGTGGCGCGGACAATTGTTGCGCCGCTTCGCAAAGGCGCCCAAGTGAGCGGCATGAGCGATCCCAAGCATGTGAAGGTCGGCCCGGTCACCTTCGGCAACGACCTGCCCTTCGTCCTGATTTCCGGCCCCTGCCAGATCGAAAGCCGCGACCATGCGCTGTTCATGGCCGATGCGCTGGCCAAGGCGGCGGCGGATGCGGGCGTGCCCTTCATCTTCAAGAGCAGTTTCGACAAGGCCAACCGCACGTCGGTATCGGGCAAGCGCGGCGTCGGCATCGACGCGGGGCTGGCGATCCTGGCCGAGGTGAAGGCGACTTTGGGCTGCCCGGTGCTGACCGACATTCATGGCCCCGAACAGGTGGAGGCGGCGGCGCAGGCGGTGGATATCCTGCAGATCCCGGCCTTTCTGTGTCGCCAGACTGACCTGCTGGTTGCGGCGGGGAAGACCGGCGCGGTGATCAACGTCAAGAAGGGGCAGTTCCTGGCCCCCTGGGACATGGCGGCAGTGGCACAGAAGGTCGCGTCAACCGGCAATGAGCGCATCTTGCTGACCGAGCGCGGCGCGAGCTTCGGCTATAATACGCTGGTCAGCGACATGCGCGCGCTGCCGGTGATGGCGGAAACCGGCTATCCGGTCGTGTTCGACGCCACCCATTCGGTGCAGCAGCCCGGCGGGCTGGGATCGGCCTCCGGTGGCCAGCGCGACTATGCGCCGCTGCTGGCGCGCAGCGCGGTGGCGGCCGGCGTGGCGGCGATCTTCGCCGAGGCGCATGAAGACCCCGACAATGCGCCGTCGGACGGGCCGGTGATGTTGAAGCTCGACTGGGTCGGGCCGATGCTGAAGCAGTTGAAGGCGATCGATACGGTGGTGAAGGGGTAGGTTTCCCCTTCACCCCGAAAAATGCCTTAGGGTCGGGCCTGGCCGCGACCGCGCACGATCCATTTATAGGTGGTGAGCCCTTCGAGCGCGACTGGGCCGCGGGCGTGGAGGCGGCCGGTCGAGATGCCGATTTCCGCGCCCAGGCCGAACTCGCCGCCATCGGCGAACTGGGTCGAGGCGTTCCACATCACGATCGCGCTGTCGACGGCATTGAGGAAGCGCTCGGCGACCGCCGCATCCTCGGTGATGATCGCGTCGGTATGATGGCTGGCATGGGCGGCGATATGGGCGATCGCCTCTTCCACGCCGTCGACCAGCCGGATCGAGACGATGGCGTCGAGATATTCGGTGTCCCAATCCTCGTCCGATGCGGCGACCACGCGTTCGTCCATCGCCTGCACCGCGTCATCGCCGCGCACTTCGCATTTGGCGTCGAGCAGCGCCGCCACCAGCGCGGGGGCGTGGCCATAGGCGCGGTCGATCAGCACCGTTTCGGTCGAACCGCAGACGCCGGTGCGGCGCAGCTTGGCATTGAGAACCAGGCTTTCCGCCATGGCCGGATCGGCCGCGCCATCGACATAGCTGTGGTTGATGCCGTCGAGATGGGCGAGCACGGGCACCCGCGCCTCTTCCTGCACACGCGCGACCAGGCTCTTGCCGCCACGCGGCACGATGAGGTCGACGAAATCCGATGCACGCAGCAGCGCGCCGACCACCGCGCGATCGGTGGTGGGAATAAGCTGCACCGCTTCGGCGGGCAGGCCGGCGGCGGCGATCCCCTCTGCCATGGCGGCGTGGATGGCGCGGTTGCTTTCCTTCGCCTCGCTGCCGCCGCGCAGGATCACGGCGTTGCCGGCGCGCAGGCAGAGAGCGGCGGCATCCGCGGTGACGTTGGGGCGGCTTTCATAGATGATGCCGATGACGCCCAGCGGCACGCGCACGCGGCTGAGTTCCAGCCCATTGGGACGCACGCTGCTGTCGATCACGCTGCCGAGCGGATTGTCGAGGGTCGCGACCTGATCGACGCCGGCGGCCATGGCGGCAATCCGGTCCTCGTCCAGCCGCAGCCGGTCGAGCATCGCGCCGGACAGGCCATTGTCGATGCCATTGTCCATGTCGCGCGCATTGGCGGCGAGGATGGCGGGCGCCTGGTCGCGCAGCGCCTGGGCAGCGCGGCGCAGCGCATCGACCTTCTGCGCGTCCCCGGCTGGCGCGAGCAGGGCGGCTGCGCGGCGCGCACGCGCGCCCATCTGCGCGATCAGCATTTCGGGGGTCTGCGTCAGGTCATTCATTGGTAATCTCGCTTCAAATCCGGCAGCGGCTTAGCACGAAAATGTCGCGGGACGGAACCCTGATGAAGTGTGGGGAGACAGGAAGAGATACCGGCGGCCGACCCATGGGTCGCATATGGATCGGCCGTCGGCAGGCAAGATGCTCCTGCCCCGTCGAGTCATCTAGCCGTTCGACGAAGCCGGCGCATACCCCGATCGGGGTAAATTGCGCAATTCACGCAATAAAAATCCGGATGTCAGCTGCTCATCATCCCGACGATGCGCACCAGTTGCGATTCCCGGTTGCAGCCCGTCTTGTCATAGATGGAGCGCAACTGGGCCTTGAGCGTCTCGGCCGAAACGCCGCGGCGCTGGGCAATATCCGCACGACTCATCCCCGCGGCCAGATGGATGGCGATGTCCGCTTCGGCCGGGGTCAGGCGGAAGGTGCGCATGAGCAGGCGAACATGGCGCTCGGTCGGCGCGCCGACGCGCGCGACGATGATTGCATGCGGCGCGAAAGGCAGCGCCCAGGGCCGGGACGGGAGCGGAAAAAATTCCAGCATGATGCCGACGCCACCATCGGCATCGGCCAGCGCCACCGGATCCGCCTCGCGCACGGGCGCGTCCACGACGGCCCGCACCGACCGCAGGATCGCGCGCGTCTCGTCCGGCCGGTCGCTCTGCAGCCTGTGATCCTCCAGCCGCAATCGGCTGGACGACAGCAGCATCTCGGCACGCTGGGTCATGCCCCCGACCCGCCCGGTTGCGTCGAGCAGCCAGCAGGCCCGGTCCATGGTCTCGAACGTGCCGGCCAGCAGGCCGAAGCCCTGTTGCTCGATCGCCCGCTGCAGCCGGACGGCATGGCGGGCATGGCCGGCAAGCTGGGCGAACAGGTCGCGCTGTTCAACGCTGGTACGGCCATCGGCCTCGCTACGCAGCAGGGCGAAGCCGATCATCATATTGTCGTCGGCGACCAGGCGCGTCTGGCACCCGTGGAAGATGTCGAAATCGCTGCACAGGTCGAGATAGTCATCCGCGCGCAGCGCCTGGCGCGCGACATCATAATGGGCTTCATGCACGATCGCCGGGCGCGCTGGCAGTCGATCGGCCGCGACCCGGAAGTTGAGATCCGGCGCACTGAGATCGATCGCCGATGACTTGTCGACAATGTCGGGGGTCACGTCATTGATCCAGTTGAAGGCCGCTGCCCCCGGACCGAAACCGATCAATTGGCCATGGCACGACCCGGTTGCCTGGGCCATGGCGCGCAGCGCCGCATCCCACAGGTGCGGCTCCAGCGCAGCCGACAAGAAGAGGTCGGCCCACGGGTCGCTGCCTTCGGCGTAATAAGACGCCATATAACCCCCTTGTCCCCAAGCAATTGGTTGCTCAAGTCCAGCGCGGAGTCAAACGCGCAGCAGGCCGAATTACGTAATTTCTGCCAGATATTAATACAGATCAGGAAAGATCAGGCCGCTTGGGCCAGCGCCTCGTCCTTGGCCGCGCGGAACAGGCGACAGGGCGGGATGTTGCGCCATTCCAGTTCGTCGCTGACCTGGCCGAACAGCGGGTCGATCAGGCGGCGGACATAACGCGAATATTGGTAGATGATGAAGCTGCCGCCTGGCCGCAGCACGGCGCGCGTTTCTTCGCAGATGGTTTCGCCCACGCCCGCCGGCAGGGTGGAAAAGGGCAGGCCCGAAAGGACATAGTCGGCCTTCTGATAGCCCGCTTCCTTGACGAAGCGGCGCACGTCGGCGGCCGAGCCATGGACGACGCGCAGGCGCGGATCGTCGATCGCATCCTCCAGATAGGCGACGAAATCGAGATTGAGGTCGATCGCCAGCAGGATCGCGTCGGGATGCATGCGATCGAGAATGGCCTGGGTGAAGGTGCCGACACCCGGACCATATTCGACGAACAGGCGGGTCCGTGCCCAGTCGACGCCGTCCAGCGAGCGCGCGACCAGTTGCGACGAGGAGGGGATGACCGAACCGATCATGCCGGGATGCTTCATGAACTGGCGGAAGAACATGGCCCACTGGCTGCGGAAGGAGCGGCTGCCACCGCGCGTCGAAATCCTGGTCTTCTTGTCTTTGAACGGTAGGGAGGCCATCAAAATCCGCCTGACTGACTAACAGAATCGGCCTCGCAAAATTGATGTCCGCTGGCAAGCGGCTTTGCGCGCCACGGGATAGAACGCGCGGCCAGGCGATGGGTTCACCCACCGCCGGCCGCGCGCTTATCCCAAGTCCATCAGCGTTCGCGGGCGCGCAGCATGCCGGGCGCGATGAAGCCGATCGGATCGACCTGCATCGCGCTCTGCTTCAAGGTCGCCTGAATCTGCTCATATTCCCGCTCCATTTCCGGCGTCACAGAGGCGCGGGTTTCCTCCAGCGCCGCCTCGAAATGGGCCATGGTGACGGCTTCGACCCGCAGCGACTGGCGCAGCGCGATGAGGCCCGCCCGACGGGACAGATCCTCCAGGTCCGCGCCGGTGAACCGCTCCGTCCGGGCCGCCAGCTGATCCAGATCGACGTCGGACGCCAGCGGCATCTTCTTGGTATGGATCGCCAGGATGCGCTTGCGGCCGGCCTGGTCGGGCACCGGCACATAGATGAGTTCGTCGAAGCGGCCGGGGCGCAGCAGCGCCGGATCGACCAGGGTCGGCCGGTTGGTGGCGCCGATGACGACCACCGACTGCAATTCCTCCAGCCCGTCCATTTCGGCGAGGATGGTGTTGACCACCCGCTCCGTTACGGCCGGCTCGCCAAGGCCACCGCCACGGGCAGGGACCAGGCTGTCCAGTTCGTCGATGAAGATGACGGTCGGCGCCACCTGTCGCGCGCGGGCGAACAGGCGGGCGATCTGCTGCTCGCTCTCGCCATACCATTTGGACAGGAGATCGCTCGACTTGGTGGCGATGAAATTGGCCTGCGCCTCACGCGCGACCGCCTTGGCCAGCAATGTCTTGCCGGTGCCCGGCGGACCATAGAGGAGGAAGCCCTTGGCCGGGCGGATGCCCAGGCGCCGGAAGGCGTCAGGATCCTTGAGCGGCAGTTCGACCCCTTCCTTGAGCCGCATCTGCGCATCGTCGAGCCCGCCAATGTCGGCCCAGCCGATATTGGGCGCCTGCACCATCACCTCGCGCATGGCCGAGGGCTGGACCCGCTTGATCGCCGAGAGGAAATCCTCCCGCGTGACGGACAGATCCTCCAGCACGTCGGGCGGGATCGTGCCTTCCTCCAGATTGAGGCGGGGCATCAGCCGGCGCACCGTCTCGATCGCGGCCTCGCGGGTCAGCGCAGCGAGATCGGCGCCGACAAAGCCATAGGTCATGCGCGCCAGTTCGGCGAGATCGACCCGGTCGCCGAGCGGCATGCCGCGGGTATGGATGCCCAATATCTCGCGCCGGCCGCGTTCGTCGGGGACGCCGACGACGATTTCGCGGTCGAACCGGCCGGGCCGGCGCAGCGCCTCGTCGATCGCCTCGGGCCGGTTGGTGGCGGCGATGACGACCAGATTGGTGCGCGGCTCCAGCCCGTCCATCAGGGTGAGAAGCTGGGCGACAAGGCGCTTTTCCGTCTCGCCGGTGACCTGGCCGCGCTTGGGCGCGATCGAGTCGATCTCGTCGATGAAGAGGATGGAGGGCGCCGCCTTGGCCGCTTCCTCGAAAATGTCGCGCAGCTTCTTTTCCGACTCGCCATAGGCCGAACCCATGATCTCGGGTCCGTTGATGAGGAAGAATTCGGCTTCCGATTCATTGGCGACGGCGCGGGCGAGCCGGGTCTTTCCGGTGCCCGGCGGGCCATGGAGCATCACCCCCTTGGGCGGATCGACGCCCAACCGCTCGAACAATTCGGGATAGCGCAGCGGCAGCTCGACCATCTCGCGCAGCTGGTCGATCGTTTCGGCCATGCCGCCGACATCATCATAGGTGACATCGGCGCGGCGGGATTCGCGCGGCTCCTCATATTCGGCGCGCAGCTCCACCTCGGTCTCGGCGTCGATATGGACGATGCCCTTGGGCACGGTCGACACCACGATCAGGCGGATTTCCTGGAGCGCATAGGCCGGCGCCGCCAACATCTGGCGCAGATGGGGCGGCATGTCGCCGGGCGGCACCTGTTGCTGGCCGGCGGTGGCGACGACATCGCCCGCGACGAGGGGGCGTTGAAAGAAAACCCGCTTCAGCGCATCGGGATTGCCCTGGAGACGGAGATTATTTTGTGCAGGCGCGAACACGACGCGCTGGGCCGGACGCGGATCGATCTTGCGCAACTGGACGAAGTCGCCCGAGCCGACGCCGGCATTGGCGCGCTGCAAACCATCCAGGCGCAGCACGTCCAGACCTTCATCTTCCTTATAGGGGCGCACCACCCGCGCCGGAGTCGATCGCTTGCCGACAATCTCGACAACATCGCCTTCAGCCAGTTGCAATTCGGCCATTACCGTCAGCGGAAGCCGCGCCAAACCGCGCCCGGCATCCTCCGGCCGCGCATTGGCGACCTGAATCCTGCGTCCGCTGCTGTCCTGATCGGCCATGGTCATCCCCGTCCTTTTGGTTGCGAAACGAAGATAGGTAACGCCGGGGGTGAGGGAAAGGGGCCGTGCTTCGTTATGCCCGGAACAAAAAAAGGGCCAGCGCAAGCGCCAGCCCGGAAAGTTTATAGGAGAGGATGCCTGAAAGGCCTTTCCTATGTGCGCTGCAGCAGGTAATTTTGCAAGTGCGAAAAGAATCGGGTGGTTGCAATTTTTGCATCTTGCCATTTGCCGCGTTTTCCTGCTCATTGCAGGTCAGGATGCTTGAACCGGGGAAGCGCGCCGTTCGATAATGACAGATGATGCGACGCAGCGGACCGGCTTATAGAATTTGACGATTATGCGCAGATTGCCGCCTCTTACGGCCCTGGAGGCCTTTGTTCAGGTTGCCCGCCTTGGCTCGGTCAAGGCGGCTGCCGAAGAACTCGCCCTGTCGACGCCGGCACTCAGCCGCCGCGTCCAGGCGCTGGAGCGGTTCATCGGACGCCCGCTGTTCGACCGCAAGCATCAGGCGCTGGAGATCAATTCGGAAGGCCAGCGGCTGCTGGACGACATCGCCCCGGCGCTGGATTCGCTCAGCCAGGCCCTGGAGAATATCCAGAGCGGCGGCAACCAGCTGCGCCTGCGCCTGGCGGTGATGCCGCTGTTCGCGACGCAGCGGCTGTTCCCGCATCTGGGCCGGCTGCGCCAGCAGCACCCGCAGCTGCATATCGACATCGAAACGACACCCCATGCCGTGGCGCGGCTGGGCGAAGGGCTGGACGCGGCGATCGTGCTGGCCAGCAAGGATATCGACCCGGCGCTCTATGCCTATGAGCTGGACCATGAGCAGGTCTATCTGATCGGCCGGCGCGAAATGGTGGAAGGCCCCAATGCGCTGGCGTCGCCCAGCGAACTGGCGCAACAGACGATCCTGCTGCATCGCGACATGGCCCTTTCCTTCGATGCGTGGAAGGACGTGGCCGGCATTCCCGACCTTCAGCCGCTGGCGATCGACAATTATGATTCCGGCCAGCTGATGCTGGAAGCCGCTGCCCAGGGACTGGGCGTGGCGGTCATGCATGCCAGCCATTTCGAACAGTCGGGCGACCCCCGGCTGATCCGGCTGTTCCCCAATATCCGCTGCGACAGCCCATATCGCTATTATTTCGTCTGTCGCCCGCGCGCGTTGCAGACCCGGTCGGTGCGCATCTTCCGCGACTGGCTGGTTGCGGCAAATATCTAGACGGTGACGGTTCGCGCCCCTCTTGGACAGTGATTTCCAACAAAGAAGGGGAGCGCCGTCCGGCGATGACTGACCGATCCATCACGCGCCTTTTCGTGACGAAATAAAGTCATGGTTGACTCCTCGCGCCGCAACGGGCTTCTTTGCTGGCAATAATGAGAGCAAGCGGGAAGGACAAGAATGTCGGAACATTTCGCGAGCGGTGATTATTGGGCAAAGCGAGAAGATTCGCTCTATTACAGACATGTGGACTATATCGTCCGGACCGTGGGGCGGGAGGCAAAAAGTCTTCTCGATGTCGGCACCGGCAACTGTCCCTATATGGAATGGTTCTACTGGATAGACCGCAAGGTTTCCGTCGACATGCGCGTCCCTTATCGATCCGAGAAGGTCGAAGGCATGGTTGGCGACATCCATGAGATGGATTTTGGCGATGGCTTCGATGTCGTGACCTGCCTGCAGGTACTCGAACATGTTCCCGATGCCCGCTCCTTTGGCAGGCGCTTGCTGGAACTGGGCAAGACTGTCGTGGTTTCCGTCCCCTATCGCTGGGAAACAAATCCGCGAACGCCGGGCCATATCCATGACCCCGTATCCTACAAGAAGCTGACCGCATGGATGGGGCGCGAGGCCAATTATCATGAAGTCGTGCGCGAACCTTTCCATGCGCGCAAGGGTGAGCGCCTGATCGCGGTCTATGATGTGCAGGATCCCGATCGCAAATTCAGCGGCAATGATATCAAAGCCCGGCGTTCCCGGATGCAATGAGGGATCGGGGCGGCAGCCGTGATGGCAGCCGCCCGAAAAGCCATCGATCGCGGTCGATGATGGCCGTTCCGGTCCCTTCTCCTTTATTCGCCACGCGGCTCTTAACCTTGTTCGGCCAAGGCCGTTCTAGGGGACATGACTGGGGCATCCACATCCACCACCGGCTCGCACCATGGGCTGACCGACCGCCTTTCCCGCTGGGCCCGTGGCCTGTCCGGCAAGCCAGACGAACCGCAGGTGGAGAGTGAGCCACGCGCCCGCGCCGGCAGTGCGGCCAGCCGCGAGATTAATCGCCGTCGGCGCCTCTATGAGGAGATCGGCGAATTTCTGTTCGCCCATGATCTGGACCTGACGCCGCTCAATTTCGGCGTTGCGCTCGACTATCTGACCGGGGCCAGCATCGGCGTGGAAAAGGCGGTGCAGGCAGTGCTGATGGAGCGCGGCAAGATCAGCAACGCCTGGATGGAATCGCTCGCCGCCAGCCAGCGCGCGGACGAGGTGACGCCCGACGCGCTCGCCTCCATGCTCGACAAGGTCGAGGAAAATCTGGACGAATTTACCGGGCTGATGACCGAATCCCGCAATTCGGCCAAGGATTATGGTGCAGCATTGCAGGAACAGGCCAAGGGCCTGGCCGCCGGCGCCGACAATGAGCCGATCCTGGCACGGCTGGTCAGCCTGACCCGGTCGATGGTGGAAAAGACCCGTCAGGTCGAAACTCAGCTGCGCGAGAACCAGAAGCAGACCCAGGCGCTGAAATCGAGCCTGGAGACAGCCCGCCGCGCCGCCGAGCATGACCATCTGACCGGCCTGCCCAATCGCCGCGCCTTCGAAGGCGTGCTGCGCGAAGAATTGAAGCTGGCGAAGGAAGGCGACGAGCAATTGTCGGTCGCCTTCTGCGACATCGACCATTTCAAGCTGGTCAACGACACCCATGGCCATGAGACCGGCGACCGGGTGCTGAAATTCGTCGCCGGGCTGCTGGCCAAGGCGTCCGATGACCGCTGCCATGTCGCCCGCCATGGCGGCGAGGAGTTCGTCATGCTGTTTCGTGGCAAGACGGCGGCCGAGACCTGCGAGGCGGTGGATGCGGTGCGCGAGGATCTGGCCAATCGCAGCCTGGTCAACCGCACCAATGGCGAGCGGATGGAGCGGGTGAGCTTTTCCGCCGGCGTCGCCAATGTCCTGGCCTATGACGACCCGCGCGCGGCGCTGAAGGCCGCCGACCGGGCGCTCTACCTGGCCAAGGAACATGGCCGCAACCGCGTCTATCTGGCGGCCGAGGCAGACTAAACCGCGTCGTGCCCGTGCCCTTTAGAAATCCGGCTTTTCATAATGGGTCGGCGGGGTGATGACTTCCATCCGTTCGGACAATAGCGGGCGGAAGGAGGGGCGTGACTTGAAGCCGGCATACCAGCGCTTGACCGGCTCATGCCCGGCCCAGTCGATGCCGCCCAGATAATCCGCCACCGACAGATGCGCCGCCGCCGCGATATCGGCAAGGCTGAGCGTGCCGCCGGCCATCCAGCTGCGATGGTCGAGCAGATAATCCATATAGTCCATATGGACGTTGGCCCGGCGCATCGCTTCGCGCAGGACGCGGGCGTCGGGCGAGACACGCTCGATCAGCCGCTTCTTCATCCGCTCATGCAGCAGCGGGCCGACGACATCACCGTAGAAATTCTGGTCGAAAAAGGCGGTCAGGCGCCGCACTTCCGCGCGCCCGGCAGCCGTGCCCGAGATCAGCGGGAATTTTTCGACCGTTTCCTCGAAATATTCGCAGATCGCCTGGCTGTCGATCAGGGTGACGCCCTTTTCCTGATCGACGACCACCGGGGTGGTGCCGGCCGGATTGAGATCCAGAAACTCGTCGCGCATTTCCCAGGGAGATTCGCGCACCAGATCATAGCCGATGCCTTTCTCGCCAAGCAGCAGACGAACCTTGCGGGAGAAGGGACAGAGCGGGAATTGGAAAAGTTGCCACATATGATCTTCTGTTAGGCCGGGGCCGCGCGCCGGGAAAGGCGCAAAAACACAGAAACGCGGCGAAACGCGCATCGCCCCTTTAAGTCGTGCTGCGCGCCTCCTACAACCTGCTGCAAGCGCATGGAATTTAGCGCACAGGAAAGGATAGCTGGATGTCTGACGATTTCTTCCCGGTTCCCTCCCAATGGGCCGCCCAGGCCCTGTTGGACCGGGAAGGCCGCGCGGCCGATTATGCACGCTCGATCGAGGACGCCGACGCCTATTGGCTGGAGCGGGCGCAGCGGCTGGACTGGATCACGCCGCCGACCAAGGCCGACGAAAGCAGCTTCCACGAGGCGGATTTCGGCGTCAAATGGTTCGCCGACGGTGAACTGAACGTCTGCGCCAATTGCATCGACCGGCATCTGGCCGAACGGGGCGACCAGGTCGCCATAATCTGGGAACCCGACAGCCCCGACGCAGAGGTGCGTCGCTACACCTACAGGCAGATGCATGAAGAAGTGTGTCGCCTTGCCAATGTGCTGAAAGGTGCGGGCGCGCGGAAGGGCGACCGGATCACCATCTATATGCCGATGATCCCCGAAGCGGCCTTCGCCCTGCTGGCCTGCGCGCGGATCGGCGCGATCCACAGCGTGGTGTTCGGCGGCTTTTCGCCCGAAGCGCTGGCCGGCCGTCTGGTCGATTGCGATTCGACCATCGTCATCACCGCCGACGAAGGGCGCCGGGCCGGCAAGACCGTGCCGCTCAAGGCCAATGTCGACGCAGCGCTGGCCGAGGCGCCCTGCGTCAACAAGGTGATCGTCGTGCAGGCGACCGGCGGCGCGGTGCAGATGCAGGAGGGGCGCGACATCTGGCTGCATGAGGCAGCGGCGCAGGTATCGGCCGACTGCCCGCCCGAACCGATGAGTGCGGAAGACCCGCTGTTCATCCTCTACACCTCAGGCTCGACCGGCAAGCCCAAGGGCGTGCTGCACACCAGCGGCGGCTATCTGCTGTGGGCCAGCCTGACGCATGAACTATGCTTCGACTATCGGCCCGGCGACATCTGGTGGTGCGCCGCCGACATCGGCTGGGTCACGGGCCACAGCTATATCGTCTACGGTCCGCTGGCGAACGGCGCGACGACCCTGATGTATGAGGGCGTGCCCAACTGGCCGACCCCGGCGCGCATTTGGGAAGTGGTCGACAAGCATCAGGTCCACACCATCTTCACCGCTCCCACGGCGCTGCGCGCGCTGATGAAGGAGGGCGACGACCATGTCCATTCGACCAGCCGCGCCTCGCTGCGCGTGCTGGGCACGGTCGGCGAGCCGATCAATCCGGAAGCCTGGCGCTGGTATCATGGCGTGATCGGCGAAGGCCGCTGCCCGATCATCGACACCTGGTGGCAGACCGAGACCGGCGGCGCGATGATCGCGCCGATGCCGGGCGCCACCGACCTGAAGCCCGGCAGCGCGACCCTGCCGATGCCCGGTGTCATTCCCCAGATATTGGATGGCGACGGCGCGGTGCAGGAGGGCGCGACCGAAGGCAATCTGGTGATCGCGGGCAGCTGGCCGGGCCAGATGCGCACGGTGTGGGGCGACCATGACCGCTTCTTCCAGACCTATTTCACCACCTTCCCCGGCAAATATACCACCGGCGACGGCGCGCGGCGCGATGCCGACGGCTATTACTGGATCACCGGCCGGGTCGACGACGTCATCAACGTGTCGGGCCACCGCATGGGCACGGCCGAGGTCGAGAGCGCGCTGGTGCTGCATGAAAGCGTCGCAGAAGCTGCGGTGGTAGGCTTCCCGCACGACATCAAGGGCCAGGGCATCTATGCCTATGTCACGCTGAACGCGAATGAGGAGCCGAGCGACGATTTGCGCAAGGATCTGGTGAAATGGGTGCGGACCGAGATCGGCCCGATCGCCACGCCCGACGCGATCCAGTTCGCGCCCGGCCTGCCCAAGACGCGTTCGGGCAAGATCATGCGCCGCATATTGCGCAAGATCGCCGAGGGCGAAGTGTCCGCGCAGGCGCTGGGGGACGTTAGTACACTTGCCGACCCATCGGTTGTGGATAATCTGGTCGCCAATCGTCAGGGATAAAAGACACGCCGGATAAGGAACTTATCGTGCCCGTGCGTATCCTTTCGACATAGCTGGGTCGTGCGGGCGGGGTAGCGCGCGCAGGGCCCAGGCGAGACTTCCGTAAAAGGAGCAGCCCATGGCCCGTTACACGTCCGTCGCCCGCCTGTTGCACTGGATCATCGCGATCCTGATCCTGGTCAATCTGTGGCTGGGCTTTGCCCATGACAGCCTGCCCAGGGAATGGAAGGTGATGCCGGTCCACAAGTCGATCGGCCTCACTGTACTGGCGCTGACCATCCTGCGCATCGTCTGGCGGCTGGGGCACAAGCCGCCGGCGCTGCCGTCCGCGATGCCGGGCTGGGAGAAGCTGGCCGCCAACCTCACCCATATCGCCTTCTACGCCTTCATGCTGATCGTGCCGCTGTCCGGCTGGATCATGTCGTCGGCAGGCGAGCGGCCGCTGAACTGGTTCTTCCTGTTCGACGTGCCGAAATTCGGCGTGGCCAAGGGCGATGCGATCGTCGGCATATCGCACGAGGCGCATGAGCTGATCCCCTGGCTGTGGAGCGCGCTCATCATCGTCCACATATTGGCGGCGCTGCGCCATCATTTCATGCTGAAGGACGGGGTGCTGCGGCGGATGCTGTGATTGACCCATTCCTCCCCGGCACGGGGAGGGGGACCGGCGAAGCCGGTGGAGGGGCACAGGCCCAATAGCACGGCAGCTAGAGGCACCTGCCCCTCCGTCAGACGCTACGCGCCTGCCACCTCCCCGTCCCGGGGAGGAATATTACACCATCTCGCCGGCGAGCAGGCGCGGGAGGGCGCCGGACTGGCCGCGGGCTTCGGCCATGAAGCGGTTCTTGAGCAGGCTGGTGCGCTGCACGGCGGCAAGGCCGGCGCGGCGGACCAGCGAGGGCAACTTGCCCGGAATGTCGAACAGGCGAACCAGGCCATCCATCGCGACGCTGGTCATCATCGTGTCGAGCCCGCGCCAGCGCTGATAGCGGGCGAGCAGCTGCGCGTCGCCCGGATCGAGGCCGAGGCGCATCCCTTCCACCAGCACCTCGACCAGCGCCGCCACGTCGCGGAAGCCGAGATTGAGGCCCTGACCGGCGATCGGGTGGATGGCATGGGCGCTGTCGCCGACCAGCGCGAGGCGGGTGTCGGTGATGCGCGCGGCATGATGGAAGCCGAGCGGATAGGAGGAGCGCGGGCCGGCCAGGCTGATCTCGCCCAGGAAGCCGCCGATGCGTTTCTGCATTTCGGCGAGCCAGGCGCGTTCCGACAGCTTGAGCATCGCCGGCGCCTGATCGGTGGGCACGGTCCAGACCACGGCGGATCGGGTGCCCGGCAGCATCGGCAGCAGCGCGAGCGGGCCGCCGACATAGAAGATTTCATAGGCGGTGTTGGCGTGCGGCACCTCATGGTCGATCGCGGTGACCATCGCCGTGTGCTTATACTGCCAACGAGTGGTGTTGATGCCCGCCGCCTCGCGCGTGGGGCTGTTGCGCCCTTCCGCCGCGACCAGCAATGCGCCGTGGATCGTCGCGCCGTTCTGCAGCGTCAGGGTGACGCCATCGGCATTGCGATCGACATGGACGGCACGATCGGGCTGGAAGATGGTGAGGTTTTCGACCTCGGCCGCGGTCTGTGCCAGTGCGATGCGCAGGTCGCGATTGGGGAACATCGTCCCCATTACGCCATCATCGGCGTCGGGCACGAAGTCGAGCGCGCCCGGCTCCAGCCCGTCGCTGACCCAGATGCGGTCGATCGGGCAGCCCTTGCCTTCCAGATGCGCGCCGACGCCGATCGCCTGGAGCATGGCATGGCTGGTCGAGCTGATCGCCGAGACACGGCCATCGAAACCGGCGGCCGTGGCCTGCACGGGGTCGGCCGGATCGATCACGGCGCATTGCACGCCATGGCGCGAAAGAGCGATGCCCAGGGTGAGGCCAACCAGGCCCCCGCCAAGAATGACGACGTCGAAGCGTTGCATGGGCATCTGTCTAGGCGCTTGCGAAGGCTTTGAAAAGCATCGCCCCCGCTTTCGGGGTGAAAGCGGGGGCGACAAATTGTCTCAGAGTCTTTTGGAAATGCGCCTCCGGCGCATCGGCACCGGCCCACACCCCCACCCGGCCGCCCAAACATGGTATCCTGATGGGAGGCCGGGTGGGGTTCAAGCGAGTCACGTGCCTCGCTTGAAGGCCGGAGCGGACTAAATCAGAGCGTGCGGACCCAGCCGGCCGGATCGGCCACGCTGCCGCGCTGGATGCCGGTCAGTTCGGCGCGCAGGCTTTCGGTGACCAGACCGCCATCGCCATTACCGAGGGTGAAATCGCCGTCGGTGCTCTTGACCGTGCCGATCGCCGTGACGACGGCGGCGGTGCCGCAGGCAAACGCCTCGCGCAGCTTGCCGCTGGCGGCGTCGGCGCGCCACTGGGCGAAGCTGTAGGGCTCCTCGCGCACCTCATGCCCCTTGGCGCGGGCGAGGCTGATGATCGAGTTGCGGGTGATGCCGGGCAGGATGGTGCCGGTCAGCGGCGGGGTGACGATCGAGCCGTCATCCATCACGAAGAAGACGTTCATGCCGCCCAGTTCCTCGACCCACTTATTCTCGGCGGCGTCGAGGAAGACGACCTGGTCGCAACCATGCTTGATCGCTTCCTTCTGCGCGACCAGCGACGCGGCATAATTGCCGCCGCATTTGGCCGCACCGGTGCCGCCGCGCGCGGCGCGGGTATAATGTTCCGACACCCACAGGGTCACGGCCTTCTTGCCGCCCTTGAAATAGGCCCCGGCGGGCGAGGCGATGACGCAGAAAATATATTCGTTCGACGGGCGCACGCCCAGGAAGGCTTCGCTGGCGAACAGGAAGGGGCGCAGATAGAGGCTGCCCTCACCCGACGGAATCCAGTCCGCGTCGATCTTCACCAGCTGCTCGACCGCTTCGAGGAACATGTCTTCCGGGATCGCCGGCATCGCCATGCGTTCAGCGGACTCGGCGAAGCGACGGGCATTTTCCTCCGGCCGGAACATGGCGACGCTGCCGTCGGCCAGGCGATAGGCCTTCATCCCTTCGAAGATTTCCTGGGCATAATGGAGCACGGCGCAGGCCGGATCGAGCTGGAACGGCTCGCGCGGACCGACGCTGTGGCTGTGCCAGCCCTGCCCCTCCGTATAGCGGATGGTGACCATATGGTCGGTGAAGAGCCGGCCGAAGCCCGGATCCTCCAGAAGTACCGCGCGCGCGTCCGCCGCCACAGCCTTGCTGCTGGGGGTAACGGTAAAGCGCGACTTCTGTTCGACGTCCATGGTGAGTCTCCTTATGCGTTGGACGGGGGCGCCTATGTCACATCCGGCCCCGCGAAACAATTGGTCATATATACTGACCAATTTTGGAATAAAGAGCCAAGGCGCCGTCGCTGGCCTCTTCCCGTCCCAGCGCGCGCCCTGTATCGCATGCGCCATGCACTTCTTTTCGGACAATGCCACCCCGATCTGCCCCCAGGTGATGGCCGCCATCGCCGGTGCGGACCATGCCGACCATGGCTATGACGGCGACGCGTGGAGCGCGCGACTGGACGACGCCTTTTCCGACCTGTTCGAAACGCCGGTGAAGGCACAATGGATCGCCACCGGCACGGCGGCCAACAGCATCGCGCTCGCCTGCCTGTGCCCGCCCTATGGCGGGGTGATCTGCCATGAGGAAGCGCATATCGTCGTCGACGAATGCGGCGCACCGGGCTTCTACACCCATGGCGCCAGCCTGATGGCGCTGCCCGGTGTCGGCGCCAAGCTGTTGCCCGATGTCGTGGAGGCAAGGCTCAAGGCGATCCGCCCCGACGTGCATCAGGTGCCGGCGCGGGCGATCAGCATCACCAATGCGACCGAATATGGCATGGTCTATACGCCGGACGAGGTCGCGGCGCTGGGCGAGATCGCCAAGGCCCATGGGCTGGGCTTCCACATGGACGGCGCGCGCTTTGCCAATGCGGTGGCGCATCTGGGCTGCGCGCCCGCCGACATCACCTGGCGGGCGGGGATCGACATCCTTTCCTTCGGCTGCGTCAAGAATGGCGGCATGGTGGGCGAGGCGCTGATCTTCTTCGGCCCCGAGCGCGAGGCGCGGGCAGCGGAAGCGGCGCGCTGGCGCAAGCGGGCGGGCCATCTCTTCTCCAAGGGCCGCTATCTGGCCGCGCAGATATTGGCGATGGTCGAGGACGGGCTGTGGCTGGACAATGCCCGCGCCGCCAATGGCGCGGCGCAGGCGCTGGCGCAGGCGGCGGCCGGACGGCTGATGCATCCGGTGGAGGCCAATGAGCTGTTCGTCTGGCTGACCCCGGCGGAAGCGGCGACGCTGCGCGCGCAGGGCTTCGATTTCTATGACTGGGGCGAGGGCGCGGCGCGGCTGGTGACCAACTGGTCGCAGGATGCGCAGAGCGTCGCGCCGCTGGCCCACGCGATCCGGGCCTTGGGGCATCATGACGCCTGACGACAGGGCACGGCGCGGGATGGAGCGGGGCGGGATGGAGCGGGGCGGCATCGCCCTGCCCTTCATCCTCGTGACCCTGATCTGGAGTTCGACCTGGATCGTGATCCGCGACCAGCTGGGCAGCGTGCCGGCAAGCTGGTCGGTCTGCTATCGCTTCCTGCTGGCGGGCGTGGCGATGGCCGCGTTCGCGCGGATGCGCGGCGTGTCGCTCAATATCGGGCGGAGCGGGCTGGTCTTTGCCGCATTGCTCGGCACGGCACAGTTCGTGCTCAATTTCAACTTCGTCTATCGCGCCGAAGTCTATCTGACATCCGGCGTGGTGGCGGTAGTCTATGCGATGCTGCTGATCCCCAACAGCATCCTGGCCTGGATTTTCCATCGCCAGCCGGTCAGCCGGGCCTTCATCGGCGGGTCGGTGATCGCAACGGCGGGCATCGCCATGATGCTGGTGCATGAATATCGCTTTGCCGGGATCGACCCGGACAAGGTGGTGCTGGGCGCGGCCTTTGCCTGTGCCGGGCTGATGAGCGCTTCGACCGCCAATGTGATGCAGGGCATGGACATCGCCCGCCGGCTGCCGATGATCGCGGTGCTGGCCTGGGCGATGCTGATCGGCGCGGGAATCGACGCCGCCTTTGCCTGGATCACCACCGGGCCGCCGGTGATCGAGCCGCGGATCGGCTATCTGCTGGGCATAGGCTGGCTGGCGCTGGCGGGATCGGTCGTCACCTTCCCGCTCTATTTCGGGCTGATCCAGCGCATGGGCGCGGGTCGGGCCGCCTATACCAGCGTGCTGATCCCGGTGATCGCGATGCTGATCTCCACGGTGGTGGAGGGTTATCGCTGGAGCGGGCTGGCCGTGCCGGGCGCGCTGCTGGCGATCGCCGGGATGGTGATCGCGCTGCGGGCCAAGACCAGGAGCTGAACGCGATCTAGAGCCTGACGCCGCCGGGCTGGTAGCGCAGCTTTGCCATGTTGAGGCGGGCGATCAGGCTGCTGAGCGATTCCGGTGCGGGCGCCGCGCGATCGGGCACGGACATGGCGTTGATGCGGTCACCGAGCGTGGAAACAGTCTTGTCGATGCTGGTCATGACACACCCTTGTTGATGCGGTAATCCCGCTTTCGGCGCACGCTGGTTAACGGGGCGTAAACCATGCGACGAACCGATCAGCAAGGCTGATTTTCTTCCACAAGACAGGCCCTTAGACCTTCGACATGGGTGGGGTAAAGAGGTTTCCAATCAAGCAGCCGACGCGCCCGGCCATTGGCGACGCGGCGGTTTTCGGCATAGAAGGCCAGCGCCTGGGGCGAGAGGTCCGCCTGTTCCAGCGACAGCAGCGGCGGCAACGACTGGCCCAGCAGTTCGCAGGCGGTGGCGATCACATCATTCTGGGCGCTGGGCCGGTCGTCGGCCAGATTATAGGCGCCGGGCGGGCCGTCAAAGGCGGCGATGATGCCGCCGACGATATCGTCGACATGGACGCGGCTGAATATCTGTCCGGGCAGGGCGATGCGGTGCGCCTTGCCGGCCCGGACGCGATCGAGCGCCGAGCGGCCGGGACCATAGATGCCGGGCAGGCGGAAGCGACGGACATCGGGCCGCAAGGCGCCCCAGTCGAGATCGGCGCGGGCGCGGGCGGTGCGGCGCCCCTGCCCGACGGGGCTCGCCTCATCGACCCAGGCGCCGGCCGCATCGCCATAGACGCCGGTCGAGGAGAGATAGCCGACCCAGAGCGCCGGCGCGGCGGCGATCGCGGCGCCATAGCGGGTGAGGACGGGGTCATCCTCGCCCTCGGGCGGGACGGAGGAGAGGATATGGGTGGCACCGGCAATCGCGGCGCGAACCGCGGGTTCATCGTCGAAGGCGATCGCCTGGGCATCGGCGCTGCGGCGGACGCCGGTGACCTGCCAGCCTTCAGCCCGCAGTCGGGCGGCGAGGCGGGAGGCGCTATAGCCCATGCCGAGGATCAGCATGTGCAGCATCGGCGCCCTCCCCTTGAAGCCGGTATCAGACCGTGAAGCTCTCGCCGCAGCCGCAGCTGCCCTTGGCATTGGGATTGGCGAAGACGAAGCCGGCGGTGAAATCATCCTCGACCCAGTTCATGGTCGAACCGATGAGATAGAGGACCGAGGCGCCGTCGATATAGAGGACACCGCCGGGGGTCTCGATCTTCTCGTCGAACTTGGCTTCTTCGGTGACATAGTCGACCGAATAGGCAAGGCCCGAGCAGCCGCGCTTGGGGGTCGACAGCTTGACCCCGATCGCGCCTTCGGGGGCCTGCGCCATCAGCTCGGCGATGCGGCCTTCCGCGCTGGGCGTCAGCATGACGGCGGCGGGGCGGGCACGATTCTTGGTGGTCGTCTCGGTCATCAGAGCATTCCCAGTTCGAGCTTGGCTTCGTCCGACATCTTGCCCGGATCCCATGGCGGATCCCAGACGAGGTTCACCTCGACATCGCCGACGCCGGGCACCGCGCCGACGCGCAGCTCGACTTCGCCGGGCATGGACTCGGCGACCGGGCAGTGCGGCGTGGTCAGCGTCATGGTGACGACGGCATGACCGTCGCTGGTGACGTCAACGCCGTAGATGAGGCCAAGATCATAGATGTTGACCGGGATTTCGGGGTCGAAGATTTCCTTCAGCGCATCGATGATGCCGTCATAGAGATCGCCGCCCGGCTCGCCGGCCGCGACTTCGCTGGGCTTCTGCGCCAGGAAACCGTCGAGATAGTCGCGCTGGCGCGGAGCGGCCTCCGCCTCTTCCACACGCGCCTTGGGCGGGCTTTCCACCGCGTCCACTTCTTCCACCATGAACTTCTTTTCCTCGGTCATCCGAAGATCTTCCTTACCCGTTCGATACCCTTGACCAGCGCATCCACGTCGCTGTCGTCGCTATAGATGCCGAAACTGGCCCGTGCGGTCGCCTCGACGCCCAGATGCCGCATCAGCGGCTGGGCGCAATGATGGCCGGCGCGGATCGCGACACCCGTTTCATCCAATATGGTGCCGACATCGTGCGGATGCACCCCCTCCACCTCGAAAGAAAGGATGCCGGCCGAATCTTCGGGGCCAAAGACGCGCACGCTGTTGAGCTGGCTGATCGCGGTGCGGGCCTTGGCCACCATGGCGCATTCATGGGCGTGGATGGTGTCGAGGCCGATGCCCTGCACATAGTCGATCGCGGCCGACAGGCCGACGACGCCGACGATATGCGGCGTCCCTGCCTCGAACCGGGTCGGCGCGGGGGCATAGGTGGTCTTTTCGAACGTCACCTTGTCGATCATCGACCCGCCGCCCTGATAGGGCGGCATGGCATCGAGCAATTCCTTGCGGCCCCACAGCACGCCGATGCCGGTCGGGCCGTAAAGCTTGTGCGCGGAGAAGACGTAGAAGTCGCAGTCGAGCGCCTGCACATCTACGGCGAGGCGGGGGACCGCCTGGCAGCCGTCGATCAGGATCTTGGCGCCGACCATATGGGCGATGTCGGCGGCGCGGCGGCAATCGAGCACGCTGCCCAGCACGTTCGACACATGGGCGAGCGCGACCATGCGGTGCTGCGGCGTGATCATCGCGCGCATCGCGTCGAGGTCGATCCGGCCATCCTGCGTCAGCGGCACCACGTCGATCTCGGCGCCGACCTTTTCGGCGACGATCTGCCAGGGGACGATATTGCTGTGATGTTCCAGGGTCGACAGCAGGATGCGGTCGCCGGCTTTCAACTGCGTGCCGGCCCAGCATTGGGCGACCAGGTTGATGCCCTCGGTCGCGCCGCGGACATAGACGATCTCGCTGTCCGACGCGGCGCCGATGAAGCCGGCGACCTTGCGCCGGGCAGCCTCATAGGCGAGCGTCATATTGGCCGAGCGTTCATAGACGCCGCGATGCACGGTGGCATAGTCCGGGCCATAGGCACGGGCAATCGCGTCGATCACGGCGGTCGGCTTCTGCGCGGTGGCGGCACTGTCGAGATAATGCCAGTCGCCGACACCGGGGAAATCGTCCCGCAGGCGCAGGCCTTGGGCGAGATCGGTCATACCAGCGTCCCCAGCTTGGCGAGCGCCGCCGCCTCGAACCGTTCGCGCAGATCGTCCTGCGCAACATCGTCGAACACGCCCGCGACGAAGGCTTTCAGCAGCAGCGTCTTGGCGGTCGCCGGGTCCATGCCGCGCGAGGCCATGTAGAACAGGGCCTGCTTGTCCAGTTCGCCGACGGTCGCGCCATGGGCACATTTCACGTCGTCGGCATAGATTTCCAGTTCCGGCTTGGCGTTGGCCGTGGCGGTGCGGTCGAGCAGCATCGCCTTGATCGACTGGAAGGCGTCGGTGCGCTGGGCATCGCGGGCGACATTGATGCTGCCCAGATAATTGCCGGTGGCATGGCTGCCCAGGATCGAGCGGACGGTCTGGCCGCTGGTCGCGTCGGGCTGGGCATGGGTGACGCTGGTGATGATCTCCAGCGTCTGCTCGCCACCGCCGATGATCGCGCCGTTCAGCTCGAAATGGCTGCCCTTGCCGAGCGTGACAGCGAAAGTGACACGTCCAAGCTTGCCGCCAATGTTGAGCAGATGGAAATCGAACCGGGCGCCATCGGCGATATCAATGACATAGTCATGCACCGCGGTCGCGCCATCGGCCGCATCCTGCAGCAGATGGTCATGCGCGCTTTCGCCCTCCGCCACCGTGATCCGGGTCGCGGCCGGCACCGGCCAAGCGGCGGCGAGTGCGTCAAGATCGCTGTAACGCCAGGCTTCGTCCTTGCGCGTGGGGAGAGCGAGGAGGGTCACGCCGCGATCACCTCGGCATAGCCTTCGCTTTCGAGCTGCAGCGCCAGTTCGGGACCGCCCGACTTGACGATCCGGCCAGCGGCCAGAACATGCACGAAGTCCGGCTTCACATAGTCGAGCAGGCGCTGATAATGGGTGATCAGCAGCACCGCCTTGTCGGGCTTGCGCATGATCGCATTGATGCCCGCGCCGACGGTCTTGAGCGCGTCGATGTCGAGGCCCGAGTCGGTTTCATCGAGGATGGCGAGCTTGGGGTCGAGGATGCCCATCTGGACCATTTCGGCGCGCTTCTTCTCGCCGCCGGAAAAGCCGACATTCACCGGACGCTTGAGCATCTCCATGTCGAGGCCGAGCAGGCCGGCCTTTTCCTTGGCCAGCTTGATGAACTCGCCGCCGTTCAGTTCCTTCTCGCCGCGCGCGCGGCGCTGCGAATTGAGGCTTTCGCGCAGGAACTGCAGGTTGGAGACGCCGGGGATCTCGACCGGATATTGGAAGCCCAGAAAGAGCCCGGCAGCGGCGCGCTCATGCGGGTCCATGGCGAACAGGTCTTCACCCTCGAAGGTCGCGGTGCCGCCGGTCACATCATAGTTCGGACGGCCGCCCAGCGTGTAGGCGAGCGTCGACTTGCCGGCGCCGTTCGGCCCCATGATTGCGTGGATTTCGCCGGCATTGATCTGGAGCGACAGGCCCTTGAGGATCGCCTTGCCGTCGATTTCGTTGGTGAGATTGTCGATATTAAGCATGATTTTGTCCCGGCAAAGCGGCTTGGATTTCAATCCTCCCCTGGAAGGGGAGGTGGCAGGCCAAAGGCCTGACGGAGGGGTGTCCCGCTATCGAGAGGGGCAACACCCCTCCACCGGCTTCGCCGGTCCCCCTCCCCTTGCAGGGGAGGATGAGAAGAACACCCATCGCCCTTAGTCCTTATGCGCGCGCTGGAGCGTCCGCGCGGTCCAGAAGGCCATGTCGCGCACGTCGCCCGGCGCGGGGAACAGCGTGTCGATATGGCGCTTGATCGGCATATAGGGCCACCAGTCGGCGTCCGGTTCCGGCGCGCCCTTTTCCAGCAGCGCGACGACGAATTCGCTGACCGGACCCATGCGAGCGAGGTTGGGTGCCTTCGCCTTGTGGAAGGCCTTGTCGCTCCGCAGCTTCTCGGTCATGGCGACGTCGCCCTTTTCCAGCGCATCGCGGCATTCGGCCTGATAGGCGTCGAGATCGCCGAAATCCTTGGCGGCGCGCGTCTGAAGCTCGCCCTCTTCCAGCTCATAATCCTCGGTCAGGATGCGGATCGCGGCGGTCCATGCCTGGCCATTGCCGACATCCTCCGCGAAATCGGCGAGGGCATCCTGGATATCGTCTTCGTCGCTCATTGATCGCTCGTCTTTTCGTTGATCTGAAAAAGCCCCTCCCCTTCAGGGGAGGGAAGTTTAGGCGGCGTGCCTGATCCAGAGGTGTCTGATCGATTAACCGACCGAACCCTCCAGCGAAATGCCCAGCAGCTTCTGCGCTTCCACCGCGAATTCCATCGGCAGTTGCTGCAGCACTTCCTTGGCGAAGCCGTTGACGATCAGGCTGACCGCGCTTTCCTGGTCCAGACCGCGCTGCATCGCGTAGAAAAGCTGGTCGTCGCTGATCTTGCTGGTCGTCGCCTCATGCTCGATCTGGGCGCTGGGATTGCGCACTTCGATATAGGGCACGGTGTGGGCGCCGCACTGGTCGCCCAGCAGCAGGCTGTCGCACTGGGTGAAGTTGCGCACGCCTTCCGCGCCGGGCGCGACGCGGACGAGGCCGCGATAGGTGTTGTTGGAGCGGCCGGCCGAGATGCCCTTCGACACGATGGTCGAGCGGCTGCCCTTGCCATTGTGGATCATCTTGGTGCCGGTATCGGCCTGTTGCAGATTGTTGGTGAGCGCGACCGAGTAGAATTCGCCGACGCTATTCTCGCCATTCAGCACGCAGGACGGATATTTCCAGGTGATGGCGGAGCCGGTTTCGACCTGCGTCCAAGACACCTTGCTATTGCGACCCTGGCAGAGCGCGCGTTTGGTCACGAAATTATAGATGCCGCCCTTGCCATTCTCGTCGCCGGGATACCAGTTCTGGACGGTGCTGTACTTGATCTCGGCATCGTCGAGCGCGACCAGTTCCACCACGGCGGCGTGGAGCTGATTTTCATCGCGCATCGGCGCGGTGCAGCCTTCGAGATAGGAGACATAGGCGCCATCGTCCGCGACGATCAAAGTGCGTTCGAACTGGCCGGTATTTTCCGCGTTGATGCGGAAATAGGTCGACAGCTCCATCGGGCAGCGAACGCCCTTGGGAATGTAGACGAAGGTGCCGTCGGAGAAGACCGCGCAGTTCAAGGTGGCGAAATAATTGTCGTGCATCGGCACGACCTTGCCCAGCCATTTCTTTACGAGGTCGGGAAATTCACGCACGGCTTCGCTGATCGAACGGAAGATGACGCCCGCTTCCTCCAGTTCCTTGCGGAAGGTGGTGGCGACCGAGACCGAATCGAACACGGCGTCGACCGCGATCTTGCGGCTGCCCTTCACGCCGGCGAGCATTTCCTGCTCGGCGATGGGGATGCCCAGCTTCTGATAGGTGGCGAGAATTTCGGGATCGACCTGATCCAGCGAATCCAGCTCCACCTTCTTCTTCGGCTCGGCGTAATAATAGGCGTCCTGGTAATCGATCGGCGGGACGTTGAGCTTCGCCCAGTCCGGCGCTTCCATCTTCTGCCACATGGCGAAGGCCTTGAGGCGCCAGTCGAGCAGCCATTGCGGTTCGTTCTTCTTGGCCGAGATGAAGCGGACCGTATCCTCGTTCAGGCCCTTGGGCGCGAAATCCTGCTCGATGGCCGACGACCAGCCATGCTCATAGGTGGAGGCGCGCTCGGCGGCCTCCAGCGCTTCCTGATTACGGACGGTGCTCACTTCTTCAGTCATGCCATTTCTCGTGTCAGGCTGGCGATGGTCACGTTCGCGAGCGCTTCGCGGATCGCGTTGTTCGCCAGATTCATGTGCGGACGGATGCGGCAATCCTGTTCCAGATTGCAGTCATGCGCCCCCTGTTCGCTGCATGCGGTCATGGCGATGGGGCCTTCGACCGCCTCCACCACGTCCGCCAGGGTGATCGTCGCGGGCGGGCGCGACAGACGCACGCCACCACCGGTGCCCCGGCTCGATTCGAGCAGACCCGCCGCCGACAGCCGGCTCACCAGCTTTTGCGCGGTGGGCAGCGGGATGCCGGTTTCGGCGCTGAGCGTGGTCGCGTTCATCTTCGCCGCACCGCAGTGGCGGGCGGCGGCAGACATCAGCACGACGGCATAATCGGCAAAGCTCGATAATTTCATGCGTGTTGCGAACCATTCTCAAATCGGATCGAATCAATCCGATTGGGCATGTGGTCCCACTCGCCCCCGGAATCAAGGCATTTTTCCTACCTTGGGAGTCTGTTTGGAAAATGCGCGAAAGAGCGCATTTTCAGAGCCGCACCAGCCCACACCCCCACCCGGCCGCCCATCAGGGTACCATGTCTGGGAGGCCGGGTGGGGTTCAAACGAGTCGCGTGCCTCGTTTGAAGGCCGGTACAGATACGCCAAAGGCGCATTCCAAAACGGCGATCAGCTCAGCCGGTTGAGCACCGCGACATCGCCGCCCAGTGTGCGGCGGAGCAGGGTGAGCTGAACCACCGCGGTCGGCTCGGTCTGGAGCTGGTGCGGGGTCATGCCGATGAAATGCTTGATCTCGCGAATGAAATGCGACTGGTCGTAGAAGCTGCCATCGTCGCACAGGGCCTGCCAGCTTTCATGGTCGAGCGCGATCCGCGCGCTGCAGCGCAGGGCGCGATATTTGCGGGCGAGCAGCTTGGGCGGGGCGCCATAGAGCTTGTTGGTGATGCGGGCGAGCTGGCGCGGCGACAATTCGGTCATCTCGCTCAGCACCTCGATCCGGGGCGAGCCTTCGCCGATCAGCCAGCTGTCGATCGCCCGCAGGATCGCCCAGGTCGCTTCGGGCAGCGGCTTGATCCGTTCGGCGAGGAAGGACCAGGTGAGCGCGGCCATGGCGTCGCCATCCTCCATGCGCTGCAACTGGGCGAGCAGGTCGAGAAAGCCGTCATCCCGCTCCGCCGCCAGATCGCACAGGCCATCAGCCAGCTTGTCGGCGTCGCCGCCATGCAGCGCCAGCCAGCCGGCCGGCAGCAGCGACACGCCCAGCAGCCGGGTCGGCGCATCCAGTTCGAAGCGGGTCGCGCCCTGCGTGGGGCCGATCAGGCCGACGACGGGGGGCCGCTGCACCGATCCATCCTGGAAATGATAGCGCCCATCGCCCCGCAGCATCAGCCGCAGCTGCGCGACATCGGCGCGGGTGACGTCGGCATAATGGTCTGCCGCCACGGAAAATATGTAGAGCGAGCCGAAATAGGGCCGGACCTTTTCCGGCGGGGTGAAATAGCGCAAGCGGACCGGGCCCTGTTCGGCATCCACCGAATAGGACAATGGCCCGCGATTATCCGGCACCACCCCCCGCGCCGCACTCAGCGGCAGATCCCAATGTTGCGGCCCCATAGTTTCACCCCAGTGGCGGCATTATGAGCGCGGCCAACGACCGTGCAAGAGCCATGACGTCACCATGACGATTTTTCGCCACAGCGTTGCAACAAAAAAATGACCCGGCAGCTTTCACTGCCGGGTCAGGAAAAGGTCTCATCAGCCAAAATGGCCTAGAGCCTTCGGGTCGCAAGACGGCTTTAAGCCCGAATCGGTGGAAGATTATTGGACAGATCGGACATCTGACGACCGAAAAGGATCGCATTCATGACGTTTTCTGTCATGAAATGACGCAAGGGAATATGTTGTTGCAATAACGCAACACGACTCGACCTGCGCAGGCACCGCTGGCATAGCGCGGCCATGTCCTATCGCCTGATCCGTCCGCTCTTCTTCGCGCTCGATGCCGAGCGCGCCCATAATCTGTCGATCGCGCTGCTGCGGATGATGCCGACCCCGGCCCCGCTGAAGGCCGACCCGATGCTGGCGCAGACGGTGGCGGGCATCGCCTTTCCCAATCCGGTGGGCCTGGCGGCAGGCTATGACAAGGATGGCCGGGTCGCGCACAAGATGCATGGGCTGGGCTTCGGTTTTGCCGAACTGGGCACGCTGACCCCGTTGGCGCAGCCGGGCAATCCCCAGCCGCGCCTGTTCCGCCTGGTCGAGGACAGGGCAGTGATCAATCGCTTCGGCTTCAACAATGGCGGCCAGGGCGCCGCCGCCGACCGCATCGCCCGCTATCGCCGGCCGGTGGGGGATGGACCGGTGATCGGCATCAATATCGGCGCGAACAAGGAAGCGACGGCGGCCGGGCGCGCCAATGCCGACTATGCCACCGGCGTTACCTGCATGGCGCCGCTGGCCGATTATCTGACCGTCAATATCTCCTCGCCCAACACGCCGGGGCTGCGTGCACTACAGGGCCGGGCGGCACTGGATGACCTGCTGGGCGCGGTGATGGCGGCGCGGCCAGCCGGCGGCCCGCCGATCTTCCTGAAGGTGGCCCCCGATTTGGAGCCGGCCGATATCGAGGATATCGCCGCCGCCTGCATCGACCACGGGATCGACGCGCTGATCGTGTCCAACACCACCATCACCCGCCCGGCGCTGCAATCGCCCCATGCGGGCGAAACCGGCGGCCTGTCGGGCGCGCCGCTGACCGACCTGTCGCTGGGCAAGCTGCGCGACTTCCGCCGGCTGCTGGGCGACCGATTGCCGCTGATCGGCGTGGGTGGCATCGCCAATGCGGAGCAGGCCTATGCCCGCATCCGCGCCGGCGCCTCGCTGGTGCAGGTCTATAGCGCGCTGGTCTATGAAGGCCCCTATCTCGCCAGGCGGATCAATGATGGCCTGAAGGCGCTGATGGCGCGCGATGGCGTGCGGCATATCGGCGACGTGGTGGGGATCGACGCCTGATCCGTCCTTCCCGGACATGATCGAAACAAGACGGGTTGCGAAACGAAATGCGAGCTTTAGGGTGCCGGCCATGACCTCCCGCCTGACCGGCCTGTTGGCCCCCTTCGCCCTGATTGCCCCCCTTGCCCTGGCGCCCGTAACCGCACTGGCGCGCGAGCCGGTGGCCTTGAATGCCACCGTGTCCGCCGCCGATCCGCGCGCGGCAGCGGCAGGGCAGGAAATATTGCGCAAGGGCGGCAGTGCCACCGATGCGGCGATCGCGATGATGCTGGCGCTGAACGTGGTCGAGCCGCACAACAGTGGCATCGGCGGCGGCGGCTTCCTGATGCACCATGACGGCGCGAGCGGCGTGCTGGAATCGATCGACGGGCGCGAGACCGCGCCGGCCGCTGCCCGGCCCGACCGCTTCATGGGCCCCGACGGCAAGCCTTTGCCCTTCGTCCAGGCCTGGCCGGGCGGCTATTCGGTCGGCGTGCCGGGCAATCTGCGCATGGCGTGGGAAGCCCACAAGAAATGGGGCAAGCTGCCCTGGGCCGACCTGTTCCAGCCGGCGATCCGGCTGGCCGACGACGGCTTCCAATTGGGCGAGCGCACCGCCACGGCGCTGAAGGCGCTGCAGAATATCTGGGCCGATTTCCCGGAAATCCGCAGCTATTACTGGATCGACGGGCAGTTGCCGGCGGTCGGCACGACGCTGAAGAACCCGCCGCTCGCGGCCCTGTTCAAGCGGATCGCGGCGGAAGGGCCGGACGCCTTCTATCTGGGGGAGAATGCGCAGGCGATCGCCAAGGCCGTCACCAACGCGCCCAGGAACCCGGTGCCGATGACGACCGACGACCTGGCCAATTACCAGGTCAAGGACCGCAAGCCGGTATGCGGCCATTATCGCGTCTATACGGTGTGCGGCATGGGCCCGGCGTCGGCCGGCGGCATCACCGTGCTGCAGGTGCTGGGCATGGTCGAGCGCTTCCCGCTGGCGCAGTGGGGCAAGGATGATCCGCGCTCCTGGCACGTCATCGGCGAAGCGATGCAGCTGGCCTATGCCGACCGCGACACCTGGCTGGGCGACCCCGAATTCGTCCATGTGCCAATCGCCGGGCTGATCGATCCCGCTTATTTGAAGCAGCGGTCGGGCGAGATCCGGCTGAACAAGGCACTCAATGCCTATAAGTCCGGCCTGCCCGCCGGGGCGCAGCCGCGCACCAGCGCCCTGCCCCAGCCGGAAAGCGGCACCAGCCATTTCGTCGCGGTGGACCGCAATGGCGACATCGCCGCCTGGACATCGACGATCGAGAGCTTCTTCGGCAGCCAGCTGGTGGCCAATGGCGTGGTGCTGAACAATGAGCTGACCGATTTCAGCTTCACGCCCGAAAAGAATGGCGCACCGGTCGCCAACCGGGTGGAACCGGGCAAGCGGCCGCTGTCGTCCATGTCGCCGACCATCGTCTATGACGCCAAGGGCATGCCGATCTTCACCGTCGGCGCGGCCGGCGGCAAGACCATCATCATGCAGGTCGCCAAGGCGCTGATCGCCCATTTCGACTGGGGCCTGTCGGCGCAGGATTCGATCGCGCTGGGCCTGGAATTCTTCAATGGCGACGGGCTGGTGCTGGAACAGGGCACGTCGCTGGAAGCGATGAAGGCGCCGCTGGAGAAACTGGGCCACCGCGTCACCATCTCGCGCCTGGGCCTCAAGGCCAATGCCGCCGAGCGGACCGCCGACGGCCACTGGATCGGCGCGGCCGACCCGCGCAGCCCCGGCGTATCGCTGCAAGAGTAAGGCAGGCGATCATGGCGAGCGCAGCTTCGCGCTCGCCAGTCGCGCGTCAGGCGCCCTTCTTGATGTCGAGCCCGGCGACGTTGAATTCGAACGGGAAGCGCTGATCCTTCGGGCCGACGGCGAGGTCAACCTTCAGGCTCTTGGCCTTGGCAATAGCCTCATAGGCATTTTGCGAAGGCATGATCTCGATCCCGTCCTTCGCTTCGGTCATGCGCCCCTTCCAGCGATGGGCCTTGCCATCATCGGTGGTGGCATCGACCGCGCAATCGGACAGGTCGCACTGGAAGGGCGCGCCGACCAGCTTCACCGTCACCGTCTTTTCGCCATTGGACATGGGCTGGACCATCAGCACCGAGAAGGTGTCGGCGGCGGTCATCGTCTGCACGCTGTTGGCGCTGCCGATATAGGCGACCTTCTGGCTGGCGCCGGCGGTTTCATATTTCCAGACCTGGCCGATCTGGTCGCGCTGGCTCGGTTCCTTCTTGTCCCCGCCCGAACAGGCGGCCAGCAGGCCGAGCATGGCGAGGGGCATGATATGGCGCATTGTCGCATTCTCCTTGTCAGGCAAGAACGCGGGGATGCGCGGGAGTTTCCGTCAGGCGTAGCGAGCAGCGGTCTCGCGGATCAGGGCGATCATGTTGGGAATGCCCTGGGTGCGGTTGGAGCTGAGCTGGTTCTTGAGGTCGAAGGGCGCCAGCGCATTCTCGATATCGGTCGCGCCGATTTCGGCCGGGGCGCGATCCTGCACGGTCAGCAACACCAGCGCGATGATCCCCTTGGTGATGGCGGCATTGCTGTCGGCAAGGAAATGGAGCCGGCCGTCATCCAGCACCGTGGGATAGACCCAGACCGCCGCCGAGCAGCCCCGCACCAAAGTCGTATCGGTCTTGAGCGCGTCGGGCATATCCTCCAGCCCCCGGCCGAGATCGATCAACAGGCGATAGCGATCATCGGCGTCGAGAAATTCATATTCTTCCTGGAGGTCGGCCAGAACGGGCATCGGGGCGGGCTGATCGGTCATGCCGCCCATATAAGGGGAAAAGCGGTGCGGGAAAGCCCGAAACCGGTCCCCAAGCGGAGGGACGCGGCTTCGCCTCTGGCTCAGCCTGGCCCTTCGACTTCGCTCAGGGCGAACGGAGAAGGACCGTTACAGATCGACGCCGGCGGCGATGGCTTCGAGCTTGCGGATGCGTTCCTTGAGGTCGGCCACCTCGATCCGGGCGGCGGCCGATGGTGGCGCGGCTTCCTCGCTGCGGCGGCTCAGTTCCGCCCGCTTGAGGTCGAGCCAGCCATTCCAGCCGCGCAGCGACGCGAAGGCGACGATGGTGAGGCCGGCAAGGCCGGCGGTGGCCATGGTGAGGTAGAAGAGGGGATCCTGCATGATGTCCTCCCTGTGTCCTTTGCCGCGATCAGTCGCGGTCCTTGAGCTTCTCGAATTCGCGCTCCAGCGCGGTCGAACTGTCGGTGGCGAGCCGTTCCAGCACGGCGACCCGGTCCTTGAGCGCCTTCACTTCGGCGCGGAGGCGTTCAGCCTCCGGATCGGGACCGCGCTGGATGAACTCCTCGCCCTTGTGGCGGCGCACGACACCATATTTGGCGCGGACGACGCTGGCGACGGCGGTAATCCCGACGATGGCGACGACCATTTGAAACGGATCCATATTGTCCTCCCTTGGGCGTGCGGGGCGATCAGTTCGCCGGGCCGCGCAGCCGCTCGATTTCACGATTGAGCTGATGGCTTTCGTCGGTGACGATCCGCTCGACCACGGCGAGCCGGTCCTTCATCGAGCCGATTTCGGCACGCAGCTGGGCATTTTCCTGGCTGATCAGCTTGATGCGCTCGACCATTTCCTCATTCTTCTGCGGATAGACCGCCTTGCCCCAGCTATTTTCCAGCGGGTAGCCGTGCCGGATGCGAAGCCAGGTGGTAAAAACCCAACCCGCGACACCCAGCGATCCGACGATGACCGCAGCAGGCGCAAGAACTTCAACTGGAACCATGATCTTTACTCCCCTTGCCTGGTCAGCGTCAGCGCAGCGCGTCGATGTCGCGCGCGGTCCGGGCGGCGGGATCGGTGGCGATCCGTTCGAGGACTGCGATGCGTTCTTCGAGGCGGCTGATGCGGCCAGTCAGCTTTTCGTTTTCACTTGAAAGAAGGTCGATTTTTCGACCGGCGTCGGGATCTGTTCGATGAACGGTGCCCGTCCATTCATTTTCAACCGGATAACCATGGCGGGCACGGACCCAGGTGGTGAACATCCAGCCCAGCGTCGACATGGCGATGATGGCCAGAACGAAGGTCGGTCCTGCGAAATTCATGGCCTTAACTCCCCGTTATTGCTGCCCGTCCTGGCGATGTCTCAGCGCAGGCTGTCGATCTCGTCGGCGAGGCGCGTGTTGCGGCTGGTATAATAGACCTCGATGTCGGCGAGGCGGCGGTCGATGTCGCGGAACTTGGAGCGGACGTCGCGGGTGGAGCGCGCCGGGTTGGTGCGCACGCCCTGCCAGAATTTCTCGTCGTCCCGATCCGAATAAAGGCCCTGGGGCTTGGCATCGGCGAAATAGGCGGCGGCGAAATAGGCGATCAGCGTCCAGGGGAAGGCGCCCATGAGGGTCACCAGCACCGCGCCGACCCGGACCCAGACCACGTCGATCCCGGTATAGTCGGCGATGCCGGAGCACACGCCCATCCACTTGCCATTCTGCTTGTCGAGATAGAATTTGGTGCGGCGGGCGCTCATGTCAGTTCCTCCGGTCGAAGTCGTAATTATCGTCCTGTGCCGGACGTTGCGGGCGGAAGTCGGGATTGTCGGCTGCGACGATCCGTTCGACCGTCTGCAGCCTGTCTTCGAGACGGCGGGCGAGCAGGTGGAGTTCATCCAGAAGCCGCTCGTCCTCGTCGGTGATCTTGGGCGCCTGCTTCCACTTGGTGACATAGTGGAAGATCAGCCAGGGCATGCCGATGAACAGCATGCCGACCACGGCGATGGGGACCAGTACGTCTTCCATCGGATCAGGCTCCCTTGTTCATGCTGGCCTTGAGCGCGGCGAGATCGGCATCGACCTTGTCGGCCGACTTCAATTCCGCGATTTCCTCTTCCAGCGTCTTGGGCTGTGCGCCCAGACCCATGGCATCGGCGCGGCCTTCGGCCATATCGACGCGGCGTTCGAGCATGTCGAAGCGGGCAAAGGCTTCATTGACCTTCTCGCCGGCATAGGCTTCGCGCACCCGCAGGCGGTTCTGCGCGCTTTCCATGCGGCTGACCAGGCTGTTCTGGCGGGCACGCGCCTCGCGCAGCTTGCCCTGCAGCTTGGCGATGTCCTCTTCCGACGCCTTCAGCGCCTCGTCCAGCACCTCGATCTCGTGGGAGAGATGCTCGGCCATGTCGGCGGCCTTCTGGCGTTCGACGAGCGCGGCCTTGGCGAGATCCTCACGATCCTTGCTGAGAGCGAGCTGCGCCTTTTCGGTCCAGCCATCCTGCAAAGCCTGCAGCTTGCCGATGTGGCGACGCATTTCCTTCTGGTCGGCGATCGTGCGGGCGGCGGACGCGCGCACCTCGACCAGCGTCTCCTCCATTTCGAGGATGATCATGCGGATCATCTTCGCCGGGTCTTCGGCCTTGTCGAGCAGGTCGGTGACATTGGCGGCAATGATGTCTCGGGTGCGGGAGAAAATACCCATTTTAACGGTGCTCCTGGTCTTCTCTTCAAGGGGGCCGGGGCGGACGAGAGGGGGCATTTCCGCCCCGGCCTGGGTCGTGCGGCCTTACGCCAGATAGCGCAAGGTCGCGGGGGTATCCTGGGTCGCGAGGACCGGGGCTTCGCTGGCGCGGGCCGGACCGACCGCCGAAAGGATCATGGTCGATCCGAACAGGACGGCGGCAATGGCGACCGACATCAGCTGACCGATTTCGCGAACGCTGTTGCTGTTCTTTTCCATCTTCAACACTCCTTGAACCTGGCCTTCCAAAGGTGCCGCCTGTCTGTGCAGCGGCTTCGTTCCCAACAGTGCAGAGGCCGTGCCAATTTTAGAAAAGCGCAGAAAACAGCCATTTTTTGATGATTTGGCACGGCTGCGCAAAGATTTTACTTGCTGAAAGTTGGGAAATTTCCCCATATTTTGGCGCATGGAGAAAAATACGCAGTTTGTCGGCCAGTCGCTGGCCTTTCTCGACGCCGTCGAACTGGCCGGGCGGGCCGCCGAACTCAATCGCCCGGTGCTGGTGATCGGCGAACGCGGCACCGGCAAGGAGCTGATCGCCGAGCGCCTGCATCATCTGTCGCCGCGCTGGGGCGAGCCGCTGATCGTGATGAACTGTGCCGCCCTGCCCGAGACGCTGATCGAGGCGGAGCTGTTCGGCCATGAACAGGGCGCCTTCACCGGCGCGACCAAGGCGCGGCCGGGCCGGTTCGAGGAAGCCGATGGCGGCACCTTGTTCCTGGACGAGCTGGGCACATTGTCGATGGCGGCGCAGGAGCGACTGTTGCGGGTGATCGAATATGGCGAGGTGACGCGGATCGGATCGTCGCGGCCGGTGATGGTCGATGTCCGCATCGTCGCGGCGACCAACGAGGATCTGCCCGCCGCCGCCGATGCCGGGCGCTTCCGCCCCGACCTGCTCGACCGGCTGAGCTTCGAGGTCATCACCCTGCCGCCGCTGCGCGCGCGCGAAGGCGACATAACGGTATTGGCCGACCATTTCGGCCGGCGCATGGCGGCGGAACTGAACTGGCCGCAATGGCCCGGCTTCTCCGCCGCCTGCGCAGCCGAACTGGAAGGCTATGGCTGGCCGGGCAATGTGCGCGAACTACGCAATGTGGTGGAGCGGGCAGTCTATCGCTGGCCCGAGCCGGGGCGGCCGATCTCGTCCATTGTGTTCGACCCCTTTGCCTCGCCCTGGAAACCGCGCCCTTTGATGCCGGGGACTGCGGCGCCGTCAGCGGACAGTGTGGCGCCAGCACCGGTGACCGCATCGGTGATGAACGGTCATGGCGATGTCACCGATCTCAAATCAGCGGTCGACGCGCATGAGGCGGCGATCGTGCGGGCGGCGCTGGAGCGGTTCCGCTATAATCAGCGCGCGACCGCCAAGGGGCTGGGCCTGACCTATGACCAGTTGCGCCACTGCATGAAGAAACATGGGCTGAGCGCGGGATAGGGCGGCACGGGGCCGCCCCACCTGACAGGTTTAGCGGGTCGGGACGGGTTCCGGCCCCGAATAATCATAGAAGCCCCTGCCGGTCTTGCGGCCATACCAGCCGGCCTCGACATATTTGACCAGCAGCGGCGCCGGACGATATTTGGGATCGCCGGTGGTGGTGAGGAAGACGTTGAGGATTTCGAGCGCGGTGTCGAGGCCGACGAAATCGAGCAGGGTCAGCGGCCCCATCGGATGGTTGAGGCCGAGCTTGCAGCCCTGATCGATGTCGGTGACGCTGCCGACGCCCTCACCCAGCACGAACACCGCCTCGTTCAGCATCGGCAGCAGGATGCGGTTCACGACGAAGCCGGGCGCGTCAAAGGCGTGGACCGTGGTCTTGCCGATCTTCGCGGCAAAACCCTCGACCGCGGCGACCGTTTCGGGCGACGTGGCGAGGCCGCGAATGACCTCGACCAGCACCATCACGGGCACCGGATTGAAGAAATGGACGCCGACGAAGCGGCTGGCGTCGGGCGCGGCCTGGGCCAGGCGGGTGATCGGGATGGACGAGGTGTTGGTGGCGAGGATGGCGTCGGGCGCCAGGATCTTGCCGACATTGGTGAAGATGGTGCGCTTGACCTCTTCGCGCTCGGTCGCGGCCTCGATCACCAGCTGGGCGCCGGCGAGCGGCGCGACCTCGCCGACCGGGGTGATGCGGGCAAGGGCGGCATCGGCGTCGGCCTGGCTGATCTTTTCCTTCTCGACCGCGCGGGCCAGCAGCTTGGCGATGCCTGCCTTGCCCTTTTCGGCGCGGGGCAGATCGATGTCGGACAGGATCACGTCATAGCCGGCCTGGGCGGCGACCTGGGCAATGCCCGCCCCCATCTGGCCGGCGCCGATCACGCCCACGGTCTTTATGTCGGTCATGTCCCATTCTCCTCACCAAATGTTCGTTCCAGTCCCCCCTACCGACAAGTAAGGCCGCGCGCCAAGCCCCTTCGCGGGCGGCGAACGGGCCATCGCGACGGATGGATGGTTCGCCCGCGCGATTTTCCGCCTTTGCGCGAACCGCACGCCATGCTTAATAGCCGCCCATGCCCCTTGCCGATCCCCTGCCAGCGCCCGCATCCGGACGGTTCATCGCCGCCGTGCATCATTTCCCGCTGCGCATCTATTTCGAGGATACGGACCTGTCGGGGCTGGTCTATCACGCCAATTATCTGCGCTATATGGAGCGCGCCCGGTCCGACATGCTGCGCATCGCCGGGATCGACCAGCGCGCCAATCACGAAGGCGGCGAAGGCGTCTATGCCGTCACCGACCTGAAACTCGCCTATCGCCGTCCCGCCCGGCTGGACGATGACCTGATGGTCGTCAGCCAGGTGATGGAGGTGCGGGCCGCCAGCTGCGTCATTCAGCAAAGAGTCATGCGCGGCGAGGACATATTGACCGACGGCGTCATCACCGTCGCCTATCTGACACCCCAGGGACGACCGCAGCGCCAGCCGCGCCCCTGGATCGAGATTTTCAGCCGTTTGATGCGAGGGGAAGACATCCACCCATGAACCTGTCCATGCCTGACGTCGGCACCGCCGTTGGCGCCGCAGCCGACGCCGCCACCATTTCGCCGCTCGCCCTGTTCCTGCAGGCCGACATCGTCGTGAAGGGGGTGATGCTGGGCCTGTTGCTGGCCAGCATCTGGACCTGGGCGATCATCATCGGCTTCAGCTTCACCCTGCGCAAGGCCAGCAAGCAGAGCCGCGCGTTCGAGGCGGATTTCTGGAAGGCGGACGATATCGACCGTTTCTATGAAGCCCGCGGCAAGGCCGAATTCCCGGCCGCCAAGGTGATGGCCGCCGGCGTCACCGAATGGCGCCGCTCTACCGCGCAGAAGGTGATCGACCGCGACGGCACGCGCGACCGGCTGGCGACCAGCATGTCGAGCACGATCGCGGCCGAGGTCGACCGGCTGTCGGACCGGCTGAACATCCTGGCGACGGTCGGTTCGGTCGCGCCGTTCGTCGGCCTGTTCGGCACCGTGTGGGGCATCATGCGCGCCTTCACCTCGATCGCCGCGGCGCAGAACAGCTCGCTCGCCGTCGTCGCGCCGGGCATTGCCGAAGCCCTGTTCGCGACCGCGATCGGCCTGTTCGCCGCCATCCCGGCAGTGATCGCCTACAACCGCTTCAGCCATGGCATCAACCGGATGGAATCGCGGCTCAACCGCTTTGCCGACGGCTTTTACGCGACGCTGAGCCGCGAACTTGAGGCCCAACGCTGATGGCGATGTCCGGTCCTCCGTCCGGTCGGCGCGGGCGCAATCGCGCGCCGATGGCGGACATCAACGTGACGCCGCTGGTCGACGTCATGCTGGTGCTGCTGATCATCTTCATGGTGACCGCGCCGCTGCTGGTGACCGGCGTGCCGGTCAACCTGCCCGAGACGCGCGCCAAGGGGCTGGACCAGGATGCCAAGCCGACGGTGGTGTCGATCGATCGCGACGGTGCCATCTATGTCGACGAGGATGTGGTCAGCGACGCCGACCTGCCCGACCGGCTGGCCGAGATCGTGTCGGCCAATGCCGGCAAGCCTGACGCGCCGCAGATCTTCCTGCGGGCGGACACGGCGCTGGATTATGGCCGGGTGATGCGGGTGATGGGCGAGCTCAACCGGGCCGGCCTCAACAAGGTGGCGCTGGTGAGCACCGGCGGGCAGGACGGCGCCGACGATGTCAGCGCAGGTTCAGAATAGGGGCCATAGGTCAAACCGATGGAACGCGCGGAAAAAATCGGCCTTGGCGTTGCGACGGCAGGACATGTCCTGCTGTTCGGCCTGCTGTCGGCCGGGTTCCTGGCGACGCCCAATCCGCTGAAGCTGAACAGCCCGCCGATGGATGTCAGCCTGGTGGACGAAGTGGCGCTGCAATCGACCGCGCCGCGCATCTCGACCGAGCCGCCACCACCCAGCGTCGCGCCTGAGAAGGGCCCGACCGAGGATGCCGCGCCAGCCGCCCAGCCCGAGCCGGCCCCCGTGCCCGAGCCGACCCCGGCGCCGCCCAAACCAAAGCCGGTCCCGCCCAAGGAAGTCGCGAAGCCCGCGCCGCCCAAGCCCAAGCCAACGCCGCCGAAGAAGGAAACGCCCAAGGCGGCGCCCAAGCCCAAGCCGGCACCCGAAAAGCCGGCGGAAAAGCCCAAGGCGAAGCCGGCGCCGGAGAAGCCCAAGGCAGCGGCGGCCGCGCCGGCCAAGGCGAGCGCCAAGCCAGCCCCCAAGGCGGCCAAGCCGGCGGCCGCATCGGGATCGGGCAAGGCTGCGGCCAAGCCCAAGGGATCGCTGCTGGGCAATGATTTCCTCAAAGGCATCGACACCAGCGCCGACGCGCCGCGCAAACCCGCCGCCGCGCCGCAGGCCGCCGCCATGGGGCCGCAACAGAAGGCCGCGCTGGACGCCGAGATCCGCCGGCAGTTGAAGCCCAACTGGCGTCCCCCGTCCGGCGCGGATGCCGATCAGCTGGTGACCCTGCTGGAAGTGCGGCTGGACAAGAATGGCGCGGTGATCGGCACGCCCGAAGTGATCGACCAGTTGGGCGTCACCGCCAGCAACCGGCCCCAGGCCAAGCTGCATGCGGAGCGCGCGATCCAGGCGGTGAAGCTCGCTTCACCCTTCCGCAATTTGCCGCCCGAATATTATGAACAATGGAAATGGCTGCGGCCACTCCGCTTTGACGCGAGGCTGACCCGATGACGACGACCCTGCTCCGCCGCCTGGCCGCGGCGACCGCCGCCCTGCTCGCCTTCACCACCATGCCCGCGCTGGCGCAGCTGTCGGTCGACGTGACCGGCGATATCGACAGCAATTTGAAGATCGCGGTGCCCGCGCTGCCGGCGCAGCAGGATGTGGCGACCCCGGCCGGCACCGCCAATGAACTGGGCCGCAAGATCGCCGAGGTGATCGCCACCGACCTTAAAGGATCGGGCCTGTTCGATCCGTCCGGCCCGGCCGGCATGCCCGCGCTCGCTTTCCCGGAAGTGACCAACCCGGTCTATGACAAATGGGGTGCCTATCAGGCGCTGGTGCAGGGCTTTGTCCGCACCACCGGCGGCGAGGCGGACATTACCGTGGGCTGTTACCTTTATGACGTGGCACTGAAGCAGGAACTGACGCGCCAGGGCTATGTCGTCGCCCCGCGCGACTGGCGCCGCGCCGCGCATAAATGCGCCGACGCCATCTATGCCCGGCTGTCGGGCGAGAGCCCCTTCTTCGACAGCCGCATCGCCTATATCGCCGAGAGCGGCCCGAAGGATAACCGCGTCAAGCGCCTCGCCATCATGGATTCCGATGGCGCCAACCACCGCTTCATCACCAATGGCCAGTCGATCGCCCTGACCCCGCGCTTCTCGCCCGATTACAAGTCGATCGTCTATGTGAGCTATCTGGGCAGCCGGGTGCGTATCTATGTCTATGACATCGGCACCGGGCAGCAGCGGCTGGTGACCGAAAGCAACAACACGACCTTCGCGCCGCGCTGGTCGCCCGATGGCCGCAACATCCTGTTCTCGATGGCGGTGTCGGGCAATACCGATATCTATCGCGTGTCGGCCCAGGGCGGCGCCCCGGTGCGGCTGACCAATTCGCCGGGCATCGATGTCGGCGGTTCCTATTCGCCCGATGGCCGCCAGATCGTGTTCGAAAGCGACCGGTCGGGCGGGCAGCAAATCTATGTGATGAATGCCGACGGGTCGAACCAGCGCCGCATCAGCCATGGCGGCGGCCGCTATGCCACGCCCGAATGGAGCCCGCGCGGCGACCTCATTGCCTTCACCAAGCTGTCGGGCGATTTCAAGATCGCGGTGATGACGCCGAGCGGCGACAATGAGCGCATCCTGACCAATGGCTGGCAGGACGAGCAGCCGACCTGGTCACCCAATGGCCGCGTGCTGCAATTTTTCCGCACCACGCCGGGCCGCCAGGGCAGCAGCCAGGTGTGGCAGGTCGACCTGACCGGCGTGAACGAACGGCGCATCCCGACGCCGCTCAGCGGCTCCGACCCGGCCTGGGGTCCGTTGCTGCCATAAGTTTTCCACAGCTTTTCGACGCGATAGGGAACCCTATCGTCTTGACAGCGTAACGATTTTTACCAACCATGCTGTTGCCCGTTCGGGTGGCAGAATGGCGATATCCTTAGGAGACCCCGATGAAGATCACCCGGCCCCTGCTCATGGCAACCGCCGTCCTGGCCCTCGCTGCCTGCTCGAAGAAGCCGCCGGCCGAACTGCCGCCGGCACCGGGTGGCAGCGACACGACCCAGACGGGTGGCACCACCGGCCAGACCGGCCCGGTCAAGGGCAGCCAGGAAGATTTCGTCGCGTCGGTTTCGTCCGACCGCATCTTCTTTGGCCTCGACCAATATGATGTCGATGCCGAGGATCAGGCGACGCTGCAGAGCCAGGCCGCCTGGCTGCAGCAGAACCCCAATGTCCGCATCACCATCGAAGGCCATGCCGACGAACGCGGCACCCGCGATTACAATATCGCGCTGGGCGACCGTCGCGCCAATGCGGCCAAAAATTATCTCGCTTCGCTGGGCATTTCGCCCAGCCGCATCAACACCGTGAGCTATGGCAAGGAACGGCCGGCGGCTCTGGGTTCGGACGAGGCAAGCTGGGCGCAGAACCGCCGCGCAGTGACCGTTACCGTCCAATATTGATCCCCGTCGGGTCGCGACTGACGGCTATGGGCCCGCCGATTTCGATCGGCGGGCCCTTATGTTTTTGGGCCAGCCGCGATCTTCGTTCCGTCTTTGCGAAATTCGTTTCCGATATGTGGGACGACCCTATATATGGGACGAAAACAGGAAGCGAAAAAACATATGCAAGATGGCGAAGAGAAGCAGGAACAGGGCGTTAAGGGCACGCAAACGCTGATGCGCGCGCTCGATATCATGGACGAGGTGATCGACGGGCCGATCCGTGCCGCCGATCTGGCCCGCAAGCTGGGCATGAGCAAGACCACCGCGCACCGGCTGGTGCAGGCGCTGAAATCGCGCGACTATCTGGCGGTGACGCGCAACGGCTTTGCCCTTGGCCCCAAGCTGTTGCAGCTGGGCGTGCTGGCGACCGAGCAGATCGACTATGTTCGTGTCGCCCGCCCGTTCATGGAATTGCTGTCGGAAAAGACCGGCTTCTGCGTGTTCGTGGGCAAGCGCGAGGGCGACTGGTCGCGCCATCTGGACCGGGTGACCGGCAACCAGCGGCTGCGCGTCGCAACCGCACCGGGCGATCGTCGTCCGGTCGCCGAAACCGGCCTGGGCAAGGCGCTGCTGCTGGACGAGGATGAAGCGACCTGGGAACGGCTCTATGTCGAAGCCAAGGGTGGTGAGGCCAGCCGCAAGCAGATCGACGCCTATATTGCCGAGATGCGGGTCCACAAGGCGCGCGGCGAAGTGCTGCACGACAGCGAACTGGGCGATGGCGTGCGGTCGATCGCCGTGCCGGTGCGCGATGCCAAGGGACAGATCTGCGTCGCCATCTCGATCGCGAGCGCGGCCCATTATCTGACCGACGATGTCCGCCCGGCGCTGGCCGAGCAGGTAATGAAGTCGGCCGAACAGATCAGCGCCGCGGTGGGCTTCAGCGGCCAGCGCTGAATTTCCCTTCATTCCTGACAAGAAAATAGGCGCGGTCACCAATGGTAACCGCGCCTTTTGAGGTTGGGAGGACTGGGAAATTACATCCGGTAGGTCACGCCGAAGGTGAAGGTGCGACCGATGCGGGTTTCGAACAGCGTGTCCTGACGCTGGCTGTCGATATAGAGGCGGTTCTGCTCGTCGGTCAGATTCTGCGCCTCGACGATGATCTTCAGGCGATCGGTGACATTATAGCTGGCCGACGCATCCATGTAGAAGGTCTTGGCATTGCCCTGAAGGTCGCTGCCCGGCGAGGCCGGAATGCCGCGGATGAACTTGTCGCGGAAGTTGCCGGTGGTGCGGATCGAGAATTTGTCATCCTCATAATAGAGCGTGCCCGACGCGGTGTTGGGCGACAGGCCGACCAGGTCCGCCGTGGTGGTCACAGTCGGCACGCCGTTCGCGCTGGCGAGGATATAATTGATCTTCGACGTGACGTGGGTGTAGTTGGCCAGCACGCCGAAATTGCTGAAGAAGCCGTCGAGGAAGGTGAAGGGGATCTGGGCATTGAGCTCGATACCCTTGAGCTTGCCGCCCGGCGTGTTGAAGGGCTGTGAAATGGTGAAGTCGTCGGTCGGCACGGCATTGCCACCGATCAGCAAGGCATCGGGCAGTCCCAGCTGGTTGAACGCGATCTGGCTGTTCACATTCTGGATGAAGCTCTTGATGTCCTTGTAGAAGAAGGCAGCCGAGAGCAGCGATCCGGGGCGGAAATACCATTCTACCGCGACGTCGAACGTATTGGCGCGGATCGGATCGAGGAAGGGGTTGCTGATGGTGCCAACGCGGGTCGTCGGATTGATCGTCACGGTAGGCGTCAGCAGACCCAGTTCAGGCCGTGACAAAACCTTAGCACCAGAGAAGCGGACGAGCAGATTGTCGATCGGTTCAACGACGATGTTGGCCGACGGCAACCAATCGTCATAGTTGTTGCTCGCCGACTTGAACTGGCCGGCCACACCGGTAGGCGACGCGGCATTCGCCACGGTGATATAGCCGGAGGAGAACATGTCGGTCTTGACGTAACGCACGCCGACGTCACCGCGCACACCGAACCCGATTGCGTCGCTCAGGTCGAAATTGGCCATGAGATAGCTGCTCATGACTTCTTCGCGCACCCGGCTGCGTCCACCGCCGCACTCCACGCCGCAATAGCGGACCGCATCGAAGTTGAAGGTGCTGGCCCATTTGTCGGGATCGATCGCCACCCAGCTGGACGGCGCACCATTGCCCCACAGCTTGTCGACGCCGGTGATGGTGGTGGTGATGTCGGCCAGCGTCGTGCCGGCCGGGAGGGCCTGCACGATACGGTCAGCATTATAGGTGTTCAGGAAGGTCGACAGGAAATTGCTGCGCCGATATTGCGCGCCCGCCTTGATCGAGAAGGCATCGCTGACCGTCCATTTCAGATTGGTCTCGGCGGTCATGTTGTCGGTGGTGTTCTTCGACGGTTTGCCCTGGAAGCTGAAGCCACCATAGACCGTGCCGTTCGCCAGGCTCGGCGCATAGGCGAAGCTGGCGGGATCATTGACGTCGACACCGAAGCCCAGCTTGGGCGTGCTGCCGCCGTCGCGGAAGTCGATCGAGAAACCATCGGTATCGACCGCGTCGATGAAGGTCTGGAGACGCTTCTTGCCGTCCCAGATCGACTGGTTGAACCCGACGACGCCGCTGATTTCCAGACTGTCGTTGAGCTGGCGCTTATAATTCAGGTTGGCCTGCTTGAAGGTCGAAACGAAATGATCGACCAGTCCTTCGGAACGGACATCGACACCATCGAACAGACCGTAGAGCAACGAACCATTTTCGTCGAACTCCACGTCACGCACCGATGTCATGGGCTGGCCAAGATTCGAGGCGTTGCGGGCGAAGGACACTGCCGCGATATAATTGTCGCGCCGGGTCACCTCGAACCGCGAATAAAGCAGGTCGAGCGAGATGTCGGTATCATCATCCGGGTTGAACTGGAACGACAGCGACCCGCCGATACGCTCCTGATTCTGTTCACTGTTGAGGTAACGCGGCAGGCGCGGCAGGAAGGCGCCGCTGCCGGGCGTGCTGGCCAGGTCGTCACGCCGCAGATCCTGGATCGTCTGGTAGGCGGCGGCATCGCTGGTCCGCGGATTGCCCGTGCTGCAATCGGTGGCGGTCACGCCGCGCGCCGCCAGTTGCGCAGCTGTCTGGCCGGCGGTGTTGATCGGCGCGCCGAGCGGCGAACAGAAGCCGCCATTGGCATTGGCCGACAGGATGTCCACCGCCGAATAGCCGACTTCGCGGATATGCCGCTTCTGATAGGCGACCGAACCGAGGATGCCGAAGCCGCTGTCGCCGAACTTCTTCGATATCAGCAGCGAGGCGCGCGGGTCGACCTCCTTCGACAGCTCGTTATAGACGCCGCGCGCAGTCATCGAGAGGACGAAATCCTCCTTCTGCTCCATCGGCTTGGGCGCGCTCAGATCGACCGTGGCGCCGAGCGAGCCTTCCTCGACATCGGCCGAGGGGGTCTTGCGCACCGACAGGGCGGAGAAGATTTCGGTCGGGAAGACGTTGAAGTCGAAGCTGCGGCCATTGTTGCCAGCGCCGTAAATGTCCGACGAGCCGGTCTGCGACGTGCCTTCCATGCCGTTGATGCGGGTGCGGGTGAAGGCCGGGCCAAGGCCGCGGACCGAGATGTTGCGGCCTTCGCCGCCGTCGCCGCGCTGGAGCGCAATGCCCGGCACGCGCTGCATCGATTCGGCGAGGTTGGAGTCGGGGAACTTGCCGATATCTTCGGCGACGATCGAATCGATTGCAGCGGCTTCCTGCCGCTTCATGCTGAGCGCGCTGTTGAGCGAGGCGCGGAAGCCGGTGACGACGATGTCGGCATTTTCCTGGTCAGGCTGTGCCTGCGGCGCCTGGTCCTGCGCAAAGGCCGGCGCACCCGCCATCATGGCGACGGCCAGCGCGATCACCGACGAACGGCGCGCGGACGCAATACGGCTGTAATGCTCGATCATGACTTCCTCCCCAATGTGCCGGCCCTCGCCAGCATTCCCACTATGTGAAATTTAGTGTCACACTATATTATATTTCACGACATTTCCATAAAAATCATAATATGACCGCAAGTCCCACGATGTGGATCGCTATGACGCTGATCGCATTGGATGCAGGGAGGGATTGACCGGAATTTTTTCCCTATATATGGATCATGCTATCAATTTATGAGACCGATCCCATCGTGATCGCGACCGGATTCCTGCTTCCGCCTCTGCACGGGCGGTTTTCTTGGGGGAGCGCGTTCTGGCGCGCTCCCCTTTTTGCTCGCCAGCCCAGTTCGGGATACACTGCGCCATGCCCCTTAGCTCTGCTCTTGCCCTGTTTCTGATGGCCGGGGCACCGTCCCAGCCCTCCGTCCTGACCTTCGATCTGTCGCCAGGTAGCGTTGAACGGCAAACACCGTACCGTGCGGGCGGCCACGGCATGGAACCGGGGAGCACGGATAGCGACTTTCTGTTTTCGGTGGCGGTGCCCGATGGCACCTATCGGGTGACGCTGACGCTGGGCGATCGCAAGATGGCCGGCGAAACCACGGTCAAGGCTGAAGCCCGCCGGTTGATGCTGCGTAACGTCGCTACGAAAAAGGGTGAGTTCGTCCAGCGCCAATTTCTGGCCAACGTCCGCAGCCCCGCGCTGCCGCCACCGCCCGCCAACGCCCCTGGCGGCAATGCCGTCCGCCTGCCCAGCGTCGATATCCGGGAATATAGCTGGGATGATCGCCTCACCCTGGAATTTCTTGGCCAGCCGAAACTCAGCTCCGTGAAGATCGAGCCGGTGACGGCGCCCACGATTTTCCTCGCCGGCGATTCGACGGTCACCGATCAAGCAGCCGAACCCGCGGCAAGCTGGGGCCAGATGCTGCCGGCGATGCTGGACGGCACGGTTGCGGTGGCCAATCATGCACGTTCAGGTGCGACGCTGAAATCCTTCCTCACCGACCTGCGCTTCGACAAGCTGCTGTCGGCAGTGAAGCCGGGCGACTGGCTGTTCATCCAGTTCGGCCATAATGACCAAAAACAGGAATGGCCGCAGACCTATGCCGATGCGGCCACCACCTACCCTGCCTATCTGCGCGCCTATATCGCCGAGGCGCGGCGGCGCGGCGCCCATGCGGCACTGGTGACATCGCCCGAACGGCGCAATTTCGACGAGAGCGACCGCATCAAGGATACGCTGGGCAGCTATGCGGATGCGGTGCGCAAGCTGGCGGCGGAGGAGCGAGTGCCGCTGATCGACCTCAATGCCGACAGCCGCGCCATTTATGAAGCGCTGGGGCCGCAGGTTGCGCCTACCGCCTTCAATGATGGCGGCAAGGACAAGACCCATCATAATAATTATGGCGCCTGGCTGCTGGCGAGCGCGGTGGCCGAACGGATCCGGGCGCAGATCCCGGAACTGGCGCCCCATGTCGTCGCCGCCCCCTTTGTGCCGGCCCAACCGCCGAGCGCCGCGCAGGTCGCGATCGTGCCGAGCCGGGCGCATAGCGATGTGCGTCCGGCGGGCAACTGAGGCATGCTGAAGATGAGCCGGCGCGAGATGAGCCTGGGCCTGGCCGCCGGCGCGCTGCTGGCGCCCGGCACTGCCTTTCCCTTTGCCGGCCATGCGGCGCGGCGGTTCGATGTGCGCGATCATGGCGCGCGGGGCGACGGCATCGCGATCGACAGCGATGCGATCAATGCCGCGATCCTGGCCGCGTCGCGGGCGGGTGGCGGCACGGTGCTGCTGCCGCGCGGCCGCTACCTGAGCTTCTCGATTCGGCTGAAGAGCCAGGTCACCCTGGTCATTGGCGAAGGCGCGGTGATCGAGGCGGCCGATCCGGCGCGCCATGGCGGCCGCTATGATTTGCCCGAAACGGGGATCGACCAGCTCTACCAGGATTTCGGCCATAGCCATTGGCACAACAGCCTGATCTGGGGCGAGGATCTGGTCGATGTCGCGATTCTTGGCCCCGGCATGATCCATGGCCTGGGCCTGACCCGCGACGGACCGGGCGCGCGCTGGAAGAAACAGGCGGGCGAACGGCCGCTGTCGATGCGCGGGATGACCGACGCGCAGATTGCCGAGCTGGAGCCCGATGCCACGAAGATGAATGGCCTTGGCAACAAGGCGATCGCGCTGAAGAACGGCCGCAACATTCATTTGAGCGGCTTTTCGATCCTGAAGGGCGGGCATTTCGCGATCATCGCGACCGGCACCCAGCAATTGCGCATCGACAATGTGGTGATCGACACCGAACGCGACGGCATCGACCTGGACTGCGTGCGCGACGTGGTGGTGGAACGCTGCCGGGTCAATTCGCCCAATGACGACGGCATCGTGGTCAAGAGCAGCTATGCGCTGGGCCGGGCGATCGCATCGGAGAATATCCTGATCCGCGACTGCGACGTGTCTGGCTATGATATGGGATCAATGCTGGACGGCACGAAACGCACCACGCAGCAGATCGCGCCGGACCAGGACCGGGTCACCGGCCGGATCAAGCTCGGCACCGAAAGCAATGGCGGATATCGCAATATCCGGATCGAGGATTGCCGCTTCACCCGTTGCCGTGGGCTGGCGCTGGAGACGGTCGACGGCGGGGTCATGGAGAATATCGCCGCGCGGCGGCTGACCATGCGCGAGGTGACGACCGCGCCGATCTTCCTGCGTATCGGCGACCGGCGGCGCGGGCCGGACGGCACCGGCATCGGCGCGATCACCGGCGTGGAGATCAGCGAGGTGGATGCGCGCGGGATCGATCATCGCTTTGCCGCCAGCATTGCCGGCCTGCCCGGCCATCCGGTGCGTGACGTGACGCTGCGCGACGTACATCTGGTTTATCAGGGTGGCGGCACCGCGCAGGATGCGGCGCGCAGGCCCGCCGAACTGGCCGATGCCTATCCCGAACCCAGCATGTTCGGCGTGCTGCCCAGTTGGGCGCTATGGGCGCGCCATGCCGAGCAGCTGACGATCGAGCGCTTTTCCGCCGAGACGGCAACGCCCGACGCGCGGCCACCGGCGCTGTTCGACGATGTGGCGGGCCTGACGATCCGCAACAGCCCGATCCTGGCGCGCTGAAACGGACATCGTCCCACCCATTCTTAGCATTTGACGAACATGTGGGACGATGTTACCCAAATATCGGTTTCGAGTTCCATAATATGGTTCACAGGGGAGAGCCGATGTCCGTCCACGCCTTCAAGATGCAGCTCAAGCCCGGCGTGGTCGCGGAATATCGCAAGCGCCATGACGAGATCTGGCCCGAATTGTCGGCGCTGCTGACCGAGTCGGGCATCCATGACTATTCCATCTTCCTGGACGAAGAGACGCTGAGCCTGTTCGCGGTGCTGAAGCTGCGCGAGGACAATCGCCGAGACAGCCTGCCCGACCATCCGGTGATGAAGCGCTGGTGGGACTATATGGCGCCGCTGATGGAAGTGCAGCCGAGCAACCAGCCCAAGGAATGGCCGCTGCCGCTGCTGTTCCACATGGATTGAGTGCAGGAACAGGCTGACATCCATGCGTAGCTTTATCGCCGCCCTCGCCCTTGGCACCATGCTGGCCACGCCTGCGCTTGCGCAGCAGGCCAAGCCGACTGCCAACCTCTCCGCGCCGGTCAAGACCTTCGGCCGCGTCTCCTATGATGCGCGATCGCTGATGATCGACGGCAAGCGGATGGTGATCTGGTCGTCGGAATTCCACCATTTCCGCCTGCCCTCGCCCGATCTGTGGCGCGACATTCTGCAGAAGATGAAGGCGAGCGGCTTCAACAGCGTCGCCGTCTATTTCGACTGGGGATTCCACAGCCCGAAAAAGGGCGTGTACGACTTTAGTGGTATCCGCGACATCGAAAGGCTGCTGACCATGGCGGAGGAGGAAGGCCTCTACGTCATCACCCGTGCCGGTCCCTATGTGAATGCGGAATTGTCGCGCGGCGGCTTTCCCGGCTGGCTGGTCAACCAGCGCGCCCGCGCCCGCACCGATGATCCCGACTATATGGCGGCGGCCGACGAATGGCTGACAAAGGTCAACGCGATCATCGCCAAGCACCAGATCAACAATGATCCCAGCCGCAAATATGGCGTGATCCTGCACCAGATCGAGAATGAGCTGGCGATGACCACGCCCGCCCAGCGGCGCTACATGGACCATCTCCATGCCAAGGCACGGGCCGACGGCATCACCGTGCCGCTGTTCCACAATGACCAGGGCCGCAACGGTTACTGGGCGCCGGAAAGCAGCAAGGTGGACAAGGTCGTCCACGGCCCCAACGACATGTATGCGTTCGACGGCTATCCCGGCGGCACCTGTACCGTGGACGGCAAGCCGACGCGCGGGTCGGCCGCGCCCGACTGGGGCTATTATGGTCCGGGCGGGGCCAAGGGCGGCGCATCGGCCTCCCCCGACACGCCCGGTTTCCTGGCCGAATTCGGTGGCGGCTGGTTCGACTATTGGGGATCCAACGGCGGCTATGAGTGCAACGCGATCCAGCGTGGCAAGCGGTTCCAGCGCGTCTTCTATGGCACCAACCTGGCCAATGGCATCGGCATCCAGAGCTTCTACATGGGCTATGGCGGCACCAGCTGGGGCTGGCTACCCGCACCGGTGGTGTTCAGCAGCTATGACTATGGCTCCGCCATTTCCGAGCCGCGCGAGGTGCGCGAAAAGGCGCTGGAGATGAAGCAGCTGGGCGGCCTGATCGCCTCCGTCCCCGACATGGCCGGGATGATCCCGGCCGGCACGCCGGAGATCAGCTCGCCCAATATCCAAGTCTATCACAACAAGAGCCCGGAGACGAACGCGCGCTTCCTGATGGTGACGCACAAGCCGTCCAACGGGCAGACCAGCGACGCTTTCAGCTTCACCGCCGACCTGCCCGATGGCCGCTATACCGTGCCGATGCAGCTCAATGGCTTCGACGCCAAATGGCTGGTCGCCGGCGTGACGCTGGGCGGGCAGCGGCTGGTCTATTCCAGTTCCGAACTCCAGTCGGCGCAGCAGATCGACGGCAACGACCTGATCCTGCTCTATGGCCGCGTCGGCGAGCCGGGCGAGACGGTGCTGCGCTATGCATCCGCGCCCAAGGTGACGGTGCTGGAAGGCCAGGCGCGCAGCGCGTTCGATGCCGCGAAGGGCGACCTGAAGCTGGATTACAGCCATCAGGGCCGCGTCGTGGTGCGGATCGAGGGGGGCGGGCGTCCGCCCCTGACCCTGATCCTGGCCGACGAGGCCGAGGGCGCGCGCTACTGGCGCGAGAAGGACATGCTGGTGCGCGGGCCGGCGCTGGTGCGCAGCGCTGTTGCCAAGGGTGGTGCGCTGACGCTGACCGGTGACACGAGTGCAGCCAGCCCGCTCGAAATCTGGGCGCCCAAAGCGGTCCGCTCGGTCAGCTGGAACGGCGTGAAGGTGACGACGAAGGCGACAGCCATTGGCAGCATCGCCGCGATCCAGCCGCTCGCCGGCCCGGCTGATGTCGCGCTGCCGGCGCTCAACGACTGGCGCATGGCACAGGGTTCGCCCGAGGCGCAGCCCGGTTTCGACGACAGCGGCTGGCAGGCGATCGACAACCGGTCCTATGCCAGCACCACCGCCAAGCCGGACGGCCAGCCCAATATGCTGATGGACGCCTATGGCTTCCATGATGGCGATGTCTGGTATCGCGGCCGCTTCACCGGGTCGCCCGATGCCAAGGCGCTGTCGCTTTATTATGGCGCGGGCGGTTCGGGACTGGTGCAGGCCTGGGTCGACGGCAAGTTCCTGGGTGAAGGCGAAACGCCCGGCGGCCTGCCGCGGCCGATCACCACCGGCACGGCGCGCTTCGCCCTGCCCGCGGAGGCGCAGGCGGCGGGCGAGCATGTCCTCTCCGTCATGGTTCGCAACAATGGCCATAATTGGGATCTGGACAGCGACGATTTCCACAAGGAAGCGCGCGGCCTGGTGTCCGCATCGCTGGAGGGCGGCCCGAGCGGACGCAGCTTCGCGGTGCCGATCAACTGGAAGATCCAGGGCAAGCAGGGCGGCGAGGATCTGCCCGATGTCGCCCGTGGTCCGGCCAATAATGGCGGCCTTTATGGCGAGCGGATGGGCTGGCACCTGCCAGGCTTCAACGATGCCGGCTGGGCCAAGGCCAGCGTGCCCGCGACCCAGGCGGCGGCCGGGACCAACTGGTATCGCACCAGCTTTGCCCTGAACGTCCCCAAGGGGCAGGACGCGACCATTGGCCTCAGCTTCGGCGACGCCAGCAAGCCGCGCTCGCCGGTCCGTTACCGTGTGCTGGTGTTCGTCAATGGCTGGAACATGGGGCAGTTCATCGCCCATGTCGGGCCTCAGCGGACCTTCCCCATTCCCGAAGGCATCCTGAACCACAGGGGCCAGAACCATGTCGCGCTGGCCGTCACGTCCGACGGTCAGCCGGGCGATGCGCTCGAAACCGTGCGCCTCGTCACCCTACGCAATGTGAAAGGCGGTCTGCCGGTGCAGATGGTGACCGCGCCAAACGCACCTTCAGACCTCAAGGAGACCAAGTAAGTGGCCGCTCTCACCCATGATGTACCGCGCCAGCAGGTCGTCGAATCCATCGACCGGCTGATGGACAATCTCGTCAATATCAAGGACGAGACAGGCGAATTCCTGCTCCATCTGGAAGATGGCCGCATCATCGACACCAAGGGCTGGGCCGGATGGGAATGGACCCATGGCGTCGGCCTGTTCGGCATGTGGCGCTATTTCGAGCAGACCGGCGACCAGAAGGCGCTGGGCATCATCAAGCAGTGGTTCGAGGATCGCTTCGCCGAAGGCACGCCGACCAAGAATATCAACACGATGGCGCCGTTCATCACGCTCGCCTATCTGTATGAATACGAGCCGGACCCGCGCTACATCCCCTATCTGGACGTGTGGGCCGAATGGCTGATGGCGGCCGACGGCCTGCCCAAGACCGAAGAGGGCGGCTTCCAGCATATCGTCTATAACGACGTCAATCCCGGCGAGATGTGGGACGACACGCTGATGATGTCGGTCCTGCCGCTCGCCAAGATCGGCCTGCTGCTGAACCGCCCGGCCTATGTCGAGGAAGCCAAGCGCCAGTTCCTGGTCCATATCAAATATCTCTATGATACGAAGACCGGCCTGTGGTTCCACGGCTGGGACTTCAACGGTCGCCACAATTTCGCGCAAGCGCTGTGGGCGCGCGGCAATTGCTGGGTGACGATCGCCATCCCCGAGATCATCGAGATACTCGACCTGAAGGAAGGCGATTTCTTCCGCACCTTCCTGATCGACACGCTGGCCGCCCAGGTGAAGACGCTGGCCGAGACGCAGGACGCAGAGACCGGCCTGTGGCACACGCTGATCGTCGATCCGACCAGCTATCTGGAAGCATCGGCCACCGCCGGCTTTGCCTATGGTATCCTGAAGGCCGTGCGTAAGGGCTATCTGCCCCGCCATTATGAGGAAGTCGGCATCAAGGCTGTGCGCGGCGTGCTGGCGAACATCGACGAGACCGGCGAGTTGCAGCAGGTGAGCTTCGGCACGGCGATGGGCGACACGATGCAGTTCTACAAGGACATCGCGCTCACCTCCATGCCCTATGGCCAGAGCCTGGCCATGTGCGCACTCGGCGAGTTCCTGCGCACCTATATCTGAGTCACGGGAAACGGGGATCGAGGGGTAAATGGAAGGACCGTTCGATCGCCGTTTCCTGCTGAAAGGTGCCGCCGGCATATCCATGCTGGCGGCACTGCCCGCTTTTGGCCGCGCCCTACCGCAAGGCATCGTCAATGTCCGCGATTTCGGCGCGAAGGGCGATGGTAGCCATATCGACAGCCCCGCGATCGACCGGGCGATCGCCTTTGCCGCAGAGCGCGGCGGCGGGACCGTCTATGTGCCGCCCGGCCGCTATGCCAGCTATACCATACACCTGAAGAGCAACATCACCCTGTGGCTGGACCGGGGCGCCACCCTGCTGGCCGCATCGGTGCCGCTGACTGGCCTCGCCAAGGGCGGCTATGACGCGGCCGAGCCGCAGGATCCGGCGATCGCCCCCTATCAGGATTATGGCCATAATCACTGGCGCAACAGCCTGATCCATGGCGAAGGGCTGCATGATATCGCGATCTGCGGCGACGGGCTGATCTGGGGCAAGGGGCTGAGCCGGGGCCATCCCGACACGGATCGGCCGGCCGCCGAACTGCCCGGCGTCGGCAACAAGGCGATCGCGCTCAAGAACTGCCGCAATGTCGCGCTGCGGGACTTTTCGATCCTGGAGGGCGGGCATTTCGCCCTGCTGGCCACCGGGGTCGACAATCTGCTGATCGACAACCTCACCGTCGACACCAACCGCGACGGGTTCGACATCGACTGCTGCCGCAATGTGCGGGTCAGCAACTGCACGCTCAATACCCCCTATGACGACGCGATCGTACCCAAGTCCAGCTATGCGCTGGGCTATCCGCGCGCGACCGAGAATGTGACCATCACCAACTGCCATGTCAGCGGATCCTATGTCGTCGGCACGCTGCTGGACGGGACGTTCCGGCCGCTGGCGCGCAATCGCGACACCTGGCTGCTGGGCCGGATCAAGTGCGGCACGGAGAGCAATGGCGGGTTCAAGAATATCACGATCAGCAATTGCGTGTTCGACCAATGCTGGGGGCTGGCGCTGGAAACGGTGGACGGCGCGGTGATGGAGGATGTGACGATCAGCAACATCGCCATGCGCGGCTGTCACAGCCCGGCCCTGTTCCTGCGACTGGGCCGGCGGATGCGCGGGCCGGCCGGCGCAGCGGTGGGATCGATGCGACGGGTGCTGATCGACAATATCACCTGCCAGAGCGGGTCGATGCTGCCGTCGATCATCGCGGGGGTGGCCGGTCATCCGGTCGAGGACGTCCAGATCAGCAATATCTTCATCGACCAGCCGGGCGGTGGCGACGCGGCGATGGCGGCGATCGATCCACCGGCCAAGGAAGAGGATTATCCCGATCCCGATCGGTTCGGCCCCTTGCCGGCGAGCGGTTTCTTCATCCGTCATGCGCGCAATGTGGACCTGAGCCATGTCGAGGTGCGGACGCGGGCAGCGGACGCGCGGCCGGCCTTCTGGCTGAAACATGTCGAGGGGTTTGACGGGTCCTATCTGAAGATGCCGGGCGGCGCGGGTGCCTTCCGGTTGGAGAATGTGACCGGCTTTCGCAGCAGCGCGATCCGCGATTTGCCGGACCGGCGGATCGACACGGTCGGCATGGTGCGTTTCTGATGCGCTGGTGGCTGGCGCTGCTGCTGCTCGGCGCGACGCCGGCGCAGGCGGCGGACTGGGTGCGATCGGTGGCACAGCGAGGGGATTTCCCGCTGGTGGCGCAGGGGCAGGCGGCGCGGATCGTCACCGATCCGGCCGACGATGCCGTGGTAGGAATCGCCGCCGATGACCTGAAGCAGGATATTGGCCGGGTCACCGGGGCCGCAGAGGGTGGCGCGGCGCAGGTGTGGATCGGCACGCTGGGGCATAGTGCAGCGATCGACCGGCTGGTGGCGGACAAGCGGATCGATGTCGCAAGGCTGAAAGGCGCGTGGGAGAGCTTCCTGATCCTGCCGGTCGAGCGACCGGCGCCCGGCGTGGCGCGCGCGCTGCTGATCATCGGCAGCGACCGGCGCGGCACCGCCTATGGCGCCTATGAACTGTCGCGCGCGATCGGCGTGTCGCCCTGGCACTGGTGGGCGGACGTCACGCCGCTGCATCGCGATGCGCTCTATGTCGCCAGGGATGCCCGGCGGTTCGGGCCGCCTTCTGTCAAATATCGCGGTATCTTTCTGAATGACGAGGATTGGGGGCTGGTGCCCTGGGCAGCGGGCACCCACGCGCCCGGCGAGAAACCGTTGGGGCCGAAGACTTATGCACAGGTCTTCGCGCTGCTGCTGCGGCTGAAGGCCAATCTTCTGTGGCCGGCGATGCACAAGGTGACGACGCCGTTCAATGCCGACCCGGCCAATGCAGCGCTGGCCGATCGCTATGCCATCATCATGGGGTCGAGCCATGCCGAGCCGATGCTGCGCAACAATGTCGGCGAATGGACCGCCCCGGCCGAGGATTTCGATTATCTCAAGAACCCCGACGGGGTGCGGCGCTATTGGGACGCGCGGGTGCGCAGCAATGCCGGCTATGAGAGCATCTGGACGCTGGGGATGCGCGGCATCCATGACAGCGGCATGGTGGGACCAAAGACGGTCGAGGAGCGCCGCGCCACGCTGGAGCGCATCTTTGCCGACCAGCGGGCGATGCTGGCCAGCGCCGGTGCGGCCGACGCCCCGCAGGTCTTCACCCCCTATAAGGAAGTGCTGGACGTCTATCGCGCGGGCCTCAAGGTGCCTGACGATGTCACGCTGATGTGGCCGGACGATAATTTCGGCTATATCCGCCACTTCCCCGATACCACCGAGCGGGCGCGCAAGGGCGGGTCGGGCGTCTATTATCATCTCTCCTATCTCGGCGCGCCACTCTCCTACCTATGGTTATCCACAACCCCGCCGGCGCTGATCCACGAGGAAATGGGGCGTGCCTGGGATGCAGGCGCGCGGCAGGTCTGGGTCGCCAATGTCGGCGACTTGAAGCCGGCGGAACTGGCCACCGACTATTTTCTGAGCCTGGCCTGGGCTGTGGATAAGGTGCGGGCAAAGCCTGTGGATAAGTTTGTGGAAGACTGGGCGGCGGAGAATGTCGATGCCGCGCAGGCGCCTGCCATTGCCGGGATATTGCGCGATTATCACCGGCTGAATTTCGCCCGGCGGCCCGAGCATCTGCAGTGGAATCTGCCTGTGGATAAGTATCGGCAAAGCCCGCTGACGATCGGCGAGGCGGATGAACGGCTGGCGGCGTTCGCGGCGATGGAGACGGGGCTGGCAAAGGTCGAGCCGGCGATCCCGGCCGAGCGGCGCGACGCTTTCTATGAATTGCTGGCCTATCCGGTGCGGGCATCGGCGGCGGCAAACCGGCGCTTCTTTTCCGCCGAGGCGCATGACCGGCTGCGCGACAGCGACCTGGCCGAGGCGACGCGGCGCGGCAGGATCGCGCATGAAGCGGACAGCGAAATTGACAGGCTGACGACCTATTACAACCGCGAACTGGCGGGCGGAAAATGGCGCGGAATCATGGCGGTGGAGCCGGCGGACGGGCAATGGCGCAGCTATCGCCAGACGCCGGTGGTGCTGCCGCCGGTCGATGCGCTGGCACCACCGGCCGGGCCGGCCAAGGCGCAGCTGGCCGCCCCTGCCCTGCCGCTGCTGACGCCGGACCGATTCGCCGGATGGACGCGCGTGGAGGGGCTGGGTCGTCATGGCGCAATGCTGGCGCCGGGCACCAAGGCCGGGGAGAGCCGCGCGACGATCGACCTGCCGCCGGGCGAATGGACCGCGCTTGTGGATATCTTGCCGACCTATGCCGACCGGGATGGCGACGCGCTGCACCTGACTGTCGGCATCGATGGCGTGACGCAGGTGCTGGAGAGTCGGCGCGAGACCGGCAATCGCGACTGGGCGATGGGAGTGCTGGACAATCGGGCGACCATGACGTTAACGCAACGATTGAGCGGCGGGCGCCATGTCGTGACGCTGGAGCGCGCCGATCCCGGCGTGCTGATCGAGGCGATCCGCTTCGTGCCGACGACCGCAGAAAAGGCCGAGAACGGCTTGCATTAGTCTCATATCGTGTGATAGCCGTTCACTATGTGGCATATATCTCATATGCCCGCGCGCGTTAGAACAAGAGCCCAAGCGCCGATCATTGCCCTAGGCGGAGGACCTGAATTGCCCGAGACTGCCCCATCCACCGCGCGTCCCGTCCGCCTGCAAAATTACCTCGCCTATGGCTCCAACGACGTGCTGGGCGCGGGATCGATGGCGGTCATTTCCGGCTGGGTGCTGATCTTCTACACGCAATTCTGCGGGCTTAGCGCCGGGCAGGCAGCGACGATCTTTGCCGTCGCGCGCATCCTGGACGCCTTCGCCTCGCCGATGATCGGCTATATTTCCGACCATTTCGGCGGCACCTGGCTGGGCCGCAAGTTCGGCCGCCGCCGCTTCTTCATCCTGGCCGCGATCCCGCTGCTGCCGAGCTTCGCGTTGATGTGGCTGCCGGGTCAGGGCTTCTGGTATTATCTGGTCAGCTATGTGCTGTTCGAGCTGGTCTATGCGATGGAGATCATTCCGTTCGAGACGCTGGCCGCGGAAATGTCGACCGATTACCGCACCAAGGCGAAATTCGCCGGGTCGCGCATCCTGTTCGGCCAGGCATCGGCGATCCTGGCGGGCTTCCTGCCGCTGTGGCTGATCAACGCGCTAGGCCGCGACAGCGCCGACACCTTCTTCTACATGGGCATCATCTTTGCCGCTCTGTTCATGGTGACGGCGGGGCTGCTCTACCTGTTCAGCTGGGAACGGCATCTGCCCGGATCGGCCGAGGCGATCGGCCAGCATCCGGTCGGCGCGGGCGGGCCGGGACAGGCGTTGAAGGCGCTCTACCGCAACCTGTTTTCCACCATGCGCATCCGCGCCTTCCGCCTGCATCTGGGCATGTATCTGGGCGGTTATATCAGCCAGGACATCTTCAACGCGGCCTTCACCTTCTTCGTGATCTTTGCGCTGGCCGGATCGACGGCGATCGCATCGGGCCTGCTGGGCACCATGTATATCGTCCAGTTCGTGGCGGTGATCATCGCCATCAACCTGGCGCTGCGAGCATCGCCGGCCAAGGCCTATCAGGTTGCCGCCGCCGACTTCGCGGTCGGGTGCCTGACGCTGATCGGCCTGTGGTTTGCCGGCGTGCCGGCGACCAGCCCGTGGATCTGGCTGCCGATCATCCTGTGCGGCCTGGGCCGCGGCGCGCTCAACTATATTCCCTGGGCAACCTACAACTATATGGCCGATGTCGACGAGATCGTGACCGGACAGCGCCGCGAAGGCAGCTTTGCCGGGGTCATGACCTTCGTGCGCAAGGCGACGCAGGCGGCGGCTGTCGCCGGCGTGGGCTTCATCATGCAGGCCGGCGGCTTCGTGTCGGGCGCGGCGGAACAGAGCCATGGCGCGATCCTGACCATGGCGCTGCTGCTGGGCGTCGGCACGGTCGGCTGCCTGGGGCTGGGCATCTGGGTGTCGACCAAATTCCGCCTGAGCCCGGCGACGCACGACATATTGATGCGCGAGATCGAGCATCTGCGCAGCGGTGCGCGCACGCCGACATCGCCGGTCGCCGCCGAGGTGGTCGAGGATCTGTCAGGCTGGCGCTATGACCAGCTGTGGGGCCGCAACCCGGTCGCGCAATAAGAAAGGGAAAGGCATGGCGAAGAGGATGCTGTTGGGTGCGGCGCTGCTGGCGATGGTCGCCGCGACGCCGGCGCAGGCCCAATATTGGTCGCGCAGCTGGATGGCGGCGCCTTTGGTCAACCGCGCCCCGCCCGAAAAGCATCCCGATCTCAACGACCGCACCGTCCGCCAGGTGTTGCGCCTGTCGAACGGCGGGCAGCGCATCCGCATCCGCCTGTCGAACGAAATGTCGGTCAATCCGCTGCTGGTGGGCAGCGTGCATGTCGCGCTGGCCGGTGAAAATGGCGCGATCGTGCCGGGCAGCGACCATGTCGTGACCTTCAACCAGGCGCAGGGTGCGACCATCCCCGCGCGCGCGCCGCTGCTCAGCGATCCCATCGACCTGGCGGTCAAGCCGCTGACGCGGATCAGCATTTCCATCCATTTGCCGCAGGGCGCGGCGGATGCGACCGTCCACAGCTATTCGGCGGCGACGACCTGGACCGCGCCGGGCGACCAGACGGGCGCGCAGGTGCTGACCAGCCCGACCATCATCGGGCCGCGCGTGGTGATTTCGGCGGTCGAGGTGGACAATGCCAAGCGCGGCACGGCGATCGTGACGCTGGGCGATTCCATCACCGACGGCGTGCGCGCCACTCCCGACAGCAACCGGCGCTGGCCCGACCTGCTGGCCGAGCGGCTGCAGAAGGCCGGTCGGAAAAGTGTCGGCGTCGCCAATGCCGGGATCAGCGCCAATCGGCTGCTGAGCGAGGCGGATGGCTATAATGCGCTGGCGCGGTTCGACAGCGATGTGCTGGCGGTGCCGGGCGTCACCCATGTCGTCATCCTGGAAGGGGTGAATGACCTGGGCGGGGCGGCGCGCGACAAGCGCCCGATGCTGACGCCGCAGACCGTCATCGGCGCCTATCGCCAGATGATCGCGCGGGCGCATGACCGCAATATCAAGGTCATTTTGGCGACCATCCTGCCCTATAAGGGCGCGGGTTACTGGAGCGCGGAGGGCGATGCGGTGCGTGTCGCCGTCAATGACTGGATCCGCACGACCAAGGAGGCCGACGGCTTTGTCGACCTGGCCAAGGCGGTGGCCGACCCGGCCGATCCGTCGCGCATGGCCAAGCCCTATGATGTCGGCGACGCGCTGCACCCCAATGACGAAGGCTTCCGCGTCATGGCCGATGCGTTCGACCTGAGGCTGTTCAAATGATCGCGTCGCTGCTGTTGATGGCCGCCGCCGCGAGCGGGCCGGTGGCGCCCAAGCCGCTGCTGCGCGACCCGGTGCATGATGGCGCGGCCGATGCGTCGACTGTCTATGACCGCAAGCGCGGCGAATGGGTGATGTTCTACACCAATCGCCGCGCCGACCTGCGACAAGAAGACGCCAAGGATGTCCGCTGGGTCCATGGCACGGCGATCGGCACGGCGCGGTCTAAGGACGGTGCCAGGTGGCGCTATAGCGGCACCGCGACGATCCCGACCAGTTGCACCGGCGAGACGCTGTGGGCGCCAGAAGTGCAGTGGCTGGAAGGCCAGTGGCATATGTGGCTGACGGTGGTGCCGGGCGTCTATCGCGACTGGAATGCACCGCGCTTCATCGTCCATCTGACCAGCCCGGACCTCAAGAGCTGGACCTGTGGCGAGCGGCTCGATCTCGGCTCCGACCGGGTGATCGATGCCAGCGTATTGGCGTTACCGAGCGGCGGCTATCGGCTGTTCTTCAACGACGAGCGGATGAACAAGGCGATCCGCACCGCCGACAGCAGCGACCTCATCCACTGGACCGTCAAGGACCGGCTGACCGACACGCCGGGCGAAGGCCCCAAGGCGTTTCGCTGGAAGGGCAAATATTGGCTGATCTCCGACGCGTGGAAGGGGCTGCTGGTGATGCGATCCGACGACGGGACGCACTGGACGCGCCAGCCGGACTATATATTGGCGACGCCCGGCAAGGCCCCGACCGACCGGGCCAAGGGCCAGCACCCCGACATCATCGTGTCGGGCGACCGCGCCTATATCATCTATTTCGTCCATCAGGAGGGCGAGGATGAGGCCAAGGCCAATCCCGACTGGAAGCGGCGGTCGGTGCTGCAGATCGCCGAACTGACCGAGAAGGACGGGATCGTCAGCGTCGATCGCGATGCGCCGGCGCATATACGACTAAAGCCCTGATCGCCGCGATTTTCCTTGCCCGTAAAAGTGGCTAGGAAGATGGACGATGCAGAAAGCCGCGAAGAAGAAGCCGCCCACGATCCGCGAGGTCGCCGCCCGTGCCGGCGTGTCGATGATGACCGCATCGCGCGCGATCAACGGCAAGGCGCTGGTCAGCGCCAAGTCGCAACAGGCGGTCGAACAGGCGGTCAAGGATCTGGGCTATGTGCCCAATGCGTCGGCGCGCGCGCTGGTGGGCAGCGCCGACCGGCGGGTGGCCTTGCTGCACAGCAATTCGACGACATCGGCCTATCTGGGCGAACTGCTGCTCGGCGCGCTCGGCGAGGCGCCGCAGCGCCATCTGCATCTGGTGGTCGAACAATGCGCGCCCGGCGCCTTTGCCAAGGAGATCGTCGATCAGGTGTCGAAGGCGCATGTCGCCGGCGTCATCCTGCCCCCGCCGCTGTGCGACTGGACCGAACTGGTCGAGGCGTTGCAGGCGCGCGACATCGCCGTGGTCGGCATCGCGCCCGATGGCGATGTGCCCGGCATGCTGGCGGTGGGGACAGACGACCGCCATGCCGCCTATGACCTGACCCGGCATCTCATCGACCTTGGCCATCGGCAGATCGGCTTCATCTCCGGCAATATCCGCCACCGCGCCAGCGCCCGGCGCCTGCAGGGCTTTCGCGACTGCCTGGCCGACCGGGGCATTACTCTGGACGAACGCTGGATCGTGCCGGGCGACTTTTCCTATCGATCGGGGCTGGATGCGGCCGAGCAATTGCTGAGCCTCGACACGCCGCCCAGCGCCATCTTTGCCTGCAATGACGATATGGCGGCGGCAGCGATCACGGTGGCGCATCAGCGGCGGATCAACGTGCCGGGCGACATCACCATCTGCGGTTTCGACGACACGCCGCTGGCGAGCGCGATCTGGCCGGCACTGACGACGATCCGCCAGCCGATCCGCGACATGGCGCGCGAGGCGATCGGCCTGCTGGGCGCCCATTTCAGCAGCCAGGACGATGGCGCCGGCGAAGAGGCGCTGGGCCGGGTGAAGCTGGATTATCAGCTGATCCGGCGCCAGTCGGATGCGGTGCCATCACGGCATTGATTACAAGCTGCCAGGATGCTGACGCATCGGCAGCTTGAAACGCTCAGGCGCCGCGCGGGCTGATCAAAGCCCGCGCAGGGTGACAGCGATGTTTACAGGAAGCCGACTTGCCTGAGCCAGGCTTCGCACAGGCGCGGCCAGAGCGAGACGGGCTGATCCTGCGTGTCGAGCGCGAAGCCATGGGGGGCGTCGGCGAAGATGTGCAGTTCCGCGCTGCCGCCCGCATCCTGCCAGGCGCGGCTGAGGCGATGGGCGTTTTCGACCGGCACCACCGGATCATTGCCGGCATAGACGATGAAGGCCGGCGGCGGGCCGGGCAATAGTTGCGCGTCCGGCTGAAGCACGTCGTAGAGCGCCTGCTTTTCCGCCGGCGGCAGCGGCGGCTTGTCGGCGATAATGGTGCGGCCTTTGGCATTGGTGGAGATGGGCGCATAGCCGATCACCAGGACATCGGGCCGCTGTGGCGCGACATCGCCCCAGTCCGCCGGATAATGTGCGGCGAGGCAGGCGGCGAGATGGCCACCCGAGGAGAGGCCAACGACGCCGACGCCATCGGGCGTCAGGCCGGAGGCGCGGATCATCCGCATCGCGGCGAGCGCATCGTCGAGCGGCGCGGAGGGACCGGTGCCGGCATGGGGGAAGCGGTGGATGAGGACGAAGGCATGATAGCCGAGCGATGTCAGCCATTGCGCGACCTGCACCCCTTCGCGTCCGGCCATCAGCGCGACATAGCCGCCGCCGCCCAGGATGAGCATGGCACGGCCATTGGGCCTGTCGGGCGCATAACCGAGCAGCACCGGGCGATCGACAGCGGTGACAACCGCCTGTTCGGGCGCAGCATTGGCGTCTTCCAGCGCGAAGGCGCCGCTTGGCGCATCGCGCAGCGGCCAGACCAGATCAGCAGCGAGCATCGGATACTCCCATCGGGCAGCCATGGGTGGGATAGGCTTCGCCATCCAGGTCCACGGCCTCGCGCACGACCTCCAGTCGATCGCCGGCGTCGCGCATTTCGTAGAATTTGGCGATCGCCCGCTTGAACGGGCGGTGGAGGACCAGCATCAGCCGTCCGTCAAAGGCATGGAACAGCATGCCATGGCCACTGTCCTGTTCGATCAGAGGTCCAAGCTGTTCCCACGGGCCGGCGAGCGTGCCGGATGTGGAGCGGGCCTGCGCCTGGACATAGCCGCCCTTCCCCCAACTGGACCAGAGCATCAGCAGGGTGCCGCTTTTGGTGCGATAGAGTTCGGGGCCGTCGGTGACATAGCCCATGTCCCCTTCGGGCTGTTTCTGGCCGATCACCCAGTCGGCCTCATTGGCGCGGAACAGCAATTGCGGCTTGCCGGCGGGCGAGAGATCGTCCGTGAGCGGCAGCGCCTCCATCGTGCCGACGCCCATCTGCAGCCATTCATGGGCATAGACCATCCAGGGCTTGCCGGCCGGGTCGATATAGAGGCTGCCGTCGAGCGTCATGTCATTGGGCGTAGTGACCGGCTCACCCTTGTGGATAAGCTGATAGGGGCCATCGACCCGGTCGGCCACCGCCAGCAAGGTGGCGCGGCGATAAGTGGGGCGCTTGCCGCTGGCGGGGATTGCCGCCTTGTCATTGTGGAAGGTGGCGAAGAGATAATAGCGCCCCTTCCAGCGATGCACCTCCGGCGCCCAGCCGCCGTCATTCGCCCAAACATCCTTCGGCAGGGCGAAGACCAGCTTGGGCTTCTGCCAATGGGCGAGGTCGGTGCTGGCATAGGCCATGATGCCGATGCGCGGATCGCCGGTGACGGCCGGGTCATTCTTCGAGAAGAGCCAATAAGTTCGGCTCGCCTGCTCCGCCACGACGAAGGGGTCGTGGATGCGCAGATGCGATGTCAGCAGCGGCGCGTCGGCCGCTGCCACCGGGGCGGCGAGCGTCAGCAGCAGGGCGGCGAGCCAGCGACGCATCAGCTCGCCAGCCTGTTGCCATAGCCGATGATGAGGGTGGCGAGGATCAGCAGGCCGACCCCGCTCCACACCATGCGGCGGACCGCCGGCGCGGCATCCTTCCACTCGCGGAAGGCAAAGCCCCAGCAGGTGCCAAAGATGATGATCGAGGCCATGTGCAGCGTCCAGCTGGAGAAGCCGAAGCGGCCCATCTGGCTTTCACCCATGGTGTAGAAGAAGAACTGGAAATACCAGGCCGTACCCGCCACCGCGCAGAGCAGGAAATTGGGCAGGAGCTTGGGGCGCTGGCCGCTGGCGTCGGGTGCCCCGGCCCACTGGCCCGCCGACTTGTTCCTGGCGATCAGCCAGCCGCACCAGAGCGCGTTGGTGATGAGGCCGCCGAACATGACGAGGCAGAGGGTCGGAAGGCCGGTCCAGAGCGGGCCGGTGCCGGCGGCGGCCGACAGCGCCTTGACCGGTTCACCGGCGGCGAGGCCGAAGGCAAAGCAGCTCGACATGATGCCGGAGAAGATGGCGACGGCGATGCCCTTCTTGAAATCGAACTCGGCGACGACGGCGGCCTTCTGTTCGGTCGAGAGCGCCGCATCCTTGCGGGCGCCGGCACGGGCGACGACGACGATGCCGAGCACGGTGACGGCCAGGCCCAGCAGGACGATCTGGCCGTGCAGGGTTCCGGCAATTTCGGTCATGAACGTCCCGTCGAAGATCGGCGGGATCAGCGTGCCGAAGACGGTGCAGAGGCCCAGCACCACCGCCATGCCGAGCGAGAGGCCGAGATAGCGCATGGTGAGGCCATAGGTAAGGCCGCCAAAGCCCCAGAGAAAGCCGAAGAAGATGCACCAGCCGACGACGGACGAGGGCACCTGGGCCATCACGCCCATCAGGTCGTTGGTCTGGACCGAGGCGAAGAACCAGGGCGCGATTACCCAAGAGAAGATGCCGCCGGTGAGCCAGAAAATCTCCCAGTTCCAGCGCTTCACGCCGCGGAAGGGGACATAGAAGCTGGCCGAGGCGAAGCCGCCGAGCCAGTGGAAGAGGACGCCGAGCAGGGGATTGGGGGTCATAGCGCAAGTCCCAGACGATAGAGGCGATTGGCGTTGCCGGCGAACATGGCGCGGCGATCGGCTTCGGGGAAATCCGACACGATGGCGTGATAGGATTCCATGTAACGGTCGATCGGGCCGAACAGCTTGTCGGTCGGCGTGTCGCTGGCGAAGGCGCAGCGTGTCGTCCCGAACATGTCGATCGCTTCATGCACCAGCGGCGCGATGGCGGCCATGGTCCAGTCGCGGCGGATGAAGCCCATGCCCGACAGCTTGACCGCGACATGGGGCAGCGCGGCGAGCGCCTTCATGCCCCGGCGCCAGTCGTTGAGGCCATCCGGATCGGTCAGCACCGGCATGCCCATATGATTGATGATGACCGGGATGTCCGGGTGGCGCTCGATCAGCGGGACGAGGCCCGGCATCTGCCCCGGATAGCATTGCAGGTCGAAGGAGAGGCCATGTTTGGCGAGCAGCCCATAGCCCGCCTGCCATTGCGGATCGACGGCGAGGTCGACCGGGCCATAGGTGCGCTGGGGATCGGCATGCCAGTTGACGATATGGCGGATGCCCTTGACGCGGGGATGGGCGGCCTGGGCGGCCAGCAGCGCATCGACATCCGGGTCGTTGAGGGCGGCAAAGGCGACGAAACCGGTGGGGAGGCCGTCGACGGCGGCGAGCGTGTCGAGCCACTGGGTCTCGCGCAGCGCGCTTTCCGCAGCCGCGCCGGCATCGACATGGACCGCGCCGATGACGTTCCAGCGGGCGAGGTCTTCGCGATATTGGGCCACGCCATAATTGCGGGCGATCGGCTCCACGCTGCCATTGGGGCCATCGTCCGAAAAGGGCGGGCTCAGCCAGTCGTAGCGGATATGATTGAGATCCCACAGATGGATATGGGCATCGACAAAGGGGATCATGCGTCCTCTCCCATGAACAGTTCAGCAGCCTCTTTTCCCGTTCGGGCTGAGCGTAGCGAAGGCTTCGGCTTCGCTACGCTCAGCCTGCCCTTCGACAAGCTCAGGGCGAACGGGGAGAAACTGGCATAAATCGCGGCGCGCCGGGCTCTTGGATGGCCGGTCGCGCCGCGTAGAGGTTTGGGTCAGAAGGTGGTGCGGCCGCCCGAGGTGTCGAAGGTCGACGCCGTGGTGAAGCTGCATTCCTCGCTGGCCATGAAGCAGACCATGGCGGCCGATTCCTCGACCAGGCCAAGGCGGCCCATCGGGATCTTCGAGCGCATATAGTCGACCTGGCTCTGCGGCAGCTGTTCCAGGATCGGGCTTTCGAAGGTCGCCGGGGTCAGCGCATTGGCGATCACGCCCTTGCCCGCCAGTTCCTTGCCGATGCTCTTGGTGAGGCCGATGACGCCGGCCTTGCTGGCCGAATAGGCGCTGGCGTTGGGATTGCCTTCCTTGCCTGCGACCGAGGCGAGATTGACGATCCGGCCATAGCCGTTTTCGAGCATGAAGGGCACGACTTCCCGGTTGCAGTAGAAGAGGCCGTTCAGGTTGATGTCGATCACCCGCTGCCAGCTGTCGACCGGATAGTCCCACACCGTGGCGGTCGCGCCGGTGATGCCGGCCGAGCAGACGAGGACGTCGATCTTGCCCAGCGCATCCGCGCTGGCCTTGGCGGCGGCGGCGACGGCGGCCTGATCGGAGACGTCAAGCGCAACCACATGGGTTGCGCCGACTTCATCCTTGGCGGCGGCGAGGGCGTCGGCGTTCAGATCCCACAGGACCACCTTGCCCCCTTCTTCGACGATGCGCTTGGCAACCAGCTTGCCCAGGCCCGAGGCGCCACCGGTGACGATGGCGCAGCGACCTTCATAGCGTCCGGAAAAGACGCTCATCCGAGCACCTCGTCACCCAGGTGGCGCCATTCCACGACATTCTGCTTCTGGCTGCCGAGCTTGGCGATGCCCAGTTCCATGACGTCGCCGGCCTTCAAATAGACGGCTTCGGGCTTCTTGCCCTCACCCACGCCCGGAGGGGTGCCGGTGATCATCAGGTCACCGGGGTAGAGGGTGATATATTCGCTGACATAGGAGATGAGCTGGGCGACGTTGAAGATCATCGTCCTGGTGTTGCCGGTCTGCATCCGATCGCCATTGACGTCGAGATACATGTCGAGATCCTGCGGGTTGCCGATTTCGTCGGCGGTCACCAGCCAGGGGCCGACCGGGCAGAAGGTGTCATGGCCCTTGCCCTTGCTCCACTGGGTGCCGCGCTGCTTCTGGTTGAAGCGTTCCGACACGTCGTTGACGAGGACATAGCCCGCGACCTTCGACAGCGCGTCTTCTTCCGACACGAAGCGGCAGGTTTCGCCGATGACGACGCCCAGCTCGACTTCCCAGTCGCCATGGGTCGCGCCCTTGGGCAGCATCACTTCGTCATTGGGGCCGTTGAGCGACGACAGCGCCTTCATGAACATCATCGGCTCGGTCGGGATCGGCAGGTTGGATTCGATCGCATGGTCCTCATAGTTGAGGCCGATGGCGACGATCTTGCCGATGCCCTTGACCGGCACGCCATAGCGCGGGTCGCCATCGACGACCGGGAGCGATGCGATGTCGACGCCCTTGGCGGCGGCGAGGCTCTCGATCGTCAGGTCGGCGACGACGCCGGACAGGTCACGGATCTTGCCTTCGGCATCGATCACGCCGGGCTTTTCCTGGCCACGCTGGCCGAAACGAACAAATTTCATGGGATCAGTCTTTCTCTGTTCAGGCGATCAGTGGGTATAGGGACGGTGCATCGCGATGTCGGGGTTCAGGTCGACGCCGAAGCCCGGCTTGTCGAGCGCGGTCACCTTCATGCGGCCATTTTCCGGCACCGGTTCGCCCAGCAATTGCGGGTGGAACATCGGCACCACTTCCGTCGGCCCCGGATGCATCATCAGGAACTCGGCGAAGGGCGAGTTGTGGCGGGTGATGACGAAATGATAGCTGTAGACCGACGAGCCATGCGGCACGACCATCTTCCCATGGGCGTCGGCGAGCGCGCTGATCTTGAGCAGTTCGGTGACGCCGCCGCACCAGCCGACATCGGGCTGGATGATGTCGCAGCAATCCATTTCCATCAGCATGCGGAAGCCCCAGCGGGTCGCTTCATGCTCGCCGGTGGTGACCAGCATGCCCTTGGGCACGTTGCGCTTGAGCTGCTGGTAGCCCCAATAATCGTCCGGGCTGATCGCTTCCTCGATCCACTTGAGACCCAGCTCATGCGCGGCGATGGCAAGGCGGGTGGCATAGTCGACGTCAAGCGCCATCCAGCAGTCCCACATCAGCCAGAAATCATCGCCGACCTTCGAGCGCATGTCGGCCAGTTCGGCGATATTCTTCTTGAGGCCCTCAATGCCCTCGGCCGGGCCGTGGTGCAGCGCCATCTTGCCGCCGATGAAGCCGAATTCCTTCGCCTTGTCCGGGCGCGCGCCGGTGGCGTAGAATTGCAGTTCGTCGCGGACCGCGCCGCCGAGCAGATGATAGACCGGTTCCTGGCGCAGCTTGCCGAGCAGATCCCAGAGCGCGAGGTCGACGCCCGAGATGGCGTTGATGACCAGGCCCTTGCGGCCATAATATTGGGTCGAGAAATACATCTGGTCCCAAATCTTCTCATAGTCGGTCGGCGACCGGCCTTCGAGGAAGCGGGCGAGATGCTTTTCGACGATATAGGCGGCGGGCTCGCCACCGGTCGTCACGGCGAAACCGACGGTGCCGTCTTCCGCTTCGATCTCCACCACCAAGGTGCCGAGCACATTGATGCCGAAGCTCTGCCGCGACTGGCGATATTCGGGATATTTCGACATCGGCGTCGCGATGTGATCGTCGATCCAGTGGCCTTCGCCCTGGTCATGATAATCGGCACCGCCGCCGCGCACGGTGAAGGCGCGGACATGCTTGATCTTCGGCAACGTCACGATGGGCACGCTGAAACTCCCTTGGGCCAGACCCATCGCAAGGGGATGGGCAATAACACTTCCACCATATGGACAAAATGCGCACAACGTGGGGCAATTGAGGGGAAGAATCGCGTCCAGCCTCTCCTACACCCTTGTTTTTCTCATTTTGTGGGATAGAGTGTTAGTAGATGAGACAAAATACGTCAAACCCGGAATCGGGTCCGCGAGAGGAAAAGTCGAAGACGCAGGGGTCGCAGACCCTTCAGCGCGGGCTGGACCTGCTCGACCAGGTGATCGACGGGCCGGTGAAGCTCGCCGACCTGTCCGAGCGCATGGGCCTGACGCGCTCCACCACCCATCGCCTGGCCAATGCGCTGGTCGAGCGCGGTTTCCTGACCTTCCTGCCGCGCGAGGGCTATCAGCTTGGGCCCAAGCTGCTGCAGCTCGGCTTCCTGGCGCAGAGCCAGGCCGACGTGGTGCAGATTGCCCGCCCCCATCTGGAAGCGCTGGCCGCCGCGAGCGAGGATGTGGTGCATCTGGGCCGGCTGGACGGCGACCAGGCGCTTTATCTGGACAAGATTCCCGGCCGCCGCCGGGTCGAGATTTCGAGCCGGATCGGCGATCGCCATCCGCTGACATCGACGGGCCTTGGCAAGGCGCTGATGCTGGACGACCCGGAGGCGGGCTGGACCCGGCTGCTGGAAAGCGAGCGGGAGAACGGCACCCATGATGCCGACCCGGCCACATGGCTGGAGCGGATGCGCGGCTATGTCGCGGCCGGCCGCGCGTTCGACCTGGAAGAGAATGAAGACCAGATACGCTGCGTCGCCGCGCCGATCCGCGATGCGTCGGGCGCGATCGTCGCCGCCATCAGCCTGTCGAGCGCCGCCCAATATATGGACGATGAGCGCATGGCATCGCTGAGCGACGAGGTCCGTGCCGCCGCGCAGAAGGTCAGCGCCGACCTGGGCTGGACCCCCGGCGTCAAATCCCCCCGCCGCCCGGTGCGGCGCTAGTTTGTAGCGGTGGCGAGCACAGCAATATTCCTCCCCTGCGAGGTTCGGCAGAGGCGCGCGACTCTGCCGAAGGGGACCACGAAGTGGTGGAGGGGTGTCGCCCCGTCGAGAGCGGGACACCCCTCCGTCGGACGCTTCGCGCCCGCCACCTCCCCTTCCAGGGGAGGATTGTCATTTGCCTGCGACCCGAAATCTTTGAAGCAAGGAAGACCAATCCCATGAAGCTGCTTGAAGGCAAGACCGTCCTCGTCACCGGCGCATCGACCGGCATCGGCCGGGCGGCCGCCATCGGCGCCGCCCAGCATGGCGCCGACGTCGTCATCAATTACGCCCATAGCGACGGCCCGGCCGCCAGCTGCGTCGCCGAGATCGAGGCGCTGGGCCAGCGCGCGATCGCGGTGAAGGGCGATGTCGCCGATCCGCAGACCGCGCAGGACTTCGTCGCCAAGGCGGTCGAGGCGTTCGGCAAGGTCGACGTGATGGTCAGCAATGCCGGCATCTGCCCGTTCCACGGCTTCCTCGACATGCCGGTCGACGTGGTGGAGCGGACCTTCAAGGTCAATCTGCACGGCGCCTATTTCATGGTACAGGCAGCCGCCCAGCAGATGGTGAAGCAGGGCCATGGCGGGTCGATCGTCGCGGTTTCCTCCATCTCGGCGCTGGTCGGCGGCGAATTTCAGACCCACTACACCCCGACCAAGGCGGGCGTGCATTCGCTGATGCAATCGACGGCGATTGCGCTTGGCAAATATGGCATCCGCTGCAACAGCGTGCTGCCCGGCACCATCCTGACCGAGATCAACAAGGATGACCTGGCCGATGTCGAGAAGCGCGAATATATGGAAAAACGCACGCCGCTCGGCCGCCTCGGCGCGCCCGAAGACCTGGCCGGGCCGATCGTCTTCCTGGCATCGGACATGGCCGCCTATGTCACCGGCGCGGCGCTGCTGGTCGACGGCGGCATGTATGTGAACCTGCAATAAGATATTGAGCGCCGTCATTCCCGCGAAAGTGGGGATGACGGTATTCAGGAAACAGGACATCGCCGATGAGGATCGTCACCAAAGCCGCCGCCGCCCTCGCCCTGCTGGCCACGCCTCTGCCGGCGCTGGCGACGCAGCCGGGCGACACGATCCTGATCGCCAGCGATTCGACCGCGGCCAATTACAAGAAGGGCAATTATCCCCAGACCGGCTGGGGCATGATGCTGGGTTGCGGCCTGTCGCCCGAGGTGCGGGTGTCCAACCATGCGATGGGCGGGCGATCGACCCGTACCTTCATCGAGGAAGGGCGCTGGACCAAACTCATGAGCGAGCTGATGCCCGGCGACACGGTGCTGATCCAGTTCGGCCATAATGACGCCTATCGCGCCAAGCCGCAGCGCTGGGCGCCGGCGCAGACCGACTATCGCAACAATCTGCTGCGCTTCATCTGGGACGTGCGCGGGGCCGGCGGCACGCCGGTTCTGGTGACGCCGGTGACGCGGCGCAGCTTTGGCGCCGACGGCAAGGCGAAGGCCGACTTCGCCGAATATTCCGCGGTGATGCGCGAACTGGCGGCGAGCGCGCATGTGCCGATCATCGATCTGGAAGCGCTGTCGCGCGCCTGGGTCGACCGGGCCGGGCCGGACAAGGCGAAAGCCTATTTCCTCCACTACAAGGCGGAGGACAAGATGCCCGGCTTCCCCAAGGGGATCGACGACGATACCCATTTCAGCGAACTGGGCGCGCGCAATGTCGCCGATCTGGTCGCCGGCGGCCTCAAGGCGCTGAACCTGCCGATTTCGGCCAAGGTGCTGGCGAGCCGGCCGGCGCTCAATCGGACCATGCCGCTGGGAAGGACCGAATGCCAATGACCATGCTTGACCGCCGCGGCCTGTTGACCGGCGCCGCCGTTGCCGCCGCGCTTGCGCCGATGAGCGAGGCGCTGGCGCAGAGCTTTCCGCTGCCCCAGGGGTTCGTCCGCTTTCCGATCTGGCCGGGCAAGGCGCCGGGCAGCGAGCATGTGACGGTGAAGGAAGTGGAGACGCTGCGCCGGCCCGACAGTGGGCCTGACGATGGCGTGTTCGCCCATATCGTCACCCCGACCCTGACCCTGTTGCGCCCGGCAAAGCCCAATGGCGCCGCGATCATGCTGATCCCCGGTGGCGGTTACAGCCGGGTGGCGATCGGCCATGAGGGCTATTCGATCGCGCGCCGCTTTGCCGAGGCGGGCTATGTCTGCTTCGTGCTGCTCTATCGCCTGCCGGCCGATGGCTGGGCGGCAGGAGCGGAGGCGCCGCTGCAGGATGCGCAGCGCGCGCTGCGGCTGGTGCGCAGCCTGGCCGCCAAGGAGAAGTTCGACGCCAACCGGGTCGGCGTGATAGGCTTTTCGGCCGGCGGGCATCTGGCCGCCTGGCTGACCAGCCGGGCGCCGGTGGAAAGCTACAAGTCGGTCGATGCCGCCGATCGCGAGCCGATCAAGGCCGCCGTCGCCGCCTATATGTATCCGGTGATCCAGATGGAGGGGCCTTTCGTCCACAAGGGATCGCGCACGCAATTGCTGGGCGAGAATCCGTCGCCCGAGCGGATGCGCGCCTATTCGCTGGACCAGGATGTGAGCGCGCAGACGCCGCCGGTGTTCCTGGCCCATGCGATCGACGATCCGGCAGTGCCGGTCGACAACAGCATCGCCATGCTGGGCTCGCTGCGGGCGCAGAAGATTCCGACCGAATGCCATCTGTTCGAAAATGGCGGCCATGGCTTCGGCATTACGGCGCAGGCCCAGTCGGCCGCGCCCTGGCCAGACCTGTTCCTGGCCTTTGCCAAGAGGCATGGCGTGTGACCCAGCGCAAGGTTGCCCTGTTCGTCACCTGCCTGGTCGACATGATGCGCCCGCGCATCGGCTTTGCCGCGATCCGCGCGCTGGAGGCGGCGGGCTGCGACGTGATCGTGCCCGAGGGCCAGACCTGTTGCGGTCAGCCGGCGCTCAACAGCGGCGACACCGAGCATGCGATCGCGCTGGCCAAGCAGACGATCGTCGCGCTGGAACCCTATGAGGCGGTGGTGGTGCCGTCGGGGTCGTGCGGCGGCACGATCCGTTGCCATTATCCCGAGCTGTTCGAGCATGATCCCGCATGGCTGCCGCGCGCGCAGGCAGTGGCGGGCAAGACATGGGAGATCATGGCCTATCTGGACGAGCAATGCGGGTGGAAGCCCGAGGGCGTGCAGATGGATGCCAAGGCGACCTATCATGACAGTTGCTCGGGGCTGCGCGAGCTGGGCGTCAAGGCGCAGCCGCGCCGGTTGCTGAAACCCATCGCCGGGCTGGAGCTGACGCCGCTGGCGGGCGAGGAGACCTGTTGCGGCTTTGGCGGCACTTTCTGCGTCAAATATCCGGCCATTTCCAACGCGATCGTCGGCGAGAAGGCGGACGCGATCGAGGCGACCGGCGCCGACCTGCTGCTGGCCGGCGACCTGGGCTGCCTGATGAACATGGCGGGCAAGCTCAACCGGCAGGGCAGCAAGGTGCGCGCCTTCCACGCGATCGAGCTGATCGCCGGCATGGGCGATGGCCCGGCGATCGGGGAAGAGGCATGAGCGGCGCACCGGCCGAGGCGACCAGTTTCAAGGCGCGCGCCGACGCCGCGCTGGCCGACCGCATCCTGAAGGTCGCGGTCGAACGGACGGCGGGCACGGCCGAGGCCAAGCGCGCGGTCGCGGTCGACGCCTTTCCCGATTTCCAGGCAGCGCGCACCCGCGCGGCGGCGATCAAGGACCATGTCGTCGCCCATCTGGGTCATTATCTGGAGCAGTTCGAGGCGAACGCGACCGCGGCCGGGGCGAAGGTCCATTGGGCACGCACCGCCGACGAGGCCTGCGACATCGTCATCGCCCTGTGCAAGACGGCCAAGGCCAAGAGCGTCGCCCGGTCCAAGTCGATGCTTGGCGAGGAGATCGGCCTGCCCCATGCGCTGGCGGAAGCCGGCATCGGCCGGGTCGAGACCGACCTTGCCGAACATATCATCCAGTTGGCCGACGAGCGGCCCTCGCACATCATCTGGCCGGCGATGCACAAGACCCGAGAGCAGGTGTCCGCCCTGTTCAAGGCGAAGCATCGCACGCCGCATGAGGAAGAGACGATCGCCGCCATGGCGGAAAGCGCGCGGCGCGAGCTGCGCACCCAGATGCTGGGCGCGGATGTCGGCATTTCCGGCGCCAATTTCCTGATCGCCGACACCGGCGCAATCTGCACCGTCACCAATGAAGGCAATGCCGAGCTGTCGCTGGTCCCGCCGCGCGTCCATATCGTGACCGCCGGGATCGAGAAGATCGTGCCGAGCATGCCGCATGCCGTGCATATGCTGCGGATGCTGGCGCGGTCGGCGACCGGCGCGGCGCTGACCCAATATACGACCTTCTATACCGGCCCCAAGCGCCCCAGCGACCGGGACGGGCCGGAAGAGATGCATATCGTGCTGGTCGATAATGGCCGCACCCAGATGCGCGAGGACGGGCTGGCCGAAATGCTGCGCTGCATCCGCTGCGGCGCCTGCATGAACCATTGCGTGGTGTTCCGGCAGATTGGCGGCCATGCCTATGGCGGCACCTATCCGGGACCAATGGGCGCGGTGCTGACCCCGGTGCTGGACGGGCTGAAGCAGAGCCGCGATCTGCCCAATGCCTGCACCATGAACGGCAAGTGCCAGGAGGTATGCCCGGTGCGCATTCCGCTGCCGACGCTGCTGCGCGGCTGGCGCGAGAAGAGCTGGCGCGAGGGGCTGGAGCCGCAATCGCTGCGCGCGGGGCTGGGGCTGTGGGCCTGGGTCGCGACCCGGCCGCGCCTCTATCGGATCGGCACCGGCTTGGCGGTGCGGGCGATGCGGCTGCTGGGCAGCAAGGGCTGGATCCGTTCGCTGCCGCTGGCCGGCGGCTGGACCCGCTATCGCGACATGCCCAAGCCCGCGGCCCAGACCTTCATGGACCAATATCGCAAGGAAAACGGCCGATGAATGCGCGCGAGGCCATCCTTGGTCGCCTGAAAGATGACAGCGAAGTTGACATAGCGGCGGAGGCTGCGGCGCTGCTCGGCACGCCGGAGCGACCGGCGGTCGATGTCGCCCATGTCGAGGCGGAGTTTCTGGCGCGGCTGGCGCTGCCCAGCGTCAGCGCCAGTCATGACGTTATCGAAACGATATCGGATCTGCCCGCAGCGGTCGCGCGCTATCTGGACGCGCAGGGTGAGGCGCGCGCGCTTTGCCTGCCGCCCGACCCGCGCCTGTCGGGCTGCGACTGGAGCGGCTTTGCCCTGCACCAGGACGCCGCCCCCGATGAGGCGGCGGCGCTGGCGATTGCGCGCAAGGGCATTGCCGAGACCGGATCGCTGGTGTTCGAGACGAGCCCGCAGGCGCCGATGCTGCCCAATTTCCTGACGCTGCACCATCTGGTGCTGCTGCGCGTGGCCGACATCGTCCCCTGGCTGGAGGAAGCGCCGCTGGCCGGGCCGCAGCCGCGCGCCCATTACTGGATCACCGGCGTGTCGGGGACGACCGATATCGAGGGCACCTATGTGCGCGGCGCCCATGGTCCCCGCTTCCTGCATGTCATCCTGTTGCGCGGCGATTTTCCTCATATGTCGGAACAATAGTCCACATTCCGGGAAAACAGGCTTACATTCGCCGCCTGCGCCGTTATAAGCTTCGCCAAAGTTTAGATGGAGATTCCCGATGTTCGACAAGACCTATTATGCGACCCACCCCGACATGATGGAGTGCGTGTCGAACGAGGAGCTGCGGGATCGCTATCTGATCGGCGGGCTGTTCCGTGACGGCGAATGCGTGCTGAACTATACCC